>Ga0115002_10002130_pt1 | contig 26219 bp, 19 predicted proteins | sample ArcticOcean_MG_C_8_FD_89576 | JGI IMG/M metagenome (GOLD analysis project Ga0115002, IMG submission 89576) | Marine microbial communities from western Arctic Ocean - ArcticOcean_MG_CB11_86 | ecosystem: Environmental > Aquatic > Marine > Oceanic | place: Arctic Ocean: Canada Basin | collected... | reverse complement strand
GAGATGTCGACCATGGCGGTGGCGGTGAGCACGGAGTCAGCGGTCAGTGTGACGGTATCGCCCGCGGCATCACCGAGTGTGACGGCTCCGGCCGAGGCGGTGACATTGCCGCCCAGGGAACTGTTGCCATCCACGTCGACGCCCGTCTGACTTGTCAGGGTGCCGCCGGTTGTCAGGTTTCCATCCACAGCGATCGTGCCCGTGTCCGTGGACACACTGACGCCTGAGTTACTCAGCAGGTTGCCGTCGATGTCGATCGCCCCGGCATTCAGGGAAGTACCCTGGACAGTAAGATCAGTGACAGCAGGACCGATCGTGCCCGACACATCACTCACGCCGTCGAGTGTCAGATTGAAGTCACCATCTACGTTCCCGGTCACGTTGATGTTGCTGCCAGTGAGGACAGCGTTCGCGGTCAATGTCAGTCCGCTGGCGTAGTCCTGATTGCCGGTCGTCGTGATGTCGGCACCGATTGAAATCGATCCGGTTGAATCGACGTCGACACTGGCAACGGTAAGAGCATTGGTAATCGTCGTGGTTTCCACGGTGCTGGCGACGTTGATGGCCACGTCCGCATCGAAGGCAGATGTCTGAATGTCGACTGACTGCGCGCCTGCCGAGCCGTTGACCTGCAGTGTGGTCACGTCAGCAATGGCGAGCGTTCCGGAAGTCGGATCCGCAGCATTGATTTGGATGTTGCCTCCCGCCTCTGTGATCACGGCCGCGTCGGCAGCAGCGTCCATGTCAATGGTCAGCGTGCCAGCCGCAAAATTGGACGTGACTGTAAGCAGTTTTCGATCTTCGAGGCCTTCCGCCGAGGAGGCGAAGAGTCCGTTTCCGTACGGGTTACTGATTGCACGTGCCTGTGTGTCGGTCTGCGGGCGACGTCGACGTTTATCCTGGGAGCCGGACAGTTGTTTTTTGAGAGAATCGAGCCAGTTAGAGCGTGTCATAATTCGTTCTCAATCCTTTGAGGGCGTGTAACAGTTGTGTGGAGAGATGGCCTTTGTGTGGTGGTCGTCTCGCGCAGATCCATCAGCGCGAGACCGACCCACTCTCGGTATCGGCCCGTGGGGTCGTAGCAATTCAGCCGAATATCCGGATTATGTCGGTTTTTCCGAAATTGCCGGTCGCAGTCGTTCTGCGGGGCGGCTGGTGCGCCCCTCTCCCTGACCCTCTCCCCGCGGGGAGAGGGGACTTGCAGGGACGGCGATTCTGCGGCCTGGCTGGCCGTCTGGTGTGCCCCTCTCCCTAACCCTCTCCCCCGCGGGGAGAGGGGACTTGTCGGGGCGGCGATTCTGCGGACTGGCTGGCTGGCTGGTGTGCCCCTCTCCCTAACCCTCTCCCCCGCGGGGGAGAGGGGACTTTCAGGGACGGCGGTTCTGCGGGGCGTCGGGCGGCTGGTGCGCCCCTCTCCCTGACCCTCTCCCCGCAGGGAGAGGGGGCTTGCAGTGACGGCGGTTCTGCGGGGCGTCTGGAATGGAAGAATGGAAAGCGGGGATGCATCCCCGCACTGCAGAGTGGCGGCGGCCGATTGCGGCTCTGGAGTGCGACGATGGATCGTCGCTTTCCATTGCGACGGTGTCGCTTTCGATCGGGCCGGAGCCCTGTTTCGGTGGCCGCGGATGCGGCGCGAACTGCGCGGGGGCGTATCGGAAATCGGCTGCGCCGGGATGGAAGAATGGAAAGCGGGGATGCATCCCCGCACTCCAGACCGCGGACGCCAGATCTCGCAAATCTCACATGCCCGCCGATGGTCAAGTAAATTAGGCTCTGCCCATTCTGCCCGTGAATCCAAACCAGCCCGTGTGGCACGAGAAAACACCGAATAGATGCGATCCCCGTCTCAAGTATGCCGCGTCTTGTCTGGCCGGCCATGCCTTCCCGTGACGACGCAAATGTCTTCGCACTGCTGCATCAGTTCGAGCAGTCGCAGTGGTGGGAGCCCGAACGATTACAGGCACGGCAGTTGCAGCAGATTCAGCAGTTGGTCAGCCACGCTGCGGAAACGGTTCCGTTTTATCTTGGCCAATTGAAAGATGTGGCGGGACTTACCGACGGGCAGCTCACGATGGAATTGTTTCGTCAGATTCCCATCCTGACGCGGACCGATGTCCAGGACCACGGTGACGCTCTGGTGACGAGTCTGATGCCGCCAGGGCACGGCGAGTTGTCCGTCGTCAAGACTTCCGGCGCCAGTGGCCAGCCGCTGACAGTTCAGTCAACCGGTCTGACGCGTCTGTTTTTCCGCACGCTGGGGTTGCGGTACCACATCTGGCACAAGCGGGATTTTTCGGGGACGAACATGACCATCCGCTCTGCCCGCGGGCGGCCGAGCGGGCAGACGCAGGGATCGTGGGTCGCGTGCTATCCATCCGGGCCATCGTGGTTCGTCGATGTCGCCCAGCCGGCTCCAGACTTGTTCGAATGGCTGATGAAGGTCGACCCGCACTATGTGCAGACCATGCCCGGTGTCGTCGAACTGCTTGTGCAGCATGGACTCGACACGGGGCGCCGGCCCAAACGGTTGCGGGAATTTCGCACGATGGGCGAGCTGCTGGAGTCCGGAGTGCGTCAGCTCTGTCGCGATACCTGGGATATATCTGTGACGGATAACTATTCGGCGTGGGAAGCGGGCATCATCGCGCTGCAGTGTCCCGAGTGCGACGACCTGCATGTGCAGAGTGAAACCGTGCTCGTCGAAGTCCTTGATGAAAATGGCACTCCGTGCGGTCAGGGAGAGTCTGGCCGAGTCGTCGTGACGGTGTTACACAACTTTGCAAATCCGATCATTCGGTATGAAATCGGAGACGTCGCGGAGGTCGGTGGTCCGTGTTCGTGCGGTCGCGGACTGCCGGTGCTGAAGCGTGTCGTTGGACGCGTGCAGCAGCGGTTCATTCTGCCGGATGGACGAAAGGTAATCCCGAACATCAACTCGGTGCGGCTACTGGAGATCGCTCCCTTGCGGAAATTCCAGGCGATTCAAACGACTCCCGGCGACCTCGAAATTCGACTGATGGCGCGTCGCGAACTGACTCCCGACGAGGAGCAGCGGCTGTTTGACCACTTCACGGACGAATGCAGTTGGCCCTTCAATTACACCCTTAAGTATGTCGACGAGATCCCGCGGAAAGACAGCGGTAAGTACGAGGTGTATCGCTCCGAGGTGGCTGAATGATCTGTAAGGCGGCCTCCTCGACTGTACAAACTCGCGGATGGAGTCGAGCTCGGGCGTCAGGTATCCCCGCCCGGGGCGGTTTCGCTGTGCTGAACGGTGATGGCTGACTCGTGGCCCATCCGTTGCAGCTTACGTGACTTTCGGTCTGCTGGCGGATGCCGAGTGGGCATAGGGTTTGCGTGGGCTGACAAAATCGACTTTGCAACGGCAGTCACATCCGGGGTGTTGTTGCGGAGCAGCCTGAAGGAGTCGCTCAGTAGCGAGAGATTCGGATTGTGGAACGGGTCGTGCCGCAGTTGCATCCCCCAGTCAGTCAGCAGCTTCTGGTGGTAGCGGCCTTCCTCGGACGGATTGACGCGGCGTGTCTTGGATTCAAAGTGGATTGCCTGGACGGCCGGGTTGTAGATGCAGCGATAGCCGGCACGGCGCAGACGCAGGCACAGATCAACGTCATTGAAGCTCGTGGGCAGGTGTTCGGCGTCGAATCCGCCAACATCCAGAAAGGCCTCTCGGCGCAGCAGCAGCAGAGCTCCGGTGCAGGCCGAGACTTCCTGCAGACAGTGCAGACGACCGTTGTACCCGGACTTCTGCACGTTCAGGCCACGGTGATAGTGTCCCGCGATTCCGCGATAACCGATCAGCACTCCCGCATGCTGCACAGTGTGATCGGGATACAGGAGGAGACCCCCGACAGCGGCAATCGTCTTGTCTGCCTGAGCCGTTGCCACCATTTGTTCGAGCCAGCCGGAACTCGTGATTTCGATGTCGTTGTTGACCAGCACGGCAAATTCGGAGTCACACTCTTTGATAACCCTGTTGTGCATGTCTGAGTGGTTGAACGGGCGGTCGTACTCGACGACCGACAACCGACCGGACTGAGATTCTTCGCTCAACCAGGACAGGAGCTCGGGCTCGTCGGACGCGTTGTTGATGATGACGATGTTGTAGTTTGGATAGCTCGTCTTCTGGTGGATGGAATCGACGCACGTCTTGACCAGTTGAACGGCGTTGCGCGTGGCAATGAACAGAGTCACGCGTGGAAACGCGTGCGGCGTGAATCGAATGCGATGGGCTGAGTCGACTTCCGGCATTGCTTCGACCAGACCGCAGATGCCTCGCCGATTCAGTGCCTCAGAAACCGCGCGACGTCGGTCTTCAGCTTCACCGCTGGCAGTCGCCCCGGGCGTTGCCGTTTCCTGACACAACGCCCGTGGGATGTGCTGAAATCCCGCGGCCCCAACGTCCTCGAACAGACGCAATTCCAGGTCGTAACGTGCTGCGGCGCCGAATTCCGGTCGCAGACCTTCGAGCCACATCAGATGGCGTCGTTCGAACACGGTCAGGCTGCCGGTGAAGTGCGACGCAAGCTGGTATTCGGCTGAAAAATCCGGCCGAAACTGAGTCGCGATGCATCGTCCCTGTCGGTCAGTCTGAATGGAATCCGAGTACAGGCACGCCGCGTCTGGCTGGCGGTTGCACGTCACCAGCAGCCAGGTCAGCGCGTCAGGAGTGAGCCGGACATTCGCTTGCAGCAACGACACCCATTCGCCCCGGGCTGCTTCGATGCCCAGGTTCCACGCGTTGGGCATCGCTGTGCGGCCATCGTGGCACAAAGCCGAAATGCGAGGGTCCAGAAGCAGCTCTTCCGAGACACACGCCTCGTCTGTCCCGGCCTGAGGATCGGACCGTCTGCCCGGCACCAACAGGATCAGTTCCCAGTTCTGGTAGTACTGCCCTCGAATGGAATCGATACACGCCTGCAATTGCCGCGGCGATGTGTCCGACACGTCCACAATCAGACTGAATTCAGGTTGGTGCTGGCAAAGCTGGTGCAGTGTCTGAGCATCGGGATACGACCATTGTTCGAGCCAGGGTTTGGCCCCGATCGTCTCTCGGAACATTGCCACGGCTGTACTGCAGCGCAGACGGTTCCTGATTCCCGACATTCCCTCGCGCCACAGAATCTGAGCGACTCGCGAGAAGTCGCGTTTGAAGCCAGAAAGCAGTCCCGACTGCAGTTGGCAGTACATCGACAGGAAACTCAACGAGTTTCTAATGCAGGATTCCAGCCGCACGCGCATCCCTGCACGAGATTTTCGGCCGGTGGCGCGGTGCGAGTCGTCCTTGACTGTTGCAGCGTGTGACACGTGGACCAATGACTCCAATTCGTTGGCAAATCTCAGACTGACGTGCAGATGTCATTTAGATCGAATCGCCAGATGTGTCGACCCGTATTTCCGTCAAACTGGTGTGGAGGTAGATCACGATTTCAGCGAAATACCCGACAGGAATGGCCGGCGGGAACTGGGATTCGAACCGAATCCCGCAGTCAGGAGAATTGCAGCATGGTGATCGCGGATGACTTCGTCTGGGCACACCTGCCTAAGACGGGGGGCAATTCGACAAGTGAGATGTTTCATCTCGTCGGAGCCGCTGACGGCATCGATGACCTTCGCTCGCCCAGCAAGCACGAATCATTCGAGCAGCGACAGGCGAACTCCGGCGCCGATCTGACGGTGAACCGAAAACGGATCATGAATATCCGCCGCCTGCCGCACTGGCTGCTCAGTCGAGCACAGCACATCGAGACCTTCTACGGTCATCCGATTGACCGGGAAGTGCTGCGGGCCGGGCAGATTCAACCAGTATGCGGTTTGACCAGGTGGACCCAGCGTGTCGCCGACGCTTTGGCCAGACGCATTATTCGCCGCGACCACCGCAGGATGGAGCGGTTGCGGGGAAAGATCCTGGGGTGGCTGACGACGATGGGGGCCACTGTATCTGCCGACGACGGGTTGAAGTCGATGATGTGTGGTCGTGTTGATTACTGGATTCGGCAGGAGAGTCTGGTCGACGATTTCCTGGAGGTTGTACGCCACTTCATCGATGTCAGGGCTGAAGACGAACGCGCCGTCCGAAATCTGCCACGACGCAACACGGCGCACCGCGAAACGAACATTGACGACTGGTTTACTCAGGATGATCTCAGGCGTGTGTACGAAGCAAACCCGTTCTGGGCGAAGATAGAACGTGAGCTCTATGGGAACACGCTCGACGATCAGAATATCGCTGCGTTCAATGCGCCAGTGGGACATCGGACGGACGAGTCCCAACCCTCGGGACGTCAGGGAGTCGAGGCGGTTGCAAACGCTTTGAGTTCATCGCCCATCTCGCGAGCCGACGCGAATCGCTGATCGGGATTCCGGCTGAGTCCCCGGTGAACGAGTTCACCCAGTGCGCTGGGAATACCCGGATGACGGTCGTGAATCGACACGGGGTCCTCATGCAGCAGTTTGAGGACGATCCCACTCACGGTTTCCGGAAAATCGTACACGTGGTGCGTCGTGAGCATCGTGTAGAGCGTCGCGGCGACCGAATACAGGTCGCTCGCGGGGCTCGCCGCACGGAAGTCGGTTATCTGCTCGGGAGCGGCGAAGGCGAATGATCCGCCCATTTCGCCCTGCAGCGTCAGTCCGCTGCAACTGGTGCTTTGATACAGCTTGGCGAGCCCGAAATCCGCCAGTTTGGCGCGGTCGGCGTCCTGAGCCGAGGTGATGATCAGATTACTCGGCTTGACGTCCCGGTGCACGAAGCTCTTCCTGTGGGCATGGTCGAGTGCCGCGAGCGTTTGCCGGATGATCCGGATGGCTCGAGGAACGGGCATCGGACCCGTCTCGTCCAGCAGGTCGGTCAGGTTCTGGCCGGGAACGAATTCCGTGACGAGAAAGAACCGCTGATCGATCACACCACTGTCGAAGCACGCCACGATGGCCGCATGGTTGAGCTGCTTCAGCACGTTGGCCTCTCGCAGGAACAGATCGATGTCCCGCTGCGGAATCGCCTGCCCGGGCACCATCATCTTGATCGCCACCTTACGCTGAGTCCGCGGGTCTTCCCCCAGGTAAACGACACCCATCCCTCCTCGACCAAGAATCCTCAGCAGTCGGTACCCGCCAAATTCCCGCTCACCGGACAGGTAGTCTTCTTCGTCAAACAGTTCCTGATTTTCGGCATCGATGACGCCGGGAGGCGCCGTGCTCGGCTGCACCGCCAGGTGTGTATCGCGATCAGTCGGGCTCTCGCCTTCCAGTCCAACCAGCAGGGTCGTATCACCACCCTTGATCGTGTCTCCGTCGTGCAGGTCCATTTCACCCACACGACGATCGTTGAGCTTCGTGCCGTTGGTGCTGTTGAGGTCAGTCAGGCGGCAGGCAGGCGGATTGACTTCGATCAGAAAGTGCGCGCGAGAGAAGTACGGGTCTTTCCGGGGAAGGCGGAAGTGAGCGTTCCTTCCTCGTCCAACGATGAACGTGTCGTGTTCGTCGAAACCGTACTCCTGCCCTTTGTGCGGGCCGTCGGTGACCTTCAGCGTGATCCTGATCGGCGTGTCCTCTGCTCGAACCACTCACGTGTCTTCACTTAACATCGATAAACAATTGTCACGTCGATGTCTACCAGTGATCACTGGCGGGCAGAGAAACGATCGCCGTCAACCGGGTTGCTGGCTGCCTCAGCCGGTGCGGCCCGCGTTTTCGTCCAGCAGGGTCAGGACGATGGCTTCCAGCAGGTCGTACGCGTGCAATCCCACGATCTTCAGCCGCACGCTGCCGGTCCGATCGATGAACAGGGTCGTCGGATAGCCGCGGAAGCCAGGCACCTGATTCTTCAGGGCGGCGTTGCCCAGAGCGCACGGATAGTTGATTCCTGCTGACTGACGGAATTTTCGAATTCCGGCCACGGCTGCACTCGGCGAGCCCCGTTCGTAATTCAGTCCGATCATCTGAAGTCCGCGGTCACCGTACTCTTCCTGCAGCCGGACAAACGACGGTATCTCTTTACGACAGGGAGGACACCATGTCCCCCAGAAGTCCACAATGACCACCTTGCCCTGCAAGTCCGACAGCCGCAGCGACTGACCGTCGAGATCGCGGACATCAAAGTCGAATGGGAATGCCTGCCCGCCTTGCAGAAGCTCGCGGGCCTGTCGCATTACGGCTGATTCCGCCGGACCTGTTCGGCCGACGCCCCTGTTTGTGACGGGGCGGTTTTCGGGCATCAGTTCCGCCGCCGCCTGCTGACTGATCGATGCGACAAGCCGCGGGTCGGCGGGTTCTGTTGCTGATGCCCTCTCTGCGACGTCGGACTGGCCAACAACAGGCAGTGGCCGAAGACCCGTCTCCGGTCCGGCTGAACTCTTCTCGGCCGAGGATGGGCTGGAGACGAGATTCACAACGGGTCCCGCAGTCGATGTGGAATCGGAATCCAATTTGCCCGGCTCGGCCCCGTTGCGTCGGCTGCTGTCACGCTCGTCGTGAACGTCGTCCGTCTCGACGTTGGGACTTGAGGCGACCAACGTGGCGGAATCGTCTCCAGAGAGCACAACGACCGTCATGCCGCCGGTAACCACGACGGCCATGGTCAGAATGAGTGGCAGCACCCACTCTGGAACCGTTGTCTTTGCCGACACTTCTGCCTGCGTTTGCCGTTTTGAATTACCGTTCACGCGGGGAGTCGGCTGCCGCTCATGCGTGCTGGTGAAACCGGAACTGCCAGGATCCCGTGACACTCGGCTGACGTCGCCACACCTGGGACATCGAACTTTTCTGCCTGCGAATTCCACGGGCAACTGACACGCGTGATCGCATCCCCGACAGGTCAACGGAACGGTCTGAGTCGGCGGCTGCGGCTGCCGGCCACTGTCATCCTGCAGATTGCACTGTGCCGACACCGAAGTGTCGTGCTGGCGCAGCCCAGGGCTGATCGTTCTGTCAGCGCCGAAAGCGCCGATCGGCGCAGCAGGCCCGTTCGGCTCCACGACAAACACGCCGTGCGTGCGCCGGCTGGAATCCGTTGCTGGATCCGCCAGCCGATGAACGTCGCCGCAGCCAGGACAACGAACCCGCCGTCCGGCGTTGTCCGGTCGCTGCTGGTAACGGACGCCGCAGGCGGGGCATTGCCCGACTGATCGACCTGCCTGCTGTGACGGATTCATCGTATGGCTCCACAACCACACTGAGACAATTCACGGTTCCACAACGACGCGGAAGCCCACACAGTCGTATCCCGCAGTGGGTGAGCGATTACCACGGCGGGCCGAGCGACAGCCACTGGCGGGGATGTGACACGATCCACCTCGCGTGATCCGCATCGTTCCAACACCTGGACCTGATGGAGACAGTGCTTTCGCCGATGCCCGATAGTAGTCGCGACCATACCAGTCGCTGCACCACTCCTGCACGTTCCCGTGCATGTCGAACAGCCCGAAAGGATTGGGTTTGAACGTGCCGCGGGGAGACGTAAAGCGGAACACATCCCTGCCCGCCTGTTGATTCGCTGCCGGTGCTGCCCCTGATGTATTCGCCAGCGTCTGAAAATCCTGCGGGGTCTCACCGAACCAGTACCGCTCGACCGTTCCAGCACGACAGGCAAATTCCCACTCCGCTTCGGTCGGCAGGCGGTACGTGAGACCTTCCTGTTGAGTCATCCAGCGGCAGAATTCCTGAGCGTCATTCCACGAAATATTGACCACCGGGTGCTGGTCAGTCTGTGTTTCACCCGTATCGAGCCAGTTGAACTTCGGGTCGCGCGAGGTTCCTTTCGCATTCGCCAGACGCCCGGTGCCTCCGGCCCCGGATTGTTCCGGCTCGGTCCGATAGTCGTCCCCCATCGCCTGCACAAATGCCCGGAATGTGCTGCGGCTCACTTCGTGTTGCGACATGTAAAATGGCTTCGTGATTTGGACCAGATGCTGCGTCTCACGCGCATCACGGCTTTCTTCGGTCTCCGGCGAGCCCATCAGGAATTCACCCGCCGGAATCAACGCATGGGTCATGCCGACCGAATCTGTCATGACTGGCCGGGCATTGACGAAGCTGGCCCATTCCCGTTGCAGTCGCGGAATGTCCGTCGGATTCACTGGAGATCGTGCCAGGGCCGGCGTGACGGATACTTCCACCGAGACCGTGTCTGTCTGCGGCGGAATCGCTGTGTCTGAGAGACGCACGGTGAATTGATACTTCCTCAGCGCAGCAGTCGCACTCACGGACCACGTCAACCGGCCCGACTGCGGATCGATCGATGCGCCCGGCGGAATCGTGCCCGCAAGTTCATAGCCCAGCCGGTTCGGCGGCACATCCGCATCACTGCCCTGGGCCTGAAGTTGCAGCGTGTCCCCTCGGGCAACCGTGGTAAGCACTTCCGGAATTCGAAGGACGGGCTTCTGATTAACTTCCCGAACCTCGACCCGAAATTCCTGGATCGCGGCGACACGCTGGCTGGATTTGCGAACTAACTCGACCTGAACCGGGTAATTCCCCGGCCCCTGAGATTCCTCCGGGCGCCATTGGACCAGGCCACTTTGGGCAGCCAGCGTCATCCCGGCAGGTGCATCGGTATCGAGTCGCAGCTCGAAGTCTGATGACGCCAGACCGTGACCGGGCAAGAACTCGATTGTGACTTCCATCTCGGCCAGTTCATCGACGACCCGATCGGCAATCACCGCTATCACAGACTCGAACTCGGTTTCGGGGATCACTGCCGCTCCAGCCGCATCGGCTGTGTCCGCCGGATCTTCCGGTGGCACGTCTGTTCCCGAATTCAACGCGGTCGTCGCGCTGTCCGGGTCCGAACCGGAGGGCCAGACCACCCAGCCAATCAGACTGGCCAATATCGCCAGACACAGACCGACGACCAATACGTGACTCGGTGCCCCTCGAGGCAGAGACTCGCTGGTCGGTTGTGGGTCTTCCGCGGTGTGACTGCGTTGCCCCGTTTGTGCGGGTGCACTGTGTCGACTCCTGTGGTCAAGCTGGCCAGATGCGTCGGACGGTCTCGTTTGAATTCGCTTAGGTCCGAGCGTGATCCCGGGTTCGGTATCCGAATCGGAAACCCGCAGCGTTGCCTGTTCTGCATTTCGCTGGCTGGCCGGAACGAACGGCGCCACTGTCGAAAGATCGGCAGCCACACTCAGCTTGCCTTCACATTTCGGGCAGCGCACGGCTCCTCCGGCGTGACTCCGTACCAGCCTCAGCGAATTGCCACAGTGAGCACATTCTCGTTGAACTCTCGCCGGAATAGTCGGCAGGGGCCCCGAGTCGTTCAGGTCCGTGCCTGGCGACGTCCGGCGAAGGAATTCAAGCCACGCATCCGCGACCGCACCCATTGACTCAAAACGGTCCGTCGGCTGCCGAGCGATCATCTTCAGACAAAGTTCCTCGAGTCCTACCGGCAGGTCGGGACGGTGAGTCGATGGCGGGTCGGGGTCCCGCATGAGAATCTGGGTGAGGACAGAAGCGACACCGCCGCGATACGGCGTCACGCCGGTCAGCAGTTCGTAGGTCAACACGCCCAAGCTGTAGATATCGGTGGCCGGGCCGATCTTTGAGGGATCACCTTCGACCTGCTCCGGAGACATGTAGGCCGGCGAGCCCATCTGAGTCCCCGTCCGTGTCAGCCGCACATCCGCGTTTTCACGTAGCTGAACGGCGAGGCCGAAGTCCATGATGATGGGCTCCTGACTTCCGTCGAGCATCACGTTGGCTGGTTTCAGATCCCGATGAACGATGCCATGATCGTGAGCATGTTGAACGGCTCGCGACAGCTTGATGATCAGCGTCGCAATCCGTCGATCGGACAGAACAGGCTCGGGCTGCACGTAGTCTGAAAGCGGCCGTCCGTCGATGTACGCCATCGCGATGTAGCGAATGCCGTTCGTTTCTCCCACATCGTAAATGGGGCAGATGTTTGCGTGTCGCAACTGAGCAGCCGAGCGAGCTTCCCGCTGAAATCGTTCCTGGAAATCCGCGTCGCCGTCTGGAAAACGAGGAATCTTAAGAGCCACCTGACGCTGTAGTTCCGTGTCCTCGGCCAGCCGCACGCATCCCATCGCTCCCTGCCCCAGAATTCCACCAATGCGGTAACGGCCAAATTTCTGTGGCAAAGGCAAACGCCGGGATCCGTCCTCGTCGTACTCTGTCAGAGTCCGGACGCCAGAGTCATTCATCGACAGACCGGTCAGTGACACGGATTCGTGCGCCGCCTGAAACGCGGTCTCGACAATGTCTGTGTGCTGAGGAAACCGCTGAAGCAAGTCCTCAACGCGGACGGCTTCGGAAGAATGCTCTCGGAGTTCGATCTCAAGCGTCAGAAGCGCCTGCAGAAACTCACGAAATTCATCCGCGCGCTGATCCTTCAGGACGTTCTCGATTCGGGGGCGGGCACCGGAATTCCATGCGGCCTCGAAGGCGTCGCAGGCTTTATCAATTCGCCTGGCCAGCGCCAGATTGTCTGCGGCGTCGTTCACAAAAACACCCGTTGGGAAGCGACGGTCTCTGAACTCTCCGCCCGTCCGGGCGACTGGTGAGTAATGACATGCAGGATATCACCTTTGCCCGCCGCCCAGGTAACTGACGTTGCATTTTCTGTTGTGCGGGAACTTCTCGGCGCGCTTCACTGAAACGGTGAACTCAGGAGTTGCGCACAAAACGAGTGTTGATTGCTGGATCTGGACGCCCGCACCGACAACCCCGATCAGCCGGTCGATCGCGTTCAGGGTGCGATCCTGTCGTTGAAGGCTCCGGAACGGAGGCCAGTCGCGAATCCGCGTAGATGGTCAATTCGTTCGGCAAGGATGGATCGGGCGCGGAAATCGGCCGCCACGGAACGAGAGCGGGACCATGCAGCAGCATTCGTGTAAGCAGCCGCCAGCCACAAGGCATTCGGGTCCGCGATGTCCCAGCTACTTCCGTAGGACACGAGGCCACCACCGTAGCCGTAACCATAGCCATAGTAGGGGTAACCGAATCCGTATCCGTAGTTGCCGTAATATCCCCACGCGGAACCACGAGCTCGAATTGTGGTCAGTTGATCGGCGAAACTCTCGTAAGTGTCTGCCTTCGCAGCCTGAAACACGGCTTTCAAGGCAGCGTTTCTCTGCTCCCTGGAATATCGTTTGATCCGAGCAAGCACTCGCGCGCTCATCTGTTCGTGAGGCGAACGGGGTCTCCAACCTGACCGGTAGCGTTCCAGCATCCGTAGATCGAGCAAGTCCTGTGCCTTCTGCACACGCTGCCTTTGCTCCTCGGCTTCACGTTCCTTGCGGGACATGGATGTAAGGTCCGTCTCGTGATGTCTTTGATCTGCAGGAAAGCCGACGATCGCGTACACGTCATTCACACTGAATGGAACATGCTGAACTTCAATTTGCGCCGTCACCTGGGGCAAAGTTCGCATGTCCTGCCTCTGCTCCTGGCCCTGTGGCTGTGCAGGTTGACTGTCACTCGCGACCGGGACACTCCCGTCTTCTTCGCCACCCCGTCGGTCCGACTCGACCGGGTCCGAGGGAACACCGGAGGCCGCCCCCGTTGTTGACCTCAGGTGAATGGCCACTGTCGGCGTCGCGTCGTGTTCCGACGCCTCAACAGTTCCTTCGCGCGAGGGAGATCTCACCGAAATGTCGATAGTCGCCCGGGCATGACTTTTCGACGTGGCGATCGGCGTGCCTGCATCGCCTTTCGAATTCGGCGCGTCTGCCGATTTGAGATCTGACGCCGTTGATGTCGGCAGACGGCTGGACTCGACCTCCACGCGGTCGGAACTGTCAACACGCAGGTTTGTCCCTGCTGTTTCATCGGGCGATTCCGCGCTGGGCTCGCGTGACGCGGGTGCGTTTGCGGAAGCCGGTTCCTCGGCGGGGGATTCCCGGTGTGCGACGGCAGTCGTCGCAGGCCCGTCCGGACAATCGGTTGTCTGATCAGCCCGTCCCGCCGTGATCAGACTGAACATGGCCAGCAGAAGAAGCGCAGCAAGACCCTGACTACGACGAATCGTGCCGCGCTGCCGCGTCATCAGGTTCTGGACAGCTTCCCACGGGAGCGGCGTTTGTTTCCCAAGCGTCACGTTGTCGGCCGCCGAGACGAGCGTGCGTGCACAAATGCGTTCGCCGCTGACGAACGTTCCATTTGTGGAATTCAGATCTTGAAGCACATAGCCGTCCCGATGCGACGTAATACGGCAGTGCCGGGACGAGACCGTCGAACTGTCGACGACAATCTCGCAGTCCGATCGAGCACCGACGACCAAAGAACTCTGTCGAAACCGCAACATGATTCTACTCCCAGGAACTTTGAGGCAGGCGGGCTCAGACGATTCTCAGGATGAACCGCTGACCGCCAATCTGAAACCGGCGTTCGACCTCGATCGAAACGCGGCTGACTCTTACCAGAACACCATTCAGTGAGTCGCAATCAGCGATGCACCAGCGTCCGCTGGAGTCGCAGGCGATGCGCGCGTGTCGTCCACTGAGAAACGGATCATCCACAACGATCTCACAACGCGGATCCGAACCGAGCCGCATCATTGACTCGTCCAATGGGATGACTCGTCCGGGCCCATTGTCGGTCAGCTCAACCAGACGCGGCTGCGGCACACCATTGAGTCCCTGTCGCAGTTGCGTGTCCTGTGCCTCGTCCGCGCTAAGCCGGGCGTTTGTCATGCGCGGCGACTGAAACTCATAACGCCGCCCGCCCAGGAGCAGCTCCCGTCCATGCCTCAGAAAGGCACGCCGAACCTGCAGAAATGTGCCGTTCATGCTGCTCAGATCGGCCAGGTGCCAGACGAAACCCTGGCCGTGCGATTCCCGTGTGATCTCGGCGTGAGCCTTCGAGATTTCGTTGTCGTGAGGGATCGTGCAATCGCTCTCGGTGCGACCGATAACAAACCGATCGCCGTAGATGCGCCATTTGCGACCGTCGTCCAGCGTGCCGTCATCGACAGCCGTGAGAATGGCCATCTCTGGTCGGCTGCCCGAGCGATAAATCGCTGTCGGACGCGGTGGCACGTCTCCGGCTGCCGCGGGTGATTCAGGTGACCTGGCGGCGTCCGGTTCGGGGTCCTCAAATTCGTCAACTTCGCTGACCGGTGGAATCTCACGGACCTCGCGTCGAGTGATTCGCTCCGGAGCCATGTCGTCGGTATCGCCTTCATGGACGTCGGAACCGCGATTCGGAATGAAGGACATTTTCATGGCTGACCCTCTGATTGTGGCTGATCCAGTGGTTTCCGACGGACTGCACATCGCCGTCTACAACCAATTGCCAGAACAGAGCCGTTGCCCGACAGAGATTCTTCTGTTTTCTTCAAACTTTCTGGCCTCGCGAAAAGACGCCAGACCGCAAAGTTTGGAACTCAATGGAGTTGCGTCCTGGCGGCTCTGCATGATCCCGTTCCGCCGCGATGTCGCTTCGACCCGCCAGGAAGCGTGGCTGACGGTCTTTTCTCAGCCAGCCCGAGTCAATTCTGAAGTCAGAATCGAATCGGCCGCAGGTGACCGGATCGGCTCGTTTTGTCACCGGCATTTGGAGTCAGAAACCAGATGACAACCCATGGAGCGAAGCCGTTGGCCGCTTCATCGGTACACGTAAGAAACTGCGGACGGGTTACGATTCAGAAAACGCTGGTGGTCAGTCTCAGGCCTTTGTGTCAGTCACTCCCGTTGGGGCTGATCGCCAGAGCGAGACGCTCCGGTAGCGAGCCAGAGGCCCACCATCGGCGACGATGGCTCCATCTTTTACTTTGAAGCACTCATCGTGGTCTTCGATATTCCAGCCTTCGAGTGACTTGCCGTCGAACAGGCATTGCCACTGGCTGTCGCCTGCGTTCGCGATAGAAGCAATAACCAGGAAGGCCAGGCTACTGACTATGCGCACTCGTTTCATGGCAGTCCTTTGGTGAAAGTGTGGTGAGGAACGCTCGAACCTAATTCCGGTCCGCCCAACGCTTCAGCTGCGTGACGTCGTGTCGAACGCGGCTGTCATTTTTCGCGTTTGAGGCCTTCCGAGTCGCCCCGCGACCAATGAGTGCGTCCAGTTCTTTCGTCAGCTGTGAGACCATCTCCTGATGAGATGCTGCGAGGTTGGATTCTTCGGCGATGTCATCATTGAGGTTGTAGAGCTCGACAATTCGTTGCTGGCCTCTGGATCGATTCAGAACACCGCGGCTACTGAATCGGACTTACTCGTTGTCTGAGAAGACAGAGTAGTCGTCCGTCGTGTTACGACAGCAGCTCTGAAATGGGCTGATGATTGTCGTCCACCAGGTATCTCGGCCGCCCGTTGAAGTCTGGGATCTTGACCGAGTTCACGTCGATACCGAGCGTATTATAAAGCGTCGCAAAGACTTCCTGGACATGCACGGGGCGCGAGGCGGGGACGCCACCGCTCCGATCGGTTTCACCAATAACACGTCCCCCTTGAATTCCACCTCCGGCGAGCAGCACGGACTGCGTGTTCGGCCAGTGATCGCGACCTCCCTTCGCGTTGATTCGCGGCGTCCGCCCAAACTCGCCCCACACAACAACTGAGACACTCTCCAGAAGGCCTCGGTCGTCCAGGTCTTCGAGGAAGACTGCCAGTGCGTGGTCAAACACAGGCAGGTACTTCTTCGAGAGCTGGTCGATTGGACCTTCGCGATTCGCATGCCAGTCCCAGGCACCGAAAGCGACGGTCACGCACTTCACGCCGACTTCGACCAGTCGCCGCGCGAGCAGCAGATGATGGGCACTCTGCGGCGCTCCGCCGAAACTGGGATCGGTTTTCTGAGCTTCGCCGTATCGTTCAACGAGCCGCGGGTCTTCGCGACTCAGATCAAGCGCCTCGGCCAGGCGACTCGATGTCAGAATGCCGAAGGCCTGCTTCTGGAAGTTGTCCAGTCCGGCCGCCTCGGCCAGTTCACTGGTTCGATTCAGTGACGACAGCAGACTGCGCCGATCGTCGAATCGAAGCAGGTTGACACCGTTGAGGGTGAGATTCGATTTGACGTCACCTTTCAGTGCGAACGGCGTGTGGGCCTGACCGGTGAATCCAGGCCAGGAGACTCGTCCGGACGGATTGTGAAGCCCAAGGTTTCGGTAGGGGCGGTAGGCCATCGGCGGCGACACATCCACGTAGGGAACTGTCCCGTCGCGTAAGCCTCCCTGACACCAGGACGCCACCGCGCCCAGAGTCGGCCAGCCACCGGAGGGTTCCGCGTCCTCGGCCCGTCCGCCCGGTCGGCCGGTGTAGCACTGAAACGACTCGTGCCGGTTCTTCATTCCGACCAGGGATCGAACGATTGAAAACCGATGTGAACTCGCCGCGAGTTCAGGCAGCAGTTCGCAAAACTGGACGCCAGGGACCTGCGTGCTGATCGGTCCGTACGAGCCGCGAATCTCGACAGGTGCGTTGGATTTTGGATCGAACGTCTCATGTTGAGTTGGACCACCGGGCAAATAGACCATCACAACGGCACGGTCGCTGGACGAGCTGTTCGCTTTATCCTCTGCCCGCAACACATCTGGCAGACTCAGGCCTCCGAGAGCCAGCGAGCCGACGCTGAGGAACTCACGGCGGGCAACACGATCACAGAACGACCGATGGCTGAGGCCGTTGAGAGTCAGCACAGTGGTTTCTCCTGAGAAGTCGTTCGATCCCGCATGACGATCGCGGAACTGCCTACAGCACTACCATAATGCGTCACACGAAGGCAGTCGACGTCCTCTCACATTCAACGACGACACGTCGATCGAGGACACTCCGCCGAGTGAGAAGACGTAGACTCCAGCAAGAGGCACTCCAATGACACGCTCAATAAGTCTCTGTTTGCCGTCACTCCTGCTGTTCGCGGGTGTTCTGCCATTACAGGCTGGGGTGCTGAAGAACGCCGATCTTGAGGAACGCGACGGGTGGCAAATCGTGAAGCAGAGTGAAAGTCTGAAGGCTGCGTTTGACGATCGTATGTCCCAATCAGGCGAGAATAGTTTCACCGTTTCAATCGACTCACAGTCGCCGACGAAGAAGGAAGAGTTTGCCGGAATCACCCAGGTGTTGGAGTTGTCTGCGGCTGACAAGGGAATTTCGTTCTACGTCAAAGACAGTTACACGGGGAAGACTGCCAGATATCACTGGATGGAGCTGCTTCTCGATGATGAGGTGGTTTGGGAGTCTGATGTCGCCGACGGTGACACCGACTGGAGGAAAGTGTCGTTGGATTTGACTCGGTATCTGAAACACGGAAAACGGATAAAGGTCGGGCGAGACAAGTATCGAGAGGAAAAGAACTACTCGATCACGTTCAGAGTGTTTGAAAGAAAAGGAGTTAACCGGTTTGGTGTTCAGGTCTGGGCAGACAACTTCACGATGCTGAAGGAGTCGCCGAAGATTCCCCAGAACTGCGAGAAGAAACCGGTCGCTCCGTCACTCAGAGACCTGCTGGTCTACTACGACAAGGACGATCTTTTCCAGCCGATCACGAAGCCTGAGCACTTTGTAACGAAGCGCCAGCAGATCATTGATGGAATGCGGATGGGGATGGGCAGACTGCCCGAGCGACCTCAACGCTATAGTCTCGACGACTTCGATATTCACGTCATCAATACTCAGGTTCGAGGTCGGTACACGAAGAAGACGATCCACTTCGAGGCCGCAGAGGGCGAAGTCGTTCATGCCTTCCTGTACGAGCCGCTCGACAAGTCCGCGGGCAAGACTCGCCCCGGCATTGTCGGCATGCACCCGACTGGCGCGGCAGGCAAGGGGTGTTTTGAAAGCTGGCCGCTGTGCAACTTCCCGATCGAACTGGCCATGATGGGCTATGTCGTCATCGTGCCGGACTACCCCGATTTCGGTGATTCAAAGCCCTACGTTTTCGACACGGACCGCTACGACTCAGGGACCATCAAGGGCGTCTTTAACCACATGACGTGTGTGGATTTGCTGCAACGGCATCCGGACGTCGACCCTGCAAAGATCGGGACCATTGGCCATTCGCTGGGCGGGCACAATGCCATGTTCCTCGCGGCGTTTGATGATCGGGTCAGGATTGCCGTCTCCAGTTGTGGCTGGACACCGTTCGAGTTCTATGAAACGAAGAAAGGACGACTAAAAACCTGGGCGCTGCCGACATACATGCCACCGCTCGAATCGGTTTACCACTCGGATCACACAAAGTTTCCGTTTGATTTCCACGAAGTGGCGGCGGCCATCGCTCCAAGAGTGTTCTTTTCCAGCTCACCGACAAACGACGGAGTCTTTCCTGGCTGGGGACCGAAGGCAGCGGAACCACAGATCAGGGATTTCTATCGAGCTCGCGGTGCGGAACAGGCTTTCCAGTTTCATCAGCCCCGCGCTCAGCACCGGTTTCCCTGGGACACACGCCAGGCAGCTTATCGGGCGATGAACGACACGTTTGATTATCACTTCCACACTCGCCTCGGCCTGCTTGCCGAACGCGAGGGAGCAAAGGCGATTCCTGTCCTGAAAAAGTCCCTCGACGATTCAGACTCCCAAGTCCGCCTGGCGGCAGCCGACATGCTCATCACCTTGATGGACGACGGTGGCCTGGAACCGATGAGGAAGGACTTAAAGGCTTTCGCATCGCAGAACGGCCAACTGGAACACGCTCTTGAAGTGGCTCGCGTTCTGGCTCTGATGGAAGACATCAGTGGATACAAACTGGCAGCCGATCTCGCGACGAATGGAGCCACTCATGGACAGCGATGGCGAGCTGCCGTTGTGCTGGCTCATCTGGCGAACATCGATGACACGACTCGGCAATCGGCCGGCATTGATCCCGTGAGCGTCCTGAAGGTGATGGCCGCGGAAGAGAAGCACGAAGGTGTATTCTTCGTGCTCGTCGACCAGGTGCATAAGATTCTGAAGAACCGAGCCGACATGATCGACATTTTCGCCGTCGCCAAAGAGTCGAAGTTCCACTCCGAACCGCCACCAGGAAACCGGTTCAGCATGGCCGAGATATTCCACTCCGTTGCCGTTCGGGACAAGGACAAGACATGGCGGTAGGAGCGGCCCATCTGACACACGAAGGCTGCCACGAAACGTAACCAGAAGTCGAGAAGACAACATGATTCGTCCCGTAGATCGATCACCCGTACGGTTCTCTGGCGCGGCGTTCGTATTGACATGTTTCTTCCTGAGTGTTTTCCGCGAGGCTCCATGTTCAGGCGAGGATGGCTCGACGGGACAGAAAACTTCGGAACGGATCATTGAGTGGGTGAAGCAGGAAGGCGGCTCGAAGCACGACAAGATTCGTGGGATCACGGTGGACGCTGAAGGGAACTGCTATGTGACGGGAGAGTTCACCGACGAAGCTCGATTCGCTGACCGAACGGTGACCAGTCGAGGAAGCATGGATTTCGTTCTGGCAAAGTATTCGCCGGATGGAAAGCTGTTGTGGCTGCAGACGGCTGGCGGGTCGGAGATCGACCGCGGTTACAGCGTCGCCGTGGATGCCACTGGGAACTCGTACGTCACCGGACATTTTCAGAGCCCCGAATTTCGCGTTGGCGACCGAACCTTCCGGAACCGCGGCGACTATGACTATTACGTCGCGAAGTTCGACGCGGGGGGGAACTTCCAATGGGCACACGATGGTGGTGGCGCAGGCTACGACTATGGCCACGGTATCGCAGTCACGCCAGAAGGAGATGTGTACGTCACTGGCTCGTTCTCGGGGAAAGTGACGTTGGGCGATGCAGAATCGCCGAGCGAAATGGGCAAGTCGCTTTTCGTCGCGAAGTATGACACCGATGGTCATCTCAAATGGAGTCGCCTGGCGGGAAACGATCAGGCACAGAGCGGTCATAACATCGCCGTTGGCCCCAGTGGTGACTGTTACGTGTCAGGCTACGTTTCAGGAGTCGTACAGCTGAGCGGCCGTGAGTTCGGATCGCCCACCGCCGTGAAGGACATCTTCGTCGCCCGACTCGACGCTGAAGGGAAACTCGTCTGGGTAAGAACGGCCGGTGGCGAATCAGACGGACTGAGCACGGGCGTGGCCGTGGATGGGCAGGGAAACTGCTACCTGACCGGGATGTTTCAGAACAAAGCCGTCATTGGAAACACAACGTTGGTGAGTGCCGGGCAGTACGACGTCTTTGTGGCTCGATTCGACGCGGACGGAAAGCCCGCGTGGGCGTACTCAGGCGGCGGAAAGAAGATCGACTACGGACTGGGCGTCGCCACCGACTCATCCGGGAACTGCTACGTCACCGGTGAGTTCACCGACGACGTCCGATTCATGGGACAGCACCTGTCGAAACTCGGGGGGCGGGATTTGTACGTCGCTCGCTTTTCACCAAGGGGCGAAATGGACTGGCTGGAAATGATGGGCGGCCCTCACAGTGATCTCAGTTACGCGGTCGCTGTTGATGCCCGAGGCAGTTGTTTTCTGTCGGGAGCATTCTCACCCGGTACGCAATATCAGACACACAAACTGACGAGCCGCGGCAGTAACGATATTTTCCTCATCAAACTGAAACAGCAATGAGCCAAATTCGAGAGTTGTCGATTGCAGCATGCGTCTGCATGACGGCCATCACAGGAGCCGCGGCGGACGACCGGGTCGCGTTTCTGGTGGGTGGCGATCCGCAGTACCTGGCTGAGAAGTCTGATGAACCGAGCCGGCTCGATCCGTATTCCGAACAGGCATCAGTGCGAATGGTACAGGTCCTGAAGCAGTTCGCGGGACGTACTATTCCGAAGCGTCTTGGTGCAGGCAAAGTCAGCAAGAACATCCGAGGACTGATTGTCACAGGCGATCTGATCGACAGTGCCGACAAGAACGGCGGTTCTTATCCAGCCATGCAGCGGTTCGAGTGGGAACGGTTTATCTCAGACTTCGGTGTTACGGCGCGAGATGGCCGGATACCGTTCCCGGCATTCGAACTGCACGGGAACCACGACGGACCGCAGGGCGAGACATTTGTCATCGAGGAAATCATCCGTCGAAACCGCCAGCGAAAGGGAGTCCACTACAAAGGCAACGGTCTGCACTATTCATGGGACTGGGGACCACTTCATTGCGTCAATCTGGGGATCTTCGTCGGCAAGGGAGAACTCCGTCGTGAGGATCACCACTACTCACCGCGAGCCAGTTTCGATTTTCTCACCAACGACCTGGCAACGCACGTGGGCAAGAGTGGCCGTCCCGTCATTCTGTCATTTCATCTTCATCCAAACTGCCCAGAGTACGACTGGCCAAAAGAGGACCTTGCCGCACTCTGGGACATCACTCAGGCATACAACGTGATCGCTTTGTTTCACGGTCACACGCACGGCTCCCCACCGAAGCGTCTGCGTTGGGACGGCAAGGAGTTTTCCACTCGCCTGGAAAACGGCGTTGACGTCTTCGACCCGGATGACCTTGCGGCCGCAAAAAGTGATCGTCGCAACCCGGGACAAGGAGTTGGCCTGCGTCATGGTTTCCTGTACGTCGAGCTGATTGACTCTCCCGGAACCGAGCACGATCGATTTGTCGTCCGCAGTTATGCAACGAAAGACAACTGGGCAACACATGACTGGGACAAGATCTGGTCAAAGCACATTGCTGTACCTGATCTTCCCAGGTGACGTGTCCATCCGGAATATCCGAGCGACCAAACGTGAGCAGCGACTACACACTCACTGACGGTAGATCAGGCCGCCTTCGACATGGCGAACGCGTTCATCGATGAGCTGCAGGAATTTCTGACTGAGCTGCGAGAGCTGTCTGGTTTCGACATCCAACCGGGAATCTGTCGGGAGGACTTCGAAGCCATCATCGAGCAAGCCCGACTTTTCGCTGCTGACCTCGCATGACTGTCATGCCGGAAACTCAACCGAGCTTCTCAATCAGGTCGAGTGCTTCGCGGGTGTTCTGAATTCCGCCCAGTGAATCGGCCAGCGTTTTCGCGGCCAGCAACTGATCTGCCGACAGGTCACTGCTGGTTGAAGCGGCCTTCTTCGGTCGTCCCGGCTTCTTCTTCCCGGACTTGGGTTTGGCGTACTTCACCACGGATACGAGCCCGACCGAAACATCGATCCCACGTGCCTTGAGAGCGGTCAGAATCTCTTTGGGTTTGGCGTTGGGATTCGAAGTGATGTAGTCCCGGATTGCCGAACTCTTGCTGCCGTCACGCTTCGCCATGATTGCTCCAACGGATTGAATCGGATGAGTTGCAGGTGATTCTGGCTGACGGTGGGGTGGGGAGCAAGGGGGCGTGAAGCGGTTGCTGAAAATAGAAAACCCGGCAGGGAAGTTGCCTCGTCCGTTAGGCGGCTGACGACCCGCAACTCGAAGACGCCGAACGAATCGATGCAGATAGCGTTTCGGCCGGCATCGCGCTGAGTCGCTGGTTCGGCCGCGAAGCTCGACGCATCTACAGCATGCTCGGTGAGTCGGATGAGCAACGGAGCGACCGTCAGCTTATCGAATGAATCGAACTCAGAGGCGGACTCGCAGGTCCCGTCAGCTTCAGCAGTGACGTCGCGACATCCTCACAGCCGAAGAGGCAAGAAACACACTGCAGGGTCTGGCCGACCGTGGTGTGGGACACTGGTCAGACCTGCCACGGTCAGGTCGAGGTGGCCAACCGGTGCAGGAGTTTGCCCTCAACATCGCTGGGTCCCGTCTACTCGACAGCTTTCATCCAGCCATCACGGCTCAACGACTTCTCGATGCGTCGAACGCGATGACCTCTGGAAATCCAACTGTTGTCGTGGACGGTGGCGTTGAGAATTACAATGCGACCGTAGATGAATTGATTCAGTCCGGCACTCTCAAACGTGTGCTGGCTCAGACAGGGATTCGGTCCTCCAATTCGATGATCGAGTCGTGGTGGCGAGTGTTGAAACACCAGTGGCTGTACCTGAATCAGCTTGATTCTGTGAAGGCAGTTGATGTGTTCACGCAGGCAACGCGGCCAATCGCTTACGATAAGGCTCTCATGGTCGTCCTTCTTCCGAAATATGGCGTGACCATGGGGGCGAGCGATGTTGATGCTCTGCGAACATGTTGCCTCGTGAGATCGACCGAAGCAAAGCCCAGTGACTAAGCAATACACCAACACACACAACGAAGGTCGGCCTCGAAGTTCCAAGTAGAACACGAACCTCCGGGAGTGACTTCTGCCATGACACGCATGCGGCTCATTGTTTCATTCCTGCTGTGCCTCGGTTGCACCTTCGTGGGTGTTGACGCTTTCGGCGACAATTGGCCGGGATGGCGCGGACCGACCGGTCAAGGAGTGTCTCGTGAGACCGATCTCCCCGTGACCTGGAGCGCGACCGAAAACGTCCGCTGGAAAGCAGAGTTGTCCGATGAAGGCAACTCGTCGCCGGTGGTATGGGGCGATCAAGTGTTGCTCACACAGGCGTCGGAGAAGACGCACTGGCCACCCGAGAGAGACCCAAAGATCCCCCGCGGAACGTCGGGCGGTGGCGCGGCTGTGGCGGAGAAGCGCTCCTTACTGTGTTTCGATCGAACCACGGGCAACCTGCTTTGGCAGAGCGACACCGTCTACAAAGTGCCGGAACCGACACATCGCACGAATCCCTTCTGCTCGGCAACGCCGGTCACCGATGGTGAGCGAATCATCGTCAGTCACGGCTCGGCCGGGCTGCTTTGTTACGACATGGCGGGCGATCTGATTTGGAAGCACGACATCGGCAAGCTCGACCATGTCTGGGGAAACGCGTCGTCGCCAATCCTCTACGGTGACCTGGTGATTCTCTGGTGCGGGCCAGGCAGCCGTCAGTTGCTTCGGGCTGTCAATAAGCGGACAGGTGAGAAGGTATGGGATCACGTCGAGCCGCAGTCTGAAACCGGCAGCGATCTTCAGGGTACATGGGCCACTCCGATAGTCGCACGCGTCGGCGAACACGATCAGTTGATCATGCCATTTCCGTACGTCATGAAAGGCTTCAACCCGAAGACGGGACGAGAACTGTGGAAACAGCGAGGCCCCGGCAACTTTGTTTACGGATCACCTCTGTTCGCACACGGCATGGCGATCTTTGGCAAGGACGCCTGTAAGCTTGAGGGCCAAGGTGTCATCGAACAGCTTCGATTCGAACGCAGTGGCGGCGGCCGTGGGCCACACAGCCCCGTCGTTCTGGGCGACTACCTGTACGTCGGCGGATCGATTCCGAGTTGTTTCGAAATCAAGACGGGCAAAGAAGTCTGGAAGGAGCAGATAGAAACGCGACCCGGCACTTCCGATGCCTGGGCTTCGATGGTGTATGCTGACGACAGGCTCTACTTCACCGATCAGAAGGGGACAACGCTCGTCCTCGCCGCGGGACGCAGGTACGAAGTGCTGGCAAAGAACGTGCTCAAAGAACACACGAATGCTTCGATTGCCGTCTCGCAGGGAAACATCTTTATCCGCACCTGGAAACACCTGTGGTGCATTGGGAACGAGTCAGAGTGATTCGCAACTCAATAAACTGTTGACCCGCTAAGAGAATCAAGATGAATAACTTCAAACACACAGTGTTCCAGTCAGTGTTCGTTTTCCTGTCGATCGTTCTCCTTTCGCTTGATCTGACGGCTGACGGCTTGCCACAGGATTCGCTTGCCGCCGATTTGAACGTGACCAGTATTCGGGCGATCCACCGCGACGGCCAGACATTTGTCACGTGGAAGGACGTCGTCGAGGGCGAACGAGGCGCCGACTATCGCTACACCCTTTACCACAGCGATTCACCAATTACGGCAGCAACTATGGCAGGCCTGAAGCCGGCGATAGACGGAATCGTGAACAACTCAGGCAAGCACTACGGGTATCACATGTTTCAACACAGGCGACTCGATCCTTCTTTGCCGATGTCTACCATCACGCCAGGAGGGAAGCCGTTGCCGCAGTGGTCCGGTCTGGCCGTGCGAACAGTTGAGAAGAACGGCATTCGCTACTACGCCGTTGTGGCCCATCACGCGGAAGGTCGGCGACTCGGCAAAGTCACGCCGGGCCAGTCTGCAACCACGGAACCGGTTGCGGAAAATGTCGCGCCGATCCAGCCGGTAAAGACTGGCGACTCAACAGAGAGAGGACGTTACGCCAGAATCGTTCAGGTAAGCGGCGTGCGATGAATTAGTGTCGTAGCAGTTGGTCAATTCTGCCAGACTATTTCCAGAATTCGGCAGACCCGCTTACTACGAAAGCCAAGGATGGCGATGCAACTCATTGAGAACGACCCGGCCATTGAAAAGCAGCTTCGAGACTTTGCACAGTCGT
>Ga0115002_10002125_pt1 | contig 26260 bp, 20 predicted proteins | sample ArcticOcean_MG_C_8_FD_89576 | JGI IMG/M metagenome (GOLD analysis project Ga0115002, IMG submission 89576) | Marine microbial communities from western Arctic Ocean - ArcticOcean_MG_CB11_86 | ecosystem: Environmental > Aquatic > Marine > Oceanic | place: Arctic Ocean: Canada Basin | collected... | reverse complement strand
CGAAGGCTTCCGCAGCAGTCAAGAAGGCCGAAGTCGCGCTGGTGAAGGCAAAAAAGAACGTGGCTGCCGCAGAGAAAGCCCTCACAACCGAAAGTACGCAGTACACACCGTTGGGACCAAGTTATCCGGCAAAGAGCAGCGGCCGTCGAACGGCTTTGGGGCGCTGGATCACCGGCCGCGAGAACCCGTTAACAGCCCGCGTGGCGATCAATTACATCTGGATGCGACATTTCGGCAAACCGCTGGTCGAAAGCGTGTCTGACTTCGGAATGGCAGGCAAGTCGCCCTCGCATCCGCAATTACTCAACTGGTTGGCGGTCGAATTGATGGGCGGTGACCGAAACGAATCCGATCCGATCAAGCCGTGGCGAATGAAACGGCTGCATCGGTTGATTGTCACCAGCAACACCTATCGCATGCAATCGCAACCGGCCGGTTTGGACGACCCCAATTACGAACGCGATGCCGACAACGTTTTTCTGTGGCGATTTCCCGCGCGGCGATTGGAAGCCGAGGCTTTGCGAGATTCGATGTTGCACGTTGCCGGGACACTCGACCTCACCTTGGGTGGGCCCGAGTTGCTGAATACTCAGGGAGAGACAACGCATCGTCGCACCTTGTATTACCTGCAACATCCGGAAGCGGGCGGTACGATGGGTTTCATGACGTCGTTCGACCCGCCCGACCCCGGCTCGTGTTACCGTCGCACTGATAGCACCGTCCCCCAGCAGGCGCTGGCGATGACCAACAGCCGCTTGGCCATCCATTACGGTCGACTGCTGGCGGGCAAGGTTTGGAAAGATGTCAAAAAAGCGAACACAAACGAGGCCACGAGAGAAGCCGCGTTCGTCACACACTTGTTCGAGCAAATGTTAACGCGCCGTCCGACGAACGCAGAATCAAAAATTGTCCGGGTGTTTCTCACACGTCAGACCGAGCTATATCGTCAGTCGGAAGTGAAAGTGACGACGAGCAAGGGGACCGTCGCGGCATCCACCGATCCGCGCATGCGAGCACGAGAGAGTCTGGCCCGTAGCCTGTTCAGTCATCACGATTTTGTCACGTTGAAATGACGATCGCGAATCCGTGAGGAAATGCGATCAACGCTGCCGAGGGAGTTTTCATGACGTCCGAACTTTTTAAAACCGATTGCTCCTGCGAGACCGGCTCGCGTCGGGCGTTTCTTGCCGATATGGGCATGGGCTTCACCGGTTTGGCTTTGAGCGCCCTGTTGCACGGCGAGGGAGTCGCGCGGGAAGACGCAGCGCCTGCTTGGTCGCCGCCGACTGGCACGCCGCATTTTGCTCCGCGTGCGAAAAACGTGGTCTGGATTTTTCTTTCCGGCGGGTACAGCCATCTGGAAACGTTCGACCCCAAGCCCGCGCTCAATAAGTATGCCGGCAAGACGTTCGCCGACACGCCTTATCCGAATCCGTTCGATTCGCCGATTGATGAGAAACGGTCACGATCGGTGATCGGGAAAATTCGTGATCGGTACTCGAAAATCTTTCCGCTACAAATCGGTTACAAGCCGCGCGGCGAATCCGGGATCGAAGTTAGCGATTGGTGGCCTCACTTGGCGACCTGCGTGGACGACATGACATTCGTGCGGTCCATGTACACCACCGACAACGACCATGCCGCGGAAAATCAGATTCACACGGGGCGTCATAAACTCGACGAAACTCAACCTAGCATCGGAGCCTGGGCCACTTACGGATTGGGGACGTTGAACGAGAACCTGCCACAGTTCGTGGTACTCGGTGGGCCGACGAGACCCGATACACGACCGTCGTTTGAATCGCACTATCTCGGGCCACAATACGCGGGCGTTCCGTTGGGACTGGACCCGAAAAACCCGCTGCCTTACGGACGACGTAGCGGCGACGTACTGGCTGCCGAGCAGGCCAACGAGTTCGAGTTGATCAAGGGACTGAATCAACTGGCGGGCGTGGAATATCCCCGCGATGCGGCTTTGCGGGCGCGCATTCGTTCCTACGAATTGGCGTTCCGGATGCAGGCTGCCGTGCCGGATGTGGTTGATCTGGCCTTGGAAACGAAAGACACGCAGTCACTCTACGGGCTGGACAACGGGACCACGCGCGTGGCCGGACAACGTATGTTGGCCGCCCGGCGGATGGTCGAACGGGGTGTGCGGTTCGTGCAGGTTTACCCCACCCCTTACGGCAAGTGGGATTCACATCGCCAGTTGAAAAAGAATCACGCGGCCATGTCGGCGGCCGTCGATAAACCGGTGGCCGGGCTGTTGAAAGACATGAAGCAACGCGGTCTGCTCGACGAGACGGTGGTCGTGTTCTGCACCGAGTTCGGTCGCACGCCGGCCATCGAAGAACGCCGGGGTGGGACAGACGGCCGCGATCATCACCCGCACGGCTTCACCATCTGGCTGGCCGGGGCCGGGCTGAAGTCAGGCTACGTGCATGGGGCCACCGACGAACTCGGCTACCACGCTCTTGAGCCGGGACATTACGTGACCGACTTGCACGCGACGGTGCTGCACCTATTGGGATTGGACGGCCGACGGCTCGAAGTTCCCGGTCGACGTCGGTTGGACGTCGATCACGGCAAACCGATCCACGATCTGTTCGCGTAAATCGGCCTGCCGGTTCGCATGCTGATAGCGGTCGTCGGCGATTGTTGATCACCTCACCGGGGGATGACCTCACCACCACGGGTCGTTGATAAGGCTTCCATCACTTTGGGGTCGATGTTGCTGCTCAGGAAACGCACGCTGCCATCCATGTACAGGACATTCAGGCCGGTCTTATCTTGGCCGGCCAGACCATCGGGTCCGTTGATGTACGGTTTGGTGGTAAGGGCACGAATCGTCGCTTTCCCACCGGCTCCCCAGGCACCTCGGTTCTTCACCGCCTCGGCAACGCCCATTGTGTTGGACGTGCCATCGGTCATGTCGCGAAAACGTATCTCGCGATCGTAGCCGAACACACCGGTTTTCGCGGTGTGCATTTTGAGTGTTGGCGTGTCCTTGCCGACCCCCGCGATGCCGACATAGTGGGTGGCTCCGTAGTCCTTATCAGCGACCTGCCGTGACGCTCCGGGGTGAAGAAGAGTTGGGGTCCGAGTCGAAAGTGGTCTGGCATTCGCCTTGGCATCCCAAGCCGTCTTCTTGTCGATCTGGAGAGCCAGCGCGGACTGATCCAACATCGGTAGAATCGACACCAGCCAGCTTAACCGTTTCTCCGACTTCAGTTTGTCGTTGGGAATCGTACCGGATGGAAATGTGCCGTAGACGTCGTGATAGTTGTGCATGGCGAGGCCGATTTGTTTTAGGTTGTTCCTCGACGAGGAACGCCGCGCGGCCGAGCGGGCCTGTTGCACGGCCGGCAACAAGAGTGCAACCAGGATCGGGGTCGTTGGGATCGTACCCATCATGCTGATGAACGGAATGCTTGGCAGTGAGGAACGGGAGGTCCAATGGATGCCCTCGTCGTCGACGGTCGTCATCAGCATATTGGGGAACAAGGGCCGTGCGACCTGCTCGGCCGGCGGCAAGTCGGCCACGGAGACCGGTGCCTGGGCATCTTCAGCAAGAATCCCTTGCTGCTTCGCGCCGGCCATCATAAAGCCCATCAACATGGGAGCCCAGCCCATGATCGTGCGATAGCTTTTGCGAGGGTCGGAAACCGTTAACGATGTGAATTCTTTGGGCATCTCGGCGAAGCCGTCACGGTAACTGGAGGACGGCTTCCAGACGGAAAGCTTGTCGTCGAGTCGCAGCAGGAACGCCTCGACGGTTTGCGGAAACAGCCCGATTGCCAGCCAGTCATCGTCTACGGCAAACGACGGATTGAACGCACCACCGGCGATTTCGAAGGTGATGATATCCCGGCCGTGCTTCTTCGTGCGACGGATCGTTAGCTCGTCCGCGGGGATTTTCTCGGCTGCCATGCCGGCGAGGTCGTTAAGGGTCGATCGCAATGTCTGCGGGTCGTCGACCTTCAAGACCAGGCCGATTCCCATGCCGAAGCTGCCTTGGCGGGTATCGCCGTAAACGCAAACAACGTTCCCCAGCGGATCGAACAAGTCCTTTTTGGGATTGATGCCAATCAACTGCGGAACCGAGGCAATCGCCGCATCGACTTGTGCGCCGGAACCCGGAGGGCCGAATGCGGACACGTCTTTCGCCAATTTAACGATGTCGTCGTACATCTTGGACCAATCGCTACTTCCCGCATAAAACCCGTTAGTCGAAAACGGCAGCGGCGGGAGATCAGTCAGCTTGATTGCTTTTTGGTCGGCCAACGCCAGTAAACCACGTTTGGGACCGGGTGCTTCAAGGGTTGTTTCCGACCACATCGAACGGCCTTTGTAACCCGACTGAACGGCCAACGCACCGAGTGTGTCTAACCCGAGCGTTTTCAACACGGCGTTTGCTGTCAGCGGTGGCTGTGTCGGATCGGCTCCCGGAACGGGAAGTGGCATCGGTCCGAACTTCTTGCGCAGTGCGCCGAAGTCGGCCCAGCCGACGAAGGTGACTTCAAAATCGGCCTTGCCGCGATACTTCTTCCATAATGGATTCGTGGTGATATTTGGTGTTTTACCTGTGGCGACAGCGATTGCATTCTCGATGGCGTTCATACCGCCCGCGATCACGAGGTGATTTCCTTCGGTCCACCAGCCGATTTCAATCGGCGGGCCGCCGGGAACCATTGTGCTGGTGACTTTTCGGCCTTGAATGGTCTTCGTCTGAAACTCGGCTTGCCCGTTGGTGGCGGCCTTGGCAATTTGATCGAGACCGGGGGCCAGCTTGGCGGCTTCATGCAGCACGAGCGTCACCGAAGGCAACGGTGGACCGGGACCGTCGGGAAGCGAGACCGACAGCGACGCGCCCTTGTTCATCACGAGATCAAACGCGTTGTTAAAGTCATCAGCGTTGACGTCACCGCCGGATTCCCTCGCAGCGGTTTCGCTGGCGAACTTGAAGACCTTCTTGACGACATCGATCAGGCCGGTTTCATACAGCGACTCATAAGCGGCTGTCTTCTTCCAGGCTTCTTCGTGGGCATCGTTCCCATCGAAGCCGATGTAAACGATCGAACCGGCCGGCAGCAGCGTTTCAGCTGCGGGAGTTTTCGGCTGTTGTGCCCAAGCGAAGGAAAGTCCAATCGCCGTGCATCCGATGATCACTCCAATTCCCCACTGAATTTTCTTCCGTCGCTGTGACATGGTGTTGTCTCTCCGTAGTCTTTGAATGTGGACTTTGAAGTGGTCCGTCTGCAACTTGACCGGGCGGGGTCAATCCCGACGCCGGGTCACACTTGTTCCGCGTTCGTGCCTAGTATGACGAACAGATTCGCTTAGACAACCAGAATCTTTGGCGCATTCCGTGTTTTTTATGAGATCAGTAAATCAGCAGTCAGCCAGAAAAACACTGGATTTCGCATTGAGGGAAGTTGATTGCTGACGGCTGAATGCTGAGAGCTCCTTCCGATGCCGCCGACGATTGACCGGCCGTTCGTCGTAACCGACAATCTGCCTCACGAACGATTGACGAACTTAATACGGGATTTGCGATGAAAATCACAGCAGTCGAAGTGATCCCTCTGATCGGCGACACCGTTGACGGTGGGTGGCCGCAGGGGCATGAGCCGGAAGAGAACCTGCACACCCTTGTCGTTGTGAAGACCGACAGCGGCCTGGAAGGCGTGGGGAGCTGTTTCACGTCGGGAAAACTAGTCGACGGGGCCGTCCAGTTGTTGTGGCCTCTGATGAAAGGGGAGTCGGCCGTCGAACCCGAGCGGGTCACCGAAACGCTGCGGCAATCGACGTTCTGGCAGGGGCGCGGCGGGTCGGTCGAGCATGCGATAAGCGGGATCGACATCGCCTTGTGGGACATCATGGGCAAAGCCTGCGGTCAGCCGGTTTCGCGGTTGCTCGGTGGAAATTATCGCTCGCGAATTCGTCCGTATGGGTCGATGCTGTTCGACGAACCCGATGCGCTGCGAACCCAACTGGAAGCGACCGTCTCGCGTGGATTCCGGTCGATCAAACTCGGTTGGCGACCGTTCGGACGACGCGACCGACAATTCGACGAACTGCTGATTCGCACGGCTCGAGAGACCGTCGGTAGCGAGATCGAGTTGATGGTCGATGCCGGCGGCAGCGAACAATTCTGGCCGCATGGACTGAACTGGGCACGCGAGACGGCGAAGATGTTGGCCGATTACGACATTGTCTGGTTCGAGGAACCGCTCTCGCCGGATAACATTGATGGATTCGTCGAGCTGACGCGCGTTTCCCCGGTGCCGATTGCCTCGGGTGAAGTGCTCACGCGGCGTCAGTCGTTCTTGCCCTGGCTGGAGCGGCAGGCGGTCGACATCATTCAACCCGACTGCACCAAGAACGGCGGTATTAGTGAATCCCGAAAGATTGGCTGGGCGGCATTCGATCACGACGTGCTGATGGTTTCGCACGGTTGGAACACGGGCATCGGTTTGGCGGCCGACCTACAACTGGCGGCTGCGATGCCGTTAGCGCGATACGTCGAGTATCTAACGCCGTGTGACTACATCGAAGAACTGACGGTCCAGCCCTTCACGCTGGACGCCGAAGGGTATCTGGAGATTCCTGACCGGCCGGGACTTGGTTTTGACTTGGATCGAGACAAGCTCATGAAGGTCTTCACCACGCCGGATGCGATTCGGGTTTATTCTTGAGCTGGTAGGTTAATTTCGGTTGGACGTAACAGCCACCTTACGCTGGCCGCTCGCCTTTTCGCATTCGACGAATTCTCCACATGCAACTTCTTTATGGTTTCGATTCGGCTGCCGAGTACCGGGGTGGTTGTGTTTCGATTGGCAATTTCGATGGGGTGCATCGTGGTCATCAGACGATGATCGCCACGCTGGTCGACCGCGCGCAGGCTGCAGGTGTGCCGGCTGTTGTACTGACGTTCAACCCGCATCCCATTCAGTTGCTGCGGCCCGAGCTGGCCCCGCCGAGTTTGAGCAGCATCGAGCGGAGGGCCGAGTTGCTCGGAAAATGTGGCGTCGACTTCGTTGTGGCCTACCCGACCGACCGCGCGCTTCTCGAACTTGCGCCCGCTGATTTCTTTGGTCGCATCGTGATTGATGAACTGGCTGCGAGTGGGATGATTGAGGGGCCGAATTTCCAGTTCGGACACAATCGCGCCGGCGATGTTTCCACGTTGGAGTCGTTGTGCGAGAAAAATGGGCTGACGCTTGATATTGTGGATGCGGTCGAGATCGATGGGCGTCTTGTGTCGTCGAGCATCATTCGCTCGTTGACTCAATCCGGTGACATGGCCGCAGCGGCGGGGTTGCTTGGCCATTCGTACCGACTGCGAGGGAAAGTTATCGCCGGAGTCGGTCGCGGACGATCACTCGGATTCCCGACGGCCAACTTGGGCGACATCGCCACAATGCTGCCGGCCGACGGGGTTTATGCAGGACATTGTAAGGTCGAAGGTGTATCGTATCCGGCAGCGATTCACATCGGCCCGAATCCGACGTTCGACGATGACCGACGCAAGGTCGAGATGCACCTGGTTGGTTTCGATGGCGATCTGTACGACCGCTCGCTCGATGTCGATCTCATCGCCCGCATTCGCGGAACGCAAACCTTTGCTTCGACGAGCGAATTACAGCAGCAGGTTCGGCAGGATGTGAAGCGTGTGTGTGCAGTGGTCATTCCGCAAAACGACAGCTAGAATACCGACATGGAAATCGACTGGCAGCCGTTACGACAAATTATTGAGGACAACCAGACGTTTGTCCTTTCCAGCCATGTGCGCCCCGACGCTGACGCGATTGGGTCGGAGTTGGGGTTGGCCTCGCTGCTTGAGGCGCAAGGCAAGCAGGTGCGAATCGTCAATCCGTCGGAAGCTCCCGACACGCTACGATTCATGGATCCCGACGGACGATTAACAACGGTCGGCAAGCTGAAGTCACCCACCGAATTGGATGGCACCGACGTGCATATCGTCGTCGACACCAGTGCGTGGGGGCAATTGGGCGATCTCGGCAAACTCATGAAGAAATCGTCAGCTACGAAGGTCGTCATCGATCATCATGTCAGTTCGGATAAGCTGGGGGCGATTGAATTCAAGGACGTCAAGGCAGAAGCGACCGGCACGTTGATTGTGCGGCTTGCCGAAACGTTCGGCTGGCCGATTTCGCCAGACGCCGCCCGCTGGCTGTACTGTGCGATTGCAACCGACACCGGCTGGTTTCGCTTTCCTTCGACGACCGCCGAGACAATGCGGATAATCGGGCGATTGATTGACGCCGGTGCGAAACCCAATTTATTATACCAACAACTGTACGAGCAGCGTTCGCCGGCTCGGTTGAAACTCGCGGGGCGGGTTCTTAGTCGCGTCAGTTTTGAATGCGAAGGCCGCCTGGCGTATGTCTCTGTGAAATGGGATGACTTCGTCGAGACGGGCGCGCGTCCGGTCGATACGGAAGATTTGGTCAACGAGTGTTTGACGGTCGCGGGAACTCAATGTGCGTTCATCGCAGTCGAGCAGATGAATCGGCAAATTAAGTTCAGTTTTCGCAGTCGAAGCGACACAAATGTCTCCGCCGTGGCCGAGCAATTCGGTGGCGGTGGTCACCTGAAGGCGGCCGGTGCCATGTTGGCCGGACCACTCACCGAAGCCGTTACGAAAGTTCTCACCGCCATGCAGGCCGCCCTGAATGGCAGTCCTCCCGCCTGAGTTTTCGCCACAACGACGATAATCTAGTAACGTCATCGAAGCCTGCCCGGCGAATGCTCGGCATGTTGAGAAAACGTTCGGTTCACGGAGTATGCAAGCCATGACCGAGGAAACCACCTCACCCGACACCGAAACGCCAGCGCCCGGCCCCGATGCGGGTGTGCGTCGTCGTGGTATTCTCGCCGGACTGATCGCAGCGATCGTCGGCATCGTACCGGTGATCCCCGGCATCGCCTTCTTTCTCGACCCGCTCATTCGCAAGAAGAAATCCGCCAGCGGAGGCGGCAGTGAAGGCGAGGGGGATTTCGTGCGAGTTGCTTCGATCGACGCGCTTCCCGACGACGGTACACCCAAGCTGTTCACCGTCTACAAGGATGTCGTCGATGCCTGGAACAAGTTTCCCAATCAGGCAATGGGGTCTGTCTTCCTGCGAAAGATGCCTGACGGGAGCATCGCCTGCTTCAACCAGACGTGCCCACATTTGGGGTGTGCGGTGAATTATCGCGGCGCAGAGAGAGACTTTTTCTGCCCCTGTCATACCAGCGCTTTCAACCTGGAAGGTGAGAAGACCAACGCCATCCCGCCGCGGGGCATGGACGTGTTGGAAACGAAAGTTGACGACGGACAAATCCTAGTTGATTACAAGAAATTCCGAGGCGCGACCTCCGAACGGATCCCGGTTTCATGAACGCACTCCTGACTTGGCTTGACAGCCGGACCGGCTACAAAGAACTCCTGCACGAGGCGCTTTACGAGCGCATCCCCGGTGGTGCCCGCTGGCGTTACGTGTGGGGTAGCACGCTGGTCTTCACGTTTACCGTCCAGATGATTACGGGCGTCTTTCTCTGGACCGCCTACAGTCCCAGTGCGCAGACCGCTTGGGAAAGTGTCTACTACATTCAGGAAGTGATGACGCTGGGCTGGTTGGTTCGCGGCATCCATCACTTTGCCGCACAGGCGATGGTGGTACTGATGGTCTTTCATTTGATGCAAGTCATTATCGACGGAGCCTACAAAGCGCCACGCGAAATCAACTTCTGGTTGGGACTGATCCTCCTGAAGATCGTCTTGGGCCTTTCGCTCACCGGCTATCTGCTCCCTTGGGATCAGAAGGGTTACTACGCAACCAAGGTCTCCACGGAAATCATGGGGGCCACGCCGGTTGTCGGTCTGCAACTTCAGCAGCTCTCTCAAGGGGGATCCGAATACGGACACCACACGCTCACCCGATTCTTCGCGTTACATGCCGGTGTGCTGCCGGGTTTGCTGATCGCGTTTCTGGCGTTGCATATCTATGTATTTCGACGTCACGGTATTACCGTGCCCGATCCGAAACGTGCTCCGGAGACTACGTTCTGGCCCGATCAGGTGTTGAAAGACGCCGTCGCCTGTTTGGCGGTTCTGGCGACTGTTATGCTACTGGCAATTTTCAAGGGGGCGGAATTAAGCGCTCCGGCTGACCCTTCCGAAGCGTACTCGGCTGCGCGACCTGAATGGTACTTCCTGTTCCTGTTCCGCTTCCTGAAGTTCGAGACGGTCGAGCATTTCGGGTTGGCGTTCGGGGCGATCTACGTTCCCGGTGCGCTGATGGCCGTGCTGTTCGGCATGCCGTTGATTGCACTTTGGCGAAGAGGCCACCGTTTCAACATGGCTTTCATGGTGGTCATGACCATCGGTATCGCAGCTCTCACCGGCTTGGCCTGGTACGAAGACAATGTCAGCGACGACCCCACCAGCAAGCAATTCCGTGCCGACGTCGCTTCTGCCCATCATGACGCCCAACGCATCATGGAACTGGCCCAAAGTCCTTCGGGCATTCCCGCAGCCGGAGCCGTCTTTCTGAAGCGAAACGATCCACTGATGCAGGGGCCACGCATCTTCGCTGCCGCGTGTGCTAGCTGTCACAGCTACAACGGACACGACGGCACCGGTGCGAAGATGAAAGACAAACCCACCGCCGCCGACCTGGGACATTTCGGTGACCGAGAATGGATGACGGCTATTCTTACCGACTACTCCAAGCATTTCGCACCGCTGAAGCAAGCCCCTTGGTACAAGGAACTCAAGGCGAAGTCGGATGCCGGTGAGGACGTCGAATTTCTCGACCTCGACAACTCGGAAATGGCCGGGTGGTCCGAAGACGACGGCCTAACATTGGCCGCCCCGAAGAACAAGGCCGCCCTTGCCGTGCTGGTCGAATTCCTTGTTGCCCAAAGCGGGCGAGAAGATTTGAACGTCGATGAGAAGCTGGCGAAGTCGGGCGAATCGTTGGCCATTGATGGTTCGTTCGGTGAATTGAGCCTGAATTCATCCTGCGTCGACTGCCACAGCGATTTCGAGCCGTGGAGCGAATTCAAACCGCATAGCGACGACGATGCCACTGGCTATCCCGACCTAACCGGCTACGGCTCGCAAGCCTGGCTGCGAGACTTCATTGGTGACCCAGGTAAGGGGCAGCATTATGGGGCGAAGAACCAGATGCCGACCTTCAAGACCCAACTGAGGGAACAGCAGATGAACCTGCTCGTCCGCTGGATGACGGGCGACTACTACAAGCCGGAGAAGGAAACCGGCAAGGGCGAGTGACGAGTATCTGTCGTGGTCTCGTCGTCGCTGGGTTCGGTTGCCCCACTTTAGCCGACAACTTTCAGCTGCGGACGGCTTGGCGTTTGACTGGTCGGAGTGGGCGTTGTCTCAACAGCGACCGGTTTTGCTTCGGCCGGCGTGGACCAGCGACGAACGCCTTCCGTCAAACGGGTGAGTTGAGAGCGGAGCGACGTTTTCGCGAAGTAACGCAGCCGATCGGTCTGTATGCTCGACGTTGCTAGCTGTTCGACTTCCTCACGCAAGGCACTGCCTGAGAACGTGTACGAGGTATCGTCGCGCTCACGACTGTCCGCCAGGAGTTGTTCGAGCAGCAACGTCACGGCGTTCTCGGGAGCGCCCGGTGCAACGGTGATCTCATCAATCTCAACATGTCCGTCGACATGGAATCCGTAAGCGCCTGCGACAGCCACGTCGTCCTGATACAGCAGAGCCAAGTCTGACGTGCCGGTTGCCACCGCTAGGGGGTGTCGTGCGCGTCGCGCCTGCTGTTTGGGAGAAACCGCTTCGTCGCCGAGTGTTTCAAGGGTGGCGAACAAGTCCCAGCGAGAATCGGCATCGCCAAGGTATGTTCCAACCGGACGATGTCGAACGAATTCCAGCCCGTCGTGCGAACTTTCATCTAACGACTCGATGGGAATTGTTTGATCGAAGTCGATACGGGCCGCAGTCTGCCAGCCGGTTCGACGTGCCTTGAACCCGTGTGAGGAGAGTGCGTTGCGCGTGCGACCATGATCGAGGCCTTGACTATCGATTCCACACAGGTCGATGACGTCCCAATCGCGACGCGATGCGCGCAGATGCCGCATGGCGGTTGATAACGTCGCGGCGGAATTTGGTCCAATCGGTCCGAACGTTACGGTGTCACCGTCGACCGGGTAACTCAGCACGCGCAAACTGCCGAGAGATGTCTCGCTGCGTCGCATCACCAACGGCAAAAAGGCCGATCGGGCGTTGAGCGATCGAGACATAAAGCACCTTGGGAACAACGATCGCCTCGTTCACGCGGCAAAAGTGCTCGTAGTACTTGAACGATTGCCGGAACGAGGCTTGCCGCGTTTTTTGCCACAACTGCTTCCAGAGCAGTCGCAGGGCATCGAGCTTGTTCAGATCGTGAAACTGGGCGACGTTCAACATGGCGTCGGCTCACACACGGGAACTGCCGGTCTGACCGGACGATCGACTTCCGTCAAAATACGGAGGCGGAACCTAATCTCGCAATCCCCATGCCGTCTCGAATGCCGGCAAAACACGCGAAAAACCGCAACCGCCGTTACGGTTTACGTTGCCGAAACACCTCACCGTCGAGTTTCGGCAACATTCACGGTTTTGGGCAACTTGTCGCTACGACATCACCAACCCGCCGTCGATGTTGTAGGACTGCCCGGTCACCATGCTTGCGTCGTCTGAGGCGAAGTAGACCGCCATCGGGGCAATGTCTTCCGGAAGCAGACGGCCGCCGATGGGCGTCAGCGATTTCTCGTGCGCGGCTAAGTCGCGTCCTAAACGCTCGGCGTCGTACTCGATACGTTTGTCGTTCATGAGCGTTTTGACCGGGCCAGGGCAGATCGAGTTGACGGTGATTCCCTCTCCGGCGACTTCCATCGCCAAGGTGCGCATCAATCCCATGACACCATGCTTGCCGGCGGCATACGCCGCGCCGTGATAACTGCCGACGCGCCCGTTGATAGAAGCGACCGTGATGATTCGTCCCCGCTTCGCCGCCAGCATATCGGGCAAAACGGCTTTGCAAAGCAGATACGGGGCGGTGAGGTTGATGAGCAGCGACTGTTCCCAGAAGTCATCATCGAAATCGACGACCGGCTTGGGATTCGAGCTGCTTCCCAGTCCCGCATTGTTCACGAGAATCTGGATTGGACCGAAGGCGTCTTTCGCTTGTTGCACGAGACGCGCAGGGACGGACCTGTCTGACAAGTCGGCCTGCAACGCGATCGATTCGCCGCCGGCTGATTTAATTTCATCGACAAGTGAATCGAGTTCGGCCGTAGTTCGCGCGGCGACGGCGACTTTCGCTCCCTCGGCTGCGAGCGAAACAGAAATCGCCCGGCCAATCCCCCGACCGGCACCGGTCACCAGCGCAACGCGTCCTTGTAGCTTGCTCATCGATGTGCTCCTCGTGTGATCAACTCGATTAATGAATCGACGCCAACCGTACTCTCACGAATGTCAGCAGTCAACCAGCCCGTAGCGCAAGCAAGGAACGTAACGAGTAACGGGCTACCGGTTACTCTTATCGATCGTAAAGGTGGCCTCTTCGGCCGCCTTGCGAACCGTTTCGTCTTCGTCCTTCAAGGCTTTCCGCAACGCCACCGTGACATGCGGAGAATTGGCTCCGATGTCACCCAGTGTGGTTGCGGCTTCGGCTCGGACTGAAGGTTTCGGGTGACCAAGCGCTTCAATGAGGAGTGGAATGGTAGCGGTCACGATTTTCGGAGTCGGGCTGATGTGGACTAACGCCCAACCCGCGACAGTCCGTTCGAACGGGCTGCCGCTGCGGAGCATGCGCGTCAAAGTCGGGACAGCCGATTTGGCGGACTTGCCATTGGACCCCAGAACATAGCAGGCCGTAGTGCGAACGGTTTCGTCAACGTCGTTCAGCATGGGAAGCGCCAGCGGCACGAGTTCGTTACTGTTGACTCCGATGGCCTGCAAGGCGGAAAGAGCTTCCGCACGCACATTAGGACTGTCGTCTCGTAGTAATTTTGCCAATTCGAGCACGGCAGGTTTTGCCGCCTCACCGATGCCTGCGAGAGCGATCGTGGCTTCCCGACGAGCCAACGGTCGATCAGATGACAAAGCTTTCTTCAGATGCGGCATCGCCAAGCGGATGTACTCTACGTTGTCTGGTTTCAACGTGACCAAGGCCCACGCGCTGGTGAGTTGTGTCAATGGATCGTCGGACTTCACTGTTTTAAGCAGCGTTGGAATTGCCTTTTCGGAACCGAGTTTCGCCAACGCATAGGCCGCGCCGGCTTGTCCGGGGGCTCCGCTCTGCTGTAGTTTCTTCAACAACACAGGCACAGCGGCTTTTGCATCAGGTCCGATCGACGCCAGTGCGATGTATGCCGCGCGACGCACGTCTTCGTTCTTGTCGTTGATCAGCAGAACCAGCTTCGGAACAGCCGCTTTGGCAGCGGGACCGATATCCGCTAACACCGTAGCTGCCAGCAATTTGAAGTTTGGATCGCTTAGTCGGACCATCAAACCAGGAACAGCGGCTGTCCCGATTCGCCCCAGCGCATCGGCTGCTTCCAATGTCACTGCGCCGACTTCGTCGTCGAAGGCTTTCGCTAATGCGGGAACGGCAGCCTTGGCAGACGATCCGATATCGCCTAACCCGCGAGCCGCTGCGATGCGAACGTTGACGTCGGTATCAGTCAACGCGCCGGTGAGATCGGTCACAGCGGCTTGAGAGGATTCACCGTATTGTCCCAACGAGAAGGCCGCACTGGCACGTACGATACCGGAACGGTGCTTCAATAAATTTTGTAGGGCGGGAACAACCAGTTTCGGGGTTGTTCGAATTGCCCCCAAGGCGCGGGCCGCATGCCAGCAGACGTGTTCGTCTTCATCGCCCAGCACACGCACCAAACGAGGCACGGCCGATGCGGCTTCCGGTCCCATTTGCGACAAGGCATCGCAGGCGTGGGAACACGTGTTTGGCCCCGACGTGCCAATGAGTTCCGCCACGGCTTTGACGGCAGGACCGCCGACGTCTCCCAATGCCAGCATGGCATCATTGCGAAGTGACGGACTCGTATTCTCTAATCCCGAAACCAAAATAGGGATGGCCGTTCGTACGGACGCTCCGTCATCCGGAAAGATTCCGACCAAAGCCCAGGCCGCTGCGATATTCAACAACGGATCCTTGTCTTGCATCAGCATTTTAATTTTGGAAGCCGCCGGTTTCGCATTCGGCCCGATCATCCGTAACGAGTGCAACGCTGCATGTCTTAGGATTTTGGACTTCTCGGCCAGAATCTCAGTCAGCGCAGGAACCGCCTTGCCGGCATCGGGTCCCATTCGTCCCAGTGCAATGATGACCTCATGCCGTAGCACGAGATCTTTGGTATCCAACGCCTTGATGAGTGCGGGAACGGCGTCTCGCGCGATGGGGCCTAAATCGGCAAGCACGGTCGCTGCTTCGATTCGCTTCTGGTCACTGCCGGAAAGCAGTTGTTTGGTCAAGGCGTCAAGTCGAGGGTCGGCTGCCTGCGACTCACCCCCAGAAAAATAGAAAGCGAATGCGGAGAACAGGACCAACGCGTGGAGTGGAGAACGCATCGTAGCCTCCAAAATTTCTCAGTTGAAGATCAAGAGGTTGAAAGCGGCGACTCGGGCGACTACAAAGGCATTATGTGTTAGCGGCATTCTAGTGCGGTGAGCCTTCGTCGGCCAATGCTAAATGCCTCTGCACCACATTTTTCTCGTATACCACCACGAGCACTGTCACATCCTGGGAGACTGCAAGATGAAAGCACGAATTCTTGTCGTTACAATACTTCTCGTCGTCGCCGCTTGGCAGACGTTCGGCGAAGCCCAACGGGTGACGCCTGCAGTGCGTCGCGTAAATAGCTGGTATAGACAACCGACCCGTTCGAGAGTCGGCAACTATGGAAACTACCCGCAGTATGGTTATTCCTCGACGCGGGCTGAAGGAGTGGGCCGTGGAATGGCTGACGTGATTCGAGCTGGCGGCGAGACCGCCGAATCGGTCTCTCGAGCCCGCATGAATCGCGAGGACACACGATCCAAATATATCGACAACCAACTGAAATGGGCGGAGACTTATCAGAAGCGAAAGGCGATGGGCCGCGCGGAACGCGATCGGAGATCTGCCGAGGAACGGGTCAAACGAGACAAGTGGTTATCAACACGCAAATCGAATCTGCCTCCCCGACTGGGACCGTCGCAGCTCGACCCACTCACCGGAAAAATCAATTGGCCCGTCACACTTCTCGGCAAAGAGTACGCCGAGCAACGGAACATTCTGGAAGAACTCTTCGTCATTCGGGCTCACACCTCAGCCAATTCTGAAATCGCTCAACGCGTGCATACGGTTTCCCGTCAGATGCAAGACGTGTTGAAAGGTAACATTCGCGACATCCTTCCCGAACAATACATCGCTGCTCGAAAATTCCTCGAAAGTCTGGGCCGCGAAGCCCAGTTCCCCACCGGTTAACGCATGCCTCTCACACTCACGCTTCGCGAATCGACATCGATTCCGCTAGAAGTCGACACCGTCCAACTCGCCACCGTTCGCGCACAGTCGACCGATGACGTCGCCGCGACGCTCATCCAACGGGGCAACAAGCAACCCACCCTTGGCGAGTTCTTCGATGTGTCCGGTTCGGCATCCGAAGACAACACACTCGTATGGCAGGGCGATTGTGCGAAAGTCAAGCTGATCGGTTCTCATCTCGACGACGGACACATCGTCGTCGAAGGAAATACCGGCATGCACTTGGGAGCCGATATGACCGGCGGCTCTATCGTCGTGCATGGCAACGCGGCCGATTGGGTTGGTGCGGAAATGCACGGTGGTCGTATTCACATTCACGGCAACGCGGGTCACTTGGTGGGCGCGGCTTACCGCGGCAGTCGTCGCGGCATGACGGGGGGCGAGATTCTCGTCGATGGCAACGCCGGAAACGAAGTCGGCCACACCATGCGTCGTGGGACGATTGCCATCGGAGGCAACGCGGGTGACGGCATCGGTTTCAATATGATCGCCGGCTCGGTCTTCGTCTTCGGGCAAGCGGGAATTCGACCGGGAGCCGGTATGCGACGCGGCACCATCGGCCTGTTTGGAATTGATGAAAAGTTCGACCTCCTCCCGACATTCCAATTTGCCGGGACCGATCGACCGGTCTTTCTGGCATTTGCGTTTCGCCGTTTGCGTGAAATGGGATTCTCGGTTCCCGAGGAATGTTTCTCCGCCCAGTTCGACCGCTATTGCGGGGATTTTCTGGAATTGGGGAAGGGTGAACTCGTCGTCCGCACACAATCGCAAGGCGAATCGACAGTGGTGGCCTGAGACATCATGCAGCACTCCGAGACGACCCAACCCCCAACGCCCGAACCGAAATCGGCCGATCTCCAACCGGCAAAGCCTTCCTCGCTGAACATTGCCGACAGATTGAGCGAGTCGGCAAAACGCTATCCGTTTCGGCAAGCCGTCATCTTTCCCACCGGACGCGACAAGAGCGGTCGCGCGGCGTACACGCATCTCACGTTTCAGCAGCTTGATCGTGAAAGCGACCGCCTCGCACGCGGCTTGATCGAAATGGGAGTTTGGCCGGGAACGCGTATGGTTCTGATGGTGCGTCCCAGCCTCGAATTCATCACGCTGACGTTCGCCCTGTTCAAAGCCGGCGCGGTCATTGTGCTGATCGACCCCGGCATGGGGCCAGCCAATATCTTTCGCTGTTTGGAAGAAGTCGACCCAGATGGCTTCGTCGCGATTTCCCGCGTACATGCCGGTCGGCTGTTTAAGAAAAAACGATTTCCCCATGCGCGATTGAACGTCACAGTCGGTCGGCGTTGGTTCTGGGGTGGGCCTACCTACCGTCAGTTACTCGGGGACCGCTGGACACCCTTCGACGCTCCGCTCATCAATGCAACCGACCCGGCGGCCATCATTTTTACCAGCGGAAGTACGGGGCCGCCGAAGGGTGTGCTCTACGAACACGGTATGTTCGATGCGCAGGTTGACCTGTTGCAGGAGTTCTATACCATCGAGCCGGGTGAATCGGACCTGCCCGGCTTTCCACTGTTCGCGCTGTTCAACTCGGCGATGGGGGTGACGACCGTGATCCCCGATATGGATCCGACCAAACCGGCTCAGGTGAATCCTGCGAACATCGTGGAAGCCATCGAGGACTTCGGCATCACCCAGGCCTTCGGGTCGCCTGCCATCTGGAACCGCGTGGGAAGATACTGCTCAGAGAATGGCATTGAGTTCCCGACGATTAAACGCGTCCTCTCCGCCGGCGCACCGGTGCCGCATCACGTGCTGGAAAGGATGTCGCAGGCGATTACTGGTGAGCACGCCGATGTTCACACGCCTTACGGAGCGACTGAATCGCTACCGGTCTGTTCCATTTCGGGACGCGAAGTTCTTGAGGAAACCGCCCAAGCCAGCCGAGGCGGAGCGGGGACTTGCGTGGGTACGGTGTTCCCGCAAATGAATGTGCGGATCATCGACATCACCGGTGATGCCATCGAGAACTACTCCGACGCTCGCGAATTGCCGACCGGTAAAATCGGTGAGATCATCGTCAGTGGCCCGGTCGTTACACGCGAGTATTTCAATCGCCCCGAAGCGACTCGGCTGGCCAAGATTCCTGACGGCGAACGATTTTGGCATCGCATGGGAGACGTGGGCTATTTTGACGACAAAGGCCGTCTCTGGTTTTGTGGTCGGAAAGCCCACATCGTGGATGCGACTGCCGGCCGTATGTTTTCGGTTCGCTGCGAAGCGATTTTCAACAATCACCCCCAAGTCTTTCGCAGCGCGCTGGTCGGCGTGGGAGACAAACCATCTCAGCGTCCGGTGATCATTCTTGAGCCCGAAGAAGGTCAGTATCCGGAATCCGATGTCGAACGAAAACGGTTTGAATCCGAACTTCTCGAACTGGCCAAAGGTAACTCGCTGACGGCTACGATTGATACGATTCTCTTCCATCGATCTCTGCCGGTCGATGTTCGTCACAACGTAAAGATCTTCCGCGAAAAGCTCGCGCCCTGGGCCGCCGAGCAACTGAAACACACGGCCTGAACACGCAACACTAGTGCTTTGTTGGAGAACTTAAGTTAACCCGACGCATAAGCGAGGGACGCAGGGAGTAGGCTCGATTGTCCTGCGTCCCTCGCTTACGCTTCGGGTTATGATTCAGACTCTAGTCCGTTTTTCGACAAATCCTAGTCTTCCATACTTCACCCCTCGGCCCGGAATTCATGTTCGCACTCGTCACCGGCGGGGGAGGTTTCCTCGGCTCGCACATCGTCGAACAACTTGTCGCGCGGGGTGACCGGGTGCGTGTGTATTGTCGCGGTGCATATCCGTTGCTTGACGAGCTGGGTGTTGAAACCGTTCAGGGCGACATCCGCGATGCCGAAGCCGTGGCGTCTGCGTGTGCCGACGTTGATGCCGTTTTCCACGTCGCGGCTGTACCTGGGGTGTGGGGTTCTTGGTCGATGTTCCACGGCATCAATACCGTCGGGACGGAACATGTTATCGCGGGTTGTCGCGAACAGGGAGTGGGAAAGCTCGTCTACACGAGTTCTCCCAGCGTGATCTACGACGGACAGCCTCACGAGAACGTCGACGAGTCGATTCCTTACCCACTCGGCGAGTCGTATCTGTGTCACTATCCGCATTCCAAGGCGCTCGCCGAGAAAGCCGTGTTGGCTGCCAACGGAGACGATCTGGCAACGGCTTCGCTAAGACCCCATCTCATTTGGGGGCCGCGCGACAATCATCTTGTTCCGCGACTGATTCAACGGGCGAAAAGTGGACGACTGCGGCGTGTGGGTGACGGGACGAATCTGATTTCGATGTCGTATGTCGAAAACGCGGCCGCTGCCCATATTCAGGCCGCTGATGCGTTGGCCCCCGATTCGCCTGTGGCCGGGCAGGCGTATTTCATCAACGAGCCGGAACCGGTTAATCTGTGGGATTGGGTCGACTTACTTCTTGGAAAGGCCGGTTTGAGTCCCCTCCGCAAGACGATCTCGGCCCGGGCCGCGCATCGTGTGGGGCGCGCATTGGAACTTGTCTTCAGTCTGTTGAGATTACGCGGCGAACCTCCGATGACGCGGTTCGTTGCCTCACAACTGAGTTCGTCACACTATTACGATATCTCGAAGGCAGCACGCGATTTTGGATATGCCCCCAAGGTGAGTGTTGAGGACGGGCTGGCGAAGATTGAGCCGGAACTGCGTCGGCTCGCTGCACTTTGAATGCAAGTAACAGCCGGCTTACGCCGGGCCGCTCGGCAGTACACGAAACAACTTGCTACGATAACCGCATGCAACGTCCACCGTTTGCCGAACAGGGGCTTCACGTGATGTCGAAGCCCATCGGCCCCATCTGCAATCTCGACTGCGAGTACTGCTTCTACCTGCACAAGGAAGAGCTGTACCCCAAGGGCGAGAGTTGGCGCATGCCCGACGACACGCTGGAAACGTACGTCCGACAATACATCGAAGCCCAACCGGACGCCGTTCCTGAAATTACATTCGCCTGGCAAGGAGGCGAGCCGACGCTGATGGGGTTGGACTTCTTCCGCCGGATTGTCGAGTTGCAAAAGAAATACCAACCCCCGGGACGAACAATCGTCAACGCGTTGCAAACCAACGGCGTGCTGCTCGACGACGAATGGTGTGAGTTCTTCAAGACGGAGGAATTTCTCATTGGGCTGTCGATCGACGGTCCGGCCGAGTTACACGACAAGTATCGTTACGACAAACAAGGGCGTGGCAGTTTCGACTCGGTGATGCGGGCGCTCAATCGCTTGAAGCAGCATTCCGTCGAGTTCAATGTGTTGGTTGTCGTCAATCGACACAACGGAGATCACGGCCGCAAGATCTACACGTACCTTCGCGACAACGGCGTGCAATACGTGCAGTTCATTCCGATCGTCGAACGACGTGGCGTCGGCGTGCATGGCGAAGAATTGGTCACGCTCGATTCACAATCCGTGCCGTCGCCGGCCGATCTTGTGAGTTCGCGAAGTGTTCTGCCCGAACAGTACGGCGACTTCCTCATTGAAGTCTTCGAGGAATGGTTACTCCGGGATGTCGGTCGCGTGTTCGTGCAGATATTCGATCAGGCGTTGAGTGCCTGGAGTGGTATCGAACCGAGCCTGTGTGTTTTTCGACGCCAATGCGGCCGCGCGCTGGCGTTGGAACATAACGGGGATCTTTACAGTTGCGATCACTACGTCGAACCAGAATACAAGCTGGGGAACATTCATGAATTGTCGATCGTCGAACTGGCCGACTCGGCTCAACAGCGTGCGTTCGGGGAAGACAAGGAAACCTCGCTGCCGACCTACTGTCGCGAATGCGATGTTCGCTTCGTCTGCAACGGGGAATGCCCGAAGAACCGTTTCATCGAAACGCCCAGCGGCGATGCCGGGTTGAACTATTTGTGTGCCGCCTACAAGAAGTTCTTCGGCCATATCGGCCCTGTCATGGAGCAAATGGCGGCCGAACTCAAACGTCAACAACCCGCCGCCAACGTCATGCACAAGCTAAACGCAGAACGACGCGGCAAGCCGATTCCCTCGGAGAAACCAGCAGTGAATCCAGGGATGCAACAACTATCGCCCGGCCCGTCATCACCGCCCGGCCGCAACGATCTTTGTCCGTGTGGCTCCGGTCGCAAGTTCAAGAAATGCTGTTTGTCACGGGTGGCCAAACGCTGACGTATTTTGTCTACGAGGGATTGCCCGTTGTGCTCCCTTGCTTGCTCTGCGGGCTGGTTAGTGAGGAAATTACGCGATGAACTTGTCGCTGGCGCTCGACTTGGGGACGACTTCCATCACGGCCATTGCGGTCGACGAGGCTGGGCGGATTGTGACGCAGATCACTCGCGAGAATGACGCAGCCGTTGCGGGACTTGCAGCCGGGCGGGCCGAGCAGGATCCGCGATGCATCTTCACGCTCGCCCTCGAGGCATTGCGAGAGTTAGCCGACAACATGACGGGGTCGCCTTTGTGTCTGGGTCTCACCGGTCAAATGCATGGCACGTTGCTTGTTGATTCGGAACGCAACCCACTCACGAATCTCATCACCTGGCAAGACCGCCGGGCCAACGAAATCGTCTTGGGAACGGAAACAACACATCTGGAATGCTTGCTGTCGCGATGTTCGGTCTTGGCTCTGGACCCAACCGGATGTCGGCTCTCACCCGGCTACATGGGGGTCACGCTGTCGGTGTTGCAGTCGCAGGACGAACTTCCTGCGGCAGCCCATCGCGCGAGCTTGCTGGCGGAGTGGATCGGCGCGGAACTGTGTGATGAGCCGATTGTGACCGACCGTTCCAACGCCGCCTCGTCGGGAATCTACGATCTGCAATCCGATTGCTGGAGCACGGAGTTGCTGGCCGCCTGTGATCTGTCGGGAGATCTGTTTCCGACGGTTCGGGAGAGCGGTGTCGTTATCGGGAGGCTCACTCCGGAAGTCGCCGCCGAGACCGGGTTGCCCAGTGGGCTGCCGGTGTGTAACGCGATCGGTGACAATCAGGCGGCCGTGTTGGGAAGCGTGCCGTCACACGAACCGGCGATCCAAATCAACATCGGCACCGGCGGTCAGATCAGTTGGCCGGCCCCAGACTTCACGCGCGTGGCCGATATGGATACGCGCTACTTGCCCCACGACCGGTTCATGCTCGTCGGTGCCGGACTCGCCGGCGGCGACGCCTTCGCCTGGGTCAATCGCACCGCCACCTCTTGGTTGAAATCCCTCGGTCTCGACGTACCGACCGAACAGATTTACGAAGCCATGACCACCCAAGCCGCCGACTTGTCGGCCCACAACGACGACCTCACCTGCAACCCCCTCTTCCGAGGCACCCGCCGCCAACCACTGGCACGCGGCGAATTCTCCGGTGTAAGCCTCGACAACTTCACCCTCGGGCACGTCTCCCGAGCCGTCTTGCAGGGCATCGCGGCGGGCATGAAATGGTTTTACGACAACGCGGGCGATCAGCAACCACAATCAATCCAACGCATCATCGGCTCGGGCAACGGCCTGCGCAAGAACCCGCTGCTGGTGGAAATCATCGAACGCGAATTTGAACGGCCTGTTTTATTGCCGTCCCATGAAGAAGCGGCTGCGTATGGGACGGCGTTGCTGGCGGGTTCGACGGTAGGAATGTGGGCGGATCTTGAAACGGCTGGGAAGTGTATTCGGCTTGTTTCGGGTGGTCATTGAGATTGAAAGGTTGACTCGCTGATCCAACGATAGGAGAATCCGTACACATCCATCAGGAATCCCATTCTTGCTACACGTCGAAATTCTTGAACCATATGGACAAACACGAAATGGCCCCCAGCTCGTACTTGATGTCGGCGTGCGTCGACGGGGACGTTCAACGCGCCACTAGCTCGCTCGATGGTGGTGCTCCTATCGACTTTCAAGACGGTGAAGGGTACACGCCGTTGCACTTGGCCGTTGTCTGGAATCATGCAGCCGTGGTTGAACTACTGATAAGGCGAGATGCCGATCCCAACATTGTCAATCGACATGGTAACGGCCCCCTGTGGACTGCCGTATTTGAGGCGAAGGGAGATGACAAGGTTGTAACATTGCTTCTTCTCGCTAATGCGGATGCCTTTCAAACGAATTCTGCAGGACGTTCGCCGATTCAAATCGCTCAGCAAATTGGACATGGCCTGGAAACACCATTTGCTGGTGTGAAGAGCGACGTTAACCGTGTCAATCGACCTGCTTACGAAACAGTCAATCAGAATTGTCTGGATTGCGATGCTGAACCGAACAACTTTCATGAACCGTTCTGTCTAAAAGAACGCTGTCCGTTTTGTGATGGGCAACTTGCCACCTGTGATTGCATAATTGACGTTCTTGATCTCAACGAGCAAGAACGCACGGCGGTTGAAGAATACGTTGATGACTCTGCCGAGCCGCTGAAAACGATTTGCGGACGATGGTTCGCAGCGTTGGACGAAAAGGGCCGTATTCCTTGGTTAAGCGGTCCTGGGCATCACGGCGACACCCCGAATATGGGCCGGCACGTCGCGAGGTCATTGAATAGACCGTTTCATCCTGCGATTAAAATCCGTGCCACCCGGACGATCTCTGGGGGGCAAGAGAAAGAATATTCCGTGCTCCCAGTGGCATGCCCCCGTGGTTCAATTCGTCGAGTTTGGCACGTTTTAGACGTCCGTCGATGCCATCGGCGGCTATTCCGTGGGTGACTGGTCTTGAGGCGTTTTGGGCGTCACGGGTATTATTCCGCCGCTATGTCGAAACGGATGTCGTCACCCTTGTTGCCAGATTTCGATGCGCAGCGGCTTTGTATTATCAAGCCGAGTGCGTTGGGGGATGTTGTGCAGACGCTGCCGCTGCTGCCCATCCTGCGGGAGCGGTTTCCGCGGGCGCGGATTTCCTGGGTGATTAATCGCGGGTTGGCGGGGCTGCTGGAAGGGCATCCGCATCTGGATGAGATCGTACCGTTCGACCGGCATGGTTCTTGGGGAAGCTGGTGGCAGACGCTGAAACGATTGCGAGCCGGCCGTTACGACTTGGTGTTCGACTTGCAGGGCCTGCTGCGAACCGGGGTGATGACCTGGGCGACACGCGCTCCGCTGCGGATCAGTTTGGAATCGGCTCGCGAAGGGGCGCATCGGGCCTGTCATCTCACCTTGTCCGACACGGGACGATTCGTACCCGCTCATCAACGGTACTGGCAAGTGGCCGAAGCGTTTGGTTTGGGGGAACATCAACGCGAAACAATCGTCGCCATTCCTGATGCCGTCCGTGCCAGCGCGCGGCAACGCATCGCATCATTACGCGGCCGGACTCTGGTGATTCATCCCGGCGCGCGATGGATCACGAAACGTTGGCCGATCGAGAAGTTTGCGGTCGTCGCTTGTAAGGCGATGAGGGAATACGGGTTCTCCATTTTGATTCTCGGCAGTCCCGCCGAGAAAGCGGTTGCGGCCCAGTTGGAAGAGTTGCTGTGCCAGTTGTACCCAGCCGGAGAGGTTGAGAACCTAGCGGGGGCGACAACGCTGAAGGAATTGGCCGCGTTGCTGGAAGCAGCACACGTTGTGTTAACGAACGATTCCGGTCCGATGCACTTGGCGGCTGGAATGGGAACGCCGGTTGTCGGGCTGTTCACCTGCACGAGCAGCGTGCGTTCCGGCCCGCCCGGTGAGATGCACGAACTGGTCACCACCGAAGTCTCCTGTGCTGCCAGCTACCGCAAACGCTGCCCACATCGCGGGAGCCGTCACATGGCGTGCTTGGAAGAACTTTCCACCGACCGGGTGTGGAGTGCCTTCGTGCGTCTGATGCGCAAGCAAGAGCGAACCGGCCAAGCCGCCTGATTGGCGCGGGAATAAACTCCAGCCGAGTGGGATCAAGAAAGTACGCTTCTGCTCTTGAATACTCGTTCGACCTCCGCGTGAAGGTCTGGAATCGGAGTGCGCTATGACAACCATTCTCCCTGCGGCTACGTGTTTGCTTTGTCTGTCGCTTGCCATGTCAGGATGCGGCGGTGCCGGTTCGTACTCCGACGTTGGAGACGATGCCGCCACGTCAGTCGATGCTGAACTTGGGACGCTGGATGACGGAGATAATACCTCGGTGGCTGGCGTCAACGAAACGAAACCGGTCGATCCCGCAAAGATAAAATCACAAGATTTCAAACGCAGGATCGTGCGGACTGGCGAGATGGAATTGCATGTCGAGCAGTTCTCGCAGGTGCCCTCAAAGATCGGCGGATTGGTCGACCAGTATGCCGGGTACATTGCGTCGTCGAATGTCGCCGGTTCGGCCGGTGATTCTCGAAACGGCACGTGGACGCTTCGCGTTCCTTCGGACCGCTTTGAAGAATTTCTGGACGACCTCGAACAACTCGGAGAACTTCAACGCCGACACACGAATTCGCGCGAGGTGACCACAGAGTATTACGATGTGTCTTCCAGAATCAGCAATCAACAAGCAGAAGAGGCTCGGCTGCTGAAGCATCTCGATGAGAGCACCGGCGGTCTCAACGACATTCTGGTGATCGAACGCGAACTCACCCGTGTGCGTGGCTGACCTTCTTCCCTGAAATTGTGCCACTGCTTGTGCGAGAATCCATTCAGGTGAAACCCCTGTAAAGGACTCTCAGCGATGAAGAAGAACCGACACACAGTGGATCAGATTATCGTGAAGTTG
>Ga0115002_10002122_pt1 | contig 26275 bp, 19 predicted proteins | sample ArcticOcean_MG_C_8_FD_89576 | JGI IMG/M metagenome (GOLD analysis project Ga0115002, IMG submission 89576) | Marine microbial communities from western Arctic Ocean - ArcticOcean_MG_CB11_86 | ecosystem: Environmental > Aquatic > Marine > Oceanic | place: Arctic Ocean: Canada Basin | collected... | reverse complement strand
GCATGAAACGCTTATTACTGGTCACAGTCGTCCTCGGTTTGGTTGCCACATTGGCCCCAACGCAGTCCACCCAGGCCGATCCCTGCGGAATGGTCCCGCCTGTTTACGTGGGTGGGGCCGTGCCGATCACTCGCATCGGACAGCAGAAAACTTATGTATTCTACAAAGACGGCGTAGAAACGTTCGTCATCCGGCCCGGTTTTCAGGGCAAAGTCGACGAGTTCGGTATGCTGATCCCGTTCCCGTCGGTCCCCGCAATCCGCAAAGTTTCCGACAACATCTTCCCGCATGTGGCGGCCGCCGTTGATCCACCGGAAGTCGTCGTCGACTTGAGAATCCGTCTGTTCACTAAGAACGCAAGACTTCGCGGTGCAAAGAACAAAGCAGTCGACAAGCTCGACGCCGGTCTTGAAATGGCCGAAAACGAAGTCCGCGTCGTCAAGCAGGAAGCGGTCGGCATGTACGAGGTGGCCGTGCTCGAAGCGGGCAGCCCGAAGGCGCTCTCCAAATGGATGGCCGACCACGGCTACAAATATCCCAAAGGCATGGACGCAGCCTGTGGTGATTATGTTGAAGCGGGCTGGTGTTTCGTCGCGGTCAAAACCAAAGTCGGCCAAAAGAAAGGTGTCGCCCCGCGACCCGGTATGCGAAAGGTGAACTCGAAGTTGCCCGCCGGTGCAACGTTCGACGGTCACGTGCAAGCGATGGGTTTCCGCTTTGAAGTTGAAGAACTCGTCGTCCCGATGCGACTTTCGACATTCAACGACGGCGACCTGCGGAATATCGTTTACATCCTCTCCGACAAGCCAAGCAAGATTAAGTCGATCCCAGAAGAATACGTCGTCCGCCAAATTCCCGGCTCAAAGCTCTTCCGCAACGTGACCGAACCGCTGCCGCTACGAATCATCGGCGGCACGATTGAAGATTTGCGAAAGCAGATGCCGCAACCGGTCAAAGGAAAAGGCCAAGTCAAAGGTCAACCCGTTCCGGCCGGCGGGAAGCGATTGCAACTCGCTCGCCCAGTTCGCGGTGGATTCCCCGGCCAATGGGGTAACCTGCCCCAACGCCGTAACCCGACACCACACAACGGAGCCGCCAAAGATCTTTTCGCGGCTGACCTGCTGGCCGTGAAGGAAGGCCGGCTATCACATCCGCATGAAGAAAAAGAAAAGATGCTGCTGCGGATCGGTGAACGACTCGGACTGCGCGGGCCAGCGATCGATAAGTTCAACGAGCAGGCGCTCGAAACCGAACGGAAAGAAACTGTCGCCGCCGCCTTGAAGGATCTCGACTCGATGGCGCTCACCGTCGTCGATGGCAACTTCCCGCGTGAGGTGCTTTCCAAACAGAACCTGAAGTTCGCCTCGTATCGCATGCCGACTCGCCGTAACAAACGGGAATTCTACGACGCCACAAAAATGGTCCCTGGCGGAAAACCACAACCGGGTACGTTGCATTACGGAGCGATTAGTTTCGTCGATCAACCGAACAGCGACACGCAGGTTGCCACGAATCGCAACGAATCACGACTTCCCAGCGGTTTGACGATGCTGCTTTCCAGCCTTGTCATCGGGGCGGTTTACACGTTACGAGGCCGGATCGGTCGCGGGACAGCCGCGTTGTTAATCGTCTGTGCGCTCGTCACCGGCCTCACGGCAACCGCTTCGGCGCAAGAGAAAAAGTCGGGCGGCAAGAAGCTGGCCACGATCCAACTGATCGACCAATTGGCCGATCCGAAGAAAGCTTCCGACGCGGCTGACGAATTGATCAAACGCGGCAAACCCGTCGTGCCCGATTTGATCGGTGAAGCGATCGAAGGCAGCGACATGGCCTTGCGTGGTTGGGCGATCGTTTGCATGTCGGAGATCGGCGGTAAAGATGTTGAAAAACGGTTGACCGAAATTCATGGCGACAAGAATCAGCCGATGCTCGTCCGCACCTGGGCGGCTGCCGGTCGTGTGAACATGGCTGAGACGAGCGAGCAACTACTCGAATTGGCCAAGCTGATCCCCCAATTCCCCGCCTTGGGCCGGCCTGTCGGTTTGCGACTGGTCACCAAGCTGACCGAGAAGGGTGACAAAGCGAACGCCGAGGATTTGCTCAACGTGACGATTACCGTGCCGCAGCTACGACAATCATTGGCACCGGCGATTCTGGCGGTCGGAGCCGATTCGCTTGTGAAGGCCATGGCGACTGCGAAGAACCAGAACGTGCGACGTCAGGCGGCCGGTTATCTCGGCACGTTGGCGGCACAAGGTGAAGACGCAGTTCCTAGTGCGGTCGTCAAAGTGTACGCGTTCGACGCCAAAGCCAAAGCCGTCCCCTGGAACGGTGGCCCGCTGTTCATCCCCGGTATCAAATGGGGTCGCGACGACGCCCGGGCGTTAGTCGGCAACCTCATCGCCTGGTACTTGTGGAGCGAGGAACACAACCAGAAGGCCTTGCAAACCCAGATTCACAACAACCTGCGGAGCCTGCAATTGGCGGCCGCGGCCGGTTACCAAAGCCCCGGTTTTCGCCAAGTCGGCATCGACCAATGGCTCCTCGTCTGGGGCCGCACCGCTGGCAAGCCGGCGATCCAAAAAATGCTGGCCGCCCAGAAGCTTGAGGACAAGCCGCGTTACAAGAAGTTGTTGGCGCAGTTGAAGTAGGCGTTAACGTTCTTCACGAAAACGAACGGCCCGGTCGTCTGCGGACTTCCGGGCCGTTTTTTCGTTGTGGGGTATGAGTGGCGAGGCTTACGAATGACTTGTAGCCAAATTACAGTTCGCTGTTAGATTGTGCGATCCTTGATAGCGTGTCTGCGGCGGCCTTGGCGAAGTCTTGCCACAAAGGCTCTTCGTGAAGATCCTGTAGCGGCGGGAGCGAGCCACCCATGGACTGAAGTAGCTCTTCAAACCGATCAGAGAACTGGGATAGAATCTCGATCTCTTCTGCCGAGAATTGCCGCTGGAACCACTCCGAGTCGGGGTGATAGATGTCGTCAAACTAGATGCAGACCAACTCGGCTGGTACATCCGCAATCGGAACGGACTCGGCATAGAACCGTTGGGCATGCAAATCGGCCAGTAGCCGAAGATACTCATCTGTATGCGCCGTGTTGACTCATTACGCCATGAAGGAATCTCTCATGCCGACATGTTATGGCCTAGCATTTACGCTTCGGGGGCTTCCGCTCGCGCGGTGCGCCCCGCCACCCTTTTTCTTGCTTACTCGGCTTTCGCGCGGAGGTCGTAGCACATCAGGATGTTCTTTTCTCGCAGGTACAGCTTGCCGTCACACACAACCGGGTGGGACCAACTGGGGCCTTTCACGTAGGCCGGTTTGAAGCTGCCGCGGAGGTCGTATTCTTTGGGGCTGGCGGCGATCAGGGCCACGTCGCCACTTTGGTAGCGGAAGATGAAGTTGCCATCCGCATAAATGATGGCGGCCGACCCGCTGCCCGCTCCGCGAGTCTTACCACCCCAGACGATTTTTCCGGTGGCGAACTCGACACAGATCGGGAACCCGTTGTTGTGGCCGTGGCCCATGTAAATGTGATCGCCGACAAGAATCATTCCGCCATGATGATTTTGCAGGGTGTTCCCGCCGAGGAAATAAACCTCTTCAACCGTAACGCCCTTGCCGTCTTTCGACAACTTGACCAGCCCGGCTCCCGTGCCGTAACCGGATGAACAAAAAATGTAATCGCCTTTGATGATCGGCGTGGGCACGTTGGCCGTGCCGTTGGCGACGCGGTTGTAAACCCACAATGTGCGACCATCGTCGGCAGCGACGGAGATCAACCCCCGGCCCGTCATCTGCACGTACTGCTTCACGCCGGCCCCGTTACTGATGATGACAGACGAGTACGCGGCTCCGTCGCGTCCCTTCCGTCCGACGTCGGCGGGTTGTGATGATTTCCAGATTGTCTTGCCGGTCTTCTTGTCGAGCGCGGCGATGATGGCGTCGTTGGCACCAGGGGTGCAGATCACCCGGTCGCCGTCGATGAGGGGCGATTCGCTATAGCCCCAGCCCGACATCATCTTCCCACCGAATTCCTGCTTGTAGTTCTTGCGCCAGAGTTCTTTTCCGGTGACCGCGTTGAGACAGACCAGGTCACCGTCGCGACCCAGCGCGAGGACAATTTCGCCGTCGGTCGAGGGCGTGCAATTCGGGCTGCCACCGCCGATGGCCGCTTCCCACAGTTTGCTGCCATCCTTTACGTCGAAGGCCACAACCGCCGTCCCGGCCTGCTGCTTGCCCATCGTGAAAAGCCGACCTTTGGAAATGACGACGCTCGAAAACCCGTCGCCGGTTCCTTCGGTTTGCCACAACAGGTTCGGCCCGCCGTCACTCCACGACTTGAGCAGCCCTTTTTCATCAGCCACGCCATCGCGGTTCGGTCCTCGCCAGGAAGGCCAGTCCTTGGCGGCTTGCGAGGTCGAGACGAATCCACCGGCGATCAAAGCCAGCAGCACGAGGGCGAACGCGAGTTTCCAACGCAGCATGAGTTTGTCTCCTGGCCCGAGGTGGCGGGCAATCGGTATGGGACTCGAGGATTCTCTGTGGACTGTTGAGTGTAGGCTCCCCGCCCGAGTTGCTCAATCGCAGTCGGTTTTGGGAGATGAATTTCACCACCAAGACTCGAAGACACGAAGTCAATGAAAGTGCAACCCAGAGTGACGCCGCCCCTCTCGTTAACGCATGTCATTAACGGGAACCAACGTTTTTTATCCGTGTCAATCCGTGTGATCCGTGGTTTCTTATCCTGCCGTTTTACGTTTCCAAGCATTCGGCCAGGCGACGCCGTAATTCGTTGGACGTGATGTTGTGGAGCAGGAACTTTTTCTTTGATGACGTGGCTCCGGTGAGCAGTTTGATTTGCGAACGTTTCAGGTTCAGCGACTTGGCCAGCAGTTTGATGATGGCGTCGTTGGCTTTGCCTTTTTCGGGGGCTTGGGTGATGGCGACCTTCAGCCGTCCGCCGTGGACGCCGACGAGTGCGTTCTTCTTCGCTTTGGGCTGGGCTTGTACGGGGAGAATGAGGCCGTCGCCGGTGGCTTCCAAGTCGATCACGAGGGGCGTTTCTGTCGTTCATTCCTGACGTTCCAACCCCTCGTACAATGTTCGCCCAACACGGATGATGGTGGCTCCCTCTTCGATGGCCACTTCAAAATCTCGGCTCATCCCCATCGAAAGTTCATCCAACGTAAGGCCGGGGGAAGAGATGTCCCGCAAGCGATCTCGCAGTTCGCGTAATCGCTGAAAAACGGGGCGTGCCTCTTCGGGGTTTTCGCCGAAGGGAGCCATTGTCATCAGGCCGGCCACGTCGACATGTTTGCAGTCGGTCACGTCGTTCCAGGCAGCGGCGAGACTTTCCTCGGCGAAGCCGTCTTTGACGTCCTCACCGGAGACGTTCACTTCCAACAGCACGCGCGGCCGAATGCCCAGTTCCTCACCCAGCCGATCGATGGCTGAAAGCAGTCGCAGGCTGTCGACCGAATGAATGCAATGCGCGATCGGCAGCATCTTGCGCGCCTTGTTCCGCTGCAAATGGCCGATGAGATGCCAGCGCAGGTCCGGCTCGAACTGTGGGGCACGTTCAGTCAATTGCTGCGGGCGACTTTCACCGAGGTCTCGGACATTCAACGCGACGAGAGCGTGAACCCATTCTAAGTCGGCATACTTGGTGACCGCCACCAATCGCACGTCATCGGCCGACCGGTCGCAGCGCGCACAAGCGGCGGCAATCCGCTCGAGGACTCGTTCCAGGTTGGCGGCGATAATTTCTCGTGTTGGCAACATTCCGACGGGCATGGCTATGGAGTGAGCGGGAAGAACCGGAGTCTCTTCTCTGCGACCATCGTAATGGGCCGATCCACACGACGCCACGAACGACTTGCGTTGTGGTCAGGGCTTTTCTTGACGACGTCTCCCACACACCAGAAGATGCCACATTGGATGGCACGACGGAATTCAACCACGGGGAGCACGGGGATTTCTTTTCTTCCCCCCGTGTTCCCAGTGCTCCCCGTGGTTCTTTTTTCTGTTTGATTGCCAGTTTAATTGCCAGACAGCGCAAACAAAAACGCCCGAAAGCAAATTGCTTTCGGGCGTTTTGAATTTTCAACCACCGCAGTGAAGCGGGAGTTGGTTTAGTAGAGGTCGCTGTCGCCACCACCACTCTTGTCGTCCTTGGGCTTCTCGGCGATGAGGGCGTCGCTGGTCAGCAGCAGCGTGGAAACACTGGCTGCGTTCTGCAACGCCGTCCGGGTCACCTTCGTCGGGTCGATGATACCGGCTTTGACGAGATCCTGGTACTTGTCGTCGGCGGCGTTGTAGCCATGGTTGCCGTCGAGTTCCGAGACCTTCTCGCAAATCACGCTACCATCTTTGCCGGCGTTATCGGCAATCTGCGTCAGCGGCTGACGGCAGGCCCGCACGATGATGTTGTAGCCGACAGTCTCTTCGTGCGAGAGCTTCTTGGGTTTGACCGAGGTCGAGGCCCGCAGCAAGGCGACGCCACCACCGGGAAGAATGCCCTCTTCGACGGCAGCACGCGTGGCGTGCAGCGCGTCTTCGACGCGGGCCTTCTTCTCTTTCATTTCGCTTTCGGTCGCCGCTCCAACGTTGACCTGTGCCACACCGCCGGAGAGTTTGGCAACTCGCTCTTCGAGCTTCTCGCGATCGTAGTCGCTCGTCGAGTTTTCAAGTTCTCGGCGAATCTGATCGATCCGCGACTTGATCTCTTTTCGGTTGCCTGCGCCTTCGATCAACGTGGCGTTGTCTTTGTCGATGACGACTTTCTTGACGCGACCCAGGTCGGAGAGCTGAATGTTCTCCATCTGGATTCCGAGGTCTTCAAAGATCGCCTGCCCACCGATCATGATGGCGATGTCTTGCAACATGGCCTTGCGGCGGTCGCCGTAGCCGGGTGCCTTCACGGCAACGCAGTTGAATGTGCCCCGCAGCTTGTTGATGACCAAAGTGGCCAACGCTTCGCCTTCGACGTCTTCGGCGATGATCAAGAGCGGCTTGCCAGCACCGACGACCTTCTCCAACACCGGAACGAGATCCTTGATGTTGGTGATCTTCTTTTCGTGCACGAGCACGTAGGCGTCTTCGAGCACGCATTCCATCGTTTGGGGGTCGGTCACCATGTAGGGCGACAGGTACCCGCGATCGAACTGCATGCCGTCCTTCTTCTCGAAGTCGGTTTGCAGGCTTTTGCCTTCTTCGACGGTGATCACACCATCTTTACCGACGGCTTGCATGGCGTCGGCCAGAATGCGACCGATCTGGTCGTCGCCGTTGGATGCAACCGTACCGACTTGGGCAATCGCCTTGTCGCTACGGCAATCGACGGCCATTTCCTTGAGTTTTTCGGTAACGTCGAGGACGGCTTGGTCCATGCCGCGTTTCATGGCGATCGGGCTGACACCGGCAACGACGGCTTTGAGGCCTTCGTTGTAGATGGCTTCGGCCATGATGGTTGCGGTGGTGGTGCCATCGCCGGCGGTGTCGGACGTCTTGCTGGCGACTTCCTTGACCATCCGCGCGCCCATGTCCTCGAACTTGTCACTCAGCTCGATTTCACGAGCGACAGTAACACCGTCCTTCGTGACGGTCGGTGAGCCGAAGCTTTTCTCGAGAATCACATTGCGACCACGCGGCCCCAAGGTGACACGGACCGCTCTGGCCAGTTTGCTGATGCCCCGTCGCATCGCTTCCTGGGCTTCTTGTTCAAAGGCAATCATCTTTGCCATGACAGCGTACTCCTGATTCGTCTTGTATGGAGAATGGGGTTCAGCGGGGATTAACCGCAGACCGCCAGAATGTCGCTTTCACGCAGCAGCAGGTAGTCTTCGTCGCCAATGGTGATTTCATCACCGGCGTAAGAGCTGAAGATGACCTGGTCCCCTTCTTTCACCGACAGCGGAATGCGCGTCCCGTCGCTGGTGACATGACCGTCACCGATGGCCACGACCGCACCGCGTTGCGGCTTGTCTTGTGCGGCGTCCGGCAAAACGATGCCGCCGGCGGTGGTCCCTTCGGCGGCTGCCCGCTTCAGGACGACTCGATCGGCCAGCGGAACGATTCGCGGGCCTCCTTTGGATTTCGACGCCTTCTTCGCCATCAGTCTCTCCTCAGGTGCAGGAACTCGTTTCCGAGTTTGCGGGGTTGTCGTAATGACCGGGGAGTAATCTCTTCGCGAACGTACGGAGGGCCGATCGCCTCTCCGTTTCGCGAACGGCGTGCCTATTTACGACGAATCTATAAGATACGTGTGTGTCTTAAGTTGCGTTCAAATCGCATTTTTCCGCTGGCTGCCAGACGCGTGAATGTCCCCCTTGACAGAACCCGTCTTGCTGCCAAATTGGCAGGACAGCCCATTCTCGCAGGGGCAGTGGATCGGGTTTGAGAGGCACATCATGAACCTCTGCCGGCTCTGGATCCGGTTTTACGAACCGGCCGAATTCTTCTTGACATGAAGTAGGGGCAATAGGCATTATAGGAATTGTTGCGATTGATCACGCAACGCGGTCGTCACGCTTTTCGGGGCGAACAATCATGGCTGGTCAGCGACAAGAGTCGCGACCGGCCGAGTCTCTTGCGGCGAATTGTCTGGGTGCTCTCATTCTCTGGGAACGCTCTGCAGACCACGGTGCCTGGGAGCGAATGAGATGAGAGGCATCGACGTGTCGAAATCTAAGATTCGTTCTGAACGCCATTGCGCGACGAACGTAGCATGCCTGCTGGAAGAGGCTGAAACTCTGGGCCGGCAGGGCCGAACGACCGAAGCCCGCACCGCCTACACCGCTGCGGTCGGGACCGATTCTGGTCATGTTGCACAGCACGCCTGGGCCTGCTTCCTGCTGAAAGAGGGAGCAATTGCAGAGGCTGTCGAGCAGTTTGTCGCACTCTTTGAAATCGCCTGCCACGCGGACAACGACGATTTACGGGCCTCGGCAAGTAACAATCTGGCTTGTGCGTATCGGGAATGGGGCCGTTACGAGGAAGCCGCCCGGTGGCAACAGCGATCGATCTCGTTTTGGTCGAAGATCGACACAGATACAGAAAACGACCCGCCCACAGCCGACTGGTCAAATTTGGCGATCGACGCAATCAACCGGGGCGATCTCGACACGGCCGAGACCTTATTGCAATGGTCATTGCAACTTGAATGTCGCGAGAATTCACTGGAAGGTCAGGCGTCGGACTGGGGAAATCTGGGCATTGTCTCCTTTTTGAGTGCCGATTACCCCTTGGCCTGCACCCGGTTGCTGAAGGCGTATCGACTTCACCGGCAACTCGACGACCGACGCTCGCAAGGCTGCGATTTGCTGCACTTGGCCGAAGTCGCCTGGGAATCCGGGCGGGACGGGTTGGCGATCGCTTGCCTGAAACGAGCCGTCCGGGTGCTTCAAGGCGTGAATGCTGTTGAATCAGCAACGATTGCCGGTGATCGGGTTTCCGAGATGACCGCCATCCACAACGCCCGGCGGCGAGACCCGCTATTGAACTAAAATGGGCGTTTGATTAACGTTCGGCCGCTTTGATAAGGGCAAGGGAGTGCCAGCGTGCGAGGATCGCATCTTTTTACATGCCTTTTGTGGGTGTGCGCATCGATTGCGTGCGGCTGCGAGGTGCTGGACGAAGCGGGCGTACCTGGCATGGACAGGTTCATCGACCGCGCGGCGGCCCAGAAGGAAACTGCCAAGCATCGAGAGCTGTTCGCCACCGAAGGCAATCCGGAGTCATTCCGCTGGCTGCTGGCGAATCGGATCGAGCAGGGGATGTCGGTCTCCGACATCAACACCCTTTTCGGCATCTCGGGCGAACGGGTTGTCAACGATGGCTGGCTGAAGAACAAACAGGGAGGCCGCTACCGGCAGGGTGACGTCTCCTTCAAATGGGGCTCGACCAGCGACGGCAAAAGCGTCTACCTGATCTTCCGCGACGACCATCTCGTCAACTTCAACCCGGATGAGTATCTCGAAGACGGCGTTCTCTGAGGTGGGAGGCTGCAGGGGACGGGACGCCACTGGGGGACAGGGCAAAAGAAAAAGGCACCCACAGTGGGGTACCTTGTGTCTTTTTCGCAGTGCTCTCGCGGCGGCTTACAGACCCTGCAAACGGGCGATGCGGGCGCGGCGTTCGGCGCGGCGGCGGGCGCGGCGATTCAGGTCGCTGGGCTTCTCGTAATACTCGCGACGACGCATTTCCTTCTTGATGCCAGCGTGCTCCACCAGCTTGCGAAACCGCTTGACAGCGTCTTGAATCGATTCGTTTTCTCGTAACCGCAACCTGACCACGAAAGCCTCCGATCGCTAATTTTGCTGCACGTTACTGAGGCCGTTCGTTCAGCCCCGACGCGCGATAATCACTTATTCTATAGCCAACATCGTCCATAAGCATAGCAAACCCGCAACGAAACGCAAATGGGAGCTATTCGCTGGGGGCGAGGATGCCCAGCCGTTGCAGTTTTTCGCGGCATTCGTCGCGTTCGCGGCTGCGTTTGAGGTTCTGCCAGGTTTCGTCCTGAACGGTGAGGAAGCATTCCTCACTGAACGGGGCTGAGGCACCGTCTGCCCCGGCTGACTGCATGAGTCGTGCGATCACCTCGCGGTCGAGGCGGGTGAGGAACATGCCGCCCATGCGGTAATCTTCAAACGCTTCCCAGACCACCGGGAACAACGGCTGCACGATCTGTCGGCCGATGGTTGTGGCGTAGTCGCGGATTTCCTGTTGGGCGTGCGAGTCCATCCGCAGACTCAGAAAGTGCAACAAATTGTGCAGGTCGACTTTCCAATAGGCTTCGGTGTAGGTGGAAAGCGGCAAGTCTTTCCGAGCCTGCTCGCGGGCAACACCCGCTTCGAGTCGGTCGGCGTAGACTTTTTGCGTTTGTGCAATGAGATCACTCTCGGCTGCGGAGAGTTTCTCGCCCACGTCATCCGGCAGCAGCTCGCCGCTTCCCTGACGATTACTGGCCGCCTGGCTGCGCCATTCACTTGGCGGCGTGGCTTGAGCCGAGTCGATGGCGATGGAATACCGGGTGCTGTACTCGTTGACGTTGGCCGTGCGATGTCGAATCCATTGTCGCCAGCAATCCATCGGCACACGCACGAGAATTTTGATCTCGGCCATCTCGAACGGTGTGGTGTGTCGATGCCGCAATAGATAGCGGATTAACGTGCGATCGTCGGAGACTTTTTTCGTTCCGTCCCCGTAGCTGACACGTGCGGCTTGCACGATCGACGAATCGTCGCCCATCACGTCGACGAGGCAGACGAAGCCGTCATCGAGGACCGGGAATTTCTTCCATCGCAATTCGTCGACCAGTTCAGACCGTTCGCTCATCCGTGGGTTTCCGTCGTTGTTATTTGCCCTGGCTTGCGCGGCGGGCTGGTTACTTCTCGATGCGATACAGGTGCTTCTCGGTTCGCAGGAACAGGGACTTGCCGGCGACCGCAGGAGACGCCATGAAGCCGTTGTCGAGCTTATTAATGGTGAGCAGTTCGTACTTCCGGCCCGGCTTGATGACCGGGATGTTGCCTTCCTGGCTGAAGAAGTAGATGCGTCCGTCGACATAAACTGGCGAGGACGAGAACTTGCCGCTGACGCGTTCCTGCCAGACGACTTCGCCCGTTTTCGCTTCCAGGCAAGTGGCCACTCCCGCGTCGCTGATCATGAAGAGCAAGTCGTCGATCATAATTTGTGACGGTCGTGTGGGAACGCCTTTTCGCATGCTCCAGGCAATGTGCGATTTGGTGACGTCGCCTTTGCCGTCGGGGCGAATGGCAACCAGTTGCAGTCCGCCGGCTCCGGTGGTGATGTAGACCATTCCGTGGGCGTACAACGGGCGAGCCGAGTTGTTCATGCCGCCGTGATTGACGCGCCAGAGTTCCTTGCCCGAAAGCGGCTCGTAAGAAATGGTAGCTCCGGCGGTGGGGTTGATGAGTTGGGGTTTGCCGCCGATGTCGAACACGACCGGTGTGCCATAGCCCTTCATGCGGTCACCGTTTGTGGTGCCGTAATCGATGTTGCGGTCCTTCTTCCAGACCGTTTTGCCGGTTCGTTTGTCGAACGCGACAACGTATTGCACATCGACGCCGTCGTAATTCACGACGAGCAGGTTTCCGTAGATCATGGGGGATGAACCGGGGCCGCGGAAGTGGTCGCAGTCGAGGTCGCGTCGTTCCCAGAGAATTTTGCCGGTGGCTGTGTTAATACAGGCGGTTCCGTAACGTCCGAAGTGAACGTAAACGCGACCTTCCTCGATGACAGGCGTGCAAGAGGCGTAGCTGTTGAACGGATGACAGAAGTAAGGTTTCGCGTTCTTGAAGACGACAATGTCGTGCACGACTTTGCCGCTGTCGCGATCAACGCACACCGCCGACATCGTTTTGCCGTCTTCGGGAGCGTTGGTGATCCAGACCTGTTTGCCCCAAATGACGGGCGAGGACCAGGCTTTACCGTCGATAGCCGTTTTCCACTTCACGTTCTTGGTTTCGCTGAACTCGACCGGCAGGCCGGTGGAGTCGGACTTGCCATCAGCGTTCGGACCAAAGAACACGGGCCAGTTCTCACCACCTAGAACAGGAGATGTCGCCAGCAAGAGCGTCAGAGTGATGAGCAGGTTACGCATTGGTCACCTCGCAAAAACACTTAAAAGGGGGAGACTCCGGGAATCCGCCATCATAACGCCCCAGAGACGCGGGGAAAACCAACGTCACTGATTCGTCGGGAGGGCGAGGCTCCTGCCAAGCCGTCGCAGTGATTGTTTGCACAAAGCCGTTGCGGCTCAGCGGGAGCTTCGCCCTCCCACCCGAGATCGAACACAGTACGACTCACGCTAATAGTTCGCCGGCAGAACCGGGCAGCGCGTGCAATTGGGCCACCTGTTCGCCGGACAACCCGGCATCCAGAATCAGAAGTTCGTCGATCGATCCCACGTAACGCTGACCCAACCCGACGACCATCTCGTCCATGTTCCAGGTCAATTTGTGGGCGTAGCCGTCCATCGTGCAGCGGAGTTGGCCGTCGATATACAGCCGTGCCGTGCCGTTTTCTTCGCCCGAATTGACGTTGCCGAACGTGCCGACGAGGTGATGCCAACCGCCGTCGTTGAACCCCAGGTCGCCGACAACCAGCAATTGTCCGCCCTGGAACATGTCTTGGGCCGGGCTGTCGCCGTAGATCCCGAACCGCAACTTGCGCGGCGACCCGTATCGCCAATCGTTGGGTCGCGTGAGATCAAGATAGAACGCTCCGTCCGCCGCGTGACGGCTGATGTGGAACGGATCGACAGGGAACTCGGGCGACAAATCCGCATCGGGGTCGCCTTTGAGCCACATCGAAATCGTGCCCTCGAACGCCGTTTCGCGGTAGGGAAAGTTCTCTTTCGCCGGGTAAGTGAATTCGTCTTCCGCCCAGCCATGATCCCGCGCAGAGAATGTGAGACATCCTCCGAAACGCCCGCCGGACATTTCATGCTGACAGACCGACTCGTTCATCGCCGGTGATTTCCCCCCGCCCGCCACGTCGGCTTCGATGCCGGAGTCGAATGAAGAATAGAGACAGACGTGCTCGCGAATTGTTTGGGCAAAGTCGGCCGTCATGGGAGTCTCTTTCCGTCAATGCACAGCGAGTGATAAGTCTTGAGCCCACGATATCGGACGGCTACGAGATACGCCATGTGTTTTCGTGATTATCGCTCAGCTCGAAAACTGGCATCCCGACGATTGATTCACGATTCGTCGGCTCGTATTGTGAAGAGTAACGATATGGTCACGCAGGGATCCGCATCGAAGCTTGATCTTCAGGAAAGGCGAATCATGCGAGTTTTTCTAATCGCAGTTGTTTCAGGCGTGCTGTTGTTCGTCGCTTCCACGGTTCAGGCCGAGGAGAAACGGGAAGCAACAAAGCCGACGGTGCCGACGAAGGTGCTCAAGCCGTTGGAGAACTTCAAAGTCGGTGAGTGGGTCAAGTTCAGTGAGCCGCCCGGAAAGTTCAGTAATGGGTTCGACCTTGAGAAAGTTTATTCGGTTAAGAACGGCGTGCTGCATATTTCGGGGCATGGGAACGGTTACATGCGGACGAAGCGGCCGTTCGCGAATTATCACCTTTCCATCGAATACAAGTGGGGCGAGTTTCGCACGAACCAAAGCAAGTACGTCCGCAACTCGGGCGTGCTGTTGCATGGTAGCGGGAAAGACAGCATCTGGCCGACGTCGTTGGAAGTGCAACTGGCCCAGGGCTGCGAGGGCGACTTCATTGTCATCCGCGGCCCGAAACGCAGCGAACCGTTCTCCACAACGATCACCAGCGACATCGTCATCGCCGAAGACAAGAAAACCCGCTGGCAACGCGGCGGCAAACCGACGAAATATTCCGGCCGCCAGTTCTGGTGGAACCGGCATCAACCGTTTTTCAAAGAACACCTCGACACCCGCGGCAAGCACGACGTCGCCAGTCCGAAAGGGGAATGGACGAAGGTGGAATGCATTTGCAACGGTGATCGAGTGACCGTGAAGATCAACGGTCAGACCGTCAACGAATGCTATAACGCCAAACCGTCTGCTGGGTCTATCATTCTACAGAACGAGAAATACGAGGTATTCTTCCGGAACATGGAAATCCGGCCGTTGAAGCCGTAGGGCGTACCGGGCCAGTCATGGCCCGGGTTTGTTGCCGCGGAAAACAGCCATCGCAACGCCTTACTGCCCAGCTTTGCGTTCGCCCAGGGGGGGATTCTTGACGTACACCGGCGAGTGGTTCATAATCAAGCATCAACATTCGTTGGTTTGTTCTGTGAGGAGCAGCCTGCGGAAGGTGAGTAATTAACGAGCACGGGACGCTGATGGTCGGCGTTCCCTTCAGCCGGTTTGGTTTTGGCCGACAATGTCTTCAAGCGAAGATGTCTTTAAACGAAATTGACTTCCAGGAGCAGCCTACATGCACGCCATTCGACGAACGATTCTGGCCCTCGGCATTCTCGCGTTTCCGTTGGCCGCTGCGAATGCCGCCAGCGTTATTGTGAAGGGCGTGCATCTTTGCTGCGGCGCGTGTGTGCAGGGTGTGGCGAAGGCGTTGAAAGACGTAAAGGGCGTTTCGCAACTGGCATGTGACCGCGACGGCAAAACGGTGGCCTTCACCGCAGCCGACGACAAGGCCGCCAAAGCCGGCATCGCTGCATTGGCCAAAGGTGGGTACGGCGGTGTGGCCATACACGGCGGCAAGCCGCTCGCCTTTCCCGCAACGGGCGTGAAGAAAGGGCTGAAAGCCAATAGCGTCACGTTCGTCGGCATCCATCTTTGCTGCGGCGGATGCGTCAACGGTGCCAAGGAAGCGGTCGAGCAACTTGACGGTGTGACCGCCATCGATGTCGACCGTAAAGATCGAACCATTACGGTTCGCGGAAAAGACATCAGCGTGGCAGCCGCCTCGGCAGCCCTGTTTAAGGGTGGCTTCTACGGCAAACTGAAAACCGGCAAGTAAGCCACCGGTTATTTCACGCCAACACTCACGTCAACACTCACAACGGCTCGATCGCCTACCGTGGTCGGGCCGTTGTTTCATTGAGAAACGTTACAACCCATACCATCCGCGCGGATCAGCCAGCCTCTCGATTCAGAACACAACGATCGTTCTCCGTGGATACACGGGGAACATCGATCCGAGCGCCCAACACGTTGACAGTCGGCCACGGCAGAGTAGAATCAATTGATCTTCAATCCCCGTGCCTTGCAGAATGAAGTCGCAACACGATGGGCCTCACCTACTACCGACGTTTTCGTATGGAGTTCGACTTCGGTCGCTCTTCACTTCCCGAGCCATTGCTGCCGGCCGGGTACGATTGGACGCCGTGGCGGAACGCATCGATCGAACGACACGCTTTCGTCAAGTACGACAGCTTCCGCGACGAAGTCGATGCCGTCGTGTTCCGCTGCTTAGGCAACTACGATGGCTGCCAGCGGTTGATGTCGGAAATCTCCGAGCAGAACTCGTTTCTCCCTAGCAGCACCTGGCTGGTCACGCGGCGTGGCCACGAGGGAACGGAGCCTGTCGACTGCGGCACCATTCAAGGTTTGAAACAGCGACGGCGGGTCGGGTCGGTGCAGAACGTGGGAGTTGTCCCCACGCATCGCGGCTTGGGGTTGGGACGTGCGTTGGTGGTCAAATCGCTCCACGGGTTTCGCGAAGCGGGCCTGCGACAAGTGTATTTGGAAGTAACCGCCGAGAACGAGCCGGCAATCGAACTGTATAAGTCGATTGGCTTCCGACTGACACGCACCATGTACAAAGCCGTCGATGCTCAACCGGCCGCCTGCTACTAAACGCGGCTGTCCTTGCAGATACACGACCGCTTGTCGCGTGACGGTGATTGTGGGATACTCCGTCGCGTTACACCGTGGCATTACTCTGTGGCTGTCGTGCTCTCGGTGCGACAACGTGGAACGCACGCCGGCCTCAACACGGTGACTACCGCCGTAATCGGAACAGTCGATGAAACCGCAGGAGATCCACACACACAGCCTCGACAACGGTTTGACCGTTGTGTTGGAACCGATGCCGGATGTGCAGTCAGCCGCGTTTTCTCTGCTGGTTCCGTCGGGAAGTGTGTTCGATCCGCCCGGCAAAAGCGGAACGGGGGCCATTCTCTGCGACTTACTCACACGCGGTGCCGGCGAGCGGGACAGCCAGCAGCTTTCGTTTGATTTGGACAACTTGGGAGTCCAACGACACGAAAGCATCGGCACGAACCATCTCACGTTGACCGGGGCGACGTTGGCAGACAACGTGTCGCAGGCGTTGTCGATCTACGCTGATATCGTCAGGCGACCCCATCTGCCAGCAGACCAGTTCGATGCCGCGTTGGCAGGGGCCGTTCAAGCATTGCGGTCGGCCGAAGATGACCCGCGTCACAAAATTATGCCCGAACTCAGCCGTCGCTGTTACCGCGCGCCGTGGGGTCTGCCGAGTGACGGCACGCTTGATGAATTGCCCACTCTGAAGGCCGATGGAGTTCGCACCCAGTACGACCGCTGCTTTCGTCCGAACGGAGCGATTTTCGGCGTCGCGGGAAACATCGATCCCGACACCGTTCTCGCGCAGATTCAGGAAGCTTTCGGCGATTGGCAGGCGAAAGACGAGCCAACATTCGACATCGGCGAACGCGGACCGGTCGTCGATCATATCACTTACGATTCGACACAGACGCACATCGGCATCGCTTACGAAGCGGTTCCGTATCGCGATCCAGATTATTACGCCGCCTGGGCGGCCGTGGGCGTGCTCAGCGGGGGCATGAGTTCCCGGCTGTTCACGGAAGTGCGAGAAAAACGCGGGCTGTGTTACTCCATCTCGGCTTCACTGAGCACTTTGAAGGACGAAGCACGCGTGCTGTGTTATGTCGGCACCGAAAAGCCGGATGAAACATTAGACGTCACCTTGCGCGAGATGGTTCGTATTGGAGAGGGGATCGAGCAAAACGAACTCGATCGCTGCAAAGCCCGTGCGAAGAGTTCTCTCATCATGCAGCAGGAGTCGACCTTGGCCCGATCGTCCTCGATCGCCCGCGACTGGTTTCACCTCGGACGGGTCACCACATTGGCCGAGGTCGGAGACCGAATCAACGCGTTGACAGTGGAATCGGTATTGGATTACGTTCATTCCCACCCGGCAGGCAACTTCACCGTGATGACAATCGGCCCTGAAGCCGTGGAGGTTCCCGTTGAATTTTCATGAAACGCGGCTCGACAACGGGTTGCAAATCGTTGCGGAACTGAACCCGGCGGTTCACAGCGTGGCGGTCGGGTACTTCGTGCGGACCGGATCCCGCGACGAAACCACCGAAGTCTCCGGCGTGAGCCATTTCCTCGAACACATGGCGTTCAAGGGAAACGAAACGTATTCGGCCGACGACGTCAACCGAATTTTCGACGACATCGGTGCCCGCTACAACGCCTCGACCAGCGAAGAAGTCACGCTGTACTACGCGGCCGTGCTTCCCGAATACTTCGCACAAACATTCGAGATGCTCTCGGTGTTGATTCAGCCGTCGCTACGACAAGACGATTTCGACATCGAGAAAAAGGTGATCCTCGAAGAAATCGGAATGTACGCCGACCAACCGACATTCACGGCGTATGAAGAAATTATGCGGAGTCACTTCAAAGGGCATCCGCTCGGACGATGCATTCTGGGATCGACCGACAGCATCAACGATTTGACCGCCGAGCAGATGCGCGAATACCACCGCGCACATTATCGGGGTGGAAACATTGTGCTGGCGGTGGCGGGGAACATCGCTTGGGACGATGTGCTGGCGTTGGCCGAAACGCATTGCGGCGGATGGCCCGCCGGTCAGTCCGACAGGCCGACCGAGGAAGCCCAACCGCCCGGCGGCGTTCAGGTGATCACCCGCGAAGCCAGCCTGCAGCAGTACGTGATGCAAATGGGGTCTGCTCCACCTGCCACCGACGACCGCCGTCTCGCGGCCGAACTGTTGTCGGTCATCGTCGGGGACGACTCGGGCAGCCGCATGTACTGGGAACTCGTCGATCCCGGACATGCTGAGGCGGCCGAGGTGGGCTACAACGAGTACGATGGCTCGGGCGTGTACCTGACGTTCCTTGGTGGCGACCCGGAAACCACAACCGCCAATCTCGAACGCATTGCGGCAATTTACGATTCGGTGAATCGCGAGGGCGTCACCGAGGCGGAGCTGGAACAGGCGAGAAACAAGGTCGCTTCGCGAATCGTACTCCGCAGCGAACGCCCGATGGGCCGGCTTTCGTCATTGGGCGGCAACTGGGTCTATCGGCAAGAGTACCGATCGGTGTCAGACGACCTTACAACGTTGAAGTCGATTGGCCGCAAGGAAATCGCCGCGCTGCTGGAAACCTACCCGCTGGGCGAACAAACCACCGTCGCCGTCGGGCCACTCACATCGCTTGCCTGAGCCGTACCGAAACGGCGGGGTTCGCTAAGGCGAGCCCGGCTGTATGCCCGCGCCGCCCGTTGGACGTCTCTTTCGCCGAGAGGTTCCGTAGCGTTTCTTTTTCTGCTTCCCTTTGTCAGCAGCCGTCGGATCGGCGGTGGGATCTTCAAAGGCCAGCGGATCCCCACCGACGGCCCCGACTGCGGAAGATTGGTGTTTCTCAAGAAACGCTTCGTGATCGGCCATCACTTGGGCCTGCTTCTTGCTGCGGGTCGTAGAATCGAGCGGCTCAAGGTCTCCGTACTCATTGGTGATGAGCACTTGATCGACGATACCGAGCTTGCCCGAGAATGGAACGTCGAGATCCGAATGAAGATCTTTCGGGATCCGGCGGTCTCCTTCAACATCGACGAACACACTTCCGGTATGAAATTCGACATGGCGTTCTTCGATGCCGCCCAGCCCCAAATCAACAACCTGGGGTTTGTATTTATCGTCGGCCAGCCCGTCGATCAGTTGCCCTAACTGCCGTTTCAGCACACCGTGAACCGTCGTGCCGGTTTCCTCGTTCCATTGAAAAATGTCGAAAATCGCTTCCGGGCCGTTCACCCCGGCCACGTTGATTTTGGAGACGAAATAGTCGCCTTCGTTCGCCACGAGGACGGCTGCCGTTGGGTCCGACCAGAGCGTCTTGGGATACTCTTCCTGCACGACGGAGGGATCGACGACATCCTGAAGCGGCCTGCCGAAGTTCGGATTGATGATGATCAACCGCACCCGATACCGATACGCCCGGCCCGGTTCGACGGTGAAATCGAAGAAACGAAACAGCAGGAATTTCCCCGAGGCCGTCACGCCACGCTTCAGTTGCCCGTTCTCTCCCAGCTCCCGTTTGATGCCTCGATTGAATTGAAGCATTGCCCCTTGGTCACCCAACATCTCGTCGCGTCCCTTGCGAGTGTTATATTGAAACTTCGCCAAAGGCCCCGGTTTTCGGACGGGCTGCTGAGTTTTGATATCTTCCAGAATCTCACCGTCAATCAGGTTCTGCTCTTCCTGCCCCTCGGGTGTGAGATGGTAGTCCTTCACGCTGGGATGCGTTGCCAGTGCGCCCCACAGGTTGTCTGCACCAAGCATCGAGACATCGATTGCTCCCATTCCCCCCTCGATTGCCTTAGGGCCGCCACCTTCAGGGGCTCCGGGCCCCGCGCCCAGCCCTGACGTTGTCGCAGAGTCGCCACCGGGGCCAGACAACAATTGCAGAAGCGGTTCCGTGAAGGCCGCTTCGGTGATCGAAGTGTCGACGACGTCACCTATCCAGGTTCCCTCGTTGAGAATTTTGAACGCTTCATCCAGGTCAAGCTTTTCCCATTTCCCGGCCCAAGGATCGGCCCCTTCGACAGCCGTCATCCGTTCGATCTCAAAACTCTGGAATTCGAGTTGCGCCAAGGCGCTCTGCCGACTGGAAATGTTCATGGCGCGCATCATGCGGATGCTTTGGCGATTCAACGGAAACACACCACGCACTGCAACAACCCGCGCACCACGCGCTTCAAAGGCAGAAATATTTGTCAGGCCGCCGTCCAGTCCACCGTCCAATTCGTCGCCGGGAATAGCTTCCGCACCACCCTTGGGACCGCCCGGCTGACCTGGAAATTGATTGTTCGGATCCGCACCTCCAAAACCAGCCTCGCGAGGCATCACCAGCACCACCGGTGCATACGTGGCAATCAATTGTTCGATCGCCAGCCAACCCGGGTTTTTGATTTTCTCTTTCGGCTTGTAGAGGGGCACGTAGGGAGCCACATCTCCGAAGGCGAAAGCATTCGATTCCAATGGTGCCAGCATCTGCTGAACCCGATTTGTCAGCAGACCACCCACAGGGAACCGGCCTTGGTGCGCTTGCGGCCAAGGCTCAGCTTCAATCCTTGCGGCTGCCTGGGCGGCGTTCTTTTTGAGTGTTTCGGGATTGTTGGCATAGTGCGACCAACTGGTCCCGCCACCCAGCGCGAAGACAATGATCAAAAGCACGAACCCAAGCACCAGCTTTTCACCATGCTCGATACCCAACTGTTTGTAATTAAGGCCTTTGAACTTCTCGACTAACTTCTTCATGGCCTGTCCCTTTCAGGAATTCGTGCGATTGTCTCGTCCATCGATCAGCAGATTCAGTAGCCGTGTTTGTCAGTCCGCCCCACTGCCAAAACCGGCGGCTGGCTTCTTCGTATCGGTTTTGGAATCGTCCTTCTTCGTTGCCGGAGTGGCCGTGTCGTCTTTGGGGGGAGTGGCTTTTGCGTCGGCCTTTCCTGGAACGTCCGGTTTCGCAGGATCAGCCGGTGTTTTCGCTTCCGGCTTGTTCTTCTCTGGTGTTTTCTTCTTCGGCGTTGTGTCGTCTGTGGACTCGGGCGTGTCGGGAGTATCATCAGCGGAGTCATCCGCAGTCGAGTCATCGCCCTCTTGTGGTGTCTCCGCTTCGGCGTCCTGATCGTCCTCGTCGCTGGTTGCCGACGGTTTGTAGATCGTCAGGATGCCGGCAATCACAACGCGGGCCAAATAGGGGTTCGCAAGTGCAGCCCCTTTCACATTGGAAAATTGCGTTCCCTCGCCGCCTTGTTCCGCCCCAGCGCCGGGTTGTCGATTCTTGGGGCCAGCTGCCGGCCCCCCGCCTGCGGCGTCTCCTTCTAAACTGTTGGCAATTCGATCGTCGGCATGCACGATGGCCCAATGAACTCGCACAATGCGTACTGGAAACGGAAGGTTCGAGAGGGCCGTTGTCAGTTCGGGAATCTTACGGTGGTCCATCACCACTTTCAGATAGAACCCGCGTGTCTTGAAGGGCAATTTCTCGTCTTCAATATAGCGCCGCACCGCTCTGCCGGCCCGTTGTGTCCCCGAAGGCCCGCCCGCCGGTGACTCGGCATTGCCTGAAGTTGCGGTGTTAGCAGAATCACCCGCACCGCTTGCTTTTGCAACTTCCTGATCGCTTCCAAATTCCTCGGTGAGATCAAAGTCAACTTTCGCCGACTGCCTCGAAGGCGACCCTGCACCTCCATTCCCTTCTCCGCCCCCTTTACCGAACAAATTACCGCCGAAGATCGACGGCCGGACAGCGCCGTCAGCGCCGCCGGGGGTGGCCCCTGCTTGGACGCCGGCAGTAGTGGCGGAATCGCCCTTCGTCGTCCGCGATCCTCCTTGTAAAGTCAATTGCTCGATCGACCGAACCGTCGCATCGGAAATCGATTCGGCTCCTTCATTGACGAACGCAATCGCTTTCAACAACTGCTCGACAAGTACCTGGTCCTCCATCACATTCCACATCTCTTTGGACAACGGAGGCTTACGTTCCCATTGCGTCTCGGGCAGGAAGGGAGATGTGTTCTGCGCCCAATCGATCCCCAAGACGCCACTTTGATCCTCGTCATCAAACGGATTGACAAGTTTCAGGATGCGATCGCGATCGGTGAAGTAGATCCCCCGATACTCCGACCGCGTATCAACCGGAATGGGACCACGGTAAGGCACGTTGGCCAACTGATCCTTAATCGAAAGCGGCCAACGGCTCAACAAACGCAAGTGTTCGGACCACAGAAAGGTCATCTGGCGACGCTGCGCTTCGAGTCGTGATTTGTTGCGCTCGCCCGCCTTCTTGATCCAACTGGGGTTGGGATGCTCGCCCCCGGAGGGGAGCGCCCCTTCTTTCGCCTTGATCGCCGTTGTCTGAGTCGAGATACTGGCCGCGATTTCTCCGCTTGCCATCCACCAGCCGGCGATTGGCATCAACAGAGCCACACCACACATGGCCCAGAATTTATGAACGAGAAGAGGCTGAAGTTTATCCATGATCGTTTCTCGAAAATTACACGAAATCGTGATCAGTTATTCGAACCGCTGCCGTCAGCACCCTTACCTCCGCCGGCATGGTATCGCTTGACGTAGTCGTCGAATTCTTTCTGTTCCAGCTTCAAGTCGTCCGTCGCCGGCGATGCGTTCAATACTTCTGTCACCGCATCAAAGGTGGGATCAGGCGCACCCTTCTTCTTCTGCTTGAAGATGCCAGTGAGATGGGTAAACAAATCGCGTTCACGCGGCGAAGTCGGCTGCCAGGCAAATTCGATAATGAACTGCGTCTGCGGGATGTTGATGGAATCCGGTCGTTGACCTGGATCATTCGGGTTTTCCGGATCAGCGCCTTCGCCGGGACCGGCCCCTGGGCCACCACCATCCGGACCCAACTTGAGTCGCACGCGGCTGCCGTCGTCGACCTTGTCCCCTTCCCGCGAGAACCGGACAAGTTTTGAAGGAGGCGCGTGAACGATCGTGGCATGCGTGATGCCTGCCAGACGAACGGGAACCAAACCACTCCCCTGATTCTGGAAAGTCCACTGCTGAAGTTTCTGGAGGAAGTTGGCACGCAGATACGGAATACCCCGGCCAGATTGCTGTCCCGGGTTACTATCGTGGTGGTAGTGCATTCCTTCCAGCCGGATGACATACCCTTCACCTGACGGCTTCCGGTCCTTGTCTTCTTCACTCATGAACGCGTCGTCATCCGACGCCTTCAAACCGCTATACCACTCCCCCAAATCGTCGACTTTCTGGGAGGTGAATGAAGTTACCTTGATACGGTTCTGCTTTGTTGGGTCTTCTTCGTCGAGGGCATCTCCCGTGTCACGCGGTAGACACTCGGCAACAACCTTGTTCAAGAGCGCCCAGTTGTCACGATAGCGAGCGTTCTCGACAAGGCGATCTTCCTTGATCTTCAGTTCTTCGCTCTTTGAACTGGCTGCCCCGTAGGCGGTCTTGTTCGTCCCAAGTTCCCCGGTGACCCGATCGATATCCTCCATCGCAAGGCCCCACCGTTCGGGGCTGACCGACTGCCAGGCAAAGCTGCTGGCCGCAACCGAAGTCGCCAGACCGAACAGCAACGAGGCAGCCGTGACAACCGCCCACGGCTTCTTGCGTCGGATGTTGCGCGCCAAAGCGATTTCCGGAGGCAGCAGCGTGGTATGCATCTGCGTCAGGTCGAGCGCTTGCAAAGCCAATCCGTAGGGGACGGTAAAGCTGAGAATGTTCTTCTTGAACAGCGAGGCTCCCACGACAGAGTCGCCGACGAGCGACTGAAGGTTGTCGAGCCGAACAACTTCATACTGCAAGTTTTGCTGCAAAAACTTCTGCAACCCGGCCAGCCGAAACCCGTTCCCCACGCCGATCACCTTCTTGATGACCGCGTCGCGATTGACACTCGAAAAATATCCGACCGACCGCTGAATCTCGGAAACGTAATCGTTGAACACCGGACGCAGCGCCTGGAACACGGCTCGTGGATCGGGAGCTTTGGTGGCGTTGCACTTCAGATGCTCGGCTTTGGCGAAGGTGAGTTTCATCTCCTTCGTCAACGCCCGCGTGAAATGGTTGCCGCCGATGGGCACATTACGAATCCAGATCTTCTGACCGTTCGAGACGAGCAACGTCGAGTTGTCGGCTCCCATGTCGATCATAATCGTGTGCTCGTTCGACGGCTCGGCGTCGCTACCTGCCCGATGACCGAATTGGTCGTAGCTGAGCACGTTGTAGAGAGCCAACGGAGCAATCTGAATAAGGTCCACCTCGACCTTCGCATTGGTAAATGGCTGAAGCTGCTGGATGACCTGTTCGCGTTTCATGGCGAACAGACCAATCTCGGCTTCCAGCAGGAAACCACTTTCTTCAATGCCACCAAGATTCTGGTAATCCCAGATGACGTCTTCCAGCGCGAACGGGATCTGCTGCTGGGCTTCGTATTTGACGATCTCGGCCACTTTGGTCGAATCGACCGGCGGAAGTTGGATGAACCGCGCCAGCGCGGTCTGCCCAGGCACACTGATGGCGATCTTGTCGCCCTGCACATCATTCCGCGAGAGAAACTTCTCGATCGCCTGCGGAATAATCTGCTCGGGAATCGCGTCAGGTTGACTGAGGATTTTCGGATGTGGAATGTAATCGAATGCGACAGCAATGACCTGATCTGCCGCCTCGGCATAGCGCAGGCGGATCGCCTTCAGCCCCGCTTGACCAACTTCGATGCCCCACGCCCCACGATTGTCTGCCATGCGTCGTTTCTCCGCCGTTCCGGATCAACAAAAATTTACCTAAAGCCATGCTACCCATAGAGTTTCAGCCGTGTCAATCCACGACTTCAACACCGGGTCCACTCGGCAATGGACTCTCCTCACTTACTTCATCGACATCTGCCAAGCCAGCCGTTGCCAGCAACCACAAATCGGTCGTGCGGCGGCCTACGAGATGGCTACGCGACGCTCCAAAAAGGCCCCTAAAAAGGGGGAAGTCTTCACAAGGCCCGCGTCAAACGTACCACAAAATATCGAGATGAGGACGGCAACAGAATCGGCGAATGCCTGTTGGCCAGGATTCTGCCCAACACCCGATTATTTGCCGCTGTCGACCAAAAGTCAATTTCGTTTTTCGCAGACAAGCCGAGATCTCCGACGATCACACATCCCCAACCCCAATAAGGGGTGAATTGGCGACCTGACCGTCGTCACGGTAAGATACCAACCGTACAATCGACGACGATTACATTTCGGCGGTCTCTGCAAATTCCACCAGCCAAGACGACCTCGACACACTGCTTCTCACGACAACAGCGGCCGACTGTAAGGCACATGGATCACATGAGATACGACGAAATCACGGTCCTGATTCCAAGCCATAGCCTCGAAGACTTCCCCACCGATCTGGGTGAGGAAGACGCGGCCAGCCTGCTGAATGCGTTCGCGATCGCCTGGCACCCTGCCTTGCTCGCCACCGCCAGTGTCATCCCAGGGTGGGATCGTGCGGATGAACCGCCCGATTTGCTCGAAAATCGTCTGTTCATCGTTCCGACAGCCTGTCGCGACTGGCTACCAAGTGGCTGGGTCAGTCGGGCGCGCGGCGAGGGGGCTGTTGTTGTCGACGAGATCAGCGACCGCGAAGACATGGTGCAAGCGGCCCTCGGCCCGCTCGAATTCGAGGGAGAAATCGACCCCGGCCTGGTCGCCGATTTCCTGGCGTTCGGCACCTGCTACTTACAAATGGAACTGCTCACGCGGCATATGCACCACTTCAGCAGCATGGACGAAGTCCACCTGCAACGCGAAGCGGTCGCCGCAGCCGAGGCAGCCATCTCGGACGATGCCCCCGCTGCGAAGACCCACTTGAGAAGCTGCTTTGAAACGCTGCTGGAAACTCGCGAGCGGTTCTACCCGGTCGACTGCTACCTGCTCGACCTTTGCTTGCTGATCCCACGATTGGCCGACAAACATCTCGTCGACACGTTGCAATCGCGACAACCGGTGAACTTCCTACTCG
>Ga0115002_10002121_pt1 | contig 26283 bp, 19 predicted proteins | sample ArcticOcean_MG_C_8_FD_89576 | JGI IMG/M metagenome (GOLD analysis project Ga0115002, IMG submission 89576) | Marine microbial communities from western Arctic Ocean - ArcticOcean_MG_CB11_86 | ecosystem: Environmental > Aquatic > Marine > Oceanic | place: Arctic Ocean: Canada Basin | collected... | reverse complement strand
GCCGTCGCCAGAAAAACAATCCTGTGCTTCTTGGTGAAGCGGGCGTGGGAAAAACGGCGATTGTCGAGGGCTTTGCCCAGATGGTCATCGACGACAACGTGCCCGACCTGCTTCGCGACCGTCGTATTGTCGTGCTCGACTTGGAGATGATGGTCGCCGGCACGAAGTACCGGGGCCAATTTGAAGAGCGTATCAAGGCGGTGATGAACGAAGTTCGTCGCGCCAAGAACACAATTTTGTTCATCGACGAACTGCACACCCTTGTGGGAGCCGGCGGAGCCGAGGGGGCCATCGATGCCTCCAACGTCCTCAAGCCTGCACTCTCTCGCGGTGAATTGCAGTGCATCGGGGCGACAACGCTCGACGAATTCCGTAAGTACATCGAAAAAGACAGTGCCCTGGAACGTCGGTTCCAACAGGTTGCCGTGGACCCCCCATCAGCCGAACAGACCGTCAAGATTCTCGAAGGGCTGCGGGAACGATACGAACAGCATCACCGGGTTCAGATTACCGACGACGCACTCAGCAAGTCGGTCGAACTCGCTGACCGGTACATCACCGGTCGTTGCATGCCGGACAAAGCGATCGACGTCATTGACGAAGCGGGTGCCCGCATTCGTCTGAAAAGCATGGTGCGTCCTCCCGATTTGAAAGAAATCGAAGAGGAAATCGAACGCCTCAACCAAGTGAAGGAAGAAGCGGTTGCCAATCAGGACTTCGAGAAGGCTGCCAGTCTTCGCGATCAGGCGGATAAGGTCCGCAAGAAGAAGGAAACGCTGACGCAAGAGTGGCGGGAGAAATCCAAAGAAACCGATGGCGTCGTTGATGCCGAGGTGGTTGCCGAAGTTGTCGCCAAGATGACCGGCATTCCGCTCACGCGGCTCTCGAGCGAAGACACAGTCCGTCTGCTGCAAATGGAAGATGAACTGCATCAGCGCGTGATCAGCCAGAACGAAGCCATTGTGCAGGTTTCCAAGGCGGTTCGTCGCAGTCGCAGTGGACTGAAAGATCCCAAACGGCCGACCGGCGTGTTCCTGTTCGCCGGCCCGACCGGTGTCGGAAAAACACTCTTGGCCAAGACGCTTGCCGAGTTCATGTTCGGTGACGATGACGCGCTCATTCAAATCGACATGAGCGAATACCAGGAGAAGCACAATGTCAGCCGACTGATCGGTGCTCCTCCGGGTTACGTAGGGTACGAAGAAGGCGGACAGCTCACCGAACGTATCCGTCGTCGCCCGTATTCGGTTGTGCTGCTCGACGAAATCGAGAAGGCCCATCCCGAGGTCTACAACATGCTGTTGCAGATCATGGAAGAAGGCCACTTAACCGACAGCTTTGGTCGCAAGGTCGACTTCAAGAACGTGATTCTCATCATGACGACCAACGCCGGTGCCGATCAGATGGCACAGGGCGGCACGATGGGTCTGCATACTCTGCGAGCGCACGATGACGAAGCGACTTACGACGACATGAAGCGGAACCTCACGCACGTGTTACAACGTGAGTTCCGGCCTGAATTCCTCGGTCGCCTCGACGAAGTGGTTGTGTTTCGCAAGCTGTCCCGCGTGGAACTCAAGGAGATCGTCGACATCGAACTGGCTAAGGTCCGCGAGCGTCTTCTGGAACGCGGCTTGACGCTCGAGCTTTCCGAAGAAGCGCGGGAGTTCGTCATCGACAAGGGAGCCGATGGCGACAATGTCGACTACGGTGCCCGCCCACTACGTCGTTCGGTTGAACGATTCATTGAAGACCCCCTCTCCGAAGAGTTGTTGCGGGGTGTCTTCGAGGGCAAGAATCATATCTTCGTGGAGGTCAAGGAAGTGGCCGACAAGAAGCAACTCGACTTCACCGGCTCGGCCGTTGAAGAACCCGAGCTGGCCGCCGTGGGTACGGAAGCCAGTGAAGGTGATGCAGAATCCAGCGACGAAAGCTAAATTGCCTTTCGTCATCACTTGAAACTCAAAACGCCCCGGTCATTTATGGCCGGGGCGTTTTTCTATTGTGGCGGGCGGTTGTAGAAGTCGTTCGCTGAAACAGGGGGAACGCGTTAGACGTCCGCCGATGCCATCGGCGGCTATGCTAGGCGGCCTTTCGCTGGTTCTCTGTCGGCGGGTCTAGCAGATCCTCCGGCGTGGCGGTGCCTTCCCGTTTGACGACTTTCCAGGCTGTTTTAGCGATGATTTTCAGGTCGAGGGTGAATGAGGCGTGGTCGCGGTACCAGGCATCGAGGGCGACTTTTTCGGAAATCGTGGCTTCATCGCGGCCGTTGATTTGCGCCCAGCCGGTGAGTCCTGGTGTTAGTTCGTGGATGTTGGCGACGGTCCGCAACGCGATGAGGTCGTCCTGATTGAACAGTGCGGGCCGCGGGCCGACAACACTCATCTCGCTGGTGAGGATGCACCACAACTGGGGGAGTTCGTCGAGGCTAGTGCGACGCAGGGCATTGCCGATGGGCGTCAGCCAGCGGGTAGGGTCGGTGAGCAAGTGGGTGGCGACTTCCGGAGTGTCGATGCGCATCGTGCGGAACTTGGGCATGCGGAACAGGCGATTGCCCCGTCCCACACGATCCGACCAATAAAGCACCGGGCCGGGCGACGTCAGTCTCACGAGCAACGCAATCATCGCCAACGGCAATAGGCCGGCCGCGAGCGCGAGCAACGCGGCAACGATATCGAAGGCCCGTTTCATACGGTGTTCCTCATCCACTCGGTCGTGGAGGCCGCGACTTCAGTTGACCGCGATTTCTACCACGATCGTTCGGGGTGGACAAGCGGAACCGGTGTGGTGCGTTGGAATGTCAGAATCTTGCAACAGTGGTGGAGTTCCTATTCGCGCCGCGACGGCTCGTGTTTATAACGTGTGCCTCGTAGCGAACAGTTCGTGGATTCGATTCCACTTCTTTATCTCTTGCTGCTGCGGAAAGGACGTCGACGCGTGAATCGACCGGTCATTTTGACAATGGCGGATTACTACCTACCTGGGTACAAGGGCGGTGGGCCGATTCGCACGCTGGAGAATATGGAGAACCGTGTGGGCGAGGAGTTCCACTTTCGCATCGCGACGCGAAATCGCGATTTCGGCGAACGGGAACCGTACGATGTTACGCCACATGAATGGATGCCGTTGGGGCAGTCGGATATCTGCTACCTGAAATCCGGCCGTGCGGGGCGAAAGAAGCTGCTCGATCTGCTTCGTGAGCCGACGTACGACGTGCTGTACCTCAACAGTTTCTTTTCACCGGCCTTTTCGATCGAGCCGTTGTTACACCGCAGGCTTGGTCGGATTCCGTCGCGACCGGTCGTGTTGGCTCCTCGAGGGGAACTTTCCGAAGGTGCGCTGTCGTTGAAGGCAACCAAGAAACGACTGTTCCTGAACGCGGCGAAAAGCATCGGTTTGCATCGAGGCGTCGTTTGGCAGGCGTCCAGCGAGCATGAAGAACGCGAGATTCGCGGCTTGTTCGGCCCGGAAGCGGAAATCGTTGTGGCCCCCGACCTGGCCCCGCGTTTCGATCCGGCTTCGCAAGATATTTCGTGGCCCGAGAAGCCTGCGGGAACTCTCAAAATTGTGTTTCTCTCACGCATTTGTCAGAAGAAGAACCTCCAATTCGTGCTGGAAATGCTTCGTGATGTGCGTAGCACGACCGAATTGTCGATTGTCGGTCCCATCGAAGACGAACCGTACTGGAATGATTGTCGCCAAGTGATGGACTCGTTGCCGGCCAACGTGTCCGTCGAGCATTTAGGGTCGATCGAGCCTTGCGAGGTGGCTGAGATGATGAGGCGGCACGACCTGTTCGCGTTGCCGACATTGGGCGAGAATTTCGGTCACGTCATTCTGGAAGCGGTTTCAGCAGGCTGTCCGGCGTTACTCAGCGATCGAACGCCGTGGACCGATCTGGAAGCCAACTCTGCAGGGTGGACGATTCCGCTCGACCAACCGGGACGGTTCACCGAGGTCATCGAGCAATGTGCCCTGAAAAACGCTCGTGAATACAATGAGCTTCGCAGTAGCACGTTGGCGTATGCTGCAAATTACCTTGCCAGTGATGGCGAAACCGTCGAACAAAATCGAGCGTTGTTTCTGCGTTGCCTCGCCAGGGGCAAAGGGAGTTCGCCGTCGTTCACGGCCCCGCCCTTGCGGCGTTCGGCGTAAGGTGTGTGAGTATCGCTTGTTGTGGTGAGATCGTGGGTGGCGATCGATCCTGATTCCCGGCAGTTTGTGCCGGTGGGAATCCCATATTGACACATTCGGACGGCTGCGATAAATTTCGCCCGCTTTGGTGATCGGCGGGGGGGCATCCGACACGGTCGAAGATGCTCACCGTCGGCAGAATGACTGCAATGGATTGCAGTTTAATGGGTTCCGGCAACGGCCCACAGTATGCGAGATCATGATGATCATCAGCAGAACCCCGTATCGCATTTCCTTCTTCGGCGGCGGAACCGACTACCCAGGGTGGTACCGCGAACATGGCGGCAGCGTGCTGGCCTCCACGATCGACAAGTACTGCTACCTCACCTGTCGCTACCTGCCCCCGTTTTTTGAGCACAAAACGCGATTGGTCTATTCGCAGATCGAATCGTGTGTTTCCAACGGGGATATTTCTCATCCCTCCGTGAGAGAGTTACTCCAGTACCTCGAAATTGATCGTGGCCTGGAGATTCATCACGACGGCGACCTGCCGGCACGCAGTGGCATGGGGTCGAGTTCGGCGTTCACCGTCGGGTTGCTACATGCGTTGTACGCTCTCAAAGGGCAGATGTGTCACAAGCAGCAACTCGCCTTGGAAGCGATCCATGTCGAGCAGGAATTGTTGAAGGAGACAGTCGGCTCGCAGGATCAGGTGATGGCGGCCTATGGTGGGCTAAAGCATGTGAATTTTCTTCCGAATGGTGAAATTTCCGTGCGGCCGCTGACTCTCTCACAAGACCGGATCAGCGAATTAAATTCAAACTTGATGCTGTTCTACACCGGCATTATCCGCACGGCATCCGATGTCGCGAAAAGTTACGTCGACGACATTCAGAGCAAGCGGCGTCAATTGCGCATCATGAAGGATCTCGTCGACGAAAGTCTTGAAATCCTTAACGGCGACCAAAGCCTGGATGGCTTCGGCCACCTGCTTCATGAAGCTTGGCTGACAAAACGTAGCCTGAGTTCAAAGGTGTCCAGCCCCGAGATCGATGGCCTGTTCGACAAGGCGATGGAGGCCGGAGCACTTGGCGGAAAGCTGACAGGGGCCGGCGGTGGTGGGTTCCTGTTGCTGTTTGTTCCGCCCGACAAGCAGGATGACGTTAAGCAAACCCTCAATAATCTGATTCACGTGCCGTTCAACTTCGAGCCGAGCGGCAGCCAGATCATCTTTTACGAATCGGGTGTTGATTACTCAGAAGCAGAAGTTGAACGAAGTACGCGACCAATCGACGAGTTTCGGGAGTTACACAAACTGAAGGCCGCTTGAACGACCAGGATGGTCGAGCGAATGGAAACGAAGGCCCAGGGAGGGGGAAAGCGTTGGATACGGACGCCCGCATTTTTGTTGCCGATGGAGAGACGCTCATTGGAGCGGCCTTACTGAGGCGACTTGACCGAAATGGCTTCACGAACGTCGTTGCTGACGCGACGACCGAGCCTGATCTCACGCAGGCGGATGAAGTCGACGCCTTCTTTGCTGAAACACGCCCCGAGTATGTGTTCCTGGCTGCGGGCAAGTCGGGTGGGATTCAAGCGAACCAGCAGCAGCCCGCCGAATTGATGCTGCACAACTTGCAAGTGCAGACGCATGTCATCGACGCTGCCTATCGGCATGGTGTCGAGAAGTTGCTTTATCTTGCCAGTTCGTGCAGTTACCCAAAACATTGCGCGCAGCCGATGGCCGTCGAATCATTGATGACCGGCTCGCTGGAGCCGACGAACGACGCCTATGCAACGGCGAAAATTGCGGGCATCAAACTTTGTCAGGCTTACTCGCGGCAATACGGCGTGAAATTCCTGGTCGGCATTCCGGCCAACGCGTTCGGGTGCGAAGATGATTTCTCGCCCGAGGGAGGACACGTCATTCCCGCCTTGATCGCGAAGTTTCACGACGCGAAGTCCGAGAATCGTTCGCAGGTCGAAGTTTGGGGTACGGGAACGCCTCGCAGGGAATTCATCTACGCCGACGACTTGGCTGACGCTTGCCTGTTCGTCATGCGGGAATACAACGACACAGAAATGCCCATCAATTTGGGATGTGGAGACGATCTGTCAATTGCCGACGTCGCTGAAGCGATCAGCCAGACGGTCGGCTACCAGGGAACACTTGATTTCGACACGAGTAAGCCGGATGGCATGCCGTTGAAATCGCTCGATTCGACCACGCTCATCGAGCTTGGCTGGCAACCCACAACGCCCTTTGCGATTGCGTTGGCGGAAACGTATCACGCCTTTCTGCAATCCCGCGGCTGCAGTACGGAGAAGGAGACTCATGCACGAGCAGTTCTATAAGTCGTTGTATCGGATTCGTCGCACTGAGGAAGAAGTTGCGCGAATTTATCCCAGCGATAAACTCAAAAGTCCCGTCCATCTCTCCATCGGCCAGGAAGCCATTTCGGTGGCTGTCTGCGAATCGCTGCGAACCAGTGATGTCGTGTTCGGCACGTATCGCAGTCACGCGATGTACCTAGCCAAAGGGGGCAGCCTGAAAGGCATGCTCGCCGAGATGTATGGCAAGGCGACCGGCTGCACGGGCGGCAAGGGCGGATCGATGCACTTGGTCGATACCCCCGCCGGCGTGATGGGAACCTCGGCCGTCGTCGGCACCACGATTGCCAACGCGGTGGGATATGCCTATGCGGAGAAGTATCAGTGCAAGGACACGATCGTTGCCTGCTTCTTTGGCGACGGTGCCACTGAGGAAGGCGTGTTCTATGAAAGCCTGAACTTTGCCGTGTTGAAGAAACTGCCGGTGATGTTCATTTGCGAGAACAACGGCTACGCGATCCACACGCCCCAGTCGAAACGACAGGGCGTACCCGACATCGCTCAGCGAGCAAAAGCCTTCGGTGTCACGACGACGCTTATCGAAGACAACAACGCATTGAAGTTGCACGAGGCGACCAATCAGGCGGTCAGCGACATTCGGTCGGGCGAAGCGACCGGTCCGTATCTGTTTGAATGCCGCACCTACCGCTGGAAAGAACATGTCGGTCCGGGCGAAGATTGGCACCTCGGTTTCCGTACGCTTGATGAAGCCCAGCCTTGGGTACAGAACGACCAGGTGGGTCGCATTGGCGAATTGATTTCCACGGAAGCAAGAACCGCCATTGAAGCGGAAGTTGAAGCGGAACTCGCCGAGGCGATCGAGTTCGCCGAGAACAGCCCGTTCCCCGAAGAAGCGGAACTGTTCACCGATGTCTACAGCACTCCCAACGCACCGCTCGAAGCCAGAAAGGCGGCCTGATATGACGACCATCACCACCCCCACCGGTAACGGAACAGGCTTGGACACCGCTCCAAGTCCAGCTGGCGAATCGATCGAACGTTCGATCTCGTACATCGAAGCGATTTGCGAAGCGACCGACCAGGAAATGGAACGCGATCCGAAAGTGATCGTGTTCGGTCTGGATGTCGACGATCCCAAAGCCATTCAAGGCACGCTGGACGGCCTGCTCGACAAGTACGGCCCCGAGCGAATCTTCGGTACGCCGCTTTCCGAAGATGCCATGACGGGTGTGGCGATCGGGCAGGCGTTGGCCGGGTTGCGACCGATCCACGTTCATATCCGCATGGATTTTCTCATGCTGGCGATGAATCAATTGGTCAACGTGGCGGCCAAAACTCGCTACATGGGCGGCGGGCATGTCTCCGCGCCGATGGTTGTCCGTTCGATGATCGGCAAGAGTTGGGGGCAGGGGGCACAGCATTCCCAAGGCCTGTATTCCTTCTTCATGCATGTTCCAGGATTAAAAGTCGTCGCACCGACAACGCCGTATGACGCCAAGGGGTGCCTGCTGGCTGCCATTCGGGACGACGATCCGGTGATGTACGTCGAACACCGGATCCTGCATTTCCAAAATGGACCGGTACCCGAAGAGCCTTACACCGTCGAGCCGGGCAAGGCACGAGTGACTCGCCACGGCAGCGATGTCACTTTGGTGGGTATCTCACAACAACAAATGGAATGCCTGGGCGCACACGAATACCTGAAAGACAAAGGCATCTCTGCGGAAGTCATCGATCCGATCTGGCTGGCTCCGCTGGATATCGGGACGATTTGCGAATCGGTCAGGAAGACGGGCCGACTGGTCGTCGTCGACAACGGCTGGACAACGTGTGGTGCCTCTGCGGAAATCGTCGCACAGGTTTTGGAACGTTTGCAGGGTACGGTTGATTTGCGAGTCCAACGGATGGGCTTTGCACCGGTGACTTGCCCAACAACTCCCGTTCTCGAAGACAAATTCTACCCGACCGCGCTGACCATCGCGGCGGCGGCCAATGACATGTTGCATGACGGTCCGCAAGGTTGGTTGCCTGAGGAACGCGAAGACCTGAAATCGGTCGAGTTCAAAGGCCCGTTCTAAAAGTTCGCCATCAACACTTGGCGAAGAAACATCATTCACAGCGCACTCAAGAGACAACTCGATGACTACCATTCCCATCGAAACCGGCCGTTCGCTCGACTGGCCGTTAATGCAGAACAACATCACCCGCGACGATCTCGATGCGTTGATCGCTTTTCTGCAGCAGGATGATCCGATTCTCACGCAGTCGAAAAATGTGCGGGCCTTCGAGCAGGAATGGGCCGACTGGGTCGGCATGAAACATTGCGTGTTCGTCAATTCGGGCGCGTCGGCCAACCTGTTGACGATGACGGCCTTGAAAGAACATTACGGGGTCGGTGAAGTCATTGTGCCGACGTTGACCTGGGTTTCTGATATTTCTTCGGTTATCCAGAATGGCCACACCCCGGTTTTTGTCGACATCGATCCGCACACGCTGGGGATGGACGAAGACGAAGTTCTCGCCAAGATCACGCCGGACACGAAGGCCGTGTTCCTGACGCATGTGCTCGGGTACAACGGACTCAGTCGGCGATTACTGGATGAGCTCGAAGCGCGAAACATTCCGCTGATTGAAGACGTGTGCGAAGCACACGGAGCGACGTTTGAAGGGCAGAAGCTCGGCAGCTTCGGGTTGATCTCGAATTTCTCGTTCTATTACGCCCATCATCTGAGCACCATCGAAGGCGGAATGCTTTGCACGAACGATTCGGACCTTTACGAGACGTTCCGCATTCTGCGGTCGCACGGCATGGTTCGCGAATCGACCTCGGATGAACTCAAACAATCGTACTACGACAAGTATCCGGATTTGAACCCTGACTTCATTTTCGCCTACCCGGCGTTCAATGTTCGCAGTACGGAACTCAATGCGGTTGTCGGTCGTGCTCAACTGCCCCGACTCGATGCGAACAACGAGACACGCACAGAGAATCTCAAGCTGTTCCTTGACGATCTTGATCCAGAAAAGTTCCGCACGGATTTCGCTGTGGAAGGGAGTTCCAACTACGCCTTCACGCTTGTGCTCAAGGAAGCCGACCCGGTGCTTTGCGAGAACGTGATGCAGGCCATGAAGGCGAACAAGGTGGAGTTCCGCCGTGGGCTTTCCGGCGGCGGCAATCAGGTTCGTCAGCCTTACGTCAGACGATTGGTCGGCGAAGATGCTTGGAAAGATTACCCCAACGTGGACCACGTTCACTCTTACGGGTTCTACATCGGGAATTACCCGACACTCGACAAAAGTAAAATTGGCAAACTCTGTAGCTTGCTTAACGCCCAGGCGTGCTGTGAACAGCTCGCCGAAAGCGCCTGAAACGAATCGCCGGTGTTTGCCGGCTTGTGAAACCTATTTAAAACCGATTCAGACCCTCATCGCGTTCAATCGCGAAACGTCAGGAGAAAACCGATGGCCAAGCTGGACCTTGTGCTGATCAACCCTCGCAGCCGCAATCAGGTTTATCAAGGACTGGGAGAGAATCTCGCCGCGATCGAGAACCCAGTCTGGGCCGGCTTGATGGCAACGTATGTTCGCCGTCGAGGATTGTCGGTCGAAATCATCGACGCCGAGGCGATGGAACTCAGCCCGGCCGAAGTTGCCGAGCAAACGGAGAGTCTCGATCCGGTCCTGTCGGTCGTGGTGGTCTATGGACATCAACCGTCGGCTTCAACACAGATCATGCCGTCCTCGGGGGCTGTGGCACAGTCTTTGAAAGACCATTCACCGTCACGTCCGGTTTTGATGGTGGGCGGTCATGTGGCCGCTTTGCCGGGAGAAACTTTGGAACAAGAAGCCTGCGATTACGTGGCGTCCGGTGAAGGGCTACACACGATGGTCGAATTGGCGGAGGCCTTGAAGGCGGTTGGCTCGTTCGATCCTGAAAAAGTACAAGGGTTGTGGTACCGCGCGGATGGCCAGATCCGTGCCACGCCGAATCCGCCGTTGGTCAGCGAGTTGGATAAGGAAATGCCCGGCATCGCTTGGGACTTGCTGCCCGTTGATCGTTACCGAGCCCACAATTGGCACTGCTTCGACACGCTGGAGCGACAGCCGTATGCCGCGCTCTATACCACATTGGGCTGCCCCTACCATTGTAGCTTCTGTTGCATTCAAGCCCCGTTCAAGAGTGGCGAAAAGGAACTGGGCATCAAGGAAACGGTCAACAGTTACCGCTTCTGGAATCCTGAAACGGTGATCGCGGAGTTGGACATGCTTGCCGAACGTGGTGTGCGGAACATCAAGATTGCCGACGAGATGTTCGTGCTCAACAAGCGGCATGTGATGACGCTTTGCGATCTCATTATCGAGAGAGGCTACAACTTCAACTTCTGGGCGTATGCCCGTATCGACACGGTTAAAGAAGGCATGCTGCCCAAGCTGAAGCAGGCCGGGTTCAACTGGTTGGCGTTCGGTATCGAAGCGGCTAACAGTCGTGTGCAGGCCGATGCGAACAAGCGGTTCGACGAGAACGAAGTTCGTGACACCATCCGTCAGGTGAAAGAGCACGGCATTCACATTATCGGCAACTACATTTTCGGTTTGCCGGAAGATGACCACGACAGCATGCAGGAAACGCTCGACTTGGCGCTCGATCTGAATTGCGAATTTGCCAACTTGTACTCCGCGATGGCTTATCCGGGTTCGCCGCTTTATCAGATGGCGTTGGCTGATGGCTTGGATCTTCCAGCTGCCTGGTCGGGATATTCGCAGCATTCGGTCGACTGCAAACCGTTGCCGACGAAATACATTTCATCGAGTGACGTGCTGACGTTCCGAGACAAAGCGTTCCAGACATATTTCAACGCACCGAGTTTCTTGAAACTTGTTGAAGACAAGTTTGGTCAAGACACACTTGCGCACATTAAAGACATGACATCCCACAAGCTTGAACGTCAGATCGTCGAGAAATCGACTGCGGCGGCTTAGAACGATTTTTCACGATGTATGACATCAGCTTGATTCTTCCCACCCGGGGACGTCCACAACACATCGAGCGGGTCTTGGATTCCCTTATGGAGTCTGCTGTTGACCCGTCTCGGTTGGAGATCGTGCTGTATGTCGATCTCGACGACGAACCGTCGCATGGGATCGAATTCGCAGGTGCAAACATCGTCAAGCTGATACGTCCACGAACGAAAATGGGCCGTATCACGCGGCAATGCTACGAGGCCAGCCATGGGCGTTACATCATGCTGGCCAATGATGACATGATCTTTCAAACGCGGGAGTGGGATCGAATTGTGGTGGATGCGTTTGCGCAATGTGGCGATGATATCGCGCTTGTTTGGGGTAACGACTTGCACAGCGGCATGCCGGTGCATCCGTATCTGTCACGCGCCGTTTGCGACTTGATGGACGGCGTGTGCCCAGAGGATTACGACCGTGAATTCATTGACACACACATTTGGGACATCTTCCGGAAGTTGAAGCGATTAGGTCACGACCGCATGCGGTACTTGCCGGACTTGGTTCTGGAGCACATTTACGTCCATGCCGGTAAGGCCGAAGCCGATGCGACTTTCGAGAAACCGAGACATGCCGCCGACGAGCGACTTTACATCGCGTGGGACGAGGAGCGGCAGTGCAAGGCAGATCAAATTGGGCGTCACATTGGGAAGAGTTAACAGTCGCTGACAATCGCAAAGGCATCCATCGAGTCGAGGTCGAAAGTTGCCTGAGTTCGATTGTTGTTCTCTGTAAGAAGTTACCTTGACTCGGTTTTCGGCCTTGCATAGATTGGCTGCGATTTTTCATTGAAAGCTGTGGAGTTTCAAGCTGATGTCGGACTATGTCTCTCGTGTATGGAAACTGCGATATTTCTGGCTGTCGCTAGTTCGAATGGACTTGCATGCCCGGTACAGTCGATCGTGGCTGGGTTTCGGGTGGTCATTGCTCCATCCGATCGCCATGACGGCCGTTATTTGCACGGTCTTCCATAAGTTGTTCGGCATGGATATTAGAGAGTTTGGTCCCTACCTGCTGACGGGATTGTGCTTCTGGAATTACTTCGCTGCCTGCTCTGTGATGGGGTGCACCAGCTTGCAGCAAGGGGAACAGTACATTCGACAATACCCTGCTCCGGTCGCAATTTATTCGTTGCGAACGGTCTTGGGGGCTGGGTTTCATTTACTGCCGGCTCTCGTGGTTGTCATCGCGTTGAGTTGGTGGTTCAAGGGGTTCGGAAATCTCTCGACCCTGCCAATGCTCCTGCCGACCCTTGTACTCGTGTTCCTGTTCGGTTGGGCCTTGTCGATCATGACGGGGTTTGCCAATGCCTATTTTCCTGACACCCAACATCTCATCGAAGTGGCCCTGCAGGTTCTGTTTTACGCAACACCGATTATCTATCCCCCCGATATGATGCGCAGCCGGGGGATGGGTTGGTTCGTGGATTACAATCCGCTGGCTGCATTAGTTCAGTTGTTTCGCGACCCCATTCTTGCGGGTGAGATGTCGTCTTTAACAACGTACTGCGTATCTGCGGGGGCTGTGGCGCTCATGGGGTGCGGTGCGATTTTCACTTTGGTGAAATTCGAACGCACAATCGTGTTTGAACTCTAGCGACCGGAACGGCCTTCGACCCAGCATCCATCCTGACGAATACAAAGAGAGACTCCGAAAGGTTGTCGCATGGCGTCCATTGTATTGAGAGACCTCGACTTGACATTTCACATTCGCCAGGAACGGCGAGTGGCGTTGAAGAGCTACTTACTCCGTGGCCTCTTCCGTAAATGCAACAACCCACACACGACCGTCCATGCACTGAGAGGAATCGATCTCGATATCCATGAGGGAGAACGACTGGGAATTGTCGGGCATAATGGATCAGGGAAGAGCACGCTCCTGAAAGTCATTGCCGGCGTTTATCCTCCCACCTCCGGGCAGTGTCTTGTCGACGGCGACATTAGTTCGCTGTTCGATTTCACGCTGGGCTTCGAGCCGCTTGCGAACGGCCGCGATAATATTCTTTACCGCGCCTATTTGCAGGGTGAGACTCCGAAGTCGATTGGCGGAAAAATCGAAGAGATTGCAGAATTCAGTGAGCTTGGTGAATTCCTCGACACGCCTGTTCGGTTTTACTCATCCGGAATGATCGTGAGGCTCGGCTTCTCGATCGCGACGGCCATCGAACCGGAGGTTCTGCTAGTTGATGAATGCCTAGGAGCCGGGGATCTGGCCTTTCAGAATAAGGCGCGAAATCGCATGGAAGCGATGTTCGACAAGGCTCGTGTGATCGTCATGGTCAGTCACGATTTAGGATCACTTGCGAAGTTCTGCGACCGCATCATCTGGATGGACCATGGTCGCATCAGGATGGACGGGCCGACGGATTTGGTGTTGCAGCGGTACGAAGAAGAGATGACCGGCGATCGTCATGATTCGCCAGCGGTGATGCCAGGGGGAATGAGGATCGCCTCCTGATAGTGGTTGAGACAAGGACTTGAAGATGAACGCGCGGATGACAGCGACGAGCCAGACCTCCGGGTCACGACTCCATACACGCCCCCGGCCTCGGCCAGTCCGGGAAGAACCGTCGAGTGCGCAGACGACGTTTCTTTCCAACCATGAAAAGCCTCAGGCAAAAGTCAGCGTTATTTTACTCGACTGGGGAGTTCGAGAGAGCTTTCACAGTTTGCACTATCTCAATCGTCAGACCGTTGACCGAAAAGATTACGAGCTGATCTGGATCGACTTTTATGACCGCGACGCGAGTTCGCTGCCGGAGGCAATAGCAGACGAAGAAAGTGAAGAACGACTCTTTGTCGACAAATGGATCGTCCTCGAGAATTCACGCGACACCTGTTTCCACAAACATCGGATGTACAACGTGGGAATCGTTGCATCCGAAGGGGAAATCTGTGTGATCTGCGACTCGGATGCGATCTTCAGCGAGACCTTCATTGAGAACATCATCCGAGCGTTTGACGAACACCCCGAGTCGGTCGTTCATCTGGACCAGGTCCGAAACTCAAATCGTGGATTCTACCCATTTAACTATCCGACGCGAAAAGAGTTTTTCAAACGAGGTTGCCTGAACTGGACCGGAAAAACCACGATCGGCCTCGATAACAGTCCAGACATGCTGCATGAGGCCAACTATGGCGCATGCATGGCTGCACGACGAAGCGATTTAATTGAGGTGGGGGGGGCTGATGAGCATCTTGAATTCCTCGGTTACATTTGCGGCCCCTATGAGCTGACGTTTCGCCTTTCAAATCATGGTCTTGATGAACGCTGGTTGAAGAACGAATATCTGTGTCATACGTGGCATCCTGGCGAGTCGGGAATCAATTTCGACTACCAAGGCCCGTCCGACGGACGTGGGATTTCGAGTTTGGCCCTGGAATCGCGTGATAGTGGTCGGGTTCAGCCTGTCCGGGAAAATCTCGCGATCAGTGGATTGCGTCGCGGTCGCCAAACTTCTCGTCCTGAATTGTTCCGAGAAGTGGTTCGTGAATTGCCTTCTGAGTGGAAGCTTGCCAGGTCGGAGATGCTGATTGATGAGCCACCAGAATTGATGGACGAAGGCGTCTATGGATTCTTTAACCTTTACCGTTGTGGCAACCTGTGGCATGCCCTGGCGATCGATTATGGAGAGTTCGACCCCGCCGATGCGATCAGCGGCAAGTATGAGGTCTACTACCGATCTTCCTCGCGGGTTGGTGTCACGGGCCAACTACCGGACCAGTTTCTGTCTACCCGTGGCCTGCTGCAAATCTTGACGATTTCTCAGATTTCAAAACTTGACAGTTACCGACATTTGAAGTGGCCGATTCTGGGTCTTTTGCATCGGTGTATCAGCGTCTTTGGTGGTGATCTCTTCGTGAGACATCCAGAGCTTAAGTACCTGAATTACGGAGGATACAACATTGTCCGATACTGTGGTCGGTGGTACGGCATAAGTGAGGCGAGTGGTGGGTTCGATTTGGATCGTAAGGACGGCTTGGAGGGGGAGTGTTTTCGTTCCGAGAGCTACAGCGCGGTGAAAGCCGAGATTCGACGTCGAACCGGTTTGAGTCGTTTCGCCGCTATCCGTCCTCGGTTAAGGCGTCTTGCCAAGAGATTGAATTCGCCTCAACCACCTAATCCTGAGCAGGCGGGTCTGGTGAAGTCGGATTACCGCGGCTTCAATATCCTCTTTGACCACGGTCGTTGGTACGGCTTGATTTGCGGTGCCGGTACGTTCGAGGAAGCACGTGACAATCACAGTCAGAAAACTGGACTGCTCGAAGCGATTTCCCTGAGAGAAATCAAGCGGTGCATTCGACGAGATCCGCGCAGCCGCACTACGCTCGGTCGGATGGCCAATTTGTTTCGTGCGGTGTGGAACTCCCGTACGCTTAAGCGATGGACACTCCGCGCCGGCCGCCAGCACGACGTCGCGACGTCCTCACGTATTGAATTCGCCGGTTGGCTGCCAATTTTTTCAACCTTGGGTGATTGTGGTACCCATCCACAGTTTTCGCATGTGGATGCCCCCCCCGAGGGGTATGTGTTCAGTCGCTCCGATCAGCGGATGAGCGAGGTCGCAAGAGGCTTCAAGTGCCTACGATACTTGATCGTCCTGTTTCGATTAGCATTCATCGGTCGTGCGGCTTCGGCGTTGTTTTTTCGCTCTTGCCTGCGGGGAGTTTCCCCGCTGATAACCTGGAAGTTCCTTCGGTCTCGTGGAATCGCTTCGCAGATCAAACTTCCTATCAACCGCGATTTGGCTTTTCTGACCAGCGTGCCGTTTACGTATGGTCAAGTCCCCTGGGTGATCGAAATCGAAGACGTGACCACTCTGTTCTTCCCGTTTATCGATAATGGGGACACTGTGGAATTGGAGATCAAGGAAACGAAGTACTACCCATTGGTGAAGTTGATGCTGGAGTCGAAGAATTGCCGTGGCATTGTCACCCACGTTCAATCGACTGCCGACGGACTCAAGATGCTTTTCGGCAGCGAAACAATTGATCGGAAGACACATTTTGTTTCCCTTGGTGTCAAAACGCCAAAGAAGTGGACGCCGACTCAGAATGCCGATACGATCAATATGTTGTTTTCAAATTCCTGGCACGAGGGTCTGAACAGTTTCTACGTTCGTGGCGGTATCGATGTGCTGGAAGCCTACTCGCAACTTCATGATCGCTATCCTCAATTGAGACTTACGATTCGCGCTGCACTCAATTTGAACTTCCCCCCCAAGTACCGTCGACTGATACGTGATAACAACATTGAAGTCATCCAGGACTTTCTGCCGAGCGAGGAATTCAATGATCTTTTTCGAAGCAGTGACATCTACCTGCTTCCGTCGGCACGCTTGCACATCGTGTCGGTAATGCGTGCCATGTCGTATGGACTGGTTCCCGTGGTATCCGACGGTTGGGGTATGGAAGAATACATCGATCATCAACGGAACGGGCTTGTCGTAAAGGGCCGTTACGGACACGTGTCATGGATGGACAAAGACACTGGCATGTTGCGTGAAAACTATGCTCCCCTGATGTATGCCAACGCCGATGTCGTTGCAGGAATTGTTAAGGCGGTCGAGCAGCTCGTGGAAGATGGTGAATTGCGAGAGCAATTGTCTCAAAACGCACGAAACGATGTTGTGAATCGATTCAATCTTGAGAACTGGAACGACGGTTTGAAACGTGTTTTCGATATGGCATTGGGCAAGGCTTAAGTGCCAGCTTGATCGCGTCAATCCTGGGAGAAGTCGGAACAGTGCGAGTTGAAAATTTGGAATTTGTCAAACGTCTTGTTCGGAAGCAACGCAATTCCGGCACAGAGACGCCGTACCGTTGCCACAAGACCAACGATGCCCCTCGAAGTCCAACCGTCTCGATCGTTCTTCTCGACTGGGACTGCCGTGAGAGCTTGCACACGTTGGACTGGCTCCAACGACAAGACGTCCCGAGAGGCGACTACGAGATCATCTGGATCGACCTGTACGACCGCGTCGTGCCTGAAGCAATGGAGAAGGCCGATGTTGTCGTTACGCTAGAACAACGCGGAATGTACCACAAGCACGTAGGGTACAACGTTGGAGCACTTCTGGCCCGAGGGGAAATCGTAACGATTTGCGATAGCGACGCGGTCTTTCCGGCGGACTTTATTCAGTCGGTCGTAACGTCCTTCACTCAGTCAGACAGAGATGAGTTGCGACCGCTGGTTCTGATGCATCACGAACTTCGAACATCACTTACTTATCCCGATGAACTTTCAGATGCCGAGGTGTTGAAAGACGCGGAACGATGGAAATGGTGGCCGTTGAATCCGAACGCCGGTGCCTGCATGTCGGTGCGAAAGCAGGACGTGTTGCGGTTTGGAGGATTCGACGAACATTCATCGTATAGTGGATATTTGTGTGGCCCCTATGATCTTGGCTGGCGACTTGTGAATGCCGGTTTACCAGAGGTGTGGCATGCTACTGACACGGTCCTTTGGCATTTTGCGCACCCAGACCCGATCGGTACGAATGGATTGGTTCCTTCGGTGAAGCAATTGTTCGAGAACACGTTTCCGCACGTCGACTTGCATGCCATTACAGCAGTCGAACATTTCTCCTCAGGACGCATTTTGCCTCTGACCGAGAATTCCACAATACACCAGATGCGCATGGCCAATCGGGAGATCGGCACGGAGTTTGAACGCAATTACGCCGAGTTGAGCATTCCTCAAGGATTCACTCGATGGCATTTTGCTGTTTTGCGATTTCATCTGCTCTTCGATCTTGTCACTTCGGCGTTTCTGGCACGTCCGATTCAAAGGATCATTGGTCGACTGCGCCGGTCGAATAATCCATTGGTTCGACACGTACGTAACCGAATTTCGATTTGGCGTCACCGAAATGGCCTGAAGCAGGAACGTCTGCCGAGGCTGGTGACAGAATTTAAGAATGCCAATGTTGTCGCGTACGACAACCATTTCTACTCGGTACCGAAAATGCTCGGTCCGATCGATTTCGACGACTCTTCTCAACGTTCGCATCCGGAGATCGTCCGCCGTCTTTCGCTTGAAGATGCTAGTGAAATCGCCTCCGCCGCCTAGGGGTCATACTATGAGTCACTTGGTGAATCACCGAGCCGATCGAATTCGGAAAGAAGACATGCCGCTCCTACAAACTACATCGACAGCCGAAATGGCATCAGAAAGATACCCAGCAAAACCAACAAGCCGTTCATCCCAGATTGAATTGGAATGCAGGCGTATTCCAGACGTGACTCCCAAGGTCTCGTTCGTATTGTTGGACTGGTCGTGTCGAGAGAGCTTTCACTTCATCGACTATCTTGCACGGCAAGATATCCCGCGTGATCGTTACGAAGTCATTTGGATCGAGTATTTCGACCGTCATGCAGACGGCTTGTCACAACAAATCCAGCGCAGTCACGAACGGGGCGAGTCAAGCCCCGTCGATACGTACGCCATCTTGAATGCTCCGCACGACGCCTACTATCACAAACATCTCATGTACAACGTGGGTATCCTGTTGGCACACGGGGAAACGGTTTGCTTTTGTGACTCCGACACGATGGTTCGGCCGGGATTTGTTGACTCGATTGTTGGCGAGTTTGCAGCGAATCCTGATATTGTGCTGCACCATGACGAGATCCGTAACCACTCCCAGGAGTTCCATCCGTTTCGTCACCCGACGTTTGCTGACGTCATCGGGCCAGGCTGCACGAACTGGCTTGATGGTCGCACGACTGGACTGTGGGATGAGGTGGATCCTTTACACACACGGAATTACGGTGCGTGCATGACGGCCCGAAGGGATGATCTGATCGCAATCGGCGGTGCCGACATGCATATCGATTATCTCGGGCATATTTGCGGGCCGTATGAAATGACCTTTCGCCTGAGGAACTTGGGTCGTGAGGAAGTTTGGAATCAGAACGAACTTCTTTATCATGTGTGGCATCCCGGGCAGGCTGGTGACGGAAACTATTGTGGCCCTCACGATGGCCAGAACATGTCGACAACAGCCTTGGAAGCTCTCCAGTCTTCCCGTATTCAACCTCTCGTCGAGAACGAGGCCATCCGTTCGATCCGCGAAAGAGACCTGGATCACGACAACCCCGATTCGATCGATGAGTTGTTGTCACGAGTTATCGATCCAGCGTGTTTCGTCGAGTGGGATGAACGAAAACTGGATGTGAACGGGCCACATGCTGATTTCACTAAGGTCCCGGTTGCGAATCGAAACGACTCAGGTCGTGGATCATCGGAAACCAAGTGTGACGATTCAGAACAGGTGCGAACTTCAGCGCGACGCATGACCAGGGTGGGCCGACTCTGTGCTCTCGCATTGATTCCAGGGCTGTTGAGGAGACATCTTCGCATTCGGCTTCAGAGCAGTTCCAATGAGCACGCCATCCCCCAGACGCAGTCGTCTGACGAACCGAGTCGACGTTGGCGATTGCTTCGTTATTTGCCTCGCAAAGCACGCACCGCCTACGCGATGATGCGGCGAATGCTCGATTATGAAACGTTTCTCCTGCGACTGTGCTGGCGACATCTCTGCCATGCCGAGGTTCGTGGATGTCGCGAAATTGTACTCTTCGGAGACGGCGACACGGCGCGCATCATTGTCGGCTTGTCGAAGCTCTTGTCTGTCGAAGTGCGGGCGATTTGTCCGTTCGACCCAACCGAGTCGAAGAAACGCTATGGCCGTGAGGTTTGGGCGATCGATCGATTGGCGGACTACGAAGGCATGGTGCTTCTCACGTCGATCGTCAATGTCGAACAGCGTTTGACACAGTTGCAGGAAATAGGCATTACGCGCGAGCGCGTGATTGCGATGCAGGCTTGATGAAGCCTGACTCCCCTGTGGTCTCCTCTTACGTTCATTAGTTAGGATGTGGCACGATCGAGTATTCCCACGAGCAAGGGCTACGAGGTGCATGTGCAGCAGGAGCCGGGATTGCGACACGCCTATCGAGAGGTGCTACCGGTGATTACCGGAGACGTTCTGCTCACCTTCAGCCCGGACGGCAACTCGATTCCCGAACTGATCCCGGATCTGCTCGACAAGATCGAGGAGGGAAACGACATGGTGATCGCCTCGAGATACTTTGAAGGGGCCACAAGCGACGACGACGATTGGTTGACGGGCTTCGGCAACTGGCTCTTTACGCGAACCGTGAATCTCCTGCATGGCGGGAATTACAGCGATGTCATGGTGATTTACCGGGCCTATTGGACCGACATGATTCGTGCGCTGGATCTCGATCGGGATGAAAGCTACACCACGCCCGAGAAACTCTTCGGCACGCGTGTGAGTTGGGAACCGTTACTTTCGGTACGCGCCGCCAAGGCGAAACTGCGTCTGGCCGACATCGCGGGAGACGAGCCGGAGCGAATCGGCGGTGAACGCAAGCTGCAAGTCTTTCGCTGGGGAGCCGCCTACTATTTTCAGTTTCTTAGCGAATTCTTCTGCTGGAAGAAACGTGTCGAGCCAACCTGGAGAGAACGGCTGGAACCGACAGCCGAATCGCAGCAAGACGGCAACGAACGGGCCGCTGCGTAATTCAGCCGCTGAATGGCATCGCAATGTGGCCAAACAGCCCGATTTCGGAGTGAAATGCTCTGAACCCGCTAGGCTTTGGGGGTGTCCCACTTAAGCCCCGGTTGCTGCGCCGTATGACCGGGCGTAGAATTTACGAGCGTACGGCTTCTCTATTGTTGATTCATTCCATAGGGACGACCTTTCTTGGCAGAACCGAAACGCGAGGAATTGACGGTCCGGCAAAAGCGGGCCTTGCTGGTGGCTGTCATCCCGACGGACCGAAAGCATGACAAAGAGCATGCCCTCGACGAATTGCGAGGGCTGGTGAAGACGGCCGGCGTTACGGTCGTCGACGAACTCACGCAAGTCCGCGACAACCCGCATCCTGCAAGCTGCTTGGGGAAAGGGAAGGTCGAGGAACTGGCGCAGTTGGCGAAGGCAACCGACGCCGAGTTGATCATCTTCGACAACAACCTGTCACCCGCTCAAGGGCGTCATCTGGAAGAAGAGACCGACACGGTCGTTGTTGACCGCAGCGAAGTCATTCTCGATATCTTCGCCGAACGCGCACGCACCTACGAATCTCGCTTGCAGGTCGAACTGGCGCAGTTGTTGTATTTCCGCCCGCGATTGAAACGGCTGTGGACTCACCTGGAACGCATCGAAGGTGGTGTGGGAACCGGTCGCGGGCCGGGTGAAAAGCAACTTGAAACCGACCGTCGTTTGGTCGATCGTCGGGTGGCCGAGTTGAAACGGCGTCTGGCTGCCGTCGAGAAACGTCGCGAACGCGCCGTGCGTCAGCGGTGCGATCAGATCACCGTCTCGCTCGTCGGCTACACGAACGCCGGCAAGAGCACGTTGATGAACGTGTTGACCGAATCGGAAGTCTTCGTGGCCGACAAACTTTTCGCCACGCTCGATACGCGGACCCGTAAGTGGACTCTTCCCAATTGGGGCGAGATTCTATTGAGCGATACTGTTGGCTTCGTTCGCGATCTGCCGCATCATTTGGTGGCGTCGTTCAAGTCGACGCTCGAAGAGGCCCGGCAGGCTGATTTGCTGTTACACGTTGTGGACGCGAGCAGTCCCGATGTCGAACGACAGATCAAAACCGTTTACGAGGTGCTTGAGGAAATCGGTGTCGAGCATGGCAACGATATTCTCGTGCTGAATAAGTCGGACGCTGTAGAAAACCGCGCTCAGCTCGACATCTTGCGGGCACGGTATGTCGACTCTGTGTCGGTCAGCGCGGTGAATCGCACGGGCATCAAACGTCTTACGGAGATGGTGGCCGAGCGGTTGAGTGATGGGTACGTCGAAGCGGAAATCGAAACGAACGTCGGCAACGGTCGCTTATTCGCCTGGCTGGCCGAACACGCCCAAGTGACCGAAACCCGGTACCACGACGACACACGCGTCACGTTTGAGTGTCGTCTCCCCCGCCGCTTCGTGTCGCGGTTGGAAAACGCCGACACAATCGTCCGCGTTGCGTCACCCGCAACCGCTGGGGATGCAGACGACGAAGCGTGACAGAGTGATTACCAGTGACGCCACGGTCTCACTATACTGGATCATTGAATCTCGTCGTTGTTTCTCGGACTCGTAAGATGTTCGTCACTTTAATCATCACCGCCTCACTGGTGCTGCTTTCCGTCATCGTGCATTACGAGGCGCTGAAACGGATTTCTGATTGGCTGCCGAAAAGCCCGCTGCGGATTCGACTGCGCGTTGCAGCAGGTGTCTTTGGGGCATTATCTGCCCATCTGGTCGAAGTGGCTTTGTTCTCGATGGGCTATTACTTCGCGATGCACTCAGGCCGCTACGGAACGCTCAAGGGCTGCACCGATGCGTTTGAGGATTGCGTCTATTATTCGTTTGTGGCCTACACCTCATTGGGCTTTGGCGACATCGTCCCGGTCGGCCCTCTGCGGTTCCTCACTGCGATGGAAACACTGACCGGTTTGGTGCTCATCGCCTGGACGGCCTCGTTCTTGTACGTCCAGATGAATCGATTCTGGAGTAACGACGAATAGGGGGCGGGCAACCGTCAGGGTGTGTCAGTCTTTGTGCTTTTTCGTACGGGACGAAATCACTGTGTTTTCGGTTTCACGAAGCGGCCCGGTTTGAGAAACGCTTTGGCTCGCGACTCGGACGCTGTTGCGGCCGCGTTGTCGAAGTAGACATCCAACCGATTCGCTGACCGCTTCTCGGGCAGTTGAACCCAAATCGATTGAGGCGTCTCGTGAATGGTCAGGCGGGCGAGCTTGATATCCGGCTTCAGCGCGGCCGAGCCTTCATCGGAATACCATGTGAGCAACACCGTGTTCTTATCGACGAGAACGCCCGACGTGTAGGCTCCGTCGCGTTGGTAGGTGTCGAGCACATGCCGTTCGCCAAACGTACGGCAACCGTCGCGCGACACGTAGGCCACCGTTTGACGTCGTTCCATGTCGCGTCCCGTCACCAGGAAGGTGTTTTTGTTAATGCGAGTGAGCACGGGGCGTTGAAAAGCGCAGTCGAACATGTTGCGGAGTCGCTCGCGTTTCGACCATGTCTTGCCGCCGTCGGTCGACCAGAGGCGGTAAATGTCCTTTCGACGTCGATCACGAAGCAGACAAAGCACGCGGTTCGCATCCATTTCAAACAAGGCCACCTCATCGCCCAGGTTCTCTTCGGGAAGTGTCAGGTTCGAGCGAACGGCCCACGTCTTTCCGTCATCGGCCGAGTGCCAGATTTGGACATAACAGTTCCCCACGCCCGAGGGAGGAAACGTGGCCGAGCCGGCCAACAGGCCGAACGACGTGCGAATGGCGTCAGTGATGTAATAACTGCTGCGTGTGGTGTCCGCGTCGAATCGCGTGAACTTTGACCATGTCTTGCCGTCGTCATTGGAAGACGCCCAGACACCCGCATGCCGAACCGTCGGCCGTTTTGCGAATTCGTAACGCGAGACCCAAAGCACGATTCGTCCGCCGGCCGTGAGAAGCGGGACGGGGTTGTGCGCGCTGTAACCGGGCACGTCGGTTCGCAGAATCCGCTGCGTCGTCCAACTCTTGCCGTCATCCGTTGATCTACGGATGGCGATCGATGAGCGGTCGTAGGCGTGTGATTGCCCGACTCGGTAGAACAGCACCAAGTCGCCGTTCTTCGTGCGAATCATACGGGGAAACCCGAAGTGTGCCTCGCGACTTGCAGCCACACGAACCGGCTTGTTCATTTCGATCGTCTGAGTCCAATGGGGTAGGGGGGTTCGACTTCCGCGTAACACGCAGCGAATGTCTCGCGGCCGCGCATTCGCCGGCAGTCTGATCTGCACCCATCCGGCTGAGGTACGATCCAGTCCCACCACCTCACGCTTTTTCCAGTTCGAGTTCCACCAGTTGTCAGCCGAGGAAACCGGTTCCTCGGCAAACAAGGTGCCCCCCGCGACTGCCATGAAGACGGCAGACAAAAGCAGCCGCCCTGTGTTTGAGTGATACATGCTCAGGCCTTCTCGTTTGGTGACGCGACGCACATCAAGGTTTCGTGTCTGATGTTCGAGGAGTGTCTTTTTCGTTTTCAACTTCGGGCGCGACGAGTGTGCCGTAGGGAATTTCGGGCGAGAATCGATCGACGGGTGTCATCTCGACGATTTTCCATTGGTCGCCGAACCGTTTCAGACGGACCCGCTCCTTGTCGTTTCGGTCACCGTAAACGCGTTCCAGCAGCAGCGTCGCTTCGGTTTCCGAGATGCGTTTCGTTTCGGTGGTGACATAGCTCTTGAGATCCACCGTGCCGCTTTTCAATCGGGCATTGGAGTCGTCCGCCGAACGGCTGTTAAAGCCCGAGGCCAGCCGATCGTGCATCCGCTCGGCGAAGCAATTCAGATACGTTTCGGCATCCCCGGCTTGAGCCGCTTCGAGCCAACGCTGGATACATTTCTCGGGGGTGAATTGGTCCTCGACCGCCGCACTCTTCGCCAGCTCGCCTTCCTCGTTATTTCGCACGTCGCGGGCCATCACCCACGCCACGACCACAATCAAACCGACGGCCACGGCGGCGGCGGCCCTGCGTCGAATCGAGCGGTCGTTTATTGACTCGGAAACCATTATGGTTCATCCGTTTCTTGCGTACTGAGCTCAGGCCGTTTCAATAAGAACTGACTGTCAAAGGGGTTTTGTTAAGCCCCGTTCGTCATCGCCGTCGCGTCGGTCTCACCCTTGCTGAACCGCACCGACGGCGAGGTCGACAAGGGGCGACCCCGTTTGTTTGAGCCCGAGCGATGGAATCACAGGACCGGAGTTTTCTCCCTCTCAGTGCGCGAATTCCGGATGAACCACCATTATTTACCTGCGGGCGGAGAATTCGCAACACGAAGCAGTCTCGATCATGCGGTCGGAGAATCGGCCTGTCAATTCGCTCGTCTCGAAGAATCACTGCTTTCATTGGCGAACAAGGCAAGCCGACCGTCGACATCAAGTACACCGTCATGACACCTCAACCTGGCACGCCCTTTTACTTCTTCCGCATCACCCAGCAAAGCGGCGAATTGGCCTGACCGATCACCGTCTGGGTGAAGTGGGAAGCGGAATAACCGCAGCAATCGTTCATGAGAGAGCCGTTCTTCCAAAATCACGCACGCGGGAACTCTTGCAAATCGACCATGTGGTTGCGATAAAGGAGCCAGTTGAAAACGTCGCGGGACGTAGCGCAGCCTGGTAGCGCATCTGACTGGGGGTCAGAAGGTCGCAGGTTCAAATCCTGTCGTCCCGATTTACATTTCTTGACGACTTGCCCTCTTCACCGGAAGAAAGGGTGTTTCGTTGAGACTCTTGCGTCTGTCCTGAGCGGCTCCGCGAATTCTCCTTTAATTGTTCTGGCGATGTCGACCCTTGGTAGAGTTCTACAGGGGCCTCAGCTTCACCGAAAGTCACCACCCCACCCACTATTTTGTTCACAGTACGCTTCTTGAGCTTCTGCCGTTTGAATCGCAAGAACAGACGTAGGTTGGCTAACTCAATGATCTCCTTGGCCGTGGCGAAATCCTCTGGCTGGTCAGCCAGTTCTGCAAGGCGGTCGACAAATCGCAGGACTTGACCCACAACCTCGCCGCTCGGCTTGGCAGTCTCCGCCTTACGTTGGATGCCAGCCAACTCTCCTTCCAACTGCTTCTTCTTCTCGCTGAGGCCGTCCAAGACTCTGGCGACAGCAGAATACTGCGCCTCAGATTCTGCCCTAGCGAGGTTGATTGATGCCGTGTTCAGTTCTTG
>Ga0115002_10002119_pt1 | contig 26298 bp, 23 predicted proteins | sample ArcticOcean_MG_C_8_FD_89576 | JGI IMG/M metagenome (GOLD analysis project Ga0115002, IMG submission 89576) | Marine microbial communities from western Arctic Ocean - ArcticOcean_MG_CB11_86 | ecosystem: Environmental > Aquatic > Marine > Oceanic | place: Arctic Ocean: Canada Basin | collected... | reverse complement strand
TACCGATTTAAAGGTATTGTTTTCTGAACGTTTTCGAGACCTGTGGACCTGTCCGGGATCAAGACCATCGAGAAGCTGCCTTTTGAGTTCTTCCCGCTTGATTCGGGCCTGCTTCAAAGGAACTCTTGGATAAGGACCAAAAGAAGCCGCACGTTCTTTCCCACCGTAGCGATACTTCTGCTGCCATAAGCGAGCGCCCGTGGGTTTCACCAAGACATAGAGACCGCCACCATCGAAGACTTTGTACTGTTTGTCTTTCGGCTTTAGGGATTCGAGTTTGCGGTTGGTGAGCATTGGGGGTATCGACGAGGGAAGTTGAGCGATACCCCCTACGATACCCCCCGGTACGTTCGGTTTCCAGCGTATGGTGTTGGATGTTGTCGGACCGAAAAGCCTATGAATAGACTATCGTTCAGGGCTTTGTGGAACAGGGTTGGACGTAACTGGAAGCTGGAGTGGTGCCGGAAAGAGGACTCGAACCTCCGACCAATTACTTACGAAGCAACTGCTCTACCAACTGAGCTATTCCGGCGCGACGGCGATTGTAACAAAGCCGCCAATCGCGGGACACTGGGTCATGAGCGAATCGCCCGCAAATCACATGGAAGTGGACCAAACCCCCGTCGCCGGCGGACGGGCGGGAGTGGCCAGCACCCTCGCGATCGCCTGCATCGCAATCGCCTTCACTCTTTCGATCTTCGACAACGGCCCCGGCACGGACCTCGCCTTGTTGGCGTGGGTGAGTCTGCTCTTGCTCAGCGCCGTCGCCTGCCGGTCCTTCGCGCCGATGTCCATGCGATTGGGTACCTTTGAGTGGGTTTTACTCGCGTATCTCGGCTGGCTGGTCATCAATGTTCTTGCCTCGACCTTGCAGGAAAACAGCCTCTATACGGCGTTCGCCCTCGGGACTATTGTCCTGGTCCTTCTCGCGGGCGATCAGTTTCGGCGTTTGTTGCCGCTCCTGCTAATCGCCGGACTCGTCTCGGCCTGCTGGGGTATCGCGGAGTATCTGTACACATCACGTCGCGCCAACGGTCCGATTTACGATCCGAATGTCTGGGCAGCGCTACACAACATCTTTTTCTTCACGGTCCTCGGGAGCTACTCCCGTGGTGGCAGTTGGCGTCGGCGCGTCGCCCTGGCGCTCATCATGCTGCCGTTTGCGCTTGCGGTCGCGTGTTCCTATTCGCGTGTCGGATCTGCCGTGTTTGCGGTGGCGTTGGTGTTCTCGCTAGCGGTGATGGCGGTCAGGACCCGTCGATTGGTCGACGTCGCGATCATCGGGTTGATCGCGGCAGCAGCTTTCGGGTTTGTGCACAGCTATGCGAGTCAGTCAGAGGCGTCGCACTCGGAAGGCTACACGACCGATCTTGATGCGACTGGCTGGCAGAAGCGCTTGGCCCAGTGGCAGGCCGCCATTGCGATCGCCCGGGAGTACCCGATCACCGGGTCTGGCCTTGGCACCTTCAAGGTTCACTATGCCCGGCATCGCACGTCCGCCGACCTCGACACGGCTGGCAATTACGTCCACAACGATTACCTGCAACTCCTTGCTGAAGCCGGACCGCCCGCGTTCGTTGCCGCGGTGGGATTGGTTTTGTACCTCGCGTACCTGCTGTTTCGCACGGTCGCAGGAACGGCCGTTCATGCGCGGACAGGCGCGGACGATGTCGAGCAAACGGTACTCATCGTCGCCGCGGGTACCGCGCTCGTGCACGCAACCATGAACTTTGCGCTTTTCCAGTTACCGGTCCAGATTCTGCTCGGCGTGTTGTTTGCACACATCGTTACTAACGTCGGGACCGGCGAAGAGGCAGGCACCACGCTATCAAGCCGGTGGATGCGGCCGCTGACCGTGGGGATCGCCGTGATCGCCCCGTTGCCGCTCTTTGCAGACGCGATGACCGCCAATCTGCTTCTTCGCCAGACGGGCATGCCGTTCGCGGCTTTCGTCCGTGAAGACCAGCGCCGCCTGTTCGACGCGGTCACCGTGCTCGCCCGGGTTCGGTCCGATCATTCAACAAACCACTTTGGGCTCGCCACCTTCTACCGGATGACGGGCGACCGGATTCGCGGGCAGGGCGGTGATCCGCAGGGGGTACATTCGCTGGCGGTTGCCTCGGCGATTGAGTACGAGCGCGGACTCGCGATTAACCCGTATCGGTACTCGTTGCGAGTCTTCTATTCCCAGTTGTTGCGTGAGCATCCAGGGCTCGCGGACATTGACGAACTGCGCGAATCGCCAGCTTCCGTTCTCGTCGATGGTATTGCACTGACCCCCATCTACGTTGATCTGTACGTCGCACTCGCAGAAATCGAAGCCGGTCGTGGCGAACACGACGCGGCCTATGCAACACTCTCTCGGGCGCTGCTGTGGATGGATGTGCGCGAGGAAGGCTATGTCGACACGCGGCTCGAATTGATCCGGCTGACATTGAGACATGCGCGACGTCTGAACGATGTCGAGATGCAGCGCCGACTGTTGGCTGTCCTTGAGTCGCAGTAACAGCCGAGTAGCGCGTTCGATCTGAATCAAGTTCAATATTTCAAAGGCAAGACGTCAGGATGATTGAGAAAATATGATTGAAAAAATACCGTTCGGACGTACCGGTCACGAGTCGACTCGCACGATTTTTGGTGCAGCGGCGTTGGGGGCGATGCCGCAGGCGCGCGCAGATCGGGTTCTCGACGTTTTGCTTGAGTACGGCGTCAACCATATTGATGTCGCCGCGAGTTACGGCGATGCTGAACTGCGGCTGGCGCCGTGGCTCGCGAGTCATCCAGACACGTTCTTCGTTGCCTCGAAGACGGGTGAGCGCACCCGGGCAGGTGCAAGGGACAGCATCCATCGATCACTTGAGCGTCTGGGAGTAGATCGTTTTGATCTCATCCAGTTCCACAACCTCGCGGATGACGCCGGTTGGGATACGCTGTTCGGCCCCGGCGGTGCGCTTGAAGCGGCCGTGGAAGCTCGTGAACAGGGGCTCGTACGCTTCATTGGTGTGACCGGCCACGGTACGCGTATTGCGGAGATGCACATGCGCAGCCTGCGCGAGTTCGCGTTTGATTCTGTGCTGCTGCCCTACAATCCGGCGATGATGGCAGAGAGCCGTTATGCGGAAGAGTTTGAAGCGCTTTACGCCCACTGTGAGCAAGATCAGGTTGCGATGCAGACGATCAAGTCGGTCGCCCGACGGCGCTGGCGTGATGATGACACGGCGCCGCGTTATAGCTGGTACGAGCCGATCCGCGACATGGATGCGCTCCGACGTGCGGTGTCCTGGGTGCTGCGGCGCAAGGGCCTCTTTGTCAATACTACCTCGGATGCAACGCTGCTGCCCGAGATATTAAAGGCGGCGAGCGAGATGGACGGCCAGGTTGAGAATCTTGCGGACCAGGTCGAAGCAGATGTTCAGAATCACGGCATTGAACCGCTCTTCATTCGCGGCGAGCAGGATGGCGTACGCTAGCGGGATTCGGGCATCTTTTTTGTGCGCATGACGGCGGAGGCGAGTTGCCGCCGAAGACGGTCAGCACGCGGGAATCCGGTAGAAAAGTGGCGGGTTGGCGTCGCCCCGGTACCCGCGTTCCTCAAAGCAGGTGGCATTACCCCATTCATCGATGCGCTTGATGACCCGGTAGCCCATCTGGTTCTGGTAACGAATGACGACAGGCCGGCGCGTGAACTTGCGGATGTACTGTGGCTGCGCCCACGGGTCGTCGGGCGCGCTGTTGTCCGGGAAGTCTGCAACGGAGAAGGTGAGGATTTCGGTTGTCTCACCAACCGGGTCCCTGGCGCGTGCCCGTATGCCGTCGATGGCTGCCTCGACGACGCGCACGATCTGTCGAGCCGTCGGCGGCGGTCTTGTCGGGCTCTTCAGCTCACTGAGTTCCTGCGGCCCGACTGGCACCTTCTGGATGCGCGGGAAGCTCTGGGCCTCTTGTGGTGCTGCCAGATCCTCGCGCGGGATAATCTCGGTTGGCTGATCGGCTGCGGGCGCGGGTTCGGCAACGACAGGGCTTTGACGCATCTCCACGATCAGGGTACGTGACGTCGGCGGTTGCACGTGCCAGTTCATTGTCGAGAGGGCGATGACGTGCAGCGCGGCAACCGCGAGGAGGGCGACCGCGAAGCGCCGGTGTGAAGTCGGCGGGTCCATAACTTCGTTGGAGCCGCTTTCGAGCGTGAAGTTCAGGCTGCGGGGTTCGTCGGTTGATGCGTTCATAGGCGACGGGTATCGTGCCCGCACTCACGTTTGCGGGGAAGCGCATGGCGTACATAGAAGACCGGATTGTCCACGATGCTGACGCCCACGTCATGGAGACCCGCGACTGGGTGACACCGTTTGTAACAACTGAAATAGCGGGCGCGCTCGGCCGGTTGCTGGAGCGCGATTTCGGCGAGAGTCGGGTTCGGGAGATCGAACGTGCCGCGACGTTGCAGATAGATCCCGCGCACCGTGCAAACGATGTTGCGGAGCTGATGGCCCGCAAGAACTATCAGGCGATCGGTGCGTTCGACCCGTCGGATAGAACTATTGCACTTGACCTCATGGGTGTTGCGAGCCAACTCGTCTTCCCCACCTATATGAATGTGCTGCTTGAAGAGCTTGAGCACGGGGACGACATGCGGTTGCTGTACGGCACTGCGGCGGCGACGAATCGAGCACAGGCAGCGTTCTGCTCAAGTGACCCGCGTCTGTTGCCTGTCGGCTATGTGCCCCTGGCAGATCTCGAGTGGGCAGGGGCCGCGGCCGCGCAGGCCATCGAAGCAGGCTGCAAGGCGCTCCTTGTGCCGTGGGCATGTCCGCGACATCACGCCACCAGTCATGTTGGGCTGGATGGCGTCTGGGCGAGGGCGAGTGAGGCCGGCGTGCCGATTTTGTTCCACGTGGGTGTTGCTGACCGCGTGCTGCCATCGGCGCACGCCCTAAACGGCCTTCCTCCAGAATCGGACTTCCACGGCGGCGACGAGAATTTCCGCTCCATCTCCTATATGGCGATTCCGCACGGTCCCATGCAGGCGTTGTCCCTGTTGATCTTCGATGGGGTGCTCGAACGCTTTCCGCAGTTGATGCTCGGCATCATTGAACTGGGTGCAGCGTGGGTGCCGGGTTACATACGGCAATTGGACTCGGCGTTCGAAGCGTTTGCCCGCCATGAGGCGCGCCTCGCCAGGCTCACGCTCAAGCCGTCGGAGTACGTGACGCGTCAGGTACGCGTCACGCCCTATCCTACGGAGCCAACCGGCTGGATCATCGAGCAGGCAGGGCCTGAGATTTGCATGTTTTCATCTGACTACCCCCACCTTGAGGGCGGCCGCAATCCGTACGGCCGATTTGGCCGCGCAACCGAGGGATTGCCGGAGGCAGCGAAAGAGCGTTTTTATCGCACAAACTTCGAAGGTTTGATGGGCCCCGCGCTCAGCGCCTGACCCGTAGGTTTAGGGCGTCAGGGTCACCCAGGTCTCAAGAAACGAGTCGACACGGCCGTTTGCTGTGGCAACGCGCAGCGCAAGTTCGCCGCTCCTCGCGCCGCCCGACGGGATGTCGGCTGCGTTGAAGTCGAGCGTGAAGCCGACCTGTGGGTGATTGGGATCGGTCGAGTCGGTGAAGAAAGCCGCAACATCAGGACGTGAGCTTCCGTATTCGGTGCGCGCTATCACGTCGCCATCGACGGTGAGTTCGACCGCCGTAACACCGCCAGCGTCGTCAGCGTAGGCCCAGCCGCGAAGACTGAGGGTGTCGATCACGTCGCCGGCGGTGGGATAGCCGTCGTCCACGTAGATTCTTGGTGCCGGCCGACAGGCCTCGGGTGGTGGCGCAGAGAGTGATGTTGGATCGACACGCCAGACCTGGTCGATGTGCTCGCTGTGGAAACGTGACCCCTGGCGGGCCAGGGTCACGTTCGGGTGTTTTGCGCACAGGCGTTCGAAGTGCTGCCGATACTCGTCCTGTGACCACGCTTGCTTGTTGATGACAAACAGGAACGGCAGATCAAGCGGGCGCTGCTCGATGCGGTCCCATTCCCGCAGTTGCGGCAAGCGGTTGTCGCGCGCGGCTTTGTCTTCATCCAGAACGCGGATGCGCGCCTGATCGTGGTGGCCGCTGAGATAAAAACGCAGGTGGGATGCGGGGTAGAGATCATCCACTAGCACCCCGGTGCCCTCTGGCAGGTCCTCGAGCGTGTCCGCAACAGCCGCCGCGAATGCGGCGTGTCCGGCGGTTTTGCTGCTCACCAGCAGTTGCAGCGAATGGGGTAATGTCGCGTAGCTCGCAGCGAGGGCCGCGTATCCGAGTGTTGCCGCGGCGCCAGTGACGATGAGTGCCGTTGTTGCGACGGTGGCAGCCTGTTGCCAGCGGCCGAAGTACCAGTTGAACGTCGACAGCACCCAGGGCAGGGCGATGATGTAACCAAGCAGGGGCCAGTGGATGCTGGTTCGTTGCTGATCCATGAATGGTGCGGCAAGGCCGTAGACGAACACGTGGGTCAGGCACACAATCGCGGCAAGAAAGTGTGTGTCGTTGTGTCGACGGCGCACGATGCCCAGCCACCCGGTTGCCAGGAGCGCGCCGTAGAGCAGTGGCGTCGTGACAGACAGTTGCCGTACCCAGAACCACCAGCCATCGGCGTGATACGTCCACGGATGGCGGTCGACAAACTGGAACCTGAAACCCGTCAGGTCGTTTGCGAGGTTGTAGCCGATGATGGGGGCGAGGCCCGGCAGCGCGAAAAGACCGGCGAGCCACAGTCCGGGCCGGGAAAAGCAGCGGCGGCCGGTCTTGCTGGTGACGAGATAAATGAGCAGCGACAGCGGCACGATAGCAAACCGATAGTGTACGAAGAAGCCGGCGCCAACGAGCAGTCCCGTCAGGCCCCAGGCGCGGATGTGATCGCGTCGGACCGCCCGGTCGAATGAATAAACCGCCAGAATGCCGATGAGTGTCAGGAGCGCGTCTGGAATGGCGAGAAGACCGACGCCCAGCGACATCGGCAGGAACATCGCGAACCATGCGGCAAGGCGTGCGCTCGGCGCATCAACGCGCGCGCGAGTCCAGTGGTAGATGACGACAGGAATGAGCGTTGATGCGACAAGGAACGGCAGTCGAACGAACACCGCGCTATCGCCGAAAAGGCCGGTTGCCAGCCGGATGGCGGCCTGGGTTGCGCCCGGCAAGTCACTGTATGCGAGTGCGAGGTGTTGACCTTCCCACCAGTACCAGGCCTCGTCGCCGAAGAGGTCAAGTGTGGTCGTCAGGGTTGTGCGGATCCCTGCGAGGACGACGCCAGCAAGCAACAGGACCCGTGTGTGCGGCGACCTCACAGGGCGCACGAGCGGTCGCGCAGGTTCACGCGCCGTCGGTTCGCTCCTGCCACCAGGCGGCGAGCGGCACGTCCTCCTCGCTGGGGGAGGTATAGCCAAAGCCGCCTGTGTGGGACACGCCGAGCAATTGTTGCCGAATCGGGCCGCAATCGGGCAGGTAGTGCGCCACAGTCATATCGTCGCGGGGCCGCAGCCATCGATAACTGTAGCCGTAGAAGATCGCCTTGCGTGTGATGTTGCTGCCGTTGTTGCCTGCCGCATGCCACAGCCGCCGGTCGAAGAAAACCGCCGCCCCGGCGCTTGCCTGAACCGGTAGTGAATCCGGGTGGTCTATCGATTTGTCCGCAGGAAAGCGCAGGCGATTGTCGAGATGGCTGCCGGGCACGACGTGGAAGTTGCCCTTGTCGGTAGCACCCGCCGTGTCGGTGAGCAAAAATCCGACCTTGATCGATACCCGGGGGCGCGGGTTGGTTTCAAGGTCCGCGTTCAGTCGGCCCGAGTCCTGGTGCCAGCCAAGTCGGGGCGCGGGTGGTGTGCTGTCCGGTGGTGTCGTCACGAGGTGGGAATGATAGAGCTGGATGTACGGGCCCAGGATATCTACGACTCGCCCGAAGGTCTGGGGCAAGTCCAGCAGCGCCAGCAGCAGGGGATCCTCTCCGATGACATCAAGAATACTCAGGCGCTTGTCGGCGGTGATGTCTCGATCTTTTCGGTACTGCGCATCGATGCGATCGACAATTTGAATGAGTTGGCTGACCGTCTCCGGTCCCAGAACATCCGGAAGGATCAGGAAACCGTCGCGGTCGAACGCAATACGTTCCTCGGGGATCAGTCGATGGTGCAGACACTCCTCGGGAATATCGCGCGTCGTGGGTGACATCGATTGTGGCATGCGGGTTCCTCCTGAATCACTAACCTGAGTTTACTTGGCTTGCCAGTCGGGGGACACTTCGCCGCACATGCGCTGCTGGACGATAAATAATGAGTCACGTTTTCAAGGGTGAATCGTCGGCGGGCGACCATTGAAGCGTCGAGGATCCCATATTGATCGTGACAAAATTGGCGTGTTGTCGTTTGCGGGGCTGGGGCAACTCGCGGCCAGCCCGCTGACGCGTGACGTGCAATCGATTCGACTTCGGGACCATGACCTGGTTGAGATCATGGTCGATCATGCGGGCATCCGCAGGCTGGGTGCCGGTTCTCGTGACCTCGCCGTCGCAGAAGACCTCTTTTTGATGATTGGTGGCGGACCGATGGCGACGCGCCGTGATCTTGCCAATTTGCGCGTCAGCCGGGATGGGGTGCTGCGGGGTATCGAACTGCGCAACCGGCTGTTTCCTGGGCCGCGGCCGCGAAAGGTGGCGTTTAACACCTTTGTTAAACAGGACCAGGACCAGCGTATCCACCGTCGAGAAATCGCGAGTCGCGTCAATGGCGAAATCTTTGATCTCTTCCCTGGCTGGCGGATCAGTGACCCGGCCTCGCTCGAGGTGTGGTGTTTTTTTGTTGATGCCCGGGTCAGGCTGGGGTTGCGGTTGACTGACGAACGCTATCGATATCGAGGCCGGCAGCCGATCGAGCGTCCTGATGCCTTGCGGCCGACGATCGCGGCCGCCATGGTCGCCCTGGCTGATTTGTCCGCCGGAATTCGCGTGCTGGACCCCATGTGCGGCGGTGGCACCTTGCTGGCAGAAGCCGCGCGGGTTGATGGCGTCCATGTGCGCGGCGGTGACCTGGACGGCGAGGCGGTCAGGATCGCGCGAAGCCGTGATCCCGACATCCAGGTCGACAAATGGGACGCAACCGCGCTTGCCGGGCACGTCGCTGCCGGTCAGGTGGATCGCGTCATCTGTAATCTGCCGTTTGGTCGGCAATACAGCCACGGTGCCGACATGGCGCAACTATATGAATCGTTGATCGGACATTGGCGGGGACTCATGGCAACGGGCGGCCGACTGATACTGCTGTCCTCCGACGACGCGGCGATGAAACGTGCGCTCGGTCGCCTGCACCTGCGCCGACAGCGCGAGGAGCGGGTGAAGGTGCTGGGGCTGTGGTCCACGATTTCCGTAGTCGCGGCTGGGCCCCGGCCACAAGCGCCGGATGCTGTTTCGGCCTTCGGCGAGCAACAGGACGAATAGCTGACAAGCTTGCTACAATCGCGGCTTTTCGCGCAGAGAGGAATGCCCAATGGCTACCCAGAAAATCGGTACCACGACTTATGATGGCGCGTCCGGCACCAGCTATGAATTCAGTGTCTACAAGAAGGGTTTCCGGTTCAACGACTTCATACCGGGCGTCTTCTATCTTGTGCGACAGGACGACGATGCGGAAACCGGCGTTTTTATCGGCGAATCTGACAATGTGGATCCGGCGATGGTGCACAACGAGAATGCCGCGTGTTTTGAAGAGAACAACTACAACACGATCTGTTTCCATCGTGTTGCCAATCCGTCGAAACGCAAGGCCGCATTTGAGGATCTGAGCCGCGCGCTGACAACGACCTGCAACTAACAGCATCTCACGGTGCCGGATTACCGCGCTGTCGCGCAGGGAACACCCCGCATATTGCTTTAGTTCCATGAAAGGCAGCTGGAGGGTCGCCTGCCAGTCCGTTAGATGGGTTCAGGTTGAACCTCGCAGTCGCTGAATTCTGGTGCGACCCTGACGCGAATCACTGGGCGTTAACATTGTTGGATCTTTGTTCAGCCCGCTGGGCCAATTGTTCCTGTTGCTGCTCGGTCAACTCGAAGACAACGCAAGATGTCGTACAGCCGTCCCGGATGGTGACAACCCGCCGTGATGCGAGCGTCATTGGGTTCATGCTCAATTCCCGCGTGAGCGAAACCGGGGCATCAAAGTCAGTGTTGGCGAGGCGCCAGAAGACCTGGGTCATGGCAGCCTGCAGATTTTCGGGATGGGCAAGACCGCGTGCCCAGTCAAGCGCGCCGTCCGGGTCGGGCCCGCTCATGACGCTCGCGACCGATGCTGAGGATTTCGGCAGTGCTAACTCATTTCCGCGGCCATCGCCGCCCGCAATAATCGTTATCACGACATCCGTATGTTCCTGTGCCCAGCGACCGAGCAGGGCTTCCTGCAGCGCCGGAAGGTTCTCATCGTTGCAGAACTCGTCCATGGCCCAGTCGTAGCCGGCCGCGGGGTCCTGTTTGAAGTTGTTGACTACCGCCGTCCTGATGGTCGTGCGGCGTTCGTGTTCGGCACCTGTCAGCGCGCCGGCTTCGTCGAGGTAATCCAGATTGTGCATGGCGAGGTTTGAGAGCACCTGCAACTTTACTTTGCGGTCGGCCTCCGGCAACGATCTCGCCTAGGCGAGCGCACGGTCCGGGCGTTGATTGACAAACTGACCAGCGTTCAGCGGCTTGAAGCGAGCCTGTTGAGTGGGGTCCATGCCGGTGAGGTAGCCGAGGGCTGGATCAGGGTCGAGTCCGATCCAGGCAGTCATGAGGATGGACATCTACCTCCTTCCTTGCTCCCGTGTTTGTTCCATTTCCAAATACGGCAGCGCTGCGACCGGGTCCATTCGGGCGAGGCGCGCCAACACGCTGTCGCGCATCTTCTGAGCATCCGGAAACCGGCTCGCCCAGCCCAGCGCCCCCTCGACATCGTGGCGGACCATCTGCGCCAACAGGTAACGGGCGAGGCTTTGTTGATGCCGCGAACCTTCCATTGAAGCGATTCGGCTGAGGGCTGCCGACGGGTCCTTCTCGAACCAGCGGTGGGCGAGTGTTCGCAGCTTCTCGGTGCCAAGGGCTGGATCCACGAGGGCGGCCTCAAAGGCGGCCACGGGATCACTGTAGGCAGATTGCGCAACGTTGAAACGTTGGCGTCTGGCCGATGTTAGCGACGTGCTGAACTCGCTCATCGCATCGGACGCTGCAACCCGCGGGTCAGCCATGAGGCGAACGATGATCTGGTCCTTGATCGGGCCCTCCTCCACTTCACTCAGGTGGGCGAGCGCGCTCGCCGCGTCGTTCCTTGCCCAACTGGTAAAGATGTGTGGAATGTAGAAGCGGGGATCGAGACCTGGGTTTTGCGATACGACCAGAAACGCGGCCTCCGGGTCCAACGAGACGTACCTCTCGATAAAGACGCCACCGATATTGCGAGACACGTAGGGGTCATCAGACTGCTCCGCCTTGTTGACCATGACCTCCAACTGCGCGGTATCGAGGGAGGCCGCAAACCGATGGGCATGGTAGAGCTGATCGAAGATCGTCGTCTCGGCGAAAATGCCCGACCAGGAGAGCGGGCCGGATTCCTTCGACTCGGCAGGGGCAGCGATGGTGATGATGCTGGTGCGATCGAATTCGGGCCGTGTTGCGCTGGGCGGAACCAGCGTGTTGGCGGGCGCAGGGATCAATATGCCAATAACGAAGCCGATGGCGAGCGAAATAACGAACACGGCAAAGTACTTCATGGCGGGCTCTTCCGAACCGGGAGTGATCAGAGAGGTTCAGTCTAATGACACCCCGCCCTAGTAAAGTGCCCGTAGTAGGGAGGCTCGTTGTAAGAAGCTGTAAAGCGAAGGCGAGCGGGGCGAGCGTGGCCGGCTTGCAGAGAGGTCAGGGCGCAGACATGATGCGCGATTCCTGAGCCACCGGTGAGAGCACCGTAAGCGCCTGCTCTGGAGCGAGGGATTGAGTCTGACGCAATTGGATAACGGCGCCGGGCTTTTTACGTGAGTTTTGCGGGCTTTTCACCAAATTGGAGGAGAAACACATGGGTAGACTTAACGGGCGCACGGCGCTCGTCACGGGCGGCAGTCGAGGCATTGGTCGGGCGATTGTGCTGCGGTTTGCTGCTGAGGGTGCATCGGTTGCCATCAACTACACGAGCAATCGGGACGCTGCCGAAGAAGTCGCAGGGCTCGCACGCAAAGAGGGGGTCGCTGCGAACATCTATCAGGCGAATGTCGGCGTGGAGTCTGACTGCGATGCCATGTGCGACGCCGTCCTTTCCGACTTCAAAAGTATCGACATTCTGGTCAACAACGCGGGAGTGGGTTCCGCTGCGATTGATCGGCCGCATATTGCGGATGCGAGCAACGAGCAGTGGGACAAGCTTCTGCAGGTCAATCTGTGGGGACCGATCTATCTGTGCCGGCGCCTGGTGCCATCGATGCGCGAGGCGGACCGCAGTGACATCGTGATGATTTCGTCGATCGCTGCACAGGCACTCAATCCGGGATTCGGCGTGTACTCCGTCAGCAAGGCAGCACTCGAGGCGATGTCGCATACGCTCGCGCGCGAAGAGAAACGCCACGGCATGCGCGTGAATATGATCGCGCCGGGACTCGTTGACACCGACATGGGTCGTCGTATTGTTGAGGCGACCGGCGGCAGCACCAACATACGTGATGTTGATGCGCATTCACCATTTGGTTTTGTGTGCACCACCGATGACATCGCTGCAACAGCTTTGCACCTTTGTTCGGCCGACGGCCGCTACATCACCAATCAACGGATAACGATCAGCGGGGATTGACGGCGGACCCCATTGCCGCAATCAGCGCCGATCACCAGCGCCGCGGTGGACATCGTCATTGATGAGCGTACAGGTACCCAATCAGAGGGAAAACACGATGTGGCTGAGACTTCGACAGATTGCGTTTGTGGCAGAAGAGCTTGCACCGGTGAGCGATCTGCTCATCGACGTCCTGGATCTGCAGGTGTGTTTCAACGACCCTGGCGTCGGCAACTTTGGATTGCACAATGCGCTCTTCCCTGCGGGCAACCAGTTCATCGAGGTGGTTGCGCCGCTTGATCCGGCCGTCGAGACGGCCGGCGGCCGCTATCTCTCTCGTCGGGGTGGCGACGGTGGCTACATGGTCATTACCCAATGTGAAAGTGAGGTGCCGCGGCGTTCCCGCTTCGAAGCCTTGAATGTGCGGTTGGTCAGCGACTTTGTTTCCGAGTCCTTCGTCAACATGCAGTTGCATCCGAAAGATACAGGTGGGTCGTTCTTTGAGATTGATGAGGCACGAGGTCCGGGGGCACACGACATTGACGGTCCGTGGCATCCGGCCGGGCCGGACTGGCGGGCGTTCCCGAGCGGTCAGGTGACGGCGATAAGCGCAGCGATCATGGCCTGTGATGATCCGGTGGCCGTTGCGGCCCGATGGGCGAGCATCGCTGAGATCCCGTCGGGCGATGGCAATGTGATAGACCTGGACAATGCGCAACTACGCTTTGTGCCGATCACAGACGGAAGGCCTGAAGGACTGTCTGAACTCGACCTCGCGGTCCGTGACCCGGACGTCGCCCTCGCTGCAGCGGACCGCCGCGGCGTCAGAACGGGCGACCGAACCGTCACGATCTGCGGTGTGCGGATGAATCTTCTGGCAGGGTAAACCTGGCCGGCTTAGTCCTTGGCCAAAATTGCGCTTGTAATCGAAGCCGGCAACCCGCGTATCAGGGCGTCCGCGAGTCGATGATGTTGGCCTGGACGAATTCCTGATGCACCCCGAACACTTCGCTGGTGGATTCGTCGACACGAACCCGCACCCAGTGCACCTCATCGTCGCCGAAGGGTTCGACCCGCGTGAAGTTTGCTAGTAGCTTGCCCGTGTCCGGGTGATAGAGCGGCTTGTCGACGCGATAGACGTGGGTGTCGCCCAGCGCGAGCAGAATCTGTCCGGGAAAGACGGCAGCATGGTGGGCAAGGGCATCGTTGAATGCTTCGTAGCCAGTCCGAACCCGCGGCGCCCGGCTATACAGCTTGATCAGGTCGGGCATGCCGGACTGGACCCAGACATCCACGTGGGTCGCCAGAAAGACGCCGTTTGCGTCATCGGCGTTGGCTTGTGCAAAGACGGTGTCGAGCCAGGCGAAAGCGGCTGCCATCACCTCTGTGTGGGCGGGATGTTTGATGTTTTTGGGCGACACACCGACCGCGTGGACCGTGGCGAAGTGGACGTCGCCACGTTTAAAGCGCACGTTTTCAACGAACGCCTCGTATCCGGGCGTCGCGGACTGGCTGATTACTGGCATGGGTGCGCCGAGTGTTGACGACGGGTTGGGGTAGAACAGTTTGCGAAGTGCCGTGAGCCGGTTCCCGGGCTCAAAGCCCCCGGCAGATGGCCGCGAACAGTCGAACCAGTCATTGTCGCCCGGCGTCAGGACAAAAGGTGACGTGAACTGATCGTGGATCCTGCGCAGCGTTTGGAAGTTGTCGTCGCCGCAACTCGACCCTCCACTCTTCATGTCGCCGACGTGGATGACGAACGCGGGTGATTGGGCGTTGATTTCGGCGATCATGCGGTCGTAGCGGGGAAAGCTCGCTTCTTTGTAGGGATTGTCGCCGACGATGGCGAAATCGAAGACCGCGCCACTGCCGCCGGTTTGCAGAGTTGCGCAGCCCGATAGAAGCGAAAGGCCAAGAACAATAAAGAGGCGAGACATAGCAAACCCTGGACACTGAGACAGACGAGAGCGCATCTTAACCTCAATCACGGAACGCGGTGGAAAGCTGCAAGTCCCTCCGGGGAATGCGTCCACGGTGCCACGGCAGGGCGAGGTTTGCTTGCAAACCCACTGCCAGGAATTGTCAGGATGACAATTTTGAGATAACAACTGGCTAGAGCGGCGGCGGGACTTCGAGAATGTCCACCATCGACCGGTCACCTTTGCGAATACCAAGAAATGCGTGTCGATAGCGCGAGTGGATCGGAATGAACGCGTAGTCAGAGACTGCGCCACCGTGCTCGGCGACAAATGCATCGACGGCACCGTCTTCATCCCGGCTCCTGAGATCCTCGATAGGTGTTGCGCCTTCGATGACGGCGGTCATGTGGTCCCAGAGAGGCACATACAGTGATGCGTATGTCCACAGGGGCACCGCGTCACTGAAGAGGATCGAACGGACATCCGCTTCCTTGATCGGGTCGGGTGGTAGTCGCACGTAAACAGCCACCGGCGTGTCGGTACCATAGTCCGCGGGGTCGGGTGGGATGAGTCCATAGTCGGTGTAGGTGCCGGCGCTGGATGAATAAAAATGTTGGTCGTAGTACACAAAAAAGATCGGGCGTTCGCTGTACACCACGTAGGCGCCGGCCGCGAGGCAGACCGCCTGGGTGATGCCAATCAACGTGAGATCAAACCTGAGCCCTGGCTTGCCCTCCTTGTAGACGATAAGTGTGAGGACGGGCCCGAGGACGAGATCAACGGCAGCGATGATTCGCATGCCCTCCCAGCCACCATCAATCGCAAAGAAGAACCCGGGAAACCACTCAATAACGATGAGATAGGTGAGGCCGGCGAAGACAGCCAGACTCAGCAGAAAGTGAACGAATGTAGCCGCAAAACGTGACACAAGAGTCTCCTTCAATCTCTGGTCATGACCGGTATTTGCTCTCCGGGCAGGTACCGGTCGTTTGCATGCTCAAACCTCTCTTGGTAGCGGAGAAACGCGAGATCCTGTCCAGCGGTCTGACCGCTATACAAACCGCATTGACAGATCGACAGCGCTGCAGTGTTTGGTTAGCGCCCCGATCGATATGAAGTGCACACCGGTCTCGGCAATGGCGACGAGGTCAGCGTCGGTTTCGATGCCGCCAGAGGCCTCGAGTTTTACCGCGTCGTTCACGGACTTCACGGCGACTCCCGTGTCGGCCAGGTCGAAGTTGTCGAGCATGATCCAGTCGGGCGCTGCGTGCAGTGCTTCGCGCATCTCGTCCAGACTCTCGACCTCGATTTCGAGTCGCCGTTCCGGGTGATTCTGTCTCGCTTTGTTGATGGCAGGCGCGATGCCGCCACAGGCGATGATGTGGTTTTCCTTGATCAGGAACGCCTCCGCGAGGTCGGCTCTGTGATTGAAGCAACCGCCGACACGAACTGCGTACTTCTGCGCATGCCGCAAACCGGGAAGTGTCTTTCGCGTGTCCAGCAGACGCACAGACGTGTGCGCGACGAGGTTGGCGTAGTGCCGGGACGTCGTTGCCGTTGCCGAAAGCGTTTGCAAAAAATTGAGCGCCGTTCGCTCGGCCGTCAGAATCGAGGGTGCGGGGCCTGTTGCGGAGAAGAGCAATTGCTCCTCGGTCGCCTCGTCGCCCTCGTCGACATACCAGGTAACGACGACCGTCGGGTCAACCTGTCGAAACGTCTCGTCTACCCATGGTCGACCACAGATGACGGCATCTTCTCTGGTGATGACCTGTGCGGTTGCTGTGGCGGCCGGGTCAATGAGGTCCGCGGTGATGTCTTCTGACGCGGCGTCTTCCGCTAGTGCAAAGTCGACCGTGGCGGCGACGCGATCGGGGTCAGGTTTGGCTGTTTCCATCGGGTTTGGATCGTTCCATCGGGTGTTGTGGATCGTGTGCTGGTTGTCTTGGGTCATCGGGTTGGCCGTTGGTCGACACCCCGTCAGGGATCGCGTTTTCGAAGTGTGAGCGAACGACCCGACTGGATAAATTCTACCTGCCGCAATGCGCTCATGCCGAGCAATATGTCCATGTCACCCATTGCCGGATTAATACTCGCCCTGACGTCATAGAGATGAATGTCGCCAATGCTCAGGTGGGGGATACGCGTGAGGTAGACCGTGACCGGGCCGTTTGCCGTCATCGCGCGCCCCCTGGCTCCGGGTTCCAGGCCAAGTTCTCGCGCGAGCGTGGCGGGCACCACAACATCGGTGGCGCCGGTGTCGAGAAGAAAGTCGACCGGTTCGCCGTTGATTGCGCCGCGGGCCACGTAGTGGCCGGCGCGATTTTGCCGCAGGGTAACGGCCGTGACACCATCGGACGCGATGCTCTCCGGGTCGCTGTTGGGGTTGTCGCGTCTGTGGATCTGATCCCCGAAGATGAGCGTGAGCACGACCATGCCGAGCACGCAGGCGGCAACGATCATTCCCGTGCCGAATGACCTGGGGCTCATGGGGTGTCCGGCGCTGGACAGCGCGGTTGGTGTTTCACCCTGCGGGGGGTCGATTGATCATGCGTGTTGTCACAAGATGTCGCCTTCGATTCGTGTCTTAGGTTTCCCCGAAGGTTTCCCGCGAAGAGGGATTAGCTGCCAAAATGGGTGTGGATCGAGCTTGCCGGGGTGATCATCATAATGGAGAAGTCTGCCGGCGTCGGCGGGCTCGCAAGTCAGGGACAAAGGCTTCGCTGCAAAACTCGGGAGCCAGCGCCGCGCCGATGGAGACGAGAGTGGAAACACGCAGGTCGGAAGAGATGAAGCGACGTGTCGCCTGAGGGGCCAAGCGGGTCGGGTGTGACCGAAGGCTGGATCGACGGCGTCCGCCGGGTGTTGTCGCCGAATTGTGACGCGCGCCCTGCGCGCGAGGTCTCGGTGATCGTGATTCATGGCATCAGTTTGCCGGAAGGACACTTTGGCAGCGACTACGTCGCCCACCTGTTCACCAATCAACTCGACACGGCACGGGTCAGCTTCGCAGACCTCGACGGCGTGCGGGTTTCTTCTCACCTGCTGCTACGCCGTGATGGCGAGATTGTCCAGTTTGTGGGATTCGATGAACGGGCATGGCATGCGGGTGCGTCGACCTATCAGGGACGGGAGCGATGTAACGACTTTGCCATCGGCATAGAGCTTGAAGGGACCGATCGAACGCCCTATCGCGACGAGCAATATGTTGCGCTTGTTCGCGTTTGCAAGTTGCTGATGTCTGCCTATGATATCGATGCCCGGGACATTGTCGGGCATGCTGACATCGCGCCGGGTCGCAAGACTGACCCTGGCCCCGCGTTTGACTGGAAACGCCTGAAGGAAAGCCTGTGAAATTTATTGCCATTTTGGTCGCTGTCGTTTTTTACCGGGCGTGGTTCGGTGGACATCCACTCCGGGACAGGGTGCCGCTCGGGTCGTTTACGTCACGGCTTGCGGACTATGGACTGAACGGTGTCCCGTACCTGGCCGTTGCAACGCTGGGACCCGCAATTGCCCTGATATTGCTTCTATGGATAACCGAGGGTCTGCTGTGGGGGCTGGTGCACCTCGTGATTGGCGTTCTTGTGCTGCTCTTCTGTGTGCAGCATGAAGGAGCCCTTAGCGGGGAAGACGCCGTTAGCAGGGAAGAAGCCGTTAGCGGGGAAGAAGCCGTTAGCGGGGAAGAAGCCGTTAGCGGGGAAGAAGCCGTTAGCGAACAAGAAGCCATTAGCGAAGCGCCAGAAGAAGGGCCCGATGTCGCAACGGATCAGGATGGGGACGACTCGCCCGCGGCAGAAACCAGGATGACCGCGAATGCATCGAGCTTGTCCCTTGCATTCCGGATGTTCCGGGCACTTCATCCGGCGATCTTCTGGTTCCTTCTGCTCGGTCCGGTGGGGGCGCTTGTCTACGCGTTGCTGCGTCATTGTGCGGGGCGCGAAGGGCGGGTGCACAATGATGCCGATTTCGAAGAGAGAGACATCGACGGCCCAGGACCCGATGAGCCCGATGACCTGAACGACGACTCGCGGACGTTGGCGGACGTGGCGCTCGATTGGGCAGAGTGGCTGCCGGTTCGAGTCACGGGCCTGATCTGCGCAATGCTCGGCGACTTCACCGCAGGTAGCAACGCGTGGCTCGACCACCTGCTCATGGCGGATGAGCCGCCGGAAGAATCGTTGAATGACTTCGTCGTTGCATCCCTTGGCGCACCAAAGCAGGGCGGTGCGCTAGCAGTAGAAAAAGGCGATTCTGATGACAGTGCGCGTCAGTTGATGGAGCGGGCGACCTGGGGTTGGCTGGCGATCGCTGCGATCGTCACGATTGTTGGCTGACGTGCACAGAGGTCTCACGGTTAGCCTCGTGATCATCGGGGCCATGCTGCTTATTGCGTCGATCGCCCGCGCGGCACCGCCGCCAACGGTCGTGGATGATGCGGGCGAAGCAATTGTGCTGCCGGACGTGCCGGCGTCAATCGTCTCGCTCGCTCCGCACGTCACGGAATTGCTGTTTGACCTCGGTGTCGGGGACCGAATCAAGGGCACGGTGCGTTTTTCTGACTATCCGGAGGCGGCGAAGTTAATTCCCCGCATTGGCGACGCCTTCGCGATGAATATCGAGGCGATCACCGCGATGCAGCCGGATCTGATCATCGGTTGGCTGGGCGGCGGCAACGCGCGTGCTATCAACCGTTTGCGACAGCTGGGTTTCGTCGTTTATATGGACCAGCCGAAGGGGCTTGGGTCCATTCCTGAACGCACTCGCAGAATCGGTCGCCTGCTTGGTCGAGAGTCGACGTCCGCGGCCCTCGCTGCGGCATTTGACCGACGACTTGAGACTTTGGGCGTTAGCAGCCCGGGGCCGGATTCTCCGTCTGTGTTCTTTCAGATCTCTGATCAGAGCCTCTACACGGTCAATGACCAACACATCATTGGCGAGTCGATTCGTCATTGCGGGGGTCGCAACATCTTTGGCAGCATCGAGATTGCCGTGCCGCTTGTGAGCATTGAAGCGGTGGTGGCGGGTGCGCCGGACATCATTGTCATCAGCCAGCCGGCCGACGCCGAGGACAGTGGGTGGATTGGTCGCTGGCAGGGCTATACGATTCCTGCGGTCGCTACCGACCGCGTGCGTCGGATCGATGCGAGTTTGATCTCGCGACCAGGGCTGCGAATGGCCGAGGGAATCCAGTCCCTTTGCGACATCATCGGGGACCCGGCTCACCGGGTTGGGCGCGGAGAGTCAGGCACCCGGAACAGTGAGGTGGTAGGTGGCGCAGCCCTTGCGCGTGCGGCAATAGCGCCTGCGGCTATGGGTATAAAGGGCGCAGCTATGGCGCCTGCGGCTATGGCTATAGAGGGTGCAGCTATAGAGAGTCCGCTTATAGAGAGTGCGGTTACAGAGCGTGGAAGTTTGGAGGGTGCGGGTTTAGTCGGTGAGAGTGGTACCGGTGCGAGCTCGGTCGGTGCATTGTCAGTTGCAAATGCAGAGGGCAGATAGTGCGCATTGGGCTTGATCTGGGTGGAACCAAGATAGAGGGCGTTGTGCTGTCCGGGGAAGGCGAGGTCGTGCGGACGCAACGAATCGCAACACCGCAGGGCGACTACGACGCGATGCTCGCTGCGGTCGCGGGCCTGGTCCACGCGCTCGAGGGATCTTTGGCGATGCCTGTTGGGATCGGCGCACCCGGCGCTTTCTCACTCAAGACCGGATTTCTCAAGAACAGCACGTGCCTCAACGGCCGGCCCTTCAAGGCCGATCTTTCCCGCTTACTTGACCGCGAGATTCGCATGGCCAACGACGCAGACTGTTTTGCGCTTTCGGAGGCGTCAGATGGGGCTGCAGCGGGCAGCGTCAGTGTGTTTGGCGCAATCCTCGGCACAGGCGTTGGGGGCGGCGTTTGCTACCACGGTGAATTGATCAGCGGTGTTAATGCCATCGCCGGCGAGTGGGGCCACAATCCGCTCCCGCTCGGCGCTTATCGAGCACACGCAGATCAGACACTGCCGGATCCGAGGGCCGGCGAACGCGTTTGTTATTGCGGCCGAAGCGACTGTGTGGAGACATGGCTCGCAGGCCCGTCTCTCGCGCGTAGTTACCTGGCGGCGGGGGGACGCGATCGATTGCCCCGGGACATCGTCACGGCGGCCCAAGCTGGTGAAGTGGTGGCTGAGCAGATCCTTCGCCAATACAGCAACCTGCTGGCTTTGGCGCTCGGGACGGTCATTAACATCGTCGATCCCGAGTCGATCGTGATCGGCGGCGGCATGTCGAACGTGGCACGCATTTACAACGAGCTTCCAGCATTCCTGCCGGCCTACGTTTTTTCAGATGAAGTGCACACCCGCGTCATGCCGGCGAAGTACGGAGATTCGTCAGGCGTGCGTGGAGCCGCCTGGCTGTGGCCGCACGACGCTGCCTGATGCGAACGGACCGGGCTGCGTAGCCCCGGCACCCTTTCATGGAACTAAAGCAATATGCTGCGGTGTTCCCTGCGCGACAGCGGGGGGCACCGTGAAATGCTGCTAAGAGGGAGTCTGGTTGTTCGCGCCTGGCGGCGCTGCTCTGGGGGCGGCTGCGATGATGCGATGCGCTAGAATGGTCCCGATAAAGTGGCTGATGCGGGTTCGAGCGGAGCCCGGTGTCTTTTTCCAGGGAGGCAACGGTACTCGCTCATTGACCTGCCTCGCACGCAATCCGTGAGGGAATAGTTGAAGCGACGGGCGACCGGGTCGGCGTGGACGTAAATCTGGGTTCGGAGGGGCAATGGAACGCGAAAACGACACCGATGATCTCGACAGCGAAGAGACCGAGGAATGGGTGCTCGCACTCGGTTCGGTGCTCGAAAACGACGGCGTGGAACGTGCCCAATACCTGCTGCAGCGCCTCTCGCACGTCGTCACCAAGACCGGCGCGCAACTGCCGTACGCCATCACGACGCCCTATCGCAACACGATCCCGGTTAGCCAAGAAGCCCGGATGCCGGGCGATCTCTTCATGGAGCGCAACATACGTTCCCTGATCCGCTGGAACGCGATGGCGATGGTGATGCGCGCCAATCTCAAAGACGGCACGCTCGGCGGTCACATCTCGACGTTTCAATCCAGCGCCACGCTGTACGACGTCGGCTTCAACTATTTTTTCCGCGCACCAACCGACGGGCATGAGGGTGATCTGATTTATTATCAGGGCCACAGCGCGCCGGGAATATATGCCAGGTCTTACCTTGAGGGGCGTTTTTCGGAGGAAGAACTGGACAGTTTCAGACAGGAGACCGAAGGGGGCGGGCTCTCATCCTATCCCCATCCCTGGCTGATGCCGGATTACTGGCAGTTTCCAACCGTATCGATGGGCCTTGGGCCGCTTCAGGCGATCTACCAGGCTCACATCATGAAGTACCTCGGATCTCGCGGTCTCTCTGACCCGTCTGACCGGAAGGTGTGGTGCTTCGCGGGTGATGGCGAAATGGACGAGCCGGAATCGCAAGGCGCGATTTCGCTCGCGGGGCGCGAGGGGCTGGACAATCTGATCTTCGTTATCAATTGCAACCTCCAGCGTCTCGATGGGCCGGTCCGTGGTAACGGCAAGATCATTCAGGAGCTCGAAGGTGTTTTTCGCGGTGCGGGCTGGAATGTCATTAAAGTGATTTGGGGCCGGCAGTGGGATGCATTGTTCGAAAAGGACCGCCTGGGTTTGCTGCAGCGACGGATGGACGAGGCGCTCGATGGCGATTACCAGAACTACAAAAGTCGAGGCGGCGAATATACGCGCGAACACTTCTTCGGCAAGTACCCTGAACTCGCGAGCATGGTGGAAGACCTGACAGATGAACAGATCTTCCGCCTGAACCGCGGGGGTCATGATCCATACAAGGTTTATGCGGCGTATGCGGCCGCGGTAAAGCACGAGGGCCAGCCGACGGTCATTCTTGCCAAGACAGTGAAAGGTTATGGTCTCGGGCTTGCGGGTGAGGCGCAGAATTACACCCATTCGGTGAAGAAGCTTGATGTGGAGGCATTGCGGAGTTTCCGAGACCGCTTTGATATTCCGTTGTCTGATGGCGATGTGGAGACGGTGCCGTATTATCGACCGCCGGCTGATAGTCCGGAAATGGTGTATCTGCGCGAACGTCGAGCGGCGCTCGGCGGGCCGTTACCGCAACGGCGAAACGATTTGGCCCCACTTCGCGTGCCAGGGCTTGAAGACCTTTCAACCCATCTTGCCGGAACGGCGGATCGCGAAGTGTCGACAACGATGTCATTTGTACGGATCCTGTCAACGCTCATCAAAGATCCGAACATCGGTGAGCGGATCGTGCCGATCGTTCCGGATGAAGCGCGGACGTTCGGCATGGAAGGTATGTTCCGACAACTTGGCATCTACTCGTCGGTGGGGCAGTTATACCAACCGACCGATTCTGATCAGCTCATGTTCTACCGTGAGGATGAGAAGGGTCAGGTCATGGAAGAAGGTATCAACGAAGGCGGTGCCTTCGCGGCGTGGCTCGCCGCAGCGACCTCGTGGAGTCACAACGACTGTCCCCTCGTGCCGTTCTACGTTTTCTACTCCATGTTCGGCTTCCAGCGGATCGGCGATCTTTGCTGGGCCGCTGGCGATTTGCAGGCACGGGGCTTCCTGCTGGGTGGCACGAGTGGCCGCACGACCCTGAACGGCGAGGGTCTTCAGCACCAGGACGGCCACAGTCACGTCCTTGCCTCCACAGTACCCAACTGTGTCTCGTACGATCCTACCTACGCGTACGAATTGGCCGTCATTATTCAACACGGCTTGCGCGAGATGTTCGAGCTGATGAAGCCCTGTTATTACTACATCACCGTCATGAACGAGAACTACGTTCAGCCACCGCTGCCCCCCGGATCAGAGGAGGGCATCATCAAGGGACTCTATCTGCTGGCAAGCAACAGCACACCCAAGAGTAAACGTGTGGTGCAGTTGATGGGCTCAGGAACGATATTGCGCGAGGTGCTTGCTGCCGCCGACATTCTCAAGGCGGAATTCGACGTCGATGCCGATATCTGGAGTGCTACGAGCTTCAACGAGTTGCGCCGAGAGGGGCTTAGCGTCGAGCGCTGGAACATGCTGCATCCGGCCGAGACGCCCCGGGTCAGCTATGTCGAGGATTGCCTGGCTGACACGCGTGGACCGGTCATCGCGGCAACAGATTATATGAAGACCTACGCGGATCAGATCCGGCCGTTTGTTCCGCGCCAATACCGGGTGTTGGGAACGGACGGTTTTGGTCGCAGCGACACCCGCGGGAAGCTCCGCCGATTCTTTGAGGTCGACCGAAACTACATTGCTGTGACGGCTCTCAGCGCGATGGTTGACGAGAACCTGCTGGACGCGGGCGAGGTTGAGCGTGCCATCGACCTCCTTAAAATCGATGTCGACAAGCCGGACCCGGCAACGCTGTGAGCACTAATCCCGGGCATGTGCCGTGTGCCGTGAGAGTTCGTGCCGCCACCGCTGGGGTGACGGGTGGCCGGACGTGACCGGGAAGCTGACAGAGGTCTCTGTGCCGGACGTTGGCGAGGCGGAGAACGTCGAAGTCATAGAGATTCTGGTTGCTGTCGGCGATGAGGTTGCGAGCGATGCGTCGCTCGTCGTGCTCGAGTCCGACAAGGCGAGTATGGAGATACCGGCGCCGTTCGCGGGCACCATCGTCTCGATCGCAGTCGCCCAGGGCGACACGGTGGTCGAAGGTGACCTCATCGTTGAGATGCAGGCGCGCGCAGAGGCTGGTGTGAAGGCGCAGGGCGGCAGCGCTGCCGCAGCGCAAGCCCCGCCGAACGAGGGTCAGGGCGGTGTTCGGCATGAAACAGAGGCCGATCCGCGGGCGGTTTCGACCGTAGCACCGGGTGTCCGCGGACCAGGGTCGTCTCAGGAAGCAGAAGAAGAAGCGGAGACCGCTGGAGGCTCAGTGACGGTCGATGTGCCCGTCCCGGATGTTGGTGAAGCCACCGACGTGCAGGTGATCGAACTGCTGGTCGGGGTCGGTGACCGGGTTGAGGTCGAAGGCTCTCTCGTCGTTCTTGAAAGTGACAAGGCGAGCATGGAGATTCCGTCGCCGGTCGATGGTGTCGTCGCATCTGTGCATGTGGCGCTGGAGCAGGTCGTCGAAACCGGTGACCTGTTGATGTCAATTGTGGCGAAGGCAGCGGCCGCGCCTCAGGCGGCCGCGCCTGTTGAGAAGATGGTCCCGGCGGAGATCGCACGTCCCTCACCTGCGCTCGACGCCTCGCGGGCGCCGGGAGATTCCGAAGCCGCGACGGTCTATGCGGGGCCGGCGGTTCGCAAGGAAGCGCGCGAATATGGCGTGGATTTGACGGCGGTCAAAGGGACCGGCCGGAAGGGTCGTGTGCTGAAAGAGGATATCCGCGCGTACGTCAAAGCAAGGCTGGCGGCACCCGCGACATCTACAGCCACGGGGTCCGGGATCCCGGCCGTGCCGGAACAGGACTTTTCACGCTTCGGCGAGATCGAGGTGATTGCACTCTCGCGCGTTCGCCGGGCGAGTGCCCGGAACCTGCACCGAAGCTGGCTGAACATTCCGCACGTGACGCAGTTTGATGATGCCGACATCACCGATCTTGAGCAGTTTCGGCGTCGACTCAACGAGGAACGGGCGGTGGCGGGTTTGAAGGTCACGCCCCTGGCGTTTCTGATGCGGGCGGTTGCAGCGACACTGCAGGCGTTTCCCCGGTTCAACAGTTCGCTTGACGCCGCAGTCGAGAATCTGATTCTGAAACGCTACTGCAACATCGGCATCGCCGTCGACACCGATGATGGTCTTGTGGTGCCGGTCGTTAAGGACGTCGCACGAAAGGGCGTTGATGAACTCGCGCGCGAAAGCGCAGAGCTTGCGGCCAGGGCGCGGAATCGAGAGCTGGCGATCGATGATCTGCAGGGCGCGAGTTTTACCATCTCCAGTCTGGGTGGGATCGGCGGCACGGCGTTCACGCCGATCGTCAATGCCCCGGAGGTCGCTATCCTTGGCGTTTCAAGGACAAGCGTGAAGCCGGTTTACGTTGGTGATGTCGTTCAGCCCCGGACAATCCTGCCCCTGTCCCTGTCCTACGATCACCGGGCCCTTGACGGCGCAGAAGCTGCCCGTTTCACGACATACCTTGCCGGTGTGTTGCGCGAGCCGGCGAGAATGCTGCTCTGATCCTGATTCTGATACCGGCCGAAATGAGTTAGCAGGGGGGGCGGCACGGGCGATGCGGCTGCGGATTCGTCAGGGCCCCGAGTCCTGTTCCCAGAGCACTTCATCGACCCCGGTCTGGGCGGCGACATAGCGTCCGAGCACGAAGAGGTAATCAGACAGGCGGTTGATAAAGCCGAGTCCGGCTCGATGGTCTGTGGAGGAACGGGTGAGCGCAACGATGCGGCGTTCAGCGCGGCGGCATGTACTGCGCGCGATATGAATGGTCGCGATCAACTCGGAGCCGCCAGGAAGGATGAAGTTTGCGAGTGGTGGCAGCTCTGCGTTTATCCGGTCGAGTTCGGTCTCGACAGCCGTCACATGGGTATCGTTGACAATGGTGTGAC
>Ga0115002_10002118_pt1 | contig 26306 bp, 14 predicted proteins | sample ArcticOcean_MG_C_8_FD_89576 | JGI IMG/M metagenome (GOLD analysis project Ga0115002, IMG submission 89576) | Marine microbial communities from western Arctic Ocean - ArcticOcean_MG_CB11_86 | ecosystem: Environmental > Aquatic > Marine > Oceanic | place: Arctic Ocean: Canada Basin | collected... | reverse complement strand
CACTGTCGCTTTTCAATCGGTAGCCGATTTGCATGCACCACGTCGGGCGCATGCCGTTTAGTTTAAGTCGTACCGAACAGCCGTCCGCAGAAACCGTCGCCGATTCAACTCGCAATACCTGTTCATCTAGTGTGGGCGATCCGTAGTTCGCCGACCGCTTCAATTTCCAAGTTTCGACTAAATAGTTACCAACGTCTTCAGCGTTCTGTACATCCAGTGGCTCTGAAAACGTAATCTGCATTCCGTCGGACTTGGCGTTGAGTCCAATGGGAAGATACATCGGCTTGCCCGTATAACGTATTCGATACAAACCGCCGCTATCGGAAATCTGATTCGATCCCCAAGCTCGCATTCCACAAGCGTACATTTGGCCGTTGGTCGGGTGAAAACGAGCTCGCATAACTCCAGTGGGAAACTGGGGCAACGGAATCTGGCTCATGCCGCCCTGCCACTGTCCGTCGATTTTTTCGTGCGGCACGACGAAGATTTTTCCGTAGCCAAAAGAGAGATTGAGTAGTTTTCCGTTGAGGGCTCCCCATTTCTTGCTATCGACCCACAATAACTCCGAGGGCGAGCGATCGTACTTTTTGTTGGCCCAGAACATGGGCAACTCCATTGCGGAATCGCTACTATCCTCGGGCGCGCCGTAGCTATACATATTTCCGTAGAACCCACCCGGTTCGACTCGATTAATGCGGTTCATTGGCGTCCAATGGCCCTCTTGATCGGTTACGAAAAACGTACCGTCGCCGTTGATGCACACTCCATTGGCAGCTCGAAAGCCATTCGCCAAAATCTCTGTCCGCGCGCCATCGGGAGTGACTTTCAGCAGCGTGCCGTGGTGAGGGACGAGTTCACGGCGAGCATGCCGAGCGCTCTTGGCGTAGTAGATATTCCCATCCTTGTCGGACTGTAGTCCCATCGCAAATTCGTGAAAATGGTCGGTCACTTGGTGGTCGCTATTGAAGCTCTCATAGAAGTCTGTTTCACCATCGCCGTTGAGATCTCGAAGGATCGCGATCTGATCTCGGCAACCCACCAAAATCTTATCGCCCACGATTTTGATTCCCAATGGCTGAAACAAGCCGGACGCTATTCGTCGCCACGTAATTGGACTGCTCAAATCGTCAATCCCAGCTACAATCCAGACATCACCATCCCAACAACAAGCAACCAATCGTTTGCCATCTGGAAAGAAATCCAAACCCGTCATTCTCAACCGACTTTTCCACGGGTTGTCGAGCGGGCGTGGCATGACATCGATCGTGAACGCATCTCGACTCGGCCCTTCCGACGGCGTCGTTTCCAATTCTTGCGGCCATTGTGCGGGCCCACCCTTGGTGAATTTGCTCAACGACAAGCTGATATCAGCCTTTGCGGAAAGCTGATCCAAATCAACTTGATCAATGCGGGACATCAATACCGCAAAGTTAACGGGCGTTTGTTTCGCTGCGATCTTCACAATAAGAAAACCGTCTTTGGTGATCCTGGCAGCTTCGGGAAGTCCAATCAAACTGCTCGACAAACCATCAGCAGGCGCAATTCTCATCACTAAGTCGTGAGGCGACCGCCCGATATTTAATGTGCGAGTCCAAACGGGTCCCGCTTCGTTACGCAGCAACCCCGACGTCTCCAAAATATTCGCAAGACCGACGGTGTAAGAGACGACGATCTTGTTGCCATGTTTGTAGAGTCCTTTGTAGTGAGCCCAAGTTCGAGGCAACGGGCCATAGGGACGGCCATCGCGTCCGCGGAATCGAGGATCCGTGAATGAACCATTCATTGGATTCGCCCACCCCGGACCAATTGGGTTTTCCAGTGCAAGCTTACCCGTAATTCGCGGACTGATCGCATGCCTTCCGTTGAACATGATTCCCTGCCAGTCCATAAACTCCGGGCCCGACCAAGCTCCCGCTAAACGCATCGTATCGTGGTCGAACACGGTCCAGGATTTCCCCCCTGCAATTCCGCCATTCACCTCGTCTCCAACGCCACCAACACGCAAGGCGATTCCTTTGTAGGCAAAGTTAACATCCTTTGGCCAGCGCTCTTCGGCCGGTCGCGCTTCGCGTTTGGCCCGCGCCTTCTCCTCTGCAGTTATCGTCGGACGCGGGGGCGTCGTCTCATTCACGATCTCATAAGTGCCAATGAGAAACGGACCGTAATCCATGTCGCGCCAGGGCTCGTGCTTTTCCGCCACCGGACCACGACTCTTCCCCTTTGGCAGTCCCTCGAGATAACCGTCCCCAATGGCAGAGTACTGGTTCGGATTACTCTTCTTTAAGTATTCTTCGCGGATGTAGTGGATAACATCGTACTTCTGTTGAGGCACGAGTTGCCGCTGCGGCAACATCATCCGATATCCGAGCGTAATCGTCTTGTACATCGAATACGGATCGTGTCCGTTGCGAAATTTCCCACTGGCAAATCGCAGAGCATTCGGCAGCGAACCGGGATGCTCCTTATCGCCGTGACAATTGATGCAAAGACTCTCGTAAAGTTGTTTTCCTTTTTTAAACGACTTTTGATTCCAGTCGACAATAATTCCCGCGTGGTCCAATTGCGATTCGTACAGCGGTAGCGGAGGCCGCTTCAGTGCTTCCGCAGAAGGCTGCAGTCGAGCAATCGCCGTGGGATCCTTGCCAATCGCCAACAGAAAGCTGACCAAGTCGAAAAAATCTCTTTGCTCGGCCAGTTGATTGACAAGCCCAGCTGGCATCAAGGATTTGCCGGGTGTTTCTTCGTCAATGGAATCTTTTGGAATCAACCGCAGCTTGTCCTCTCCCGGCACTAGGAAGACATACTTGTCTCCACGATCCTCTTTAATGATCCCCGTCAAGGAACGGCCCGACAAGAAGGTTATTGTCACGGGCTTATAGCCCTTACCTATCTTTTTGGACGGTTCCATAATCGATTCGATAATGTGCTCGGCAGTCGCGCGTTCGCCAAGCCTCGAGAGATCGGGACCGAGTTTCAGGTCTCCTTTGCCGATTGTGTGACACTGTCGACAGGCCAATCCTTGTCGATAGAAAATCAAAGCGCCTCGTTGTGGATTGCCGAGAATTCTAGCACTCTGCGCAATGCTACTGCCTGGCTTCTTGCCAAGCTCGGATTCCATTGTCGCTTGGCCAATTGTCGCTTGGCCAAATCCGATTTTGGCTATCGCGACAAACACAAAGACAGTCAAGATTGCTCGAAAGAAATTCATTTTGAGTCCGCTTAGGGATGGCAGCAATTACGTCGAACCAAAAATATCACTTCGCTTTGGTTTCAACCAGCCAATCCCTGTGAAGTTGCAAGAGTCGCTCGGCCACTTTCGGCTGAGCTTTCAAATGATTAGTTCGTTCGGGCCGTTCCCCATCGAGCCGTACCAGCTGCCGGGCATCGTTGCGAACACCAATGAGTTTCCAATTCCCTTCCCGAACAGCCCAGCCAACGCTCCACCCCCAGTGCATTACTTTGTGCTGAGTCGGTGCCGACTCCGACTCAATCAGCGGGAGGACACTGTAGCCGTCGAGTTTAACTTTTGGGCGTTCGATTTTACAAAGATCAAGAATCGTTGGAAACCAATCGGTTGCTGAAATCGCTTGATCGCGAACAGCACCCTGAGGAAGCTTGCCGGGATAACTAATGATCGCCGGGACTCGTATGCCACCTTCCAAATAAGAGCCCTTTTGCCCAATCCATTTTCCGGTGTTCCCACCGCCACCATGGGCACTATAGTAATGACCTTTGGGAAATCCACTCGCATGGTTGTCAACGTCGATTCCACTTTTATTCTCGGCCGAGTGTCCATTGTCACTCATGAAAATGACGATGGTGTTGTCTCGCAATTTCAACTCCTCTAGCTTATCGAGGATCTGTCCCATCCGATCGTCGACAGTCGAGACCATCTTTGCGTAAGACTTCCGCGGCATCTTAAGCGCCTCGTACCGCTCGTCGAATTTCTTATCTGCTTGCTCTGGGTAATGGGGAATGTTGAACGCTACGTACATAAAGAATGGCGACGCTTTATTCTCTTCGATGTACTTCACCGCCTGATTGGTAACGATGTCTGGGAAATAGTCTTTGCGGCGAAAAATCTCCTGGTTGTTTTCATACAAGTCGTGAAAGCCACGTCCGTGTAGGAAGTGATGATTGTAATTGTCAATGAAGCCACCGAGGTGTCCATAAAATCGGTCGAAGCCTTGCTCCACGGGACCGACGCCAGCCTTCGCGCCCAGGTGCCATTTTCCGAAAAGTGCAGTTTTGTAGCCGGCTGACTTCAGCGACTCGGCGATGGTAATCTCGCTGGCGGGTAGATTCGTGCCAGTCGGATTGCCTTCCCTGGCCTTCCGCGATCCCTGAGTCCAGTTGGTAATGCCGTAGCGTTGAGGGTGGCGACCCGTCAACAATAAGCCGCGAGATGGGCAACAAACGACGTGGGCGTAGGCCTGAGTGAAGCGAACTCCCGTCGTTGCGAGCTTGTCCATTGTTGGCGTGTACAAGTCGTCCGAACCATAGCAATTCGCGTCCAATGTCCCTTGGTCGTCGGTATAAAAGATCACGACATTCGGCTTCTTCGCTTCGGCCCCTCTCGCAACGTTCGCCGGCGAGGCCAAAAACGAAACTGCAAATGCGAGCGAGACGGCAAAATACGTCGAAATGGACAAACAGGAATGTTGCAAGTTCATGTCGGTTTTCCCAAGAAATTCGTAGTAATCAATTCATCGATGACACATTGTAATCGCAGTGGGCATTGGCTCGCAAACGAAGAGCATTTCAAACAGAATGACGAGCAGTTCAAACGGATGACTGGTTTCCGGCGACGAAACCGCCACGAGTGCTCGGTTTACAGTCTCGTTACGACTTGCAACGGGAATTTCGTTAGAATGAGATTGCTGAAAACCTATCCGTACGATTCTGGCGCCAGCCATGACGCCTAGGCAAAATCCAAACCACCACCGAATAATGGTGTCTGTCGCTGTCGTTTTCATCACTCTCTGCCCCAACGCGCTAAGTTTCACCACACTTTGCTCCAACGCCCTTTTCGCCAACGATGCCCAGCCACCAAGGTTGCTCGATACAAATCTCGATGATGCAGACAGAGCGACTGAAGCCGCCCGCTTAGTCGCCCGTTTCGCATTAACTGCGGACGGGGTCAAAAAAACTATCGCCGACGGAAACGTCACCAAAACAGGGGCCGACACTTGGGTCGTTACTCATAAAGAGGTCGGTCGCCAAGTAACCATCCACCCTCTGAATCGAGACGACAACGAATTCAAACGGCTGGATTTGAACGCAAACAACGTGCTTGAGAGCGAAGAGTTTTACAAAAAGCTGATCGATACCTTTTGCCGTGACTCGAGACGTCGCCATCTGGAAGACGACAAACTAGTCCTGTCCGCAGATCTATTGAAACGCATCGACAAACGAGTGAACGCCATCGCAAAAGATCACAAAGAACTTTCCCTGTGGAACGACCAGATCGAAATCGTCGAACGAGATGTCTTCGGTGACATCTTTATTTCGCCAGCTCCAAAATCATCGGGAAAACTTCTTCAGTTCGACTATATGGATACCAACAGACGGCATCGACTCGTCTATCGCAATCACAATGAGGAGTCTCCCTGCAACATATCCATTCGAATAGTTGCTGCCTCGATTGGATCCCTCTATAACATGTCGCCTAGACATTCCCGTTACGGACGCGCCTGGGTTATCACGGAAACATTTGAAGTAGAAGCAGAACTTAAAAAGAAGTTAGTTCAGATCATCCAAGAGGAGGTCTTCAAAGAGCCCGGGAAAAGAGGAATCGAACGTCGAGGTTTTTTGTCGGCTGTGGCGTTGGCTCACTTGGTGAAAAAGGGCGAGTTTCCAAATCTGCGTTGGGAACATCCGCATGGCATTGGAACTTACGTTTCTCATCAGATCGTTAGGGACGAAGGCCACCCGTTCTCGGGCTTGAAAGAAAGTCGCCCAAAACTCGGACCCGACGAAAGTCGACTCTGCCCTACTCTAACGTCCAAACCGGGCTTCAATCCATGGTTTCCAGTCGCAGTGACCGTTTCACCCGTAAGTCGATAACACGATAAGAGCTCGCGCGCTGCAAATTGGGGCTATTCCCGCTCGCAACACAAGAAAGACCACTAAGAATCAATTACAATAGTGGGACTTACTGGGACATACTTATTCGCAATTCTGGTGTCCCCATTGCAGCAATCGTCCTGGCGCCCCAACTTGTTCTCAAACTTTTCATTGCAGGCACAATGAGCGAATGGGCGGGAAAATTACGGGAAGAAATTTTATTGAGCCTGTTCTGTTATCAACTCGAAATGCTGTATTTGGCGGACATAGATTGGCATGCATTTTCCATTGCCCAGAATTCGACAACTATCTTTCTGCCCCCATTTTCCTGCCAACTCGGTCATGGCACGCAGTAGTAGATAGAGTCCCGGGCCGTTTTTATTCCCTATGTTGAATTATGCGACACCCAACGATCCACACGAAAACCTCACCTCCAGAGTTTCGCGAATCTCGCGCCCAGAAAGCCTAGATCCCGATGAATCCATCGATCAGCACAAATCGTTTCGTTTTACTCCTCATCACTCTTGCTGTCTTCGGAACCAACTCTGCTTTCGCGCAGCGAACTGGCTGGAAATATTCTGGATCGGTCGTCATCAATACGACACCGTCGGGAGCCGATTTGGCCGCCAGCACGGTGGAGAAGGAGTTTCCATTACTCGTCCGCCTGGACAAAGATTGGTTCGACTTCGAACAAGCGAAATCGCACGGCGACGACATTCGATTTTCGACGCCGGGCGGCAAAGCCTTGCCCTATCAGATCGAACACTGGGACGCTGCCGTTGGTGCCGCGAGCATCTGGGTAAGGGTCCCAGAAATAAAAGGCAACGCTCGACAGCGAATCCGATTGCACTGGGGCAAAGAAGACGCAAAGGATCTTTCCAATGGCAAGGAAGTCTTTAACGAATCCAATGGCCACCTCAGTGTCTGGCACTTAGGTGACGAAGTTCGCGACGAAGTCGCAACGCTCGAATCGAAAGATGTGGGGACGACGCCGATACCTGGAATGATCGGAATCGCTCGACATTTCCCCGGTCGCAAAGGTGTATTCTGCGGTGACATGATTCCCAACTACCCGTCGGCGGATAGCTCCCACACAACGGCTCTGTGGTTTCGAGCCGAAAAACCGAACGGTACCGTACTCGGCTGGGGCAACGAAGGTGGCGGTCGAGGCAGCAAGATCCGCATGCAATTCCGTAGCCCACCGCACATTTACATCGACAGCGTCTTTTCCGACGTAAAAGCGGAAAGCCGTTTGCCAATGAACGAGTGGGTCCACGTCGTCCATACTTACGGTAACGGACCTCGCAAAATGTATATCAACGGAAAACTCGATGGGGAAGCGACTACGAAACTCAACATTAAGACGCCTTCCCGATTATGGCTCGGCGGCTGGTATCACAACTACGATTTCATCGGCGATATCGATGAAGTACGCATCTCCACTGTCACTCGCTCTGCCAGTTGGATACGACTCCAATTTGAAAACCAAAAGCCGCTACAGACTCTCGTTGGCCCAGTAATACAAGCTGGAAATGCATTTGCCGCTTCACCAAACAAAGCGACGGTGAAAGAAGGTAAACAGGCAGTATTTTCCGCTCGAGCGGGTGGTGCGGAAAAAGTGTATTGGTCTCTTATCCGAGATGGTCAGGAGTCGCTCGCCGCAGTCGATCAATTTCAATTCAAATTCGACGCCGGCAGGGTAAGCGGCGACACTTCCGTTACCCTTCGTTTAAAAGCCGTCTACCCGGACGCTGTCAAAACCATCGACATCCCCATCGCCATCGACGAGGCAATTCCAGATCCGGAATTCAAACTCTTCGCGCCGCCGACTTGGGACGGACGTACTTCAATTTCTGTCACTCCTCTTATCACGAACCTCCTCGCTACAAAGCAACACCCGTTAAAAATCGAGTGGAACTGCGAGGACATCGCCGTGATCAAGAACGTTACTCCCACCAAGCTGCACCTGATGCACGCGCAGAATAGCGGTGTGTTGAAGGTGACAGCCACGATGAGTAATGGCGGCAAACGGATATCGCAAACAGTTTCCATTGAAGTCGACGAACGTATACTCGATCCTTGGAGCGATCGTATTGCCGACAGGCACGAGCTACCGCAGGATGGACAATTCTATTCTCGCGACGACACGGGTTCTGGAACGCTGCACTGCAACGGTGTGCTCGAAAACGCTTCCGGCTCGGTCTTTCTTAAAGTCTTCGCTGACGGAAAACTTATCGAGACCAAAACAGCCAATGTCAAAGCCGACAAGTCGTATCGCCTTTCCGCGCGACTCAAAGGCGGGCTTGTCAAATACAGTATAGAACACGGCGCAAAAACGGGGACGGCCGAAACCATCTTGCACGCTGCCAAAAATCTCGTCTGCGGCGATGCTTATCTGATCGACGGACAATCCAATGCGCTCGCGACCGACACCCACGCGGACTCGCCTCCGGTTACTCACGATTGGATTCGCAGCTACGCACGCCCGCGACACTATCGCGAAGGCGAAACGCAAAACCTCTGGTGTAACCCCGTTTGGAAAGCCAAGAACCAACACAAAGCCGAACTCGGTTGGTGGGGAATGGAGCTCGCTAAACGACTGGTGGAGAGTCAGAAGGTGCCCATCTTCATCGTCAACGGCGCGGCAGGTGGTACTCGAATCGACCAACACCAAAGAAACGAAGACGACCCCACCGACTTGACGACAATCTACGGCCGCATGCTGTGGCGAGTCCGCGAAGCAAAACTAACGCATGGCATTCGCGGCATCCTCTGGCACCAAGGCGAAAACGATCAAGGTGCCGCGGGACCAGACGGTGGCTACGGCTGGGAATCGTACGAGCGATACTTTGTCGCAATGTCCGCCGCTTGGAAACGAGATTTCCCAAACGTAAAACGATACTACGTTTACCAAATTTGGCCGAACTCCTGCAGCATGGGACGCGGCAACGGCGATATGCTCCGCGAAGTGCAACGCAATCTGTCGAGGCTCTATTCCAATATGGATGTAATCTCGACCGTCGGAACCGACCCTCCCGGTGGATGCCATTTCCCATTAGAGGGTTGGGCAAAATTTGCCGGTTCGGTTCAACCGCTAATCGAACGAGACTTTTACGGCAGGAAATCCTCCGATTCGATAACATCTCCCAACCTTAAACGAGCCTATTTTACGAGCGCTGCCAAGAATGAGATCGCTCTCGAATTTGATCAGCCCGTCGTCTGGAATGATTCCCTGCTCAATGAGTTCTACCTCGACGATGCAAAAGAACTAGTAGCTTCAGGGGCCAGTGAAGGAAATCTAGTGACGCTCAAATTGAAACAAGCGTCCACTGCTGAAAATATCACCTATCTCAAAGAGATGTCTTGGAGCCAACAGCGGTTACTTAAAGGCAAAAACGGCGTCGCTGCACTCACCTTTTGCAACGTGGCGATCGGTTTAAAAAAGTAAAGCTTTATTCAGAGCCAGAATAGATTGCACTGTTCGAAATTCTCCTTGATGCGGAATCGGTGATTAGTGACAATGGATTAGGGACAATGTAAGCGAACAATAGCACAGAGGATTGATTGTGACCGTTTCTAGATTTGGTGTTCTATCGCGAAATAGACAATTCGTTCTCAAACGAATTCAGATGCAGGTTATTGCACTTTTGATAGCTATAGTTGCGTCCTTGACTTTCGCCCCCACAACTTCCGTCGCCCAAAACTCTAAGTGGAAGGGCTACGAGAAGCTCGATCTTCGAGTCGATGGCCGCTCGGCGCTGTTAGTCGTTCCGAAATATCCAGCCAAAGGGAAGCCTTGGATTTGGCGGACGGAGTTTTTTGGCATCGACCCTCAAGCGGATGTCGCGTTGCTGGACAAAGGCCTGCATGTCGCCTACATCGACGTGGGCGGGTTGTTTGGCGCTCCAGTAGCACTCGACGCAATGGATAAGTTCTACGCCCACATTTGCGAAAACTACGGACTCAGCAAGAAGCCTGTGTTGGAAGGTTTTAGTCGAGGTGGCCTCTACGCTTTTAACTGGGCCGCTCGCAATCCTGAACAAGTGTCGTGTATTTACGTCGATGCGCCTGTTTGCGATTTCAAGAGCTGGCCTGGTGGCCAAGGTCGTGCGCGACATTCGGGTAGAGACTGGCGTCAGCTGCTTGGCGCCTACCAGATGAACGACAAGCAAGCATTGGAATACAAACTAAATCCAGTCGACAACCTCGCACCGTTGGCCAAAGCCAAGATTCCGATCCTCGCCGTGATCGGCGACACACACGACTGGGTCGTGCCCATCGAAGAGAACGCTTTGGTCGTTGAAAAACGATACAAGGAACTCGAAGGTGATATCCAAATCATTAAGAAACCCAAAGCGGGTCACCGACCACACAGCCTTATCGATCCCGCACCGATCGTCGAGTTCGTGCTCAAGCACACAGGCGGAGGAAACGGAGACGTACCGAGGACCGCGTCTGCAGATCCGCCACCGACAACTCCTGCGCCAACTCTAGCCAATCCGCCTGCTGCCGTCGCGACAGTTCGTTTGGGCGGCGGAGTCCCGCAAACAGTTCCCGTTGGAAACCCCGGTAATAAGGCAGACGGCACTGGCTTTGGCTCCGTGGCTTACGACTACCGGATCGGCAAATACGAAGTCACCAATGCGGAATACTGTGAGTTCCTCAATGCCGTGGCCAAGACGGATCGCCACCAACTGTACGATGCCCGCATGGCAGCGCAATACGGAGGCATCATTCGCCAGGGCTCATCTGGCTCGCACACCTATAAAACGAAACCCGATGGCGGTGCGAAACCCATTGGATTTGTGACGTGGCACTCGTGCGTACGTTACGCTAACTGGCTGTCCAACGGCGGCGGCAGTGGCGATACCGAGACGGGCAGCTACACGTTTAATGGGGGTCGAGTGACTGCTCCCAATCACGCCGAATTGGCGACAGCGACGACGACCAAATGGGTAGTGGCCAACGAGAACGAATGGTACAAGGCGGCCTACTACGACGCCAACAAACCGGGCTACTGGCCCTTTGCACTCAAAGGCGGGTCAGCTCCCAAGTGCAACCTCAACACCGATCAAGTTCGCAACGTCGGCTCGTTCGAAGACGCTCCCAGCCCCTATGGTACATTCGACCAAAATGGAAACATGTGGGAGTACTACGAAATTAAGACAGCCAACAAGGTTGGCCTCCGCGGCGGTTCGTTTCACCTCAACGACAACGTCAATTACATACGTTCCTCTACTCGCTACGAGGTCCTAAGTGCAAAATGGCCCAACTACGGTTTCCGAGTCGTCGCTCTCGGTTCGGGAAATGCCGCGCCGGCTAACACAGACGTGACCATCCCCAACACTCCGAAAACAGTTCCAAATTCGACCCCAAACACGCCAAACACAACGCCAAACACAACGCCAAACACAACGCCAAACACAACGCCAAACACAACGCCAAATACAACTCCAAATACAACTCCTCATTCCGTTCCGGCGCGAAAGTTAGTTTGGGATATCAAATCATTGTTCGCTCCTCCAAAAGTGCACTCGACCAAAGAGCGGCCGGCCAACGGAATGCACGGCTTCTTTTACGAAGGCGCGAACTACAAAGGCAAGCCGACTTGGGTGTTCGCCTATTATGCGGCGCCGGAGGGGCAGCCTCCAACGGGCGGCTGGCCTGCTGTCGTTTGTGCTCATGGCGGCGGAGGCACTGCTTACCCGGCATGGGTGAAGTACTGGACGAGCAAAGGCTACGCGGCCATCGCGATGGACCTGGAAGGACACTTGCCCGGAGGCAATGTGCATGGCGTCGAAGGAAACCTCCCCGTCGGCGCTGGCCACGCCAATGCGGGCCCAAGTCGAATTGACTGGTTCGGCGATCGCGATCTTCCCGACGATCAACAGTGGTTTTATCACGCGGTAGCGGATGTCATCCGAGCCAACTCGCTGCTCCGAACAGTACCAGGAATCAACCCAAAGAAGATTGGCCTCACCGGTATTTCCTGGGGTGGAGTAGCAGTCAGCGCCGTCGCTGGCGTCGATTCTCGGTTCGCTTTTGTTATCCCAGTCTACGGCGGAGGGTACATCCATGAAAGCGATAACGCTGGTCTCTCACAATGGTTTCCCCCCAAGAACATGACCGCCAATCAGTTCAATGACTACAAGACCAAATGGGACCCGTCGACTCATCTGCCGCACGCAAAGATGCCGATGCTGTGGGTCACTTCCGTCGCGGATCCGGTTTTTCAAATCGACATCTTTGCCAAGTCAGTAGAGACCGCTGGCGGTCCGAGCACTCTTTGCATGCGACCCTGGATGATCCACGGTCACGGCAACGGCTGGAACGATGCCCCAGAAATAGCGGACTTTGCCAACAGCATCGTAAAAGGTGGACCGCCGTTGCCGAAACTGGAGCGGCCCAGAGTCACTGCTGGTAAGGTAAGTACCAAGTACACTGGCGAATTCTCGGAGGCCTGGATTTATCTAACAACGTCCAGCGGTCCGTGGAAGAGCCGGAAGTGGCAATTCATTCAATGCACTGGCAATAATGGTGAACTGATTTCCAAGACTCCACTGCCGCAGGGGACGAAGGCCTTCATGGTTTATGTCTTTCGAGATGTAAACGGGCACCGCACCAATCACGCCGCTTCCGACCTCGTCATCGTCGAGCCGTAATTTCTTTCGACATAATTGATTCTAAACACGCATGACCAAAAGTAATTCCTACGACGTGATTGTTGTTGGTGTAGGCGCCGTTGGCTCAGCAACTTGCTATCACTTGGCGAAACGCGGCGTCCGAGTATTGGGAATCGATCTTGGTGCGATTCCGCATGCGCAAGGAGGTTCACACGGTTTCTCTCGACAGACGAAAATCGCCCCGTACATCGGTAGCGATTACGAACCGATCATTTTGCGGGCCTATGAATTGTGGCGAGAATTGGTCGAGGAATCTGGCCAAACCGATGCGATGATCACCACTGGCTTTTTGGACATTCATCGCGATCGCAATTTCCCCGGCTACCACAACAACGCCGGGCATTTCGAAGAACTCGACTTGGCTCAACTCAATGCTCGCTTTCCTCAATTCCAGCTTTCCGAACCGTATTGGGCTGCCTACGATCCTGTCGGTGCGTTGCTGCGACCCGAGTTGGCGATTACCACTTTGGTTCGCCTGGCATTACAACATGGAGCGGAGATTCAAGGACACACTCAAGTCGTCGATTGGAAGGTGGACGCGGGCAAAGTCACGGTAAAGACTGACCGCGAAACCTACACCGCAGATCGCATCGTTTTTTGTGCGGGATCTTGGACCGGAAAACTTCTCCAACAATTAAATATCGCCTGCACCGCCACTCGCATGAGCTTCGGATGGGTTTGGCCCGAACGAAACGTCGAATCGTTTGCCGCCGAAAACATGCCGTGCTGGTGTATCGACGACGACCCGGGGATCTACTATGGATTTCCTATGATGAACGATGTCCCCGGTTACAAGATCGGACTGCACTGGTATGGCGACCCGGTCGATCCAGATGACTTCGACAGGACACCGAACGCTCGCGATGAGGAGCACATTCGCGTCGGACTGAAGAAATTCTTTCCGGACGCCAATGGGAGGTTGCTCGGTTTGAGAACTTGCCTGTACGCCCACAGTCACGACGACGTGCCAATTATTGACATCCATCCCGATCACGAACAGGTAATAATGTGCGGGCCGTTATGCGGAGCGGGGTTCAAATTTGTACCTGCCTACGCCGAAGCTGCCGCGGATCTTGCGACGAAGGGTGACACGGAACTACCGATCGATTTCCTTCGCATTGCCCGCCTGCTATAACAACCATCAGCAAGACCTTTCATATCCGCTCCAACTCCACGCGATGCTGACATGTCTAAACTGAAACCGCTTGTATTCTTGCCTCCCTTCATCCTCTGTGTCGCCGCGGTGGTCTTGAACTTTGCCGATGCAAAGACTTTCGACACCGTGCTAACCAACGCCTACCAGTGGGTAATTGCATCGTTCGGCTGGATGGTTTCACTTCTGGCCTTTGCCATGCTGGTTTTGTGCGGCGTGATTTTCGCGTCCCGCTTCGGTAGCACCGTGATTGGTGGACCGGATGCCAAACCGCTTTTGACGAAGTGGCAAATGTTCGCCGTCGTACTCACGACCAATCTCGGCATCGGAGTATTGTTTTGGGGACCGATCGAACCGCTTAGCTATCTGAGTGGTCCTCCAGCGAGTGCGAACGCCGAACCGTTTTCTCCCGAAGCCGCGATGTTTGCAATATCGACAGTCTACTTACATTGGACGAGTACACCGTATGCGATCGCGACGATCGTAGGTCTCATGTTTGGCTTCGCATATTACAACATGAAAAAACCGTTTAGCTTGGGAGCTCCGCTTTCACCGTTGCTTGGCAACTATAGCGAAGGACCATTGGGCCAAATCATCGACGCGATCTGTTTGTACACATTAGTTGCCGCGTTAGCAGCATCTTTGGGAGGAGCTTCGATGCTACTCGGTGGTGGAGTCCACCATATGTTTGGAATCGAGGGCCAGCCATCCGATTTAATGTTGGGAGCGATCATGGCTGCGATCATGGGCATCGCAATTCTGAGCGCGATTAGCGGCGTTACCAAGGGTATCCGTATCGTGGCCAGCATAAACACTGCGATGCTGATCGCTTTCCTGGCTTTGATTCTCACCCTTGGTCCCACCCTTTACATTCTGAATTTCTCAGTGGAAGGGTTCGGTCACTTTCTAAATCACTATTTCGAGAAAGTCCTTTTTACTGGCGCAGCGCATCAAGACCCGTGGCCGCAAAAATGGACACAAATGCACTTCTCCGCGTGGTTTGCCTGGGCGCCCATCATGGGTGTATTCCTCGGTCGTATTTCACGCGGATACACGGTGCGGTCATTCATCGTCTTCAACGCAATACTGCCAGCCGTATTTACCGGGATTTGGATGGCCGTGTTCTGCAGCACCATCGTCCACATGGAACTACACGAAGGAGCAAAACTAGCCTCGTTGCCTACAGAAAACGTGCTCTACGCGTTCCTGAATCGACTCCCCTTTACGGAGATCCTCGTACCAATCTTGCTACTCACCAGTTTCCTTTCGGTGGTGACAACGGTCGATAGCAATACAAATGCAATGAGCAGCATCAGTTCGACTGGCATTTCACCGGAAAATCCCGAATCCAGTATCGCGGTGAAAATAGTTTGGGGACTGGTCATGGGGATGATCTCCTGGGTCATGGTCACTTTTGCAAAATTAGACGGCATCCGAATGCTCTCAAACTTGGGGGGACTTCCTGGGCTGTTCCTTTGTTTAGCTATTAGTATCTGTGCAATTCGAGTGATGATGGATCCGGAGCGATTCAATCTAGTCGGTGCTGATTCTTCAACCCCGCCAGAAAAACTTAACGAGGACAGTTGATGAGAGTACCACCCGAAGAAATGCGTGAGCTCGGTCCGACGACACGGTCCATTCATTGTGGTGAAGGAGTGGATTCGGAAACTCAGGCCATCCGGCGTCCCATCGTCTTGGCCAACAGCTTTCAATTGAATGACGATGCCGAGACGCTCGCCGAATCGTTCGCTTGGGAGAACACGCACGCCTTCAACTACCCGCGTTCGCGGCATCCCAATGCTCGATATCTGGAGGAACGATTAGCCGGTATGGAGGGCGGAGAAGATTGCGTCGTCTTCGCCAGCGGAGTGGCCGCGATTGCAGGTGCATTCTTCACTCTCCTCAGCGCTGGCGATCACATCATCAGTTCCAAAATCTGTTATATCGGAGTTCACGGGCTGCTCGTTGAACACCTCGCTAAACGCTACAACGTCGAAGTCACTTTGGTAGACACCAATCGGCCTGAAGAAGTGTTAGCCGCGCTGCGCCCCAACACGAAACTCATTCACATTGAAACGCCCGCAAACCCAACCACGTTAATAAGCGACATCGAAGAAATCGCGATCATCGCCAAGAAGGCCAAGGCGATATTCTCCGTCGACAGCACTTTTTCGGGGTTGGTTACCCAACAGCCTTTGCGGTTGGGCGCGGACTTGGTAATGCACAGTCTAACGAAGTACATAAACGGTCATGGTGATGGACTGGGCGGGTCGGTAACCGGTCGCCAAGATCTAATCACACAGATTCGCGACGCCGCCAGTATCCATCTCGGCGCGACTATCAATCCATTCAACGCCTGGCTGATCATGCGTAGCGCGGTCACGTTGCCGCTGCGAATGCAAAGACACTGTGAAAACGGATTGAGAATCGCTGAGTTTCTCGAAGCTCATCCAAAAGTAGCTAACGTCCGCTATCCCGGACTGGAGAGTCATCCTCAACATCTAATTGCAAAGAAGCAGATGAATGGTTTTGGCGGGATGATTAACTTCATCCTGAAAGGTGAAAAGGAAAACTATTTCCGTTTCCTCAAACAGCTGAAGCTGATTACTCATGCCGTCTGCTTAGGTCATGCGGAATCGTTGGTTCAATACTATCCTCAAGATGGCGACCGCCCCGAAATCGGCGTACTCAATTATCCCGAGGATATCGGAGAAGGGTTTCTGCGTCTAAGCGTCGGTCTTGAAGAAGTCGACGATCTTCAGTCCGATTTGGAACATGCGTTGACTCACGTTTCGATCTCTTCGGGAGAATCGCGATGACAAGTCAAATCGAACTGGCCTACAAAATTGCCTCGCAGCGCTACGCAGAGATGGGAGTGGACGTGGCCGCTGCGATGAAACGGCTAGCGTCAATTTCCATTTCGCTGCATTGTTGGCAGGGTGACGACGTCGTTGGATTTGAAAAGACGAATGCCGCGATCGGTGGCGGTTTGGCAGTGACTGGCAACTATCCCGGTCAAGCGCGAACTCCGAGCGAATTGCGATCCGATCTACAGCAAGCCTATTCCATGATCCCTGGAAATCACCGACTCAACCTCCATGCTAGTTACGGTGAATTCGATGGACATGTCGACCGAGACGAAGTAGAGACACAACATTTCGCCGGGTGGCTTGAATGGGCCAAACAACAGGGCGTCAAACTCGACTTCAATCCCACCTACTTTGCCCACCCGAAGGCCGATGACGGCTTTACACTCGCACATCAGGATGCTGGAATTCGAAAGTTCTGGATCGATCACGGCGTGGCTTGTCGAAAAATCGGCGCCGCAATGGGAGCAGCACAAGGTAGTCCTTGCATCACAAACTTCTGGGTCCCCGATGGGTACAAAGACTCACCCGCCGATCGCCACAGTCCGCGTCAAAGGTTGGCGGAATCGCTAGACGCCATCTTCGCCGAACAGCTCGATCCTCGCTGTAATCTCGATGCCGTGGAATGCAAACTGTTTGGATTGGGTTCGGAGAGTTATGTCGTCGGATCGCACGAATTCTATTTGGGATATGCGATTTCGCGAAACAAGCTACTTTGTTTAGACTCCGGCCACTTTCATCCGACCGAGGTTATTTCAGACAAAATCTCGTCCGTCTTAATGTACGTGCCCAACTTATTACTTCACGTCAGCCGAGGAGTTCGCTGGGACAGTGATCACGTTGTCACGTTCAGTGATGAATTGCAAGCGATCGCCCAAGAACTCGTTCGCGGCGATGTTCTTGCACGCGTGCATATTGGCTTGGACTTTTTCGATGCCAGTATCAATCGAATTGCCGCCTGGGTAATCGGCACTCGAAATATGCTGAAAGCTCTGTTGCTGGCCATGCTCGAACCCACGAGCCATCTGCAACAATTGGAAAGGGATGGCGACTTCACCAGCCGACTCGCTTTAATCGAAGAATTAAAGACGATGCCCTACGGAGCAGTATGGGACCAGTACTGCGTGCAATCCGAGGTGCCAGTTGGAGCAGAATGGCTTTCGAAAGTGCAACAGTACGAATCGGATGTCCTCTCCAAACGTTGAATTCCCTCGTATGGTTCAGGGAAGCCTCAGACCCTGCAACTCGCACGTCTTCGAGACGCTCGGTGCAAGAACACGTTGCAAATGTCCGGATTGTAGCGAGTATCACCCTTCCACCGGGAAAACTCCATGCCAGTCAGTTACCGATTCCGCCGCTCAACTCGCAGTTTTTGCCCTAACCTTTTACATATTCTGGACAGACGGTAATAGTCGGGGCTCGACATGACTCAACATGCTTTCAGAATTTTGGTTGCAGAAGACGACGAATCGTTGATGCGCGTACTTTGTTTCAAATTGGAGAAGGCGGGGTTTTCAGTGCAATCTGCCCACGACGGGCTCGAAGCGTGGAATTTTGCCTGCGACGAAAAATTTGACTTGGTCATCACCGATAACCACATGCCCAACATGACTGGTACAGAACTTTGCCAAAAACTTGCAGATCTTGCGGGCTATCAATCGGTGCCTATCGTCATGCTGACTGGCAAGGGAATGGAAGCCGATTTCAAACAACTCCATCGCCAGCTCGGCCTCGCCGAATCCTTTGTAAAGCCATTTAGCCCTCGACGAATCGTAGCGACGATCAACCGGCTACTCACTCCTTCCGAAGCTCCTACCTCGTAGCACGCAGCTACGTCCTAGCCACGCAGATACGTCTTAGGCAAACGATCAACCTGTTAACGGATCCCTGTTTACTGAATGCGGCTGGCTCCAGCCTACGAAGTTTTCTTGCATTCCCAGCGGCAGACTCAGGTTAAAAATGCTCTAATCCAGCAACCAGTTTCTTGTTTGCCCCAGCACTCTTTTTACTACCCTGAGAAGTTAATACTATGCAACGTCCGTTCTTTCTTTGTGCAGTACTGCTGCTTGCATCCGAATCTAGTATCCATGCCGAAGTTCTTCTCGTCGACAACGGCGAGCCTCGCGCGGAGATTGTGATCAGCGAATCCCCTACTCGTTCGACTCGCCTCGCAGCGCAAGAATTACAGAGGGGTATCGAGAAGATCTCTGGGGCAAAACTAAGCATTTTGACTCGGCCGAGTGGGACGATGCCAGTAAAGCTGTTCGTCGGCGAAAGCTCGCACACCAAAGAACTTGAAATAGCAGCCACGGGATTAAAGCACGGGGCCTACCGCATCGCGACGGGACCCGACTGGGTTGTTTTCATCGGTGACGATGCCAACTTTAATCCGATCGAACCGTGGCCCCGCGGCAATGCAGACATTCGTAGCGGCAAGATGCAAAAAGCCTGGAATAAGATCACGGGAGAACACTGGGGTTACACTCACAATCAACTTTACAAACACTACAGTGGTTCGAGAACACTGTTCGGCACACCGGACGAGCAACACTCCGACTCCAACGGCAATATCAATATGTGGACTTATGACGAGCGCGGATCGTTCAACGCCGTCTGTGGTTTTCTCCGCGAGCTGGGAATGCGTTGGTATATGCCCGGCGAAGTTGGCGAGATCGTCCCCAAGACAAAGACCGTTTCGATTACAGAGGGCGATCGGATTGGGCGGCCCGATTTTCCCATGCGAATCATCAACTTTCGTTCCGCCGTGTATGGCCGGGAAGCCATGATGTGGTCGTTTCGCCTAGGGTTGAGGCAACCGTGGGGTCGTCAAGCTGCACACGGCTTGCATCACATGACTCACAATGAGCATACCCTAACAAATCACCCCGATTGGTTTGCCCTTTACGGTGGTAAACGACATACCGAAAAAGGACAACGACTTAACCAACTCTGCTATTCCAACCAGGAGCTTCTGCAACAATCCGTTCGCTTCGCGCAAAAGCAATTTGATCACTACGACATGGATGTGGTTTCGATCATGCCGCCAGACGGATATACCGCGATTTGCCAATGTAAACTTTGCCAAGGCAAAGATGATCCACAACGAGGGTACCGAGGGGCGTTGTCCGATTATGTCTGGCAGTTTGTAAATGAGGTGGCAAAAGAAGTCGGCAAAACTCACCCAGACAAAAAGATCTCCAACGGTGCCTACGGAACATATACACAGCCTCCGCAAAACATCGACAAGCTGGAGCCCAATGTCCAGGTCATCATCGTGGGCGGACGTCGGCCAACCAGTTCCACTCGCGAAGAACTTCGCCGATTGAGAAAAGACTGGTCTACGAAAACTGACAATCCAGTCGAGATTTTTGAGAACTACCCATTTACCAGTCGCGGCTTCTATTTACCGGCCTATATACCACGCACGCTCGGCGAGAGCATTAACGAAACGAAGGGGATATCTCGAGGTGAAGATATCTGGCTATCGATGGACTTTGGCGAGAATGCCATCGGATACAACCATTTCCTGATCTACTTTACAGCCCGAATGTATTGGGGTGGCAACGAACAAGACCCCGTGAAGATGTTCGATGAGTACTGCCGCCTTTTCTACGGACCTGTGGCCAGTGAAATGAAGGCGTTCTTCAACTATTGCGAACGGCACTGGACGGAAATGGAAAAAGACGCCGAAATCGCCAACCACGCTTTGAAGCTATTTACTCAGGCTAAAGATAAGACAGTCGCTGGATCGATTTACGCAAAACGGATTACGTTGATCGACAATTACCTAAATGGACTGCGCAACAAGAGTATACAACTGGCTCAAAAACGTGGGCCAGTACCGCGAGTACGACTAGTGGGTGGTGAACCGTTAGAGCCAATTGTCGTGGATGGTAAATTCGACGACACGGCCTGGGAAAAATGTGCCACCGCTTCGACGGGCCGTTTTGGCGAATTGCAAACGGGTCGGCAACCTATTTTCGAAACCTCGTTTAAGACAACGTGGCAAAAAGGAAGTGTCTATTTCGCTATTCGTTGTGAAGAACGAGCCGGAGAATAGTTGAATATCGCAACCACCAAGAACGGCGATCAAGCAATTTGGTACGGCGATGCGGTAGAGATTCTGCTCGCAACCAACTCGCACAGTTACTATCAGATTGCGGTCAATCCAGCCGGTGCCCTCATTGATTTGGACCGCGGTGCCAGCCGTAACAACTGGTTCAACTGGACGTCAAAAGCTGAAGTTGCAACGCGAATTGAAAACGATCATTGGACGGTCGAAATACGCATTCCAGTGATTCAGGACGAGAACGATCCACTACACCAAGTCATCGGTCACAAACCGACACAAAGTCTGCCGTGGCATATCAACGTCTGTCGCCAACGAATCCGCTCTAAAGGCTCGGAACACTCGGCTTTCGTCCCGACCAGTAAACTCTCCTTCCACGCACCCATGAAATTCGGTCATTTCTACAGCGGCCAATCCCACGAATTCCCCGCTGACGAAACCGTTAGCGACTACATCATTATGATTCGAAAAGCAGATGCATTGGCTCGTCGAAAGCAAGACAAGGAAGCGGCAATGATCTACGAGTCTCTTGCTGTCGACAAAGATGCGACGGATTTTCAAAAGTCCGCTGCGCTTCGCCAAGCTGCTCGATGCGCGCGAAGCCTCCGTCAGTTTGATCGCGCCGAAGAACTGGCTCTGGAAATCCCAATCACTTCTATTGCAAAAACCGTGCAAATGGAAAACCTGTTAACTCAACGAAGCTTCGACAATGCGATTGAGAAGTACGGCAGCGAAGATCTTGAGCAATGGCCGTTCACGCAGATCGGTACGTTCGCGTTTCTGCGTGCCAAGGCATATGCTGCTAAAGCGACGAACGCGAACGAAGATCCCGCCGACCGTGCAAAACACCAGGCGGAAACCGATTTCGTTTTGGCGTTACGATACACGTCAGATAATCGAGCCCGCTCAAGTATCCTCGTCAATCTCGCCGCCAATCGCGAATTCCACTTAAAAAACGACGACGAAGCACTCGCTGCTTACCGCAAAAACTTTGCCGGGATTGAGCGGATCGGTTCCGCCGACCAATTCCGCTCGCTGCAAGGTGCCGCGCGAATCCTAACTCGCAAGAGTCAATTTGATCGAGCACTTGCGGTTTTGGAAAGAGCCAAAATCGAAACGCTCAGTGGGTTCTGGCGAAACGAATTGTTACTGTCGCGGGGACATACCTATTCCGTTGCCAATCGCAAAGCCGATGCCCTGCGGTCCTATGAGCTTGTTCTAAAAGATAAATCCGCCGTCGCCAATCATCTCAAAGAAGCGAAAAAGAACCTCGAACAACTTGGGCAAAAATAGGTAGCAAAGAGAACGGCCACGGCGGACATCCAAACAACCTACAAAACAGTTATTCGCACACCGTGTCGATCTCTGCGTTCATTTCCACGCAATGCCGGTCGCGATTGGGTTAATTATTCACAGTGTTCCGCTCGTCCGGATTTTTGACATTTCCAGAATCCGACGTATGTTTCCATAGACCCCAACTTTCTGAACGAAACTGCACGGGCAGCGATACTCTCATCTAGGCCCGCTCGGCTACCAAATATTTCTCGCCGCATCTCGCAGATCCCAATCAGAATTGTGGCTAAGAACAACCGGACGTTGGGGACTTCTGTGTTAAGAAAGCCATGACAACGGAAGGATCACAATGAAGCGTTTCATCAAACGGTTCTTGAGAGACAAAAGCGGCGCTTCCGCGCCAGAATACGCTGTAGTTCTCGCTTTGATTGTGGTGGTCTGTGTTAGTACAGTCCAAGCGGTCGGAAACGCGGTGAGTTCGACCTTCGCGAGCATTTCTTTGCTGAGCAGACCCCCTTCGAAGCTCCCGCGGGTATCGCTGCTCCGGAAGTAGTCAACGAACCGCCCGAAACCCGAGCGTCTCAGGTTCGCTAGATAAGTCAATCAGTTGACCACAGTTTTTAATGGCATATGTGAATGAGTTATCACAATCTACTCAGTTCAATAAAGCGAATCGCAGGCGGCGGCACTTTGGCAGGGATTATTGCCGTCTGCTTAACAATGCTGTGTTCCGCGGCGGGCGTTTATCAGCGAAGTGACCTGATATTGGGCGACCTTCGGGATTGGTGTAATGACAAGCCCGCGTCTGGAAACACGGTGCTCGTCGGAATCGACGAACAGGCACTTGCTCACTTCGGCGGCTGGCCGATCTCGCGGCGAGAAATAGCAGTAGTCTTAGACAAACTCAACGCCGCAAAGGCTCGCCGAATTTTCGTCGACTGCTCCTTTGCTCGGGGCTTAAATGAATCAGATGACCTGATATTGGAAGCCGCGCTCAAACGACTCGGGCCGTCTCGCGTCGCTTTGCCTATCGTCACTCTCAAAGGCTCACGGGACAGCGATGGAAACTACCAAGAAGTCGACGTCAAATCCCATGAACGTTTTCTCGAATCCGTATCGCTTGCCTCCACCGACATGCCCTTCGATGTGGACAGTCGAGTTCGCTGGATTGGAAAAACCAGTTTAGGAGAGGTTGCCAAGAATCCCACCATGGCTGCTTGGCTCGCCAAGGGAAACGACGCCCGACCAGGACTATCGTCCATCGATTACGGTATCAACCTCGACTCAATTCCAATGATCAGCTTCGCTGACATCGCCAAGTCGTCGTCGCCCCATCCTGAAATTGCAGGAAAAAACGTCGTGATTGGATTAGTCGCTGAGCGAGTAATGCAACCAGTGTTGGTGCCACTACACGGCAAACTCCAGCGGGGTCATTTCATGGCCTTGGCCACAGAAACCATCGCTCTATCATCAAACTCGGTGGCGGTACCATTCTGGACGGTTTGGCTGTGGACGATAACTGCAGCCCCTATTCCTGGGCCTCTGCCTACCAAGATTAGGCAAGCTGGCAGGAGGGACGCTGACGTTATCTTCGATCTGTCTATTCTTCTTCTTCAGCATTCACCTTCAACGTCAAAATGGTCTGGCCCTGTCGCTGTCCTTCCCTATGGTCTCAGTATTTCTGACGTACCTCGGCACACTAATCGCCGTCCATCCCGAGTTCCAATCGCTTCGGCAAGCTGGCCTCAGTCTGCTCGACAAAGTCGACTACGGGCTGGCTCGACTGTTCCACTCTGGCGTCGACGCGATTATCACATTCTCACCAGACGGAAAGATATTAACAGTTAATGAAACCGCCGAAAAACTATTTGGCCTGCCAGCCGATGATGTCCTAGGCAAACAGCTGTCCACAGTTCTTCCCGAAGCCGCGGACGTTCTACTTAGTTCCGCTTGCGGGAAACAACCAGGACGACTCGAAGCAACACTGGCCGATGATGGCGGACGGGATCGGCACGTCGATCTCGCCTTTAACGCGATGCCTTCTGAATCGAGTTGGGTCGGCTACGCTTCAATCCGAGACATCACGGCAATGAAGGACCGCGAAGAAGATCTGAAACATCAAGCTTCGCACGATGCAATGACCGGATTGCCAAACCGAGCTGCCTTTGAACGCCACCTCGAAGCAACGCTCCGGTTTGCCGCCGACACCAACCGCACATTCGCCGTCTTCGTCCTCGACCTCAATAAGTTCAAACAAGTGAACGACACCTTGGGACACCAAATCGGCGATGACCTCCTGATCGAAGTGGCGAAACGCTTCCAGAACACGTTGCGTAGCAGCGATTTCGTGGCCCGCATAGGTGGAGACGAATTCACCGTCGTAATGACACCACCCGCCGATCGCGACAACGCCGAAACCATGGCGAAGCAACTGGTCGATTCAATTGCCGAATTAACCGAAATCGACGGGCAAGCGGTCGACACCGGGACCAGTATTGGCGTCGCATTGTATCCCGAACACGGGCAAACCCGCGAAGATCTCGTCCGAGTTGCAGATGAAGCGATGTACGCAGCAAAACGCGATAAAGTTGGCTATCGACTGGCCGACGGAAAAGTCGCTTTGGCTGGGCACTAAACCAAGAACGACGAATCTCCTCCGCCGAAACGCATCTCTATTTGGCAGTTTTCTCCTGCCAAAAAACGAACACGCCCTTTCGGTTGGAAACGACGATGTCTAACAGGTTGTCCCCGTTGAAGTCGCCAGTCATGAACTGTGCTCCAACACCGCTGCGAATGTCTATGCTGTGCTTTTCAAGACTCGGAGCCTCGCCCTTCTTCGTCACGATCGTATACCACGCCAACTCACTTGGATCATCCGCCTTCTGAGGACTAAAGCCATGAGCGTAGAACCGCCAACCTGTCACTAGGTCCCGATCTCCATCACCGTCGACGTCTACGAAATTCAACGCGTGAGTTTCCTTGATCGAATCGTCGAGTGTATGTGTCTTGAATTGGGGCTCCGATGGGTCGCCGTCGATTTGCTGGTGCCACCAAATCCCACGGCCATGAGCCGAAGTGCTAATCACATCGTTGCGACCATCAAGATCGAGGTCAGCCACATACATGTCCGCACAATCCGAGCCAAGATTGGCTTTGTGAAACGTCCACAGTCCCGCATGCTTGCGACCGTCTTCCGGCTGCTCCCACCAACCAACTCTGGAGAGCACGTCGTTTCGACCGTCGCCATTTAGATCTCCCATTCCGAGCCCATGGTAGTATTGTCCGCCAGCGATACCAGCGTTATCTACCTTGTGAACGACCCACAGTTCGTTGGGATCGCTTCCCACCTCAACCCAACACACATTTCCTTCCACACTCATCAGAAAAACGGGATTCTTGTCGCCAAATAAATCGAGATACAATCGCGTCTCGTTACCAGTCCGCTTGAATGCGACTCGTTCAGCCCAGTGCCCCGATTTGTTCTGAGGATTCTCGTACCACTTGGCATCCTTTCCGTGAAACGGAACAACCAAGATGTCCGCCCACCCATCCTTATTAAAGTCATTTGAGTAAACCGCAAACGCTTCGGTGTACCCTCCGCGATTCAGTGCCCTCGGTTTGCGAATTTCGTGGGGTGTCCACTTTGGACTCTCGTACCAATAATCACCAACGATGACATCCTGCTTACCGTCCTTGTTAACATCCGCTACGGCGACTCCCTCCGATCGGAAGTTTGAATCGAGCTCAACACGACGAAACTCTACCGGGTCGGCAGACCAACCTTGGGAAGTAAGCGATAAGAATAAAGCGACAACCAGCACTCGTTGGAAACCATTGAACATTACACTTCTCCAGATGAGACTCAAGTATGACAACCTGTGATTGTACGCGCAAATAATGCACCGGACACTCTGCTTTTTTCCCGATTTAGAAACCTCGCGGATGTTAGCGAAACAAATGCAGACAGTAGCTGGACTCGCCAGAGTTCAGGCCGGTCGCGAACACTCGGCGTTCTAGAAGCTCATCCAGAAGTCTGGCGACATCTGCTACGACTGAGGACGGTTAACTGCCAGAAGCAGACTGGCGCAAAAAAAGAACCGAACACGAATGTGCGGTTCTTATTGTTTATTTTCTATTAGCGATCAAAGTGCCTAGAGAGTAGGACCGGTGATCGT
>Ga0115002_10002116_pt1 | contig 26308 bp, 27 predicted proteins | sample ArcticOcean_MG_C_8_FD_89576 | JGI IMG/M metagenome (GOLD analysis project Ga0115002, IMG submission 89576) | Marine microbial communities from western Arctic Ocean - ArcticOcean_MG_CB11_86 | ecosystem: Environmental > Aquatic > Marine > Oceanic | place: Arctic Ocean: Canada Basin | collected... | reverse complement strand
TATACTAAGAATCAAAAAGAAGGCTTCTTTTTAGTAGTTATTGCTGCTGTAGGGTCAATATTTAGTATCTACCTATTTCTATCTAGTATTCTTCTACTTCTTGGTCTTTACAAGTTGTGGAAAGATAAACCTTAGGAGTCGCTAGTCCAAAAACGAATTTGCGGTAATATTTTGCTCTCAATGTTACTAAATACTAGATACATAGAAGCTGCACATGAAATTAATATGGAGATGAGAATATACACAGCTGAGATCTGCTGTACAAAAAATGCAACAACAATGGGAAGTAAAACAAAGCCTGGCATTCTAAAAATACCCAATAACGCATTTATATTTCCAGCATCACCAGTCTTAGCAAGCTCAATAGCAATATTACTTAAAGAATTAACGAAACTCCCTAATCCGATTCCAGTAAATAAAAATATAATATAATGAAGTCTTAATGGGTCAATCAGAAATAGTAACGCAGCGATAGCATGGAAAACTAAACCTAATATATAAGTAAGTTTAAATCCTTTTGACTTTCCCAGAATTGGAACAATAAAACTTCCTATTCCTTGACCAATAAAAATTAAGGCAACCCATTGAGCAAGTATTGATTTATCAAACCCTCTATCCAGAAGCCATATGCTGTAGAAAGGAGATACTGCTTCTGGAAAAACACAGACCATATTAGCAATACAAAAATACTTAATTTCATGATTATTTAAGTAAATATTTTTCCATTCAATAACTTTCTTTTGTATTTCTCTAGAAAATTTTACATTCTTCCTTTCAAAGCTAGCTGGTTTAGGTTCTCTTATCATTAGAAGAGAAATAAAAGAAATAGTTGTAACTAAAATTACGACCAAAAGTGCTTGTCTGTATCCATTTACAATTGATGTCTCTTCAATAATATTTTTAGCATAATTGCTAAGAAGAACACCAGTAACTGAACCCAGAGACAGGTTTAATGCGAAAAAAATTGAACGATTTTTATACAAAATCCTAGATACCATATCAAAATAAGACGGAAGTATAGCTCCTGCACTAAAAATAAAAACTGCATAAGAAAGGAAAAAGAACCTTAATTGTGCTTCAGAACTTATATCTGCAGCAAGACTTAGATATAGTAATACTATTCCTAACCTTTCAATTGTGCCCCATTTAATAACACTAGACTTTGCATAAGTTTCTTTCTCTCTAAATGCACTAGCAATAAACTGAGAAAAAAAAATACCTAAAAAAAACAGAGAAATAATTAAGGATGGAAGGAGCCATGAATCTGTAAGTTGATCAATGACATCAGGAACAAATCCTGTTGGAACCATCATGGAATATGCAGCCCCAAAACCAAACGCATCTATAACAAGGAGAGCAAAATTAAATGAGTAATTCTTTTTTATGTATTCTTCATTTGTAGGTTGCATTAAATTAGCGTTTACCAATGAGCCTTATTGCAAATGATGCACCAAAAATAATAAGTAAGAATGCTGATCCACAAAATGCAACTATAAAAACTCCTACACCTGGAGAAAGATAGAAACCATTTACAGGAAGAAACGAGTTCATAAAAAATTTGCCATAAAGCACACCTGCGACTGGGACTATAGCTAGTAGAGATAGGATAAATTCTTTTGAAGTGAACGGTTTATATCTCAATAAGGTTCTTTCATTATCTGATCCAAATGCTCTAGTCTCAAGACTCATAGATAACTGTTGTACTCTGTCTATAGCTCCAGCAAATACAGGAATAATACTTGGAAGAAGAGCCTTAAAACCTGAAGCATGCATTGCTCTTGATTTTTGAGCAGATAAAATAATTCCAAACTCTCTCTGCAGAATAGGTATAAGTTGAAGAGTTGTTGTAATCATAAAATTCACCGTATAAGGGACCTTCGCACGTTGCAAAGCAGATGAAAGCTCACCTGGATGAAGAGTCATCAACATTAATATAGACCATGAGCATATACATAAAATCCTGCTACTAAATAACATCCCATAAATAATTGATTCCGTATGAAGATTGAATGGGCCCAAGGTTCCTAAAAATGTTGGATTATCAAAAACTGCAGGAGGAACTATTGACTGTAGAAATATCATAGCGAAAGAAGCTGGTCCAAATAAGACCATCGCTCGTATGTAACTTGGAAAAGTCTTAGTCAGAACAACAAAAACCATAGCGAGGGCTGTTAAGGAGTAATTTATATAGGGATTTTTATTGAAAAAACAAAATATAACAAAAGAGCCTACCCAATAAAATTTAACAAAAGGATGAGTTGTATGAAAAAAAGAATCACCAGGTACATAGGCACCTACAGGTACTCTTGCCATTTACTTCTCCACCTTTATATCTAAACTAGAATCAAGAATCATCTTAACAGATTCACTCATGTTTTCTACGTATTCTTCTTTGGTTAAAGACTCACCTTTTGCCTGATCTCCAGCTACAAGTAGCACGGCTCCTGTTCTTACTTTTCTATAAGAACCAACTACAAAAATAGTTGCCGCTTCCATCTCTGAACATAGTACTCCACCTTTAACCCAGGCATTCCATTTTTGTTTCAGCTCATCAGCAATTGGCATATTTTCAGGATTGTGTTGTCCGTAAAAAGAATCTTTGGATTGCACAATTCCTAAATGGTGAGCGACCTTATTCTTTATTGCAGAATTCTTTAATGCAAGAACCATGTCGTGTGAAGCTACAGCGGGGAATTCTATAGGCATATACTGAACTGATGTCCCTTCAAACCGTACGGCTCCAGTAGCAATTACCTTCTCTCCCACCCTTGTGTAGTCTTGCATGGCACCAGAAGTTCCAAGTCTTACAAATGTACTTGCACCGACATTAGCCAATTCCTCTACGGCTATTGCAGTTGAAGGACAGCCAATCCCCGTTGAAGTAACTGTAACTGGTCTGCCTTTATACTCACCAGTCATAGTTTTATACTCTCTATTTTCTGCTACAAGCTCTGCTTTATCGAAATGTTCAGCAATAAACTCAACTCTTCCAGGGTCCCCAGGAAGTATTACGAAATCGGAAATATCACCTTTCTTAAGTTGCACATGATATTGAACCTCTTCTTTATTGTCATCATAGGAATCAAGAAGCCCCTCTATAGCCTCTTCTACTCCATCTTTTTTCTTATTGATTTTTTTTCTCCATTTCCATATAATAAATACTTTCTAAAACAACCTTTGTCATATTTTGAATTGTTTCCTCATCTGAAGTTTCAAGAGCAAGAATAGCTCCTGCTTTAACATTTCTTATTTGCGATAGAATGAACAATGTCGCTGCTTCCATCTCTGATGCTCCTACTCCACCTTTTTGCCATGCATTCCATTTGTAATCTAAATATGGTGATACTGGCATTTTTTCAGGCGAGATTTCACCAAAAAAAGAATCTTTTGATTGGCAAATGCCAACCTTTGTTTTTATGTTTAAGTTTTTAGATGCATTAATTAAATGTTCTACTACTTCGAAACTAGCAATTGCTGGAAATTCTATTGGTATGTATTGCTTTGAAGTACCGTCGTCTCTAACAGCACCAGTAGCAATAAATATATCGCCTTTTTTTGCTGAACCATCAACTGAACCTGATGTCCCAATCCTAATAAATACTTCTGCTCCGATATGAACTAGTTCTTCAACAGCAATAGCCGTAGATGGACAACCAATACCTGTAGATACAACTGAAACTTCTACACCTTTATAGGTGCCACGTGAAGCGTTAAATTCTCTTTCTTGTCCCTGAAATTCAACATTTTCAAGGTTTTTTGATATTATTGGAATTCGATTTGGATCGCCCGGTACTATTACATACCGAGCGACTTCACCAAATCCTATAGGTAAATGTTTAACTTGCTCAAGTTTATTGAACACTAATCATTTACCAGTTTTTTTAGCTTTTAATCTTTACAACTGCTATTCCACAAAGAACTGTCAAGAAACCAGCAATTAAGCATAAGCCCGAAAGCATGCCATATGCAGCGTCTCCTGCAATTTCTGATGATGCATATGGATATGCCATATACAATACACCGAGACCAACAATACCAGCGCCAAGACCATCTTTAGATGTTACTTCTTTACTCATATTATTTCCCTTCTTACAGATTCATAGATACCACTGTTAGGATTGCTCCCACAACAGTACCCGCAGTTATTAATACAGCTTTGCCCATACTTTCAGCTTTCATGATTGGACCTGTTACCTGCAAATTTGTAGGTAAAGCGCCAATAATCGCTAATGCCAAGAATGACGCTAACATTTTATCAGCTGTAGATACAATTATGTTACTTGAAAATACAGCAGCCCACATATCATTACCTGCTGCAAGTAAACCTGCAGTCAAGACATCTGATGCGTGGCCTGTAGCACCACCGAATACGAATATTACGATTGGCGCCGCCATTAAAGAAACAAAAACACCGGCTGCAACTGCAAGACCAAAGAATTTGATCTTATCATTTGCCCAACCCCATTTTGTTCCGTATCCCCATACTAAAGCACCAACTACATTGCAAGCAGCAAATGGAATTGATACCGGACCTGAGACAAAGCCCATTGTTAGGTTAGTTATAACACCAACTAATGATCCCCACCACGGTCCAATTGTCATAGCAACGACAGCTGTACCGATCATGTCCAAGAATATAGGAAGCTTAAGTGCGTGAGCGACGGTTCCTCCAATAACATTCAAAACAGAAGCAACTGGTACTAATGCAATGACATATGTTAAAGGTACACCTCCACCTGTAGCACTACTAAGTTTTTGTGAATCAGTTTCGTTCACAAGCCCTCCTTCATTTTCTTATAGGTTTTTTAACAATGGTTACCTAATTAACATTGTTAGGTTTTTTTTCAATGGTTACCTAATTAACATTGTATTTACTCTATTGATAATTATCCTCCACCCAATTGAAAGATTCTTATCTATTCGATATAATATATTAAATCCATCCAAAATGCTGTTTATTTATATATTTTTCTGCTAATTAGGTAACCTTTTATTGAATATCAATTATATACTGATTGACTCTTTTTCTACTTTATAGCTTTTAGAGCATCCTCTATGGACAAAATAGCCTCATCTGCTTTTGCTATTCCAACATCTGTTGCAAATGCAGAAATCTGTGGTGGTTTTAAATTTGTTTTCCTTAATACAGCATTATTTGAGAATAATTTTGCAGGAGTACCATCAAAGATTAATTCCTTATCACACATGACAAGAACCCTATCTGTTTCTTCAGCGACTAGTGGCATATCATGAGAAACTACAATCACTGTTTTTCCTTCGCTTTTTAGTTTATTAATATTGTCCCTGATTGTTTTAACTCCAAGAAAGTCTTGACCCGTAGTAGGCTCATCTAAGATTAATACATTTGGCTCCATAGCAATTATTGAAGCCATTCCAACTGTTTTCCTAAGAGAAAATCCAAGCCTATAGGGATTTAGCTCAAGATACTCTGTCAGGTGAAATTCATCTGCAATATTATTTACTTTAACTTCAATCATTTCTGGATCTATTCCAAGATTTTTCAGCCCAAAAGAAAGTTCCTCCCTGATAGAAGAAGCAAACATCTGATGGTTGGGGTTTTGAAAGACATACCCTACCTGCCGTGCTAAAAGTCCTACAGGGTTTTCTGAAGCATCAAGATCTCCAACCATAACTTTGCCATCTGTTGGTTTTAACAACCCATTGAAATGTTTGACTAGAGTTGTCTTCCCTGATCCATTCTGCCCCACAACTGAGAGAACCTCTCCTTGAGAGATCGAAACATTTACACCTTTAACTGCTTCGACCCCATTTGGATATCTGTGTCCTAAATTGTCGCATTGAATTTTAGTTTCATTCATTTTATATAGCTTTCTTTTGCTTCACTCAGAGTAACAGGATATACACCTTGAAATTTGTTAGGAACTGAATTAGCAAATTCAGTAACTTGTGGGACTCTTACCCCAGTCTCACTCTGTTTATTTACTAATTCTGGAAAAACTTCCTGAGGGGTTCCAATTTTTGTAATTTCTCCATGTTCAAGTAGTACTACTTTATCAGCATACTCTGCAATAACTTCCACCTCGTGTTCTGCAATTATTACCGTTAATCCTTCTTCCTGGTTAATTTTCCTGGTAACAGTAAAAACTTCTTCTTTTCCTATTGGATCTAGATTGGAAGTCGGCTCATCTAAGACTAATATCTCAGGCTTCATAGATAATGCAGACGCCATAGCTAGTCTCTGTTGTTGTCCACCAGATATTTCGAAGGGAGACCTTTCCTCGAATCCTTTTAGCCCAACCATCTCTAGTGCTGTTCCGATATTTGATAAGATAATATCCTTGTCAACTCCAAGATTTTGCAGCCCTAGAGCAACTTCCTCAAAAACTGATAGCTGACTCATTTGAAACTCAGGATTATCAAATACACTTCCAACTTTTTGTGCTAATTCTCTAACTGGTATCTTTGGAGGGACTTCTCCTGCCACTACAATACTTCCATACATATCCGCAGTTATCATATTCGGAACAATACCGTTGATTGCTAAACATAAAGAAGTCTTCCCTGCTCCATGGGCTCCTAGTATTCCAACAAACTCTCCCTTTTCAACGGAAAGATTAATCCCGTTTAAAGCAGGCGTATCCATCTCTGGGTATTGGACTTTCAAATCTTTTATTTCGATTACAATTTCAGACAATTTATCTCCCTATCGTATCTTATAATACTTTATTTTTATATTAAAAAGTACTCTATAAACAACAATCTTTGTATTGATAATATCAAATTTAATCTAACTTCAAAATTACGTCTGAAGAAAATTAAGTTATCATGTAAGTTATGGGAATACCGGAACTTCACTTACCAACAACTGATTCTGATTTTATTAATAATCCTTACCCTCTACTAAAGGAATTCAGAGAAAAAACACCTATATTTTGGGATGAAATTAATAGCCTTCTTTTTATCACTAGATATTCAGATGTAAGAAAAGTGCAGTCAAATAAAATTTTTGGGACAACATTTAGTCATATAGAAGGCTTTGAAGATTCTGCTGAGACTACTAAACCTTTAACTTACGTAGGGTATAAAAGAGCTGATAAGTACGCTACTTATGATGAATTCTGGAAATCAGAAAAATTTTCTTTACTCAATTTAGAAGGAGAGCTTCATAGTGAGCTTAGAGGTTTGGTTGCGAAAGCTTTTTTACCAAGATCTGTTCAACAACTCGTCCCTTTTATGGAGAAAAAATCTAATGAACTATTTGAAAAGTTAGATGAAAGCTCTTTTGATTTATTGAAAGAATATGCTCAACCATATTCAATAAGTATTATTGGTGAATTGCTTGGCGTTCCAGAAGAAGACCATGATTTATTTCTTGACTGGTCTCATAGAATAGTAAAAATGTATGACTTTGAAGTTAGTAAAGAAGATGCGGAAGGGGCAGAAGGAGCAGCAAAAGATTTTTATCAATACGCTCTAGATTTACTTAAAAAAAGGAGAGAAAGACCTAAGGATGACATGATAACTAGACTTTCTCAAGTCTCTGAAGACAATGTTTATTTAACAGACCAGCAAATAATCTGTACTATAATTCTTCTCTTAAATGCTGGCCATGAAGCAACTGTAAATACTCTAGGTAATGGATTAAATGCACTCCTCTCAACAAATGTTGATTTTGATGAGATAAAGTCAACAAATACACCGACAAAGGATGTTTTTGAAGAGTTGATTAGATGGGATAGTCCTTTGCAATTTTTCCAAAGGTACGTTCTGGAAGATACTGAAATAGGAGGATACCAACTTCCTAAAAAATCTAAAGTTGCCATCCTTCTAGGTTCAGCAAATCACGATGAAAATCAATTTGATAAACCGACAGAACTCAATTTTAATCGAAAAGACAAAGACCATAGTAGCTGGGGAGGAGGTATCCACTTCTGTATTGGTGCCCATTTGGCAAGATTAGAACTTGAAGTATCTTTTGATCATATCCTAAACAAAAATTTTACCCTTACTACCCCACCTGAGAGAACTGGAGCATTTGGGATAAGAGGCTTCAAGGAACTTCTGGTCTCAATCAAAAGTTAACCAGATAACACCTTAATCAATGAAATTAAAAAATTACTTTTACCTATTATTTACAGCAGGGGTCTGGGGCTCATCTTTCTTAATGATTAAATACTCTCTGCAAGAACTTTCCGAATTTGATATTGCACTATACAGGATCCTTCTTCCTACAATCGTATTGAACATATTCAATAGAGATAAAGTGGATATCTTAAAGGAAGACTACAAGTATTTTTTGATACTAGGTGTAATCTATATGACACTCCCTTTCTATCTCTTTGCCTTAGCTGAGAAAACTATTACTTCAGCTTTGGCTGGATTGATTAATGGGTCAACACCAATTTTTGTAGCATTAATTGCAATCCTTTTTTATAAAGAAAAAGTCACACTTTTACAAAAAATTTTCATTACTACTGGTTTTGTAGGTGTTGTTGTTCTTAGTGTGGGTGGTCAGAGTATCGCATCCGGTTCATCAAAAGGAATACTTTATGCACTAATAGCTTCTATTTGTTACGGAGTAGCAATAAATATGGTCCAACCCCTTCTTAAAAAGTACACTCCTATTGGAGCTTTAAAAATGTTGTTAAGGTCAGCAAGTTTCTCTTCAATTTTACTACTTGCTCCTTTCTCGACATGGACTATCCCTTCTTTTTCAGTATCCCTCTTTCCTATTCTTCTTCTTGGAATAGGAAGTAGTGGTTTTGCTTTTTTAACTTTTTATAAACTAATTGATGATGTTGGCGCTGTTCCTAGCATTGTCACAGTTAATATTATCCCTATATTCTCTATTCTTTTTGGATACATCTTCCTTAAAGAGATTACAACATCTACTCAACTAATAGGAGTAAGCATAATTGTAATTTCAGCTATCTTCTTTACGAGAATTAAAGAATCTTCTTAATTTTTTTTAATGGAACAAAAGTGGCTTCTGATAAGGCTGCAAGTTTATTATTGTTATTAAAAAGCTGTTCCTTATATATGAATCTATCTACTCTACTAGATTCACTCCAAGCAACTACTGTTACAGAATGATCCGATGAAACGATACGTCGTACATATTTTGCACTGAAACTTTTAGTAATTTCTCTTCTACCAAGAAGAACAGTTAGAGGAGCCATCGTTGCGTCCATATATGAATCCGTTATTCCTCCTAAAAGTATATTGAATGGGTTAAAGTAGCGACTATCAACAGGAAACTTTGAAACCAGTTGTTGTTTTTTTTTCATCAAAAGAAATAAATTCTCCTCTAAATTCTTTTCAAAAGTTTGACTCATCATTATGACCATTATTTGATAATTTATTAAAAACTTCTTCATACTTCATGGGGATAGCCTCCGATAAATAATGGATACCTTTACAGGGAGTTTATTTAATTGTTGAAGCAGAAAGGAAGGAGGTGTGGCAAATTTATTTTCCTTTAGGATGCCATACCGTCTTGGTTTCTAAAAAAGGATGCAATGATAATAGATTTAATCTCTCATTCATCCTAAATGTTCTCTTAACTGATTCCGAAGCATTGGATTGAATAATTGTAAAGTCTTTATTATCAAAATCCATATTCACACCTATCCCTTTAATTTCTACATGTTTGCTAATATCTTCAATTATATTTGAATAACTTCCTGTAAGAATATTCCACACTCCCAAAGGAAGATCTGAGTTATTCAAATCTTCTGCAAGCATTACCGCTAAAGCACCAGCCGTCTTGCTAAGTGAAATTGAAGAACACCCTACAGATAGTGGTGGTAAAAGACTTAGCAGGAGTGACTTTAGAGAAACTGTGTCTCTTGGAAAAATAAATATAACCCCTAAAGGCTCTTGATGGGAAATGTTAAAATAAGATCCAGCAACAGGGTTAAGGTTCCCACTAAGTTGTTCCCATTTGTCAGTTATACCTGCATACCAAATTAGTATTTCAATAGCTTCATCAATATCTTTTTTTGCTTCATTATTTTTTATACCAGATTCTTTTAATAACTCTATGTAAGAAGCTTTCCTCCCTTCGATCATTTCGGAAAGCCTATAGAGGATCTGTGCTCTATTGTAGGGAGACAGAGAAGACCAAGATTCATAGCCTTTCTTAGCTTGAGATACAGCATCTCTTACATCTTTCCTTGAAGCTTGAGGTAACTCAATAATTTCACTACTTAACTCAATTGAGTAAGTTCTACCTGACTCTGATCGAACAAAAGAGTTCCCGACATACATTTTATATGTTTTTCTTACTTCACTCATCTATCCTCCTTCAAGTAAGAAAGTAGCCCGTGCCTTCCTCCTTCTCTTCCAAATCCAGATTCCTTATATCCTCCAAATGGAGATGAAGGGTCGAACTTATTAAATGTATTAGACCAAATAACACCTGCATCGAGACGGTCTGCTGTCCATAATACTTTTGACCCTTTTTCTGACCAAATACCAGCCGACAAACCATATTCTGTATTATTTGCAATCTCAACTGCTTCATCTGGAGTTCTAAAAGTAATAGTTGTTAAGACAGGACCAAAAATTTCTTCTCTTGTAACACGATGTGCGGGTTGTACATTTGTAAATAAAGTTGGTTTAAACCAAAAACCATTCGCTGGCAGTTCGCATTCTGTCTGAAAAATTGAGCCACCATCATTTACTCCGGACTCAACAAGCTCAGTAATTTTTTCTAATTGTTGTTTCGAATTAATTGCGCCTATATCGGTATTCTTATCAAGAGGATTCCCAACTCTAAGCTGTTGCATTCTTCTTTCTAGCTTTTCAATAAACTTATCGTGTATTGATTCTTGAACAAGTAATCTGCTACCTGCACAACAAACATGTCCTTGATTAAAAAATATTCCATTAACTACTCCTTCGACTGCTTGATCTATAGAAGCATCTTCATAAACAATATTTGCTGCTTTACCTCCAAGTTCTAGAGTTAATCCTTTTCCTGTACCAGCAAGAGAGGCCTGGATTTGCTTGCCAACACCAGTTGAACCAGTAAAAGCAATCTTATCTACATCTTTATGGTTAACAAGATATGATCCTGTCTCACCATTTCCTGTTACTAAATTAAATACACCCTCAGGCAAGGCTGCTTCTGAACAAATCTCAGCAAACATTAATGCAGTCAAAGAAGTAGTTTCTGCAGGCTTCAAAACAACAGAATTACCAGTAGCTAAAGCTGGAGCAACTTTCCAGGCAAGCATCAATAGAGGGAAATTCCATGGAATTATTTGACCAGCAACTCCGTAAGGCTTAAATTTACTATTGCTCCACGAAAGATCTAATTTATCAGCCCAACCTGCAAAATAAAAAAAGTTTGCTGCCACTTGAGGTAAATCTACATCGCGAGCTTCTCTAATCGGCTTTCCTCCATCCATAGATTCTAGAACGGCAAACTCTCTTGACCTCTCTTGAATTAATCGAGCAATCTTAAATAAATATTTTGAACGCTCCACAGGTTTTATTTTTTTCCATACCTTAAATCCTTCTTTAGCAGAAGATACCGCGTTGTCGACATCTTGCTTTCCTCCAAATGATACTTTTGAAAGCAATTCTTCAGTTGAAGGCGAAACTGTATCGAAATATTTCTTGCTCTTTGGTGAGACAAAAGACCCATTAATGAAATGGCCGTACTTCTTCTCAAGATTTACTATATCTGAAGATTCAATTGATTCTGAGTAAGCCCATTTTTCTACCATAATTAACCTCTTGGGAAATAGTAGCTATCCTGATAGGCTCCTGTCTTGAGTTTTTTTATTTGTCTTAATACATCATTTAAGAGGCTTGAAGCACCAAATCTAAAATACTTTGGATCTAACCAATCTTCTCCTATCTCTTCTTTAATTAATACTAAATATCTTATTGCATCTTTTGCATCTTTAATTCCTCCAGCAACCTTAATTCCTACAATCGATCCAGTAAGCTTTCTATAATCTAAAGCAGCTTTTGCCATAATACAGCATGCTTCTCTAGAAGCTCCTTCACTTATTTTTCCAGTAGATGTTTTAATAAAATCAGAGCCAGCAGACATTGCAATGACACTGGCTTTTCTTATCTTGTCATAAGAACCTAGCTCCCCAACCTCAAGTATTGTTTTTAGATGTACTTCTCCACAAACCTCTTTTAAAACAGAAATCTCGTCGAAAACTTTTTTATAATCTCCTTCCAGAAATGCTTTACGATTGATCACAATATCTATCTCATCGGCTCCATTACTAATTGCATACTTGGTGTCATGAATTTTTGATTCTAGAGGGGCCTGCCCGCTGGGGAAATACGAAGAGACGGAAGCAACTAAAACATTAGATTGAGATACTGCTTTCTTTGCAACTTCTACTAGTCCAGGATAAACACAGACAGCAGCAACTGATGGAACGCTGCTATCATTAGGATCTGGACTTATAGCTTTTGCTACCATTTGAGAAATCTTGCCATCTGTATCTTGTCCTTCCAAAGTTGTCAAATCACACATTGAAACAATCATGTTCAGTGCCTGTAGTTTAGAATCTTTTTTTATGCTTCTAGTTGCTAGAGACGAGACTCTTTCCTTTAGCCCTGTTTCATCTACTGAACATACATTCATCAGCTCCGTTACATCAGACCAACTGAGCATTGTCTTTCCTGAAGATTGGGTACTCTGCACCATATTGTTTAATGCTAGATGTGTTTTGTTCTTTTTAATAGAACTAATTTCTACACTTAATGGTTAATAGAAATGTACAAGAATACTGAGATTTTACCCCTTTAGTTATAGGCTATATTTATAACTTAATTTTCTGTAAAATCACTTCGTTGTGATATCCTATATCCTAAAAATATCAAAAATATACCAATCAATAACGAAAGTGCTTTTGAAGTCCCGTCTCCTAGTGCTAAAAGAATACCGGAAAAAGCTGGAGCAAATGCACCTACTGCTATCAATACATTAGTTGTTGCTAAGTCTTGGTTGGTGTTCCTGTATTGAGCAACACTAACAACAGCTATCCCAACTAATGCTAAACTGCCAATAGAGTTTCCGAGAACAGCCCAAAGCCTTGGACCAGAAATTTCATATAACTCTCTACCCTCAGGTATACCTTCAATATTCCCAAGATTAATTTCAGGAGCAATAATCATTGAGTAAATTGAACTAAGAACAAAAAGGAGATATATACCAGTTGCTATATGGACACTGTCTTTTTTAAATACCAAATAAGCACTTCCTAAAGCAAATGCAGGAACAGTAGCTATCCCGCCAAAAAAGTAAAATATACTAAAACTTAGTTGGTTCCAGCCATTATACAATCCAAAGCCTAGAGCAATAGTTGCAAAGGAATACATTCCAATCGCAATTGCCCAGAAGATAAGGCTCGGGCTCTTTTTTTGGAATGCCTTATTTAATATTTCAATAAAAAAAATAATCCCAATAAAGCCAGCTACAAATGAAAGAAACGAGTCCATGCATATAGATGTTATATCTAAAGTTGTATTAGAGATAATGAAAAACAGCTATTCTTATTGGTTATGGAGAAAAATATCCTTGTATCTGTAGCTTGGCCTTATGCAAGTGGTTCAAGACATCTTGGACATATAGGTGGTGCATATTTACCTGCAGATATCTTTGCAAGATACCATAGAGCAATCGGAAATAAGGTACTCATGGTGTCTGGAAGTGATTCACATGGGACCCCTATTACAGTAAGAGCAGATAGTGAAGGTGTAGAGCCTATTGAAATTGTAAATAAATACCATAAAGAATTTTTGTATTATTGGGAAAAGTTGAATATCTCTTGGGATAACTATACAACTACAATGACAGAAACTCACAAAGAAGTTGTTCATGATATCTTTTTAAAACTTCATGAAAAAGGTTTGATATACAAAAAAACTACTAATCAGGCATACGACCCAAAAGAAAAACGTTTTCTTCCTGATAGGTATGTAGAGGGAACATGCCCAAAGGATGACTGTAGAGCAGAGGGAGCAAGAGGAGACCAGTGTGATAGTTGTGGTTCTACATTGGATCCAGACGAACTAATCAACCCAGTAAGCAAAATTTCTGGTACTCCTGCTGAATTTAAAGAAACTGAACATTTTTTTCTTAAGTTAAGTGAGTTAGAAGAAGATATTCTCAAATGGCTAGAAGGGAAAAATAATTGGAGACCTCATGTTATTAATTGGTCAAAATCTTTTGTAAATCAAGGATTACTTGATCGAGCAATCACAAGAGATCTTGAATGGGGAATTGATATACCTATAAATGAACTTGGAGATGGAAAAAAAATATATGTGTGGTTTGAGGCAGTTATTGGATACCTTTCTGCATCTAAAGAATGGGCAATTAATAGGGGGGAACCAGAAGCATGGAGGGAGTGGTGGAAAAATAAAAATGCCGAAACTTATTACTTTATTGGAAAAGACAATGTGCCCTTTCATGCTGTAATATGGCCAGCAATATTAGCAGGCTATGGGGATTTAAATCTACCTACAAATGTGCCAGCAAATCAATATATACTTATAAAAGGAGAAAAGGCATCAGCAAGCAAAGGAATTGGAAAATCACTAAATGAATACTTAAAGGAATGGGATCCAGATGCATTACGATATTGCTTAGCTGCCATACTGCCAGAGCATGCTGATACAGAAATATCTGAAGACAGCTTACAAAAAAGAAATAATGAAGAGCTAGTGGCTACTTGGGGAAACTTAGTTCATAGAGTATTCTCTCTGGTAAATTCAAACTTTGAAAGCATTCCTGAGATGAAGAAATTAAATAAAAATGATCAAGGACTCATCGATGATTCTAAAGAAATCTTTTCAGAGGTTGGTAAGTTAATTGAAAATGTTGAATTAAAAAGTGCTCTTCAATCTGCTATGCGTTTTATATCAAGTATAAATGTATATCTCAACAAGAATGAGCCTTGGAAAGTCATAAAAAATGATAAGGAACGAGCAGGTACAGTTTTAAGTGTCGCACTATCTGCAATAAACTCATCAGCAACTTTACTGAGCCCTTACATGCCGAGCTCTTCAAAAAAGGTCATTGACTCTATCCCAACTAAGAGTAACCACCTTTGGAGTGCCAATGAGATTGACACAGGAACTAAACTAAAAAAATTAGAGCATCTCTTTAGAAAATTTGATTAACCAGCCTTAGTGGCATTAAAAACTTCCTCTATTTGATCAATTAATTTAAGTAGCTCTTCACCAACAGCTGGGTCTTCAGTCTTTTTTGCTTCGCCAGCTTTTTTAGTCGCTTTCCAAAAAAGATCATGGATATTAGGAAATTTTACTAAATGTTCCGGTTTGAAATAATCAGTCCACAAAATCCACAAATGATGCTTCACTTTTTCTGCTCTCTCTTCTTTTATTGTTATGCATCGTTGTCTAAAACTTCCATCATCTGATTCTTGATACTTCTTAGCAGCATTTAAAACAGACTCTGCTTCTACGCGAGCTTGTGCCGGATCATAAACCCCACATGGAAGGTCACAATGAGCATATGCAATTCTTTTAGGTTTTAATAAATTCATTTTTCTCCTTAATCTTATCTAAGGTAATATTAGATTAGATAATAATTAAAGGTTTTTATAGACATGAGAGTTTTAAGCATCAGAAATATAATCCTATTAACTACATATTTATTAGGTAAAAAAGAATCTGAAAAATATAGAGCATACGAAATAAAAGAAGATAGCATGTCACCTTCTCTTTATCCAGGAGAATACATTTTTGCTAAATTAGCAAAAAATAATCCTCAAAGAGGTGATATTGTTGTCTTTGAAAATAAAGAAAAGAAATTTGAAGTAGTAAAACGAGTTTTAGGGCTTCCTAATGAAAAAATTTCTGCAAAGGACGGCGTTCTTTATGTAAATAACAAGGTTATTGACGACATTTGGGCTCAAGATTTAACTAGTGATTTTTCAGAAATAGCTATTGGACCCAATCAAGTTTTTGTCCTAGGAGATAATAGGAGTGTGTCTACAAGCGACTCTAGAATACTCGGAAGCATAGACTGGGATGAGTGTTATGAAGCAATATATCGATATTGGCCAATTGATAGAATAGGCCAAATATCAAAAATTAAATTAAAACAATAACAAATGGAGTAAAATTCAGATATGCCTACAGATTCAGAAATTAAAAAAGAAAATATAACTACAGAAAATTTACCTTCGGTAACCATCAGGTTTGCCGGAGACTCTGGTGATGGAATGCAACTTGTTGGAACAAGATTCACTGATACTTCTGCCATATATGGGAATGACTTAGCAACTTTGCCTTCCTTTCCAGCAGAAATTAGAGCTCCCCAAGGTACGACTGCTGGAGTTTCTTCTTTTCAAATTCAAATTGCTGATTTTGACATTCTAACTCCAGGCGATGATCCTGATGTTTTAGTTGCCATGAATCCTGCTGCACTAAAAGCTAACCTTCACGATCTGACTCCGAATGGTATGTTAATCATTAATTCAGATGCATTCATTGATAAGAACTTTGAAAAAGCAGGATATGCCACTGACCCCAGGACTTCAGGAGAACTGGATGGTTATAGGGTTTTCGAAGTACCAATGGAAAAGCTAACAAAAGAATCTCTAAAAGATTCTGAAATTACAGGAAGAAGTGTCCTTCGCTCAAAAAATATGATTGCCTTAGGGCTCGTTACGTGGGTGTTCAATAGGCCTCTGGATCATTCAATTACCTGGATAGAAAATAAATTTAAAGATGTTCCTGCCGTTGCTGATGCAAATGTAAAAGCTCTGAAGACTGGTTATAACTTTGGAATAACAGTAGAAGCCTTCCACCATACATATACAATTGAAAAGGCAGACCTCCCAGAAGGAGAGTATACAAATATAAATGGAAACATTTCTCTTAGTTGGGGACTTATTACGGCAGCTAAAAAAGCTGGACTGGATTTATTCTATGGCAGCTACCCAATTACTCCAGCGTCAGACATACTACATGAGCTATCTAAACATAAGAATTTTGATGTCATAACATTTCAAGCTGAAGATGAGATTGCAGCTGTAGCCGCAGCTGTTGGTTCTTCTTTTGCTGGAAAACTAGCTGTCACTGGAACGAGCGGGCCTGGTCTTGCTTTAAAAAGTGAAACTATAAGCCTGGCCATTTCCACTGAATTACCATTGGTTATTGTCAATGTCCAAAGAGGAGGGCCCTCAACAGGGTTACCTACCAAGCCAGAACAATCTGATTTACTCTTTGCATTATATGGAAGACACGGAGAGTCTCCATTGCCAGTGATTGCTATTAAAACTCCTTCCCATGCCTTCTACGCAGCAATGGAGGCATCTAGAATTGCTTTAAAATACATGACTCCTGTTATTCTTTTATCTGATAATTATATTGCAACTGGTTCAGAGCCCTGGAAATTACCAGACATAGATGACCTAGCTGATATAGAAACCAATATAACTGAAGCTATCAATACCAATGATGGCTTCTATCCTTACTTACGGGATATGGAAACTTTTGGTCGTCCTTGGGCAGTTCCTGGGACTCCTGGTCTTGAACACAGAGTTGGAGGGTTAGAAAAAGAAGAAGGTACAGGAAATGTGTCCTATGACACTGAAAATCATCAATACATGACAGATATGCGAGCTTGGAAAATTGCAAATATTGCAAACGATATAGCTCCTTTAGAAGTAGAAGGAGTTGAGAAATCTGACTTTTTAGTCCTCGGTTGGGGGTCTACTTATGGAAGTATCACTCAAGCTGTTAGAAGGCTCAATAGTGATGGCATCAAAGTAGCTAGTGCGAACCTTATGTACCTAAATCCTTTTCCTGATAATACAGGTGAAGTTCTAAGAAAATATAAGAAAATTATAATTCCTGAACTTAATACGGGACAACTTCTTAAACTTATTCGAGAAAGATTTTTAATTGATGCTATTGGAATTAACAAAGTCGCAGGAGTCCCTTTTACAGCTGATGAATTAAAAGAGAAAATAAAGGAGAAAATCGATGAGTAAAGTCCCAGTAACATACAAAAGGGCCGACTTACAAAGTGATCAAGAAGTTAAGTGGTGCCCAGGGTGTGGGGACTATACCATACTTGCATCTGTCCAAAACTTTATGGCTGAACTTGGGATAGCAAAGGAAAGTCTTGTCTTTGCTTCAGGTATAGGGTGCGCTGCACGCTTCCCATATTATATGAATACCTATGGAATACACTCTATACATGGAAGAGCTCCAGCCGTTGCAACTGGAATTTCTGTAGCTAATAAAGACTTATCTGTATGGGTCGTAACTGGAGATGGAGACGCTCTCTCTATAGGTGGGAATCATCTTATTCACGCGTTAAGAAAAAATGTAAATATTAAAATTCTACTATTTAATAACCAAATATATGGTCTCACAAAGGGCCAATATTCCCCTACAAGTGAAGAAGGCAAGAAAACTAAATCTTCACCATTTGGAACAGTTGAAATGCCTCTTAATCCGATGAGTTTAGCTTTAGGAGCAGAGGCTAGCTTTGTAGCTAGATCAATAGATATAGATAGAGATCTTACAGAACATGTTCTCAAGGAAGCTAGCACTCACAAAGGTTCTGCATTCATTGAGATTTATCAGAACTGCAATGTATTCAATGACAAAGCGTTTGAACAATTAACTACAAAAGAAGGGAAAGTTTCAAATAGGATAAACCTTATCCATGGAAAGCAAGTCACTTTTGGAACAGAGGAAGAATTGGCTATCACTATAAAGAATGGAAAAGCTGAAGTTGTTAATAAAGCTGACATAAGTTCAGACGAAATCTACATTCATGATATGTACGAACAAAACCCAAGTGTGGCGTTCTCTTTAAGCCGGCTGTCTCACGGTCCTTATGGCCCAACACCATTTGGTGTCTTTAGAAAAGTAGAACGTGATACTTTTACAGAAGAAATACATGGACAAATAGCTAATGCAAAAGATTCTAAAGGAGAAGGTGATCTCAATAAACTTATCAGATCTCTTGGAACATGGAAAGTATCTAGTTAATAATTAATTATTCGTCTATATAGTCAATCTTGTCTACAGGCATGATAATAGCCGTGGCTGCATTAACTATATGCAGGTTAATTCTTTTTAAATATCTATAAAACAAAGTAGTTGCAACAGGAAACTCCACCTTGAGTTTATCTTCTAGCAAACTAGTTATTTTCTCATCAATTTCTTTTCCAAGCTCTGCTCCTGAATTTATTAACTCTTGGACTTTAGACTCTTCATCTATACTGAGGCATGTTTGGAGGCTAACAATAAACCCACTGATATTATCTCTTAAACTAATGAGGTAGTCAAGATCATCCCCTTTAGTAAAAGAATTCCCAGTCTCTGCAATCTCAAATAGATTTTTACAGTAATCTCCTATTCTTTCTATGTCTTTTGACATGGTCATGTAGGCTAACAAAAGAGGCACATCAAGATTTCTTGAATTAACAGCTGAATGAAGTATTAATTCCCGCCTAACATTTCTGTGAAGTTCATTAATTAACTTATCAGTGGAATACAAATTTTCTTTTACAGAATCCAGATTTGTATCCCCTAATAGACAGCTCATTGATAGATCAAACATGTGGCTACTGTTTGTCAACATCTCCCCTAATTTTGCATCAACTGAATCTAATGAATAATCGCTCATTTACTCTCCTTAATTAAATAATACTATCCCTAAAATAGGAAGCATAACAAAAGTTACTAAAACATAAACTATCGCCATATATCTTCTTTTTACTGTTGCAGAACTTAAAATCATAGCAAGTTTAATTGGGAAATTCCTCAAAGGTTTATATGGATAAAGTACTGCAACACTTATCAAATTAAAATAGACATGTACTAAGGCTATAGTTAGTCCTTCTGACCCATCAACTGCAAAACTTGCTAAAACAGCTGTAATAGTCGTCCCAATATTTGCACCTAATGTTATTGGAAATGCATTTTCAATTGCAAGAATTCCTGATCCTACAATCGGAACCAGTATAGAAGTAGTGATACTTGAACTTTGAACAGAAAATGTAATAAGTATCCCAATTACTATCGCAAATATTCCCCCTCCTCTAGATAGTGCTCTATTCAAACCAAATTCAATCTTGTTTAACATTAGAGATTTCATGTTTGAAACAATATTTTTCAGACTTAAAAAAATAAATAATATTGCTAGTGAGATAAGGAGTCCTGCATAAAGCTTATAGGACTGTTCATGTAGATTATCGATGAATGAAATTTTTGATAATAAATCTATAATCGATTCCGACCCCCATTCAATCGCAGCTTTTATTGAACTATTTGGTTTTGTAGATGTAAAACCTGTAGCTATAACTATGTCTGTTGTATTTATTGCTAATTTCCTAAGAAAACCTGTAGCTAGCTCTATTGGGAATAGCACCAAAACTGCAATGATATTAAAGAAGTCATGCATTGTAGAGGCTGCAAAAGCTCTTTTGAATTCATTTTCTCTTCTTGCATGGCCAAAAGAGACTAATGTGTTCGTTACAGTAGTGCCAATATTTGCTCCCATAACCATTGGAATCGCATAAGTTAAGCTCAAAAATCCACTACCGACCAGACCGACAATTGTTGCAGTGGTAACTGATGAAGATTGGACCAAAACTGTTGCTAAAATTCCTACTAATAATCCCACAAATGGGCTCGAAACTGATTGGAATAGTTGGTCTGTGTATTCTGCACCAAGTGACCTAATACCTTTCTCAAGTAATTTTATAGAGACAAGAAAGAAATAAAGAAAGAATGTTGCCAAGAGGATATTAGTAAAAGGTCTTTTTTTCATTATTACCATTTAGTAATTAATTCAAATAAAATATTACCCCTTTAAAAATATTAAGTATTCATTAATTAATTAATTAAATTATTTCTGTTGTTGAATTAAATTTTCCTCTATTAAATACTGAAATGTAACTTTCAATCCCCAAAAAATCTTCTCTATAATCTTCTGGGATATTAAAGGCCCACCAGTCATCCCCTAGCTGAGTTCTATGACATTTCCATGCATCAATTTTTTTTTGTATATATTTTTTACCATCTACTTCTACATCAATATCTTCCTGACTATCCCCTATATTTTTATATTTATCAAGGTCATCTTTACTTATAAGTCCTGCTTTGTACATTTGTTCTCTTCTAGCTTGAATTCTTACTTTTGACCATGACGTAAAATACAATCTTTCTGGAATCCAGAACTCTTCACCTTCATCTAAAGGAAACTTATCCAAATCGCTTGCTGCAAAAAATGCTGCAGTACCTACGCGGTTTACCTGAATATGGTCTGGATGTCCATATCCCCCAAAAGGATCATATGTAATAAGGACTTCCGGTTTATATTTTCTAAGAATATGAACCAATTTTCCGACTGGTCCAAAATAGTCTTGTTGCCAGAAACATTCAGGATTTTTGTTAGAATCCTCTCCCATCATTCCTGAATCCTTATATCCCATCCACTCGAAATCACTAACTCCTAAACACTCTAAGCTTGCCTGTAGTTCTTTCTTTCTTACTTCTGCTAGATTAGGTTTTATTTTTTCTGGATTGTCATAATTTCTTATTTCGCCTTCAGATCCATCTGTAGCTGTAACAACTACAGTTCTAACTCCTTGTTCTGAATACTTTGCTAGTGTTACGCCGGTCCCCATAACTTCATCATCTGGATGCGCATGGAATGCAAGAAGTGACTTCACTACTAGTTATTCTGTATATTCTTCAGAAGCAATTTCTAGGCCCTTCTGAACTGCATCTTCGTGACTGCCTTCAAACTTTTCGATGGTTTCCCCAAGAACGAGTACTTTGTCCTTTGTTATCTGTAAAACCCCTCCCGAAATAGCATAACTTGTTCTATCCCCGTTAAAGTCCACTGTTAGTCCTCCCGGTACAAGCGTTGCAACTGTTGGTTCGTGCCCTTCGAGAATCCCAATCTCTCCATCAGGAGTCCTTGAAATAACAAGAGAGGCCTCTCCAGAAAAAAAACTTTGCTCAGGACTAACAATTTCTACTAACATCCTTATGCCGAAGAACTTTCCAGATCCTTTGCTTTCTCATGAACTTCTTCTAAACCGCCTACCATATAAAATGCTTGCTCGGGAATATCATCTAGATCTCCACTCAATATAGTTTTGAATGCCTCAACTGAATCCTTGATAGAAACAAACTTTCCTTCTATCCCTGTAAACTGTTCGGCAACATACATAGGCTGAGAAAGAAACCTTTGTATTCTTCTTGCCCTTCCAACAATAAGCTTGTCGTCTTCTGATAGCTCATCAAGTCCAAGAATTGCGATAATATCTTGCAAATCATTATATCTCTGAAGGACTCTTTGAACCTCACGTGCAGTTGTGTAATGTTCGTCTCCAACAATTTTTGGATCAAGAATCCTACTTGAAGAATCAAGAGGATCCACTGCTGGATAGATACCTAAGTCAGAAATTGCTCGTGAAAGAACTGTTCTCGCATCTAAGTGTGCAAAAGCAGCATGAGGAGCTGGATCAGTTATGTCATCTGCAGGCACATAAACTGCTTGCAAAGATGTTATTGATCTTCCCTTTAAGGAAGTAATCCTCTCTTGAAGAAAACCCATTTCATCAGCTAATGTAGGCTGATATCCCACAGCTGAGGGCATTCTGCCTAGAAGTGTAGATACTTCAGAACCTGCCTGGCTAAAACGAAAAATATTATCTATAAAGAGGAGGACATCTTGTTTCTCTACATCTCTGAAATATTCAGCCATAGTCAGAGCTGAAAGGGCAACTCTTAATCTCACTCCTGGTGGTTCATCCATCTGTCCAAAAACAAGTGCTGTTTTGTCAATAACTCCAGACTCTTCCATCTCTCTAAAAAGATCATTCCCCTCTCTTGTTCTTTCTCCTACACCTGCGAATACGGAAACTCCGCTGTGATGAGTAGCTACTCTGTTAATCATTTCCTGAATAAGTACCGTTTTCCCAACACCAGCACCACCAAATAATCCAATCTTTCCACCTTGTACATAAGGCATTAGAAGGTCTATAACCTTGATTCCTGTCTCAAACATCTCATTCTGTGCTGTAACCTCCTCAAAAGGTGGTGGGTTCCTATGTATAGGCCAAGTCTCTTTTATGTCTAAGGAATCTATTGGAACATCCAATGAGTCCCCCCAAACATTGAATATATGCCCTAACGTTTCTTTGCCAACAGGTACAGATATTGGGGCTCCGGTATTTTTTACTACTGCCCCTCTTTGTAATCCATCAGTTGCCTGCATAGCGATAGCTCTCACCTTTCCTTCGCCTAGATGCTGTGCAACCTCAAGAAGGATTGTATTAGTCTCTTCATCAATTTTTACTTCTACTTCAAGAGCAAAATTTAGTTCAGGCAATCCGTTTAATGGGAAAGCGACATCAACTACGGGGCCTGCAACTTTTGAAACTCTTCCTTTCTCTTTACTCATATTTTCCTTCCTTTAATCTTTATTCAGAAAGTGCCTCAGCACCTCCAACAATTTCAGAAATTTCAGTCGTAATTTCTGCTTGTCTTGCTCGATTACTTTTTCTTGTTAATACTTTTACTAAATCTTCTGCATTTTCAGTCGCTGCTTTCATTGCCCTCATTCTTGAAGCATGTTCTGAAGTAGAACTATTCAACAATGCACCGAATAGTGTCGCATTCATATATTTTGGAATTAAATCTTCTAATACCTCTTCAGCTGATGGTTCAAATGAATATCCTCCCATGGTTGCACTATTCTCTTGATCTTCATTGCTACCTTTTTTTTCAATAGGTAGCAACTGCTTCACGATAGATTTTTGATTAAGAGCTGAGATATATTTTGTGTAGATAATATACACCTCGGATATCTCTTTACAAGTATATGAATGAACCAATGATTTCATTACCTCAAATGCATTTTCAAATTTAGGTTCATCAGTAATTCCCTCATACATACTTTCTGGTTCAAAGTTTCTGTATTTAAAATATCCACTTCCCTTTTTCCCAATTGTAATTAACTGAATATCTTTATTGGAATTTATCAATTCTTTATATTTCTTTTCAGCTAACTTCAGAATGTTAGAATTGTACGCACCCGCAAGTCCTCTGTCAGAAGTAATCAAAATTAAAGCAGTCTTATTGTTACTAACATTAATATTCTCATCCTCCAAACTACTTGTCCCTACAAGATCTTTAACAATTGAATCTAACACTTCTATGTAAGAGTTTGAAGATTCCATCCTTTGTTGGGCTTTGACAATTCTAGAAGAAGCAATTAGTTCCATTGCACGAGTTATTTTTTTAGTAGATTTTACACTTTTTATTCTTCTATTGATAATTCTGAGCTCAGCACTTGCCATGTTATTTAGTTCTCATCCTCTTTTACTATTGTCTTAATAAATGATGTTACTACATTCTTTAATTCATCAGCTGGTAGCTCTCCGGTCTCTTTCATATTAGTAAGTAACTCTCCATGCCTGATCTTTACATAATCTAGAAGACCTTCCTCTGCTTCAGCTATATCTTCGACTGGCACAGCATCAAAATATCCTTCTGTTACTGCAAATAGAGCAAGAACCTGTTCTTCAACAGGTGAAGGTTGATATTGTGGTTGTTTCAACATTTCAACAACTCTCCTACCTCTATCTAGCTGTGCTTGAGAAACAGAATCCAAATCAGAGCCAAATTCAGCAAAAGCTTCCAACTCTCTAAATTGAGCTAAGTTGATTCTCAAAGGTCCTGAAACTTTTTTCATTGCCTTCGTTTGTGCTGAACCACCTACACGAGATACTGAAGTTCCAGGATTTACAGCTGGCCTAATACCTGAATAGAATAGCTCACTTTCAAGATATATCTGTCCATCAGTAATTGAAATTACGTTTGTTGGAATAAATGCAGAAACATCTCCGGCTTTTGTTTCAATTATTGGAAGACCAGTAAGGGATCCTCCTCCTAATTCATCTGAAAGCTTTGCACATCTTTCAAGCAACCTTGAGTGTAGATAAAAGACATCGCCAGGATATGCTTCCCTACCCGGAGGTCTTCTTAAAAGTAGTGAAATCTGTCTATAAGAATCGGCTTGTTTTGACAAGTCATCAAAAATAATAAGAGCGTGTTCTCCGTTATACATCCAATACTGTCCTATAGCAGAACCAGCGTAAGGGGCATACATCTGGAGTGCTGCTGCTGCAGAAGCTGGCGCATTGACTACAACCGTCTTATGCATTACTCCATTTTCTTCAAGTTTTTCGATCACCTCTGCAACTGTTGATGATTTCTGTCCTATAGCTACATATATACACTTCACATCTGTATCCTTTTGGTTAATAATTGTATCAATTGCTACAGCTGTTTTCCCTATTTGTCTATCTCCAATAATCAACTCTCTTTGTCCCCGACCTATAGGAATCATTGAGTCAATAGCTTTTATACCTGTCTGAAGTGGTTCTGAGACTGGTTGTCTTTGAACAACACTAGGAGCTTGTATCTCTAATCTTCTTGTTTCAGAGAATTCAATAGGCCCTTTGCCATCAATAGGATTTCCAAGGGGATCTATAACTCTACCTAAGAATCCATCACCAACACCCACTGATAAAACTTTTCCAGTTTGCTTAACAGGCATTCCTTCCTCAACCCCTGAAGCTTCTCCCATTAAAACAACTCCGATTGAATCCTCTTCGAGGTTTAAAGCGACTCCTAATAGTCCCCCCGGGAATTCTAGAAGCTCAGATGCCATTACCTTCTCGAGGCCCACTACTCTTGCGACGCCATCAGCTATAGTTGAAACATGCCCTACTAAATCATCTTTAACCTCCTTCTCCCATCCCTTAAGACTGGCTTGAAGAGATTTTGTAATTTCCTTTGGATCTAAGGTTAAGTCTTCCATTCTTATTTACCTCCTAATACTGATTTAACTTCTGACAAACTGCTAGAAACAAGTCCGTCAAAAGTTCTTTCTCCAACACTTATACTCAATCCACCTAATACTTCTTTATCAATTTGTATTTTGAGTTCAACATTCCTTCCAAATTTCTTTTTCAAAACTTTTCTAATATCATTCTGTATTTTATCATCAAGATCAATCGCTGAGACTACTTCTGCAACAGAGGCTCCTCTTTTCTCGGCAAGGAAATTTGATACATAGCTTGAAATCTCAAGTAAATTGTCTCCGTAACCTTGAGAGATTGTCAAGGATACAAGGTCTAATGTCAAAGAGTCTACTCTTTTACCCAATAATTTAGTCATAGCATCAATTTTTTTCTCGGTAGGTATTCCAAAATTTCTAAAAACATCTATTGCTTCTTTGTGTTTTAAGAGAGCATCGAATACAATGAGTATC
>Ga0115002_10002115_pt1 | contig 26309 bp, 22 predicted proteins | sample ArcticOcean_MG_C_8_FD_89576 | JGI IMG/M metagenome (GOLD analysis project Ga0115002, IMG submission 89576) | Marine microbial communities from western Arctic Ocean - ArcticOcean_MG_CB11_86 | ecosystem: Environmental > Aquatic > Marine > Oceanic | place: Arctic Ocean: Canada Basin | collected... | reverse complement strand
TGGCCATGGCGGTGGCCGCGTTACCTTCAATCGTGTCGCAGTCAGGTAATACATGTCCAACGACGAAGATCTAGACACCGACATCTATCGCCAGCGCTTGATTGAGGCGCGTGACGAACTGGTCGAACTCGGCAGCGCCAGCGAAGCCTCGCGGCAAACGGTTGTGCTCGACCAGCAAAGTATCGGCCGGCTGTCGCGTATGGATGCGCTGCAAGTGCAGGCGATGGCACTCGCGACTGAGGAACGCCGGCAAACTCAGAAACGCCGCATCGCTGCCGCGCTCAAGCGCATCGATGAAGGCGTTTTCGGGTGTTGCGTTGCCTGCGGCGACCTTATCGCGACCCCGCGCCTGGCCAATGATCCAACCGCGCCCAACTGTGTCGGTTGTGCCCAGGCTGCCGGTGGTTAGGGCATGTTACACTTAGTCTGAACGTGCCCTCACACACGACCATAAGCAGGCCGGCCCATGTCCTATTTTAATCCCCGCACGCCTTTCACCAGCAGCTTCAGCGACGATCCACATCGCTCGGCGACGCTGCCGGCCTCCTGGTACTACGACCCAGAGATCCAAGCTGTCGAAAAAGAGGCAATTTTCTTTGGCACTTGGCAGTTGATTGGCTACCACGATGATCTGGCAGCGGCCGGCGACTACGTCACGGCCGAGATTCTCGACCAAAAGGTTTTCGTTATTCGGGGCAAAGACGAGAAATTGCGCGGCTTTTTCAACGTCTGCATGCACCGCAGCCACACCTTACTGGAAGGCAAGGGCCAGGCCGGATTCATCACCTGTCCGTTCCACGCCTGGACCTACGACGCCGAGGGCGGCCTACGCGCGGCCGGAAATTCCGAAAACGTCGCCGGCTTCGATCACGACGATTTCAGCCTGACGCCAATCCGGGTCGAGACCTTTCTTCACATGGTGTTCGTCAATCTTGACGACGATGCACCCTCCCTCGCGGACCAAGCCGGTGGGCTCGAGACCTATGTTCGCGACAACATTCTGGGAATCGACGGACTCACATTTGCCCGCCGCGACACCATCCCTATCGCCGCCAATTGGAAGTTCGTGTTCGATGGGCTCGAGTGCTACCACTGCCCGGTGATCCACCCCGAGGCGATGAAAGGCTCGGACTACGAGAACCGCAAGGGGTGGCACGAAAGCACCTACTCCATCCACACCACGCCGGGCCACGACAGCACCGACGAGGTTCTTTTCCGTTTCAACAAAGATAGTCAGACCGAGAACCAACTCGGCTACGTCCTTTATCTGTGGCCTAACATGATGTTTGTGGCACGCCGCGGCGCGCCCAATTTCGCAATCGCTCACGTCATGCCGACCGGGCTCGAAAGTTGCGTCACGACGATCGACCACTTCTATCCGAACTCGCCGCCTACTGAGGAAAATGTCCGCTCAATGAACGGCGCGCGCGATGTGATTTGGCCGCAGGACACCCTCGCCATGGCTCAACAGCAACTCGGCGTTCACTCCCTCGGCTATCGCGAAGGTCGGCTCATGGTCGATCAGGTGGACTCGTGGCGCAGCGAGCACACGACGCACCACTTCGATATGATGGTCTGGCATGCCGTTATCGGGTCTGTGCCCGCACTCGCCCAGCGACGACGCGCATGAGCGATCGGTTTTGCAGCTGGGCGCCCGCCAACGAGCGCCCGAAAAAGCTTAAGCGCCTACTTCGATGCTAGGTGTCGAGGAAGCTTCTGAGCTTGCGTGATCGGCTTGGATGTTTGAGCTTGCGAAGTGCTTTGGCCTCGATCTGACGGATCCGCTCGCGAGTGACCGAGAATTGTTGGCCGACCTCTTCGAGCGTGTGGTCGGTGTTCATGCCAATGCCGAAGCGCATGCGCAAGACACGTTCTTCTCGCGGCGTTAGGGTCGCCAAGACCCGGGTGGTGGTCTCGCGAAGGTTGCTCTGAATCGCCGCGTCGATCGGCAGAACAGCGTTTTTATCCTCGATGAAATCGCCGAGGTGACTGTCTTCCTCATCGCCAATCGGTGTTTCCAGACTGATCGGCTCCTTGGCGATTTTCAGAACTTTGCGCACTTTTTCGAGCGGCATGCCGAGTTTCTCGGCGAGTTCCTCGGGCGTCGGTTCGCGCCCGATTTCATGCAACATCTGGCGGCTGGTGCGCACCAGCTTGTTGATGGTTTCGATCATGTGCACCGGAATGCGGATGGTGCGTGCCTGATCGGCGATCGAGCGCGTGATTGCTTGGCGGATCCACCACGTTGCATAAGTCGAGAACTTATAGCCGCGGCGGTATTCGAATTTGTCGACCGCCTTCATCAGACCGATATTGCCTTCCTGAATGAGATCAAGAAATTGTAAGCCGCGATTGGTGTATTTCTTGGCGATCGAGATCACCAGCCGCAGATTGGCCTCAACCATTTCTTTCTTGGCCTGCGCGGCATCGCGTTCGCCGCGCTGGACCGTCTCGACAATGCGTCGAAACTCGCCGATCTCGAGCGCGGATATCCTTGAGACTTCTGCAATTTCGCCGCGCATCTCCTTGATCTGCGGCGCTTCGCTTTTCGCGAAGTCAGCCCATCCTGCTTCCTTGAGCCGACGCACGCGCGATAGCCAGCGCGGATCCAATTCGCGATTGAAATAGTGCTTGAGAAAACTCTCACGCCCTATTTTGTAACTCTCGGCGAGCCGTAGCAGACGGCCCTCAAAGCTGTGCAAGCGGCGATTGAGACCATAAAGTTGGTCCATCAACGCTTCGATGCGGTTGTTATTGAGGTGCACCACCTCCATCAGAACGACGAGCTCTTTCTTGAGGTTCTCGTAGCGTTTCTGCTGGGCCGGCGTGAGTTCCTTATTCTTAAGGCGGGCGTCGACCAGTTTCTCCTGTAGGCGATTGAGTTTTTTGTACGTGGACGCGATTTTGTCGAACATCTCAAGCACGGTCGGCTTGAGCGCTTCTTCCATCGCCGACAGCGAGATGTTTACTCCCTCGTCGTCGTCATCATCGTCGCCTGATTGATCATCCTGCTGTCCGCCCTGCTGATTCCCGCCTTCCTGCTTGTCGCCCGCGCCCTGGCCCGCGCCGTCCGCCTCCTTTGACTTGGCCTCGCTAGGGGTTTCTGCCTCGTTCCCGCCGCCGCCCTCGTCAGCCTTGACCTCTCCGGCATTGTCGCCCTCGAGTTCGGCTGCGGAAGTTGGGCCGCCGCCATAGGTCGCGTCCAGGTCGATGATGTCACGCAACAGCACTTGCTCGTTTTTGAGCGCATCGCGCCAACCCACGATCGCTTGGATGGTCAACGGGCTTTCGCAGATCCCGCCGATCATGGTCTCGCGGCCGGATTCGATGCGCTTGGCGATCTCGATTTCGCCCTGACGCGATAACAACTCGATCGAGCCCATTTCGCGCAAATACATGCGCACGGGATCGTCAGTGCGTTCCAGCTCCTGGCCGGTCGACGCTGCAACAACCGCGGTGGTGCCCGCAGCGGCCACTTCCGTCGATGCAGATGCCGCGGGCTCGGCACCCTCATCAGCGTCCTCATTTTCAATGACGTTGATGCCCATTTCCGAAAGCATGGACATCGTGTCCTCGATCTGCTCGGACGAGGTCTGATCCGGTGGCAAGATCTGATTTAGCTCATCATACGTGACATAGCCGCGTTCCTTGGCTTTTGCCAGGAACCGCTTAACGCCTGCTTGGGTCGAATCGATGAGCGGACGATCTTGCCCTTCCTCACGTACTTCTTCGGTTTCGGCCGTCGCTGTTTTAGTCGCCATCAATGCGAACTCCTTCTCAGACGTGCGTGCCGCAACGGCGCAGCGGCAAGCGCGCCAATCGACGGCATCTAACCAATCCACAACTCGTATGATTCTGGCTCCGACCCCCGCCGTTCAGAATCGTACCGCACGACCGGATGCGACGCCGAAACCATCGTGGCTCGCCTCGTCGCCCGCTCCTGTAATCTCTTCACGTTTCAAGGCCAATAACCTGGCTTCATTGGTCTCACTCGGATCACTGGCGAACGCCGCCTGGGCTTCGGCTAGCTCGCGCGGCAGCGTGATCGCTCGATGGTGCCGCGCCAAAGCATGGCGCCAACCAATCTCGACGTCTTCGATCTCCGAACTTGGGTCGGCGAACCAATCTAGTCGCGCAACGTTGCGCCCAGCAATTTTGTCAAGAATTGCCGAGAATCCCTTTTTCAGGAGGTGTTCGCGGAGTTCCGCCGAATCAAGCCCGTCTGAATGCGCACCCGCACCGGCGATTTCTAGGATAGCCAGCCGTAATGCGTCAAGCTCGGAATCCGCGAACTCGCAGGCCGCAAGGTCTTCAAATACCTGAGGAACCAGCGCCGGATGGTTAACCAACGCGGCCAATAACAGCCTTTCTTGGCGAAAAGTCGAGGTAGGCGCAAAACGGGCAGTGCTGGTTTCGCGAACCCTATTCCGATGAGAATTGGCACGCGGACTGCGTCGCCGCGCCTCATCGCTGCTAAGAGCCCCGGCGCCAAAAGCCTGCCAGAGCCGCTCCCGCATCGCCGCGCGGTAGTAGTTTCGAACCGTGGAATCGCTGATCTGCGCAACCAGGTCTTCAACATCCTTATCGAGTGCGGCGCGCGCTTCGGGGGTATCAAAACGGCGCCCATCAACACGCGCCTGCCACACAACATCCCCCAACGGTTTGGCGCTGGCGATTAGCGAGTCAATCGTCGCCCGTCCCTGCGCTCGCACCAGGCTATCGGGATCATCGCCGTCGGGAAGAAACGCAAAGCGCAGCGAGTGACCAGGGCGTAATAGCGGAAGCGCCCGCTCCGCGGCGGCGTAGGCCGCGCGCAACCCTGCCGCATCACCATCGAGACACACAACGGGTTCGGGCGTGGCCCGCCACAGCAATTGTATCTGCTCCTCTGTCAACGCCGTGCCGAGCGGGGCTACGGCGTGTTCAATCCCGGCCTCGGCGAGCGCGATGACGTCCATGTACCCTTCGACGACGAGCGCCGTATTGCTTTCAAAAATCGATTGGCGGGCAGCGGCCAGGTTGTAAAGCACGCGCCCTTTGTGAAACAGGGGCGTTTCGGGCGAGTTGAGATACTTCGCCTTCGCATCCGGATTCAGAGCGCGGCCGCCGAACGCGATTGTGCGGCCACGTCGATCGGTGATCGGAAACATAATTCGGTGGCGAAAGCGATCGAAAGTATCGCCACCATCGTCGGGAGCAATCACCAACCCGGTTGCGATGAGGTCATCGGCACCGACGTGACGCGCCAAGAGCGCATCCTTGAGCGCCGTCCGGGCACTTGGACCATAGCCGATGCGGAACTTCTTGATGGTCTCAGGAGCAACACCTCGATTTGCCAGGTAAGCCCGCGCCTCCTGTCCCGCAGCGGCGGCAAGCTGCGATTCAAACCACGTTGCCGCAGTCTCCATTACATCAATTAGCTCCGTGCGCTGATCTGCACGAGCTTGTTCATCCGGCGAGCGGGTTGGCATCTGCAATCCGGCTTCGTTCGCCAACCGCTCGACCGCTTCGATGAACGACACGCTTTCGGTCTGCATGACAAAGTCGAAGAGGCTGCCGTGGGCGTGGCATCCGAAGCAGTGATAGAAACCCTTGTCGTCGCTAACCGTGAAGGACGGAGTCTTTTCGCTATGGAACGGGCACAATCCTTGATGCTCGCGCCCGCGACGCTGCAATTTTACTTGGCGCCCGACCACCTCGGAAAGCGTTACGCGTTCGCGAATTTCATCAAGAAAATCTGGGCGAAGTGTCATCAATCAGGAGTCAGTCGTCAGAGGTTAGCTACAGGAATGTGGTCAGAAACCGACCAAAGACCAGTTCGACTGACAATGATCTGCGTCCCTCGGCGAATAAAATCCAACTTCTGGTATCTGAATCCTTACTTCAGTCACGCCTGCAACAGTTCTTTGACAATCTTGCTGCACTTCGCGAAATCCATCTGACCCGGATAACGCTGGCGTAGGGAAGCCATGATCCGCCCCATGTCTTTGAGCCCGGAGGCCGCACATTCTGCGATCACACGCCGGCTTGCGTCCGTCACCTCGTCATCGCTCAGCTGTTGCGGCAAATAGTCTTCGATAACCCCTATCTCCTCGCGCTCTTTCTGGGCGAGTTCGGGCCGATTGCCTTTTTCGTAGAGTTCGATGCTTTCGCGCCGTTGGCGCACCATAGTCTGCAACATTAGCAGAATATCGTCGTCTGCCAGGGGCCGCTCCTTACCGTCACTGCGCGCCGCGATATCGCGATCTTTGAGCGCGGCAAGAATCAACCGCAAAGTCGAAACCCTACGCCGGTCCTTAGCCTTCATCGCGGATTTGAGAGCGTCGCTCAGGCGCGTTCGAAGCATACAAAGCTCGACATGCTGAGGCAGGAAACGATTATCTTACACCCATTTCAGCCGTAGTGTCGAATCGCTAAATTCTTTCTAAACTATTGATATAACTAAAGTATTTGACGAGGCAAGCACCTTGACGCCACTCGCCGGGTTGCTTATGGTCGCGCCGACCCACGGCTTGGGAAGCGATGTCGAACGCAACCAAACCCGAACCAACGGAGTTCTCTCTCGCCTGCGGGCACTCGGGTCAAAAATAGCCAGGAGCAAGCCGGTTTGGCCGCTACGATAACGTCTGCAAGCGCGACCGCCCCGCCCGGCGCGACCGCGGTTTTGGTACTCGCCGACGGAACCGTATTTTGGGGCAAGGGCGCAGGCGCCAAGGGTATCGCGGTTGGGGAGCTCTGCTTCAACACATCGATGACCGGATACCAGGAGATTCTCACCGACCCCTCCTACGCCGGCCAACTGATTACATTCACGTTCCCCCATATCGGCAACATTGGCGCCAACGATGACGACCTCGAAGCTATTTCACCGGCAGCCCGCGGTTTCATCCTTGGGACGGCGATCACCGAGCCGTCGAATTTTCGCAGTACGACGCCGTTCGCCGCGTGGCTCGAGCGGCACTCGGTGCCTGGAATCACAGAGGTCGACTGTCGCCGATTGACACGCCTGATCCGCAGTGGCGGGCCGCAGACGGGGACGCTATCCCACAGCGATTCAGCCGGGACTTTCGGGCTCGACGATCTTTTGGATCAAGCGCAGACGTGGCCGGGTCTCGAGGGCATGGACCTTGCCAAGCAGGTATCTTGCCGCGAAACCCATATCTGGACCCAATCGCTCTGGTCGCCAAAGGGCGGATACGCCACTCTTGAGGAACCGCGTTTCAACGTGATCGCGGTGGATTTTGGCGCCAAACACAACATCTTGCGCAGCCTGGCGGCAAGCAGCTGCGCGGTTACAGTCGTTCCTGCGAATACCACCGCGGATGAAATCCTACACCATCACCCCGACGGTGTTTTCTTGTCGAACGGTCCGGGAGATCCGGCGGCGACCGGCGTGTATGCCGTTCCGATGATCAAGCAAGTGATTGCCGCCGGGGTTCCCGTGTTTGGTATTTGCCTTGGATTCCAAATGCTCGCGATCGCGCTCGGTGCCAAGACCAGAAAGATGTTCCGCGGCCATCGCGGCGCCAATCACCCGGTTAAAGACCTCGCCACCGGCAAGGTCGAGATAACCAGCCAGAACCACGGCTTCGAAGTTGATGCCAAGACGCTGCCGACTGGTGTGCGGGCGACCCACATCTCCTTGTTCGACGGGTCGCTCGAAGGCCTTGCAATCGACGACAAGCCGGTTTTCGGTGTGCAGTACCATCCCGAAGCATCGCCCGGACCACAAGATTCAGCATATTTGTTCGAACGTTTTACCACGCGGATGACGCAAGCGACGGCGGCAGGCTGAGATGCCGCGACGAACCGATATTGAAACGATCCTGATCATCGGCGCCGGTCCGATCGTCATCGGCCAAGCCTGCGAGTTCGACTACTCTGGAACCCAGGCGTGCCAGACGTTACGTGCCGAGGGCTACCGGATTGTCCTGATCAATTCGAACCCGGCCACGATCATGACCGATCCCGACCTCGCTGACGCAACCTACATTGAGCCGATAACGCCGGAAATCGTCGCCAAGATAATCGAACGCGAAAAGCCTGATGCGCTGTTATCGACTATGGGTGGCCAGACCGCGCTGAACGTAGCCACAAAACTGGCCGAAGATGGGGTCTTGTCAAAGTTCGGGGTCGAGCTCATCGGCGCCTCGCTGGAGACGATCCAACGCGCCGAAGATCGCGATCTATTTCGTGAGACGATGTTCGAAGCCGGCCTCGAGTGCGCGCGTGGGCGCATGGTCAACAATATCAAACATGCGCGCGAAGCGCTCGAAGAAACCGGTCTACCTGCGATTATCCGCCCCTCATTTACGCTTGGCGGCTCCGGCGGCGGAATCGCTTACAACCGCGAAGAATTCGACCTTATCGTTACTGTCGGCCTCGACACGTCCCCGGTTAGCACGGTGTTGATCGAAGAGTCGCTTCTGGGCTGGAAGGAATTCGAGATGGAGGTGGTCCGCGATAAGGCGGACAACTGCATCATTGTTTGCTCGATCGAAAATGTCGATCCGATGGGCATTCACACGGGTGACTCAATAACCGTCGCACCTGCTTTGACGTTGACCGACAAAGAATATCAGGTGATACGCAACGCTTCGATCACCGTGCTGCGCAAGATCGGTGTCGAAACCGGCGGCGCAAACGTCCAATTCGCAGTCGAACCGGCGAGCGGGCGTTTGGTGGTCATCGAAATGAATCCGCGAGTTTCGCGTTCTTCGGCACTGGCATCGAAGGCAACCGGTTTTCCAATCGCTAAGGTCGCTGCGCGGTTGGCGGTTGGCTACACCCTTGACGAACTCGACAATGACATCACTGGCGTTACGCCGGCCGCGTTCGAACCCACGATCGACTACGTCGTCACCAAAATACCACGCTTCACGTTCGAGAAGTTCCCCGGTACCAAGGCCCTGCTGACGACCTCGATGAAATCGGTCGGCGAGGCCATGGCGATCGGCCGCAACTTCGCGGAATCCCTGCAAAAAGGGCTGCGTTCAATGGAGACCGGCCTTACCGGACTCAACGAGGTCACCCCCCTCAGCACGGACGGAGCCGGCGCTACGCAAGCTGCGCGCGATGCGATTCGTGCCCGACTTGCACAACCGACGCCAGACCGTGTCCTGGTGATTGCCGATGCGATTCGACACGGCCTTTCGATAGACGAAATCCATACTGCCTGTCGCTACGATCCTTGGTTCATTCGCCAGATCGGTGCTATCGTTGATGCTGAGGCCACGATTCGTAGCGATGGCTTGCCATCGGGATTGGCCGACTTCCTGGCACTAAAAAAGATGGGCTTCTCCGACGCCAGACTCGCCGAACTCGACTGCAGCGATGAAGCGACCGTTGCCGAGCGGCGGCAGGCACTCGGCGCCCTTCCGGTATTCAAGCGGGTGGATACCTGCGCCGCCGAGTTTGAATCACTGACGCCCTACATGTACTCGTCCTACGAGGGCGACGGAACGCGGGATCCGGAGTGCGAGGCCAATCCCAGCGATCGTAACAAAATTATCATTCTCGGTGGCGGGCCGAATCGCATTGGCCAGGGCATCGAGTTCGATTACTGCTGCGTGCATGCCGCCTACAGCCTCAAAGAAGCCGGCTACGAGACCATTATGGTCAACTGCAACCCTGAAACCGTATCGACCGACTATGAGACCTCAGACAGGCTCTACTTCGAACCGCTAACGGTCGAGAATTTACTCGACATCATCCGCGTGGAACGAGCCTCGGGTCACCTGGCCGGGCTCATCGTACAGTTTGGCGGCCAGACGCCTCTAAAGCTGGCAAAGCGCTTGGCCGCGGCCGGCGTGCCGATCCTCGGAACATCGCCCGACGCCATCGATCTTGCCGAGAACCGTGGAAGGTTTCAGACATTATTAGCGGACCTCGACCTAAAGCAGCCCGCCAACGGCACCGCAACTTCCGAGGCTGAGGCGCTGGACATCGCCGAACGCATTGGTTTTCCTGTCGTGATTCGGCCCTCCTACGTCCTCGGCGGCCGGGCGATGGAAATCGTCCACAGCAACGAAGAGCTCAAGCGCTACTTCAGCAACATCGTTCGAGCCACCGATGACAGCCCCTTATTGCTCGACAGCTACCTAAGGGATGCGGTTGAGATCGATGTCGACGCGGTGGCCGACGGCGAGACGGTTTTTATTGCGGGTATCCTCGAGCACATAGAGGAAGCGGGCATTCATTCTGGCGATTCCGCGTGTTCGCTGCCGCCGCACACGCTCGCGCCGGATATGATCGCCGAGATCGAGCGTCAGACCATCGCTTTGGCAAAGGGTCTTCAAGTAGTCGGCCTGATGAATGTGCAGTTCGCCATTCAGAATGGCACGGTCTATGTGCTCGAAGTCAATCCGCGCGCAAGTCGTACCGTCCCGTTTGTCGCAAAGGCCATCGGTCAACCTATCGCCAAGATCGCCGCACGCGTCATGGCAGGCGAGAAACTTGCCCAGTTTGATTTACCCACCCCGACGCCGGCGCACACCGCCGTAAAGGAAGCTGTATTCCCATTTGCCCGCTTTCCTGGCGTGGACATCATTTTGGGCCCCGAGATGAAATCGACCGGCGAGGTGATGGGGATCGATCACGATTTTGCACATGCGTTTGCTAAATCCCAACTTGCGAGCGGCGTCATTCTGCCGCTAGCAGGCAGCGTATTTCTATCGGTCAAAGACAGTGACAAGCCCGCCGCGACCGAGACAGCGCGGCACTTGGTGGCGCTCGGGTTCTCCCTGATCGCGACGCGTGGCACTGCAGTGCATCTAAACGCCGGCGGACTAGAAGTCTTGCTTGTCAATAAGGTTGCCGAGGGACGGCCGCATATCGTCGATCAAATTAGGAACGGCAATATTGACCTGATCATCAACACAACCGAAGGCGCGCAAGCGATTGCCGACAGTTTTGAGTTGCGGCGTTCGGCACTGATCGAGCGAATCCCGAATTACACAACTATTGCCGGTGCTCGCGCCGCCGTCTTGGCGATTAAGGCACTGCAGTCCGGCACACTTGAGGTCGCCCCGCTTCAATCCTATTCTAATGGATTGGCGGCGGTGTAAGCACTCTGCGACTTGAGTAGCGGCCGGCGCGTCCCTGGATCTAGGCGGGTAAATGGACAAGGAACCGATAACTGTCGATGGATATCGGCGGATGCAGGAAGAGGTCAAAAAGCTCAGATCGATCGAGCGCCCGGCGGTCGTCAGGGCGATTGCTGAGGCGCGCGAACATGGAGACATTTCGGAAAACGCGGAATATCACGCCGCCAAGGACCGCCAGGGCTTCATCGAGGCCCGCGTTGCTGATCTTGAAGACAAGATCAGTCGCGCCGAGGTGATCGACGTCTCAAAGCTATCAGGCTCAACGATCACATTCGGTGCCACGGTCGAGCTTGTCGACGCGGAAAGCGGCGGCAAGTCCACATATCAGATCGTTGGGCCGTCCGAGGGCGATATTAAATCGGGAAAGCTGGCGGTTTCAGCACCCTTGGCGCGAGCTCTAATTGGCAAGGCCAAGGGAGATTCGGTGGAGGTAGCAACCCCGAGTGGTGACAAGTACTACGAGATTCTCGCGGTCAGTTTTAAGTAGCCGGCGTCGATTAGTAGCAAACGCCAAAAAACCATGACTAGAAACATTACGATAAGAATCATACCGACGAGTTCTGCTAGAGCGGCACCCCCGGTTCGAGCTTGGATGCTCGAATCGCAAGTGAACTCTTAACGTTGCCGACATTTGGCGCAGCCGTTAGCTCGGTCGTGAGAAAGCGCTGGTAGGCATCCCAATCGGCGGCCACAATTTTTAGGTAGAAATCTGCCTCTCCCGCAAGCATGTAGCACTCGCGCACCATTGGCCACGTCGCAACCAACTCTTCGAAAGCTGTGAGATCGGCCTCGGCTTGGCTATTCAGGCCGACTTGGGCGAATACTGTGACACCGAAACCGAGCTTGGCTCCGTTGAGATCAGCGTGGTAGCCACGGATATAGTCGGCTTCCTCAAGCGCTCTTACGCGACGCAAGCACGGCGGCGCCGATATGCCGACGCGCCGCGCCAGCTCGACATTGGTAATGCGCCCGTTGGCCTGTAGGTCGCGTAGAATGCGTTTGTCAATCTCGTCGAGTTTGACTCGCGCCACAAATCTCCCCCCAGATGGTTCTTTAGCGGCTCGGATGCCGCGACATTATGTATAACATTGCTTCGAAAACCGGTAACTATCTTTCGTTTTTGACGCTCCACGCCGGTACCTGTCTTTCTCGGATTCGGTCGCTGCGATCACTCAACGGCCTGCATTACCGCCAATAACACATGCCAACAGACAACGAGACGGTCTCCCCCCCACGTTCTGAGACTGAGTTGTCTTGCTGGGTGCTAACCGACGGCAAAGCCGGAACAGAAAACCAATGTATCGGTCTGGCGGAAGCCGTCGGTCTTGACTTCTCTGTCAAACGAATCGTCCCCCGCTACCTCTGGCGGCACCTGCCAACCCGCTGGTGGACATGGATGGTCGGTACTAATCCCAATAAGTCACTCGCCCATGACAGCGATACGCTGACGCCGCCTTGGCCCGACCTGCTTATCGCCTCGGGCCGCACCAGCGTCGCTTATGCCGTCGCGATCAAACGCGCGTCGCGCGGGCACACCTTCGCCGTGCAAATCCAGAACCCGCGTATTCCGGCGCATCACTTCGATCTTGTCATACCTCCCCGCCACGACCACCTCAATGCAGTCAACGTCATCAGCACGATGGGCGCACTAAACCGGATTACGCCCCAGCGCCTTAAAGAAGGCGCTGAACAATTTTCCGGTTTGCTCGCCGACCTGCCCCGCCCTCTCATTGCCGTCCTGATCGGTGGTTCGAATCGTGCATATGCCATGACAGCCGCGGACACAGGTGCTCTCATCGAAGGCCTGACGAAGCTGGTCGAAGACGAGGGTGCGGGCCTGGCGGTGACGACGTCGCGGCGCACCGGTCCCGAGAACGCGTCGCGCCTACGCGACGGACTGGCCCGACTCGCCGCGGTTCTGTCAGATGGGTCCGGCGAAAACCCCTATTTCGGCTTCCTGGCCCTCGCCGATGCCATTGTCGTGACGGCCGACTCGGTATCGATGACGTCGGAGGCCTGTAGCACGGGTAAGCCGGTCTATGTCGCCCCGCTATCTGGTGGGTCGGCCAAGTTCCGCGAGTTCCATCGCACCTTGATGCAGGCGGGATACACCCAGCCGTTCGAGGGGAGTCTCAGCGGTCGCACCAACAAGCGGCTCGATGAAACTGCGACTATCGCCGCTGAGGTCCGTCGCCGGCTCGGACTATCAAACGCATGAACCGCCGCGCGAGTGGAGCCCATATCTCCAATTGTCGGTGGCGATGCGACACGAACGCCTATAAATATGATGTAGGAATCGTTGAGGTCGAAACGACCGCTCGGCGCCGGTCGTTTATCTGGATTGCTTCAGGAACACGCAATGTCTGCACATCATCACAGCTCCATTATCATTCTCGGATCCGGCCCCGCCGGCCTGACCGCGGCGATCTACGCCGCACGCGGCGGCCACAAGCCATTGCTCATTCACGGTATTCAGCCGGGCGGTCAGATGACCATCACCACCGACGTCGAGAACTATCCAGGTTTTTCCGACGTCGTACAGGGCCCATGGTTGATGGAACAGATGCAGGAACAAGCCGCCAGCGTCGGTACTGATTTCATCAGTGATATCATCACTGATATCGATTTCAGCCGGCGGCCCTTTCAGTGCACGGGTGATAGTGGCGACACCTACAGTGGCGACACCGTCATTGTTTCGACGGGTGCTCAAGCGCGTTGGCTGGGTCTCGACAGTGAACAAAAATTCAAAGGGTTTGGAGTCTCGGCTTGCGCAACCTGTGACGGGTTTTTCTTCCGCGGCAAAGAAGTATTGGTTGTCGGCGGCGGCAACACGGCAGTCGAGGAGGCGCTCTACCTCACCAACCACGCGACCAAAGTTACCTTGGTGCACCGGCGTGATTCCCTGCGCGCCGAAAAGATCCTGCAGGACCGGTTGTTCACGAACGACAAGGTCGAGATCGTTTGGAACCACGTGGTCGATGAAGTGATCGGCAATGAGGATCCCCCTGACGTATTGGGCGTACGCCTGCGCGACGTCAGGAACGAGGCTACAAAAAACGTCGCCATTGACGGCGTATTTGTCGCGATCGGCCATGTCCCGGAGACCCAGCTGTTCAAAGATCAACTTGAGATGGACGATGACGGGTACTTGGTCACCAAAGCCGATTCGACACGCACCAGCGTGCCCGGTGTTTTTGCCGCCGGCGACGTGCAGGACAAAATCTATCGCCAGGCTGTCACGGCCGCAGGCACCGGCTGCATGGCGGCATTGGAAGCGGCTAAATTTCTCGCTGAGAGTGAAATCGCCATTGCCGCCGAGTAACGGCAATGGACGGATTTCTTGATGGCACCACCCGGCAGACATTTGGATTGGGACAAACTGCGGGTTTTCCACGCGGTCGCCCAGGCCGGAAGTTTCACGCGCGCGGGTGAGCAACTCAATCTGAGTCAATCGGCGGTCAGCCGGCAGATCAGCGCGCTCGAGGAAAGCTTATCGGTGGCGTTGTTCCACCGCCACGCGCGCGGCCTGATTCTGACCGAACCCGGCGAAGCCCTTTATGAGACCGCGCACGACGTATCCGGCAAACTCGCAATTGCCGAAGCCCTAATTGGCGAATCCCGCGACAAACCGAGCGGCGAACTCAAGATTACCACCACCGTCGGCTTTGGCTCGTTGTGGCTAACGCCGCGGCTCGGTGAGTTCCTTGAGCTCTATCCCGAGATCAACGTCGCCCTACAAGTGGACGACCATGAACTCGACCTCAGTATGCGTGAGGCCGATGTTGGAATACGTATGCGGCCGTCAACTCAACCCGACCTTGTCCAGCGGCGCTTGATGCGTATGCATCACCACATCTATGCGTCGCAGGCCTACGTACAAAAGCATGGCGTCCCGCAAACTGCTGCGGATCTCGATAATCATCGACTGATCGTGTGGGGAGCCAACGTGCCTTCGCCGGTTCCGGAGGTAAACTGGCTGCTTCATTCCGAAACCGGGGCTGGCGTACGACGCGCTGTTCTTCGCGTCAACAGCGTACAAGGACTGATGATCAGCGTTGAAACCGGGGTCGGGATCGCCTCGCTACCTGACTATTTGGCGCGCGACCCATGCGAATCAGGATTGCTGACCCGTATCCTCCCCGATGTCGAAGGCCCCGCCTACGACATCTACTTCGTCTATCCTGAGGAGCTCCGCAACACTAAGCGAATCACCACATTTCGCGACTTCATTGTGGATAAAGTTGCGGAGTGGCAGTTCTAGAACGGCGCACCGGCTTGTGGATAACAGCTATGCAAATAGTGCATGGCTGGATTGTTAATATTTCCCTACACGCGGATGGGTAGCGGGCGTATATCTGAATACAGCGAATGTTGTAGCGCGACATTCGCCTCCCAACCGGGCGTTAGCCCGGCCTGGGCCAGCGCTGAATACGGTGTCTGGTCCCACGTCTCCCAGACGTGAAGCCTCCCTGTTATCACTGGCGGAAATCCTCGGATTTCCGCCTTTCTTTTTTTGAGATCGACCCATCGCAGATCTCGGCAAAGCGCGCGACTGCCGTAAAGCTTTACGCTACGAAAGCTGCCGGCCTAAGGCACCAGCACGATCTTGCCGTAGGCGCCGGGCTCCATGACGGTGGTGTGCGCCGCGCCCGCCTCAGCCAGCGGGAATTCGCGGCCGATGACCGGGTTCAGGGTGCCGTTTTCAAGGCCGGCGATCAGCGCGGCGTGGATCGATCGCAGCTCGCGGTCGCCGCAGTTCCACAAAACCATGCCAAGAACATCGATATCTCGGCCCATGGCATCGCGAGGATTGATCTCAATCGTGCCGCGGTTGCCAACGATGACGATGCGTCCGGACTGGCCAATTACCGATAGGTCTTTGACCAGGTTGGCGTTCGCCAGCATCTCGATAATCACGTTGGGGCCGTTGGTGCCGGTGAGATCGCGCAGGATCCCGATGTAGTCGTCGGTCGTATGATCGAGCACATGCTGCGCGCCTTGCTCTTCAACCAAGGAGCGGCCACGTTCGCTTCCAGCACTCCCTATCACGGTCAGGCCATGGGCCCGCGCCAAATGGACTGTTGCCGTGCCAACTGCGCCGCTGGCCCCGTGCACGAAGACGGTTTCACCGGGCTTCGCCCCGCGTCCGAACAGAGCCTGATAGGCCGTCGCGTAGGGAATACCAATCGCAGCGCCGGCCGCAAAAGAAGCCGCGTCGGGAAGTGGAAACAGGGCCGATTCCGGGCACACAGCTTTCTCGGCATAGCAATCGCCGATATTGCCGGCCATCGAACCGGAAACATAAACGCGTTGCCCCACAGTCAGTGAAGCGACCCCATGGCCCACGCTTTCGATTACGCCTGCCCCGTCGATACCCGGTATGAACGGCAGGTCTGGTAGCCGCGCGTAGATCCCGGCACTGATATAGGTGTCGACTGGATTGACGCCGGCTGCGTGGATCCGAACCAAAGCCTCGCCCGGGCTCGGCACCGGATCATCGACATCTTGAAATTGCAAGGCATCGACACCGCCGAACGCGTGCACCCGTATCGCTTTCATAACCGTTCCCCGCCGCACCCAATCGTATGGCGGGGCATTCCAAGGATCTCGATCGCGGGACCAAGAGAAAGCGACGCGTTCACGAAACTAACTTCCTTGATTCACCAAATGCCAAGCCCTCACCGCACGTTTTGCCGAGATTATCAACCGAAACCCACCAACATTCTTGACAAAGCCGCCCAAATAGGCGAAATCCCGCGTTAGCACTCATTGACTAGGAGTGCTAACAACATTGCAAATCACCCTGGACAGAAAGTGGGAGGGGTCAGATGAACCTGAAGCCGCTACGCGATCGCGTTCTTCTCAAGCGGTTGGAAGAAGAGGAAAAAACCGCCGGTGGAATCATCATTCCCGATACCGCCAAGGAAAAGCCGATGGAAGCTAAGGTGCTGGCCGTCGGCCCCGGAAGTCGCAACGACAAAGGCCAGGTCACGCCGATGGACGTGAAAACCGGTGATCGGGTGCTGATCGGCAAATGGGCCGGCACTGAAGTGACCGTCGATGGCCAAGATCTCCTGATTGTCGGCGAATCAGACATCATGGGCGTCCTTTAGGACCCCTCTTAATGAATGCGCACGAACGAGGACACCAAGAATGACCGCTAAAGATATTAGATATTCCACCGACGCACGCGAGAAGATGCTGCGTGGCATCGAAATCGCCGCAAGTGCGGTTGTCGCGACGCTCGGGCCTAAGGGCCGCAATGTGCTGATCGAAAAATCGTTCGGCGCGCCGCGGGTCTCCAAGGATGGCGTCACCATCGCCAAAGAAATCGACCTCGATGACAAATTCGAGAACATGGGCGCACGGCTACTCCGTGAGATCGCCACCAAGACCAGTGACGAAGCCGGCGACGGCACCACCACAGCAACGGTGTTGGCGCGAGCGATCGTTCGCGAAGGCGCCAAGGCGGTTGCCGCTGAGATGAACCCGATGGATTTGCGCCGTGGCATCGATCTGGCGACTGACGTGGTGGTGGCAGATCTTCACAAGCGGTCGCGTAAGGTTGGCAACAGTGCCGAGGTCGCTCAGGTCGGAACGATTTCCGCCAACGGCGACGCCGAAGTCGGCGGCTTGATTGCTGAAGCCATGGAAACCGTCGGCCACGAGGGGGTTATCACGGTCGAGGAGGCAACGTCGCTTGACACACAACTAGATGTTGTCGAAGGCATGCAGTTCGACCGCGGCTACTTATCGCCTTATTTCGTCACCAATGCCGAAAAAATGGTGGTCGAACTCGAGGACCCCTACATCCTGCTGCAAGAGACGAAACTGTCGAGCATGCAAGCCATGTTGCCGCTTCTCGAGGCGATCGCCAAGTCAGGCAAACCGCTGTTGATCATTGCCGAGGATGTTGAGGGCGAGGCCCTGGCTACTCTGGTCGTCAACAAATTGCGCGGTGGCCTAAAAGTCGCGGCGGTCAAGGCGCCGGGCTTTGGCGATCGCCGCAAAGCCATGCTTGAGGACATCGCCATTCTCTCGGCCGGCCAAATGGTTTCCGAAGATCTCGGAATCAAACTCGAAAACATAACGCTCAACATGTTGGGCCGGGCCAAGCGGATTACCATTACCAAGGAAAATACGACTGTCGTCGCCGGCGCCGGAAAGAAATCCAATATTAAGAGCCGCTGCGACCAGATCCGCGCTCAGATCGAAGACACCACCTCCGACTACGACCGCGAGAAACTACAAGAACGTCTCGCCAAGCTCGCCGGTGGTGTGGCGATACTCAAGGTCGGCGGTGCTACGGAGATTGAAGTTAAGGAGCGTAAGGACCGCGTCGAGGATGCGATGCACGCGACGCGGGCAGCGGTCGAGGAAGGCGTCGTACCAGGTGGTGGTGTAGCCCTTCTTTATGCCACCCACGCTCTTAAAAACCTCAAAGGTGACAATCACGACCAGGACGTCGGCATCAACATCGTGCGCCGTGCGCTGCAAGCGCCGGTGCGTCAGATCGCCGAAAACGCCGGCGTCGATGGTGCGGTGGTTGCCGGCAAGTTATTGGACCAGAAGGACGTGAATTTCGGCTTCGACGCGCAGAACGAAAAATATACCAACATGATGAAGGCCGGCATTATCGATCCGACCAAGGTCGTGCGCACGGCATTGCAGGACGCAGCATCGATCGCCGGCCTCTTGGTCACGACCGAGGCCATGATCGCCGAGATACCCCAGAAATCCGGAGCAGTGCCCGGCGGCATGCCTGACATGGGTGGCATGGGCGACATGGGTGGTATGGGTGGTATGGGCGGAATGGGTGGTATGGGCGGAATGGGCATGTAGCCCACCCACACTTATACGAGAAAGGGCCCGCAATTGCGGGCCCTTTCTTTGTTTACGGACAGGGAATGACTACATGAACAGCTTTTCTGATTTTTCCATGCCCTCATAAAGCGAGGCAACCTGGTCACCGTAGCCGTTGTAGAGCAGGGTAGGGACACGATCGCCGGTTCCCAGTACCCTTTCTGTGGCCTGGCTCCAACGAGGATGCGAGACCTTTGGATTAACATTGGCCCAAAAGCCATACTCACTTGCTTGAATCTCTTCCCAAAACGTCTTGGGCCGGGTTTCGGAAAACTTGAAGCGAACAATCGACTTGATTGACTTGAAACCATACTTCCACGGCACCGCGAGACGTAGCGGCGAGCCGTGTTGCTTGGGCATAGTCTTGCCATAAGAACCTGTCGCGATGAAAGTGAGGTCGTTGCTGGCCTCCGCCATTGTCAGCCCTTCAACGTAGGGCCACGGATACCAAAACTGCTTTTGACCCGGCGCTATCTTGGGATCCATGAAGGTTTCCATCACCACATATTTGGCCTTAGCCAGCGGCTTGGCAAAAGCCACCAATGCCGCCAACGGAAAACCGCCCCATGGAATCGCCATTGACCATGCCTCGACACAGCGGTGACGATAGAGGCGCTCCTCAAGCGGCATCTTGGCCAATAGTTCATCAACACCGATTTCGATTTTTTTTTCGACCTCACCGTCGATCGTCACCATCCAAGGACGAATTGGCAGCTTCTGCGCGGCTTGCCAAATTTCCTTGTGTGACCCGAATTCGTAAAAATTGTTGTACTTGGCGTTAACGTCAGCGGGCGTAACCTCACGATCCAATTTGTAGTTGTCGTTCCGCTTTAGCGGGTAGAGGTGGGCTGAGGGATCCTCATTCTCGGCAGCAGCCTGAGCGACGTGTCCAGGAATTACCGCGCCCGAAGCCGCCAGGATCGAGCCGGCGGCGATCCCCTTCATGAGGTTACGCCGGTCGGTAAAAACCGCTTCGACGGTGGCCATGGCTTCGGGTAGCTCCCAACCGCGGGGAATCTTGATGAGCATTGGGTGCTCCCTTGTAAGAGTGTTGTTCGTTCTAAGAGTGTAGCTTCGCTCGCCCTGGACGTAATGTGCGGCGCGGATTCGAGCAATTCAACTGTTCGTTATGACCCTAATCATATGGCAAGGTTCGAATCGGTTGCGCCGTTCAAGCAAACGAGACCGATACCTCTCCGAACGGTCCAAAGTCGGCGACGGCGGTATCGCCAGCTTCGCACCACGCCACCCCGGCCGCGGTCCCGGTCGTGATCACGTCGCCAGCTTTGAGGCTTTGTCCGTCTGCCGGCAATCGATTGGCGAGCCAGACCAATGCGTTAACCGGGTCGCCCAACACATCCGAGCCATGACCCTCATTGATTAACTCATTGTTGACCGATATGCGGGCGGCTTGAGCAGCAAGATCATGGCCGCTCCAATCGCTGTGCGGCTGTCCCAAGACGAAACACCCGTGGGTGCCGTTGTCGGCGATGAACGAGAACGGACTGACATTGGGCCAGGCGGTGAAGCGCGAATCAATAATTTCGATCGCGGGGACCAACTCCGCCGCCGCAGCGATCACGGCCGCACGATCGAACGGCGCCCCTTGGGCCGGCAGATCGGAGGTCAGACGGAACGCAAACTCGGTCTCCAATCCGCGGCGTGAAAACAAGTCCGCAGCCAGCGTTGCGGGACTCTGATGCATGGCACCATCGAGGAGTCGGCCGTAAAACGGCTCGCTGAAGCCGAATCGCTTCATCGCGTTCTCGTTTGACGCACCGACCTTCCAGCCGACCGGGAGGTACGAGATCGCATCGATCATCCGGCGCTGAACGTCGTAAGCCTCGTCAAGGTTTGACGGACGGATTTCGTCGGCGAGATCATCGATCTGGTCGCGATCTCGCCAGGCCGCAGCCAGCATCGACGCCGCTGCATCCGCGATTGCTGCATCCATAGCGCTCACTCCGCCGCGTCGGCTTGGGCCTCGGATAGAACCTGCTCAGCTAGCCGGCCAGTCAATTCCTGCAGATGGTCGAAACTCGAGGAATAGGTGCCTACACCCTGCGTTAATGAGCGTAACTCAACGATAAAATCAAGCATTTCGGAATGCGGGATCTGCGCACTCACGACGTCCCACCCGGGCCATCCCCCGCGCCCCTCGAAGCCGAGAATTTGGCCGCGCCGCCTACTGATTAATTGGTTGATTTTGGCCGTGTACTCCGAGGGGACATAGATCTCGACCGCTAGAATCGGTTCCAACAGTACCGGGCTGCACTTTGGCAACGCCTCGTTCATCGCAATGCGACCCGCTGTTTTAAAAGCGATTTCGGAGCTATCGACCGCGTGATGCGACCCGTCATAGAGTTCGACCGCGAGGTCGACAACCGGATATCCGAGCGGTCCTTTGACCAAGAACTCTTGGACGCCGGCTTCGACCGCCGGGATGTAGGTCTTTGGGATCACGCCACCGACGATCTTGTCTTCAAACTGGAAACCCGAGCCACGCGGTAATGGCTTTACCTCAATATGAACGTCGCCGAACTGGCCGTGACCGCCGGTTTGGCGTTTGAATCTACCGTGCTGCTGCACGGATTTCTGAATCGCTTCCTTGTAGGGAATCTTGGGGCGCGCAGTGCCGACCTCAACAGCAGATTTATTCTGCAATCTGGCGATCGCGACCCGTAAATGGATCTCGCCCTGGCCGCGCAACACCATCTCGTGAGTATCCTGATTGTGCTCGACCAGATAGGAGGGATCCTCCTCCATCAATTTGGCAAGCGCACCGGAAAGCTTGACTTCATCGTTTCGGTTAACGGCCGCGATAGCGAGCCCATAGACTGGCTCAAGGACTGGCGCCTTGGGCAAAGCGTCTGAGTCCTTTTCTGTCGACAACGTGTCACCGATGGCGATGTTGTCCATGCGGCCGAGCGCAACCACCTCTCCCATCGACACAGCGGGACGTTTTTGGGTCTGTTGTCCCATCATATCGAATAAACCCGAGGGTCGGGTTCCGTTCAACTGAACACCCTCCGCGAGTTGACCCTGGAAAATTCGCACAAGCGACAACTTCCCGATCTGCGAGATATTATAGGTTTTCAGGGCTTGGCAAATCACCTCGCTACTGGTCGGGTCGAGGCCAAGGCGCTTCGCAGCAACCTCCGCAAACGGCGCATCGTGCCGCAGGGCTTTGAGCAAACGCCGCACGCCATGATCGAGTTCGCCTGCGCCCAGCATTACCGGGGCAACCTGCCCCGAGCCCACCATTCTCGAAATATTCCCAAACACATCGTCGTTGCTAGGATCGTTATCCTCCAACAGTTCTTCCATCAAGGTGTCATTGAAATCCGCCATTATCTCGAGCATGGCGTAACGCGCGGCTTGTATTTCGTCGGCCATGGCCGCCGGCGGATCCACGCCCTCAGATGCCTCATGGGGTTTGTAGGCGTAGGCTCGTCCGCTCGCGAGGTCGACATAACCCGAAACTGTCTCACCATCAGAGACCGGAAGTTGGCGCAGCGCCAGAGAGCGATTGCTCGCGTCTTGAAGTACCTCGACGACGGCCGAAAGCGGTCCGTCGAGCTTATCTATCTTGTTAATAAAGAAGAGCGAGGGGAGATTGTGTTCCTCAATAAATTTGATGAGCGGCGCAACCGCCTTGGCGCGATCAATGTCGGGTTCGCAGGCAATAACCACCAAATCGGCGCCGAGAACCGCATCGAACGTTTCCTGCGCGAACTCAACCGATCCGGGCGTGTCGAGAAAATAAAACCGATCGCCCATGAACGTGGCTGAAGCGACATTGAGCTCAACGCCCATTTGCCGCTCACGTGCTTCTGCGCACGCATCACCGACAGTGTTTCCTTCCTTTGAATTACCCTTGCGGGTAATTGCGTCCGTCGCGAAAAGAATGCTTTCAAGGAGGGTCGTCTTCCCGCTGAGATAGGGGCCGACCAGCGCAATCGTGCGCGGGCGAGTTTCTTCACTCACAGTAGATCCTCTCTGCTTAGGGTTTCTTCTCTTGTTGTCGCAATGTTTTCAAGCCAGTGCAGCGCTTGCAAAGAAAACCAGGCACGGCGTGAAAGCAGAATTCACGTCAAAGCGGCGCACGCGCGCTGAATCCGCTGGCAAGCTTCGGTTAGCGTTTCAATCGACGACGCATAGGAGACTCTGAAGTAAGGCTCAAGGCCAAAACCGGCGCCCTGAACAACCGCGACACCTTCGGCGTCGAGAAAATAATTCGCCAGATCGGTATCGCTACTAATGACACTTCCACTCGGGGTCTTCTTCCCGATCGTTTCTGCGACGCTGGGATAGACATAAAACGCCCCCTCCGGCGTCGCGCATCTTAGTCCTTTCGCCTGGTTGAGCATGCTGACAACCAAATCTCTACGCTCGCGAAATGAAACCCGCCAAGCATCGAGAAAATCTTGCGGACCATTGAGGGCCGCAACTGCCGCCGCCTGACTGACCGAACTCGGATTGCTCGTGCTTTGCGATTGGATTGTTGCCATAGCCTTGATCAGGTCGGGCGCGCCCGCACCATACCCTATACGCCAACCCGTCATCGCATAAGCCTTTGAAACCCCGTTGAGCGTTAACGTGCGCGCGTACAATTCAGGTTCAACCTGGGCCGTGGTGAAGAACTCGAAATCGTCATAGACAAGGTGCTCGTAGATATCGTCGGTTAATACCCACACATCGGGGTATTTTTTGATCACATCGGTAAGGGCCTTCAACTCGTCACGGGTGTAGGCACCACCGGTGGGATTGTTCGGTGAGTTAATAAGCACCCATTTGGTTTTGGGTGTAATCGCCGCCTCGAGCTCAGGAGCACCCATCTTAAAGCCATTGTCGATACTGGTCGGAACGACCACCGGGGTGCCACCGCCAAGCATGACCATGTCGGGATAGGAGACCCAGTAAGGCGCTGAAAAAACAACTTCGTCGCCAGGATTGAGCGTCGCAAGGAAAGCATTGAACAACACCTGCTTTCCGCCGGTACCGACACTAATCTGGCGCGGCTCATAATCGAGTTGGTTTTCACGCTTGAACTTGTCGCAAATAGCTTGCTTCAGGGCCGGAGTACCATCAACCACGGTGTAGCGGGTTTCGCCGGAGTCGATCGCTTTCTTCGCAGCGTCTCTAATATGCTCGGGCGTGTCGAAATCGGGCTCGCCGACGCTGAGACCGATTACGTCACGTCCCTCAGCTTTTAGTTGCATCGCACGATTGGACATCGCGATTGTCGGCGAGGGCTTGATTCGTTTGAGCGTTTCCGAAAGAAAGGCCATCTTTTGCTCCCGGCTCCAGTTACAGGCAACTTACCGACCTCGCCGGGGTCGCGCAAATAAAAGGTCCGCCTTGCGTTGCACCGTAACCATGGCAGGGAGCAGCGCTCTAGAAACCCGTCGCGAAACTGGGTAGATTATTTAAAATCAATCACTTACAAGCTCACCTGATGGGCAACAGCCGACTTAGCGCCCTCCTCCCTCTGATAACCGCTACGACGATAAGCGTGAGCGCATGCTCGGGTTATCCGTTGGACGCGCTGCCGATCCCGACGGACAAGCCGGACGATGCGGTCGAATTGGTGCCGAACGCAGATATCGAATTGCCCGTTCCGGGTCAGAAGTTCGCTAATCAGGCGCCGGCGATCGCCGAGCCGGAGCGGGCGATTGCCGAGGTCGATTGGCGTCAGGCGGAACCGCTCCGCATCATGCTGTTGGAATACACATTTGCGCCATACCAAACAGTGCTCTACGAAGGCACCGCCTACCGGCTGATCCTCAGCAATATCGGCGATAAAGACCACACGTTCAAAGCCCCGGCCTTTCTTCGGGCAATCGCTGTTCGCAGCCTTAGCCTGCTTCCATAGACGAAGCCGGCGTCGCCAAATACGAACGCGAGGATGCGGGCGCGAGCGCTCCGTCTGAGGGCCTGCTCCGACTTGAGGTTGAAGAAATTCCGCCACCACCTCCTCTGTCGGGTGACAGTGCAGACCCAGCGCCTGCCAACCCCTTTTATTCTGGGGACGAAGAAGAGGAGGATATCGGCGATGAAGACGAGGATGCGTCCATCCGGTCCTCTGTCCCTGGCGCTCAATATGCGGCTTTAGCTGCCCCATCGAAGTCTGGCGATGAGCGGAAATCCCGGCTAAGAGCTCAACGTAGTCGTATCGGCCAGATTGCCAGTGTCGATGTCGCACTAAAAAAACCGCATCAATCCGGCGCGCAGTCCGCAATCGAAGAGATCGAGGACGACTTACCGACCCAACCCGAACCAGCAGCTACAAAACCTCAATCGAATCCGCCGGCAACCGAGATCACAGCACCATCGGGCACGAAACTGCTATTCGCGCAGCAATTGACCGACGACGAAAGCGAGATCGAAGACGACGACTTCGTCTATCGTTCCGGCAATGGCGCACCCATCAAACTGCCGGGCGCGGAAACTGGTGAAGACGAAGAGGAAACTGAGGCGGCGGTAGAAGGCGAAGCAGACTCAGATGGCAAAACTGAGCCTGCCCGAGCCGAGACTGCAGCATCTGTGGATGGTGAAACTGAGTAATCGCCGGTCGCCGCCGAGACCGGGGCTCCGGACGCCGCCACGGATTCGGAGACCTCTGAAGGCGATGTGCCAAGGGATACCGCCGAGCCGGACACCGCGGAAGCATCTGCGGATGACAACCTACAAACTGAAGAGGTGCCGCCGCTTCCCAAGTCCCGCGCCAAGCCTGCCGCGCAAACCGAGAGTGATGACGAGGGCGACGCCGCGGTTGAGAACGAAGGAAGCATCGAGGACGAAGACCTCGCAGATCTGGAGCACGATACCGAAGATGAAGAAGGAGAGGACGGAGAGTTCAGCGCCTCAACCAAAGATGACGAGGCTGACGAAAGTAACGACCCCGATCTCGCCCCCTCTCAGGCGGCCGACCGATCTAAGCCTGAAGACGCCGCAGGCAATGACGCGGTCGACAAGGTCGCGCCGCGCCAACCCGAGCCGGCGGCGAACCCGGTGGACACCCTTGTCGAAATTGAGCCGGCTGTGTTGGCCGCGCTACTCGAAAAAGGCGTAATCGAGGTGCCGGCGCGCCGCTCCAAACTCATCCACTTCGTGGCGGTTCGGAAGGGCCGTTACCACGTGAGCACCCTATCGTTTCTTGACGACCTGCATTGGATGAAAGGCACCATAATTATCGAGTAGTGTCCGCCGCTCAATACCGGATTGGAAAATACGCTCAATTCTCGCATATAAGGTCCATGGTCTCCGATATCGTCATCGATTCGCCCGCCCCCGTCCCACCGCTTGCGCATGAAAGGCCTGAAGGCGGCGTTTCTTTTG
>Ga0115002_10002106_pt1 | contig 26343 bp, 22 predicted proteins | sample ArcticOcean_MG_C_8_FD_89576 | JGI IMG/M metagenome (GOLD analysis project Ga0115002, IMG submission 89576) | Marine microbial communities from western Arctic Ocean - ArcticOcean_MG_CB11_86 | ecosystem: Environmental > Aquatic > Marine > Oceanic | place: Arctic Ocean: Canada Basin | collected... | reverse complement strand
CTCACAAACCGGCGCGCTCATCGAATTGTTTCCGATCTTCAGTCGTCTCAAGATGATGCGGTCATGGGGCGGTATCGTCGATGTTTCGCCCGACGCGTCACCGATCGTGAGCAAAACACCGATCGACGGGCTGTACATCAACTGCGGCTGGGGTACCGGGGGTTTCAAAGCAACGCCGGGGTCGGGCTGGGCGTTTGCGCATACCATCGCCAACGATCGGGCACATTCGGTTAACGCAGCTTTCTCGCTGGACCGCTTTACGAGCGGTGCCTTGATCGACGAACACGGCGCCGCAGCGGTCGCGCATTAGGGCTGCGATGCTGAAAATCACCTGCCCCTATTGCGGCCCGCGCGACGAGATCGAATTTCGCTGTGGCGGCGAGGCACATATCACGCGCCCAAAGGAACCTGGCGGGCTCAGCGATGATGCTTGGGCGGATTATGTGTTTATGCGCTCCAACCCAAAAGGCAACCACGCCGAGCGTTGGCTCCACGTCAATGGCTGCCGGCGTTGGTTCAACGCTATTCGCGACACCGTCACGCATGAATTCAAGGCGATCTACCGGGTGGGGGATTCACCGCCGGCGGATCTCATCGGTCCCACGCGCGGCACCAAATGATCGGTGATCAGGCATATCGATTGCCAGCCGGCGGTCTGATCGACCGCGATCGCGTCTTGTCATTCACATTCAATGGTCATGGTTATGCCGGTTTCGCCGGTGATACATTGGCCTCGGCGCTGCTCGCCAACGGCGTCCATCTGGTCGGCCGTAGCCTCAAATACCACCGCCCGCGGGGAATCGTCGCGGCCGGCGTCGAGGAGCCAAACGCGCTCATGCAACTCGGCGAGGGCGGGCGCGCGGAGCCTAATCCCTTAGCGACGATGATCGAGCTCTATGACGATCTGGTCGCGCGCAGCGTTAACGTCTGGCCAAGTGTCGACAACGATCTGATGTCGTGGCTGGCGCCTATATCACGATTGTTTTCGGCCGGCTTCTACTACAAAACGTTTATGGGGCCGCCGCCTGCGTGGCAGTCGATTTATGAGCCGGCCATTCGCAAAGCCGCGGGTTTCGGCAAAGCGCCGGAGAACCCGGACGCCGATGTTTACGATCATACCTTCGCCCATTGCGATGTGTTGGTGGTCGGTGCCGGCCCGGCCGGGCTTATGGCGGCCTTGGCGGCTGCGCGGACCGGTGCTCGCGTCATTCTGATGGACGAACGCGACCGGCCAGGCGGTTCGCTGCTCGCTTCGGACGAGGGAATCGATGGTGGTCCGGCCGATCGGTGGATCGATGAAGCGAGCGCTGCGCTACAGGCTTGTGCCGAAGCACGCGTCGTAATGCGCACCACCGCATTCGGCTACTACGACAGCAATTTCATCGCCGCTCTGGAACGACGTTCCGACCATTTCGGCGGTGGTAAGACCGTGCGCCATCGATTGTGGCAGGTCCGTGCGCGTCACGTGGTGCTGGCTACCGGCGCACACGAACGCCCGCTCGTTTTTGACGGCAACGATCGCCCGGGCATCATGCTGGCGGGCGCGGTATCGACCTATGTCCGGCGCTATGCCGTCGCGCCCGGCCGAAGGGCTGTTGTTGTCACCAACAACGACAGCGCCCATGGCACGGCGCTGGCGCTCAGTGACGCCGGCATTGACGTGGCTGCCGTGGTCGACGCTCGCCGCAATCCGGTTGGGACGCTAGCGGATGCGGTTGCGAGCCGCGGGATCCAGGTGCTTGCGGGCCATACCGTAATTGGGACGAGTGGCAACAAGCGCGTTACGGGCGTGAGCGTCGCTGAACTCATGGGCGATGGAACGGCGGGGAAACCACACAGCCTAACTTGCGATTTCGTTGCGATGTCGGGCGGGTGGTCGCCGGTGGTTCACTTGTTCAGCCAATCGCAAGGGCGGCTAACCTACGACGATCAGATCTGCGCTTTCATTCCTGGTGAATCGTCGCAAGCGCAAAGTTGCGTTGGTGCTGTGGTGGGCCACTTTTCCCTCGGCGAATGCCTGCGCGGTGGTGCCGAGGCCGGCGCAAGGGTTGCCAGGGAATTGGGGTTTGATACCTCCGATGAGCTAGCTACGCCAACAACTGTCCCACAAATCCAAGGCGCAGTTGAACCCCTGTGGTCGGCGCCGACCGAGCGCGGCCGATACGACCGCCGGGCTAAACAATTCGTCGATTTCCAGAACGACACGACCGCGGCTGACATATCGCTGGCCCTGCAAGAAGGCTTCGAGTCGATCGAGCACGTCAAGCGCTACACGCTTACAGGGTTTGGAACCGACCAGGGAAAAACGGCAAATATCAATGCGCTGGGTCTTGTCGCCGAGGTGCTGGGACGGCCGATCCCTGAAGTTGGCACCACCACGTTCCGGCCGCCCTACACCCCGGTAACGTTTGGCGCGCTGGCTGGTCCTTACGTCGGCAACCTGCTCGACCCCGTGCGCGAAACGCCGATGCATGACTGGCACGCAGCGCACGGTGCCCTATTCGAGAACGTGGGTCAGTGGCGCCGGGCCTGGTATTACCCCCGGGACGGCGAGAGCTTTCAAGCCGCCCTAGATCGAGAGTGCCTGGCGGTCCGCAACGCGGTTGGCGTGTTCGATGCATCAACACTTGGCAAGATCGAAATTGGGGGACCGGACAGCGTCGAATTCCTCAATCGAATCTACACCAATGGCTGGTCGACGCTGAAGGTCGGCCGGGCGCGTTACGGATTGATGTGCCACGAGGATGGCATGGTGTTCGATGACGGCACCACGACGCGGATCGCCGAGTATCGTTTCTTCATGACCACCACCAGCGGCAATGCGGCCGTGGTGCTCGACTGGCTCGAGGAGTGGTCTCAGACCGAGTGGCCGGAACTGCAAGTCTATTTCACCTCGGTGACCGAGCAGTGGGCGACGGTCACGATCGCTGGCCCTCATGCGCGAGATCTCTTGGCGGTACTCGCGCCCGACCTCGCCGTTGATCGCGAGAGTTTTCCCTTTATGGCGATGAGAGAGGGCCGGGTGGCGGGGGTTGAGGCGCGGATTATCCGGATTAGTTTCAGTGGCGAATTGTCCTACGAAATCTACGTGCCGTGGTGGTCTGGGCTCGTTCTTTGGGAGAACGTGATGGAGGCCGGAGCCAGGTTCAGCATTGCGCCTTACGGCACCGAGGCGATGCACGTGCTGCGGGCTGAGAAGGGCTATGCCGTGATCGGCCACGATACGGACGGCACTGTCACGCCGCACGATCTTGGCATGAGCTGGGCGGTCTCGAAGAAAAAGGACTTTATCGGCCGCCGTTCGTTAACCCGCAGCGACACCGCTCGAGCAGATCGCAAGCACCTTGTCGGACTCGTAACGAAGGACCCTGCGATTGTCGTGCCGGAGGGTGCGCAACTTGTCTCCGAAATGAATCTTGTAGCAGCGCGGCGTGCGGCTCGCGGCAGCCACCCAGTACCGATGGAGGGGTATGTCAGTTCGTCCTACCACAGCGCGGCACTCGGCCATTCGATCGCATTCGCTTTGGTGAAGGGTGGCTTCGATCGTATCGGGGAGACGCTTTATGCCGTCTATGACGGCCGCGTAGTACCCAGCGAGATCGTGAGCCCTGTGTTTTATGACGCCGAAAACGAGCGGCGAGATGCCTGAGCCGGCACAATCGAGCCCGCTAACCCGTTATGCGGAGCACTTCGCTGCGGTTGGTGGCCGTGTTGGGATTCGCGAGATTCCATTTCAGACTCAGATCAACTTCCGGGGAGACCCTGATGATGTTGGCGTCACCGATGTCGTCCGCGAGGTCGTCGGTTGTGACCTGCCAACAACCGCCAATACCGTTTTACGAAACGGTCGCGGGGATCAATCGATCCTCTGGCTCGGACCAAATGAATGGTTGATCGTCGGCCGGGAGGGATTAGGAGTCGGTGCGGAATTGATGAATGGGTTTTCCGATCACCATGTCTCGGTGCTCGACGTTTCGGCCAACCGAGCGATCATCGAGTTATCCGGTCTTGGTGCGCGCGAGGTGCTGGCCAAAGGATGCAGCCTCGATCTGCATCTCCGTGAGTTTACGAAAGATCGATGCGCGCAGACCCTTCTTGCGCAGGTGCAGATAATCCTTGAGCAAACCGACGCGGCACCGACCTTCAGGATCTATGTGCGCCCGTCGTTTTCTCGCTACCTCGCCGACTGGTTGCTCAACGCGGTTGCCAGCTCGTAACGCCGACAGGCGTCGCGTTCGATTCGCGATCCCATCTCGGGGAGCTTCCGAAAGCGAGCAGTGGCGAAGAACCGCTAGGCGTCTAAGCGGTCGACCAGCCAGGTTTGGAAATTGCGGACGTTGACTTCCCAGGTTGGCGAGAATAGCACGTCGTTGGCGACCGTTGAACCGCGCGCAGCCTGTTGTAATTGCATGCAAACAAAGTCCTGGCTGCGGATGCCGCCGCGGTCTTCGAATTTACGGCTGGGGCCGAGCCAGCGGTCGAGGCTGCGCTCGCGGGCGTCGGCGTATTCGGGGGCCGAGCCCGCATCGCCGGCGTAATACCACGCCATTGTGGCGCGGGTTCGTGAGGGGCTGATCGGCGTGTAGATGACCGGCTGATACGATTGGAACGTCGTCGTCACCGAAGTATTCGCAAGGATGGCGACGGCAGCGCCGACGAACGGTGTCGCCCCCGCCTTGAGGGGAATAGTCGGCAGCGGCGTCTGTTCCGAGGTCACCCCATGGCGCGGGCTGTCCGGACGCACGTGCAGGATCATCACGTCGCCGTCGGCGATCATGTCGGTGTAGGGCTGGCCGGTTTCGATATTGACCTCGTCGGTCATTCTTTCGAACACGCCTTCGTGCACCCACACGTGGTGGTAAACCTCCCAATTGTCGAACACCAGTTTCCAATTGGCCTCGAACTCCCAGGTCAATCGGTGGGCCAACCGCAAATCACTGAGATCGAGCGATGCATATTCGTTGATAGCGGGCTGTACGATGTCTTCAAGCGGTGGCGCTTTGTCGTCGAGGTTAACAAAAACGATGTGGTTCCAAACGGCGCACCGCACCGGCACCAGCCCATGCTGCGACTTGTCGAGATGTGACCCCGATGCGTCCGGGGTGCCGTCGAAATAGGGAGTCGCTTGGAGAGCGCCATCGAGCCCGTAGGTCCAGGCGTGATAGAGACACTGGAGATGCTTGAGCCGCTTGGCTGGTTCTTGCAACACGATCGTGGCCCGATGGCGGCACACATTATGGAAAGCCCTGACTTCGCCGTTCTGGGCCCGCAATATGATGATCGGAACGCCGGCGGCGGTCACCGGTACCGCGTCACCGGGCTCAGCGATATCCTCGGTGAAAGCCACGCTCATCCAGGTCTTGGGAAATAACTGCTTCTGCTCGAGATCGAAGAATTCTTGACTGGTATAGGCCATCGTCGGCAAGCCGCGGGCTTGTGCGATCGGCTGCCGTAACTTCACGAGGTTTTCTTCGCCGAGTATTTGCGCTGCGGTTTGTGACATTGCTTCGCTCCGAGGGGTTCACTGGAGTTGATTTTAGCCTACCATTGGGCGACGCGGTGCAACCGAATGCAATCACCGCACAAAACCTTGCCAGATATGCCTGAATCGAGCGATCAACCCCACGCCAATTTTGCCGGCTATCGGCGTGCGGCCTATGCTGAGACTGTCGCGGAGGATGCGGAACTCACCCATGTCGGGCCGGGGACTCCAGGTGGCGAGTATTTGCGCCGCTTCTGGCACCCGGTCGCGCTGACGTCACAGCTCACCGACTTGCCGCTGCGACTACGCATCCTCGGCGAGGAATTGGTCATCTTTCGTGACCTCGGCGGGCACATCGGGTTACTGCATAAGCATTGCAGCCATCGTCGTACATCTCTCGAATATGGCGTTATCGCGGAGCGCGGCATCCGTTGTTGCTATCACGGCTGGCTTTACGACGTTGATGGCACGATCCTGGATACGCCGGGCGAACCCGCGAACAGCGCGATCCGCGAAAACCTCCGGCACGGCGCCTACCCGACCCATGAGTATAAGGGCCTGGTATTTGCCTATCTCGGGCCGCCTGACGACATCCCGGCTTTTCCGATCTACGACACGATGGATCTACCGAGCAACGACCTGGTGCCGTATGCCATTGATTATCCCTGCAACTGGCTGCAGGTGAACGAAAACCCGATGGATCCGATCCATAGCGTGTTCCTGCACACACGGGCAACGCGGGCGCACTTCTCGCCGGCTTGGGGCGCGCTGCCGGTGGTCGAGTGGAACCACCTGCCTGGTGGTACGGGGATTTATCTCACCAATGCCCGGCGCTGGGAGGACTTCGTCTGGGTCCGTACCGCCGAGTGGCTTGCACCTAACTTTGCCCAGCCGCCCGATATTTATCAAAACCCTGATCGCGAAAAATTCTTCGTCCGCGTCGGCATTACCAAATGGACAGTGCCGGTGGACGACACGAGTTGCCGCATCATCGCTTGGCGTCACTTCAATGAGAGCCTGGTCGACGATGAACGTAGCGACCGCGGCGCAATCGGGGTCGACAAGGTCGATTTTCTCGGCCAAAGCGGTAGCGAACGCAGCTACGAGGAAGGACAACGCGTTCCCGGTGATTATGAGGCGCAGGTTAGCCAGGGTCAGATTACGGTTCATGCGCTTGAGCAGATGGGGCAGACCGACACCGGCGTTGCCTCGATGCGTCAGATGCTGCGCGAGGGTATACGCGCGCTCGCCAATGGCATGACGCCGCCGCGCGCGGCAGCCGGGGACAACGGACTGGTCCCGACCACGGCGGGCGACGTTATTATCCGGGTGCCGCAGACCAACGCCGACGATACCGAATTGCGCCGCAAACTGGCGCGCGGCATAGGCGCCATTATCGTCGAAACCATGGCTCTGCCCCATTTTGACCGGGTCGCTGAAATCGAACGCCGGGTCCGCAAACTTACCGCCTGAGTGACGGCGTCTAGCGCATAGCAGTCGAGTGTGCACGGGCGGTTGACGGATACAACCGGTGCTGCAACCCTTCGCCAACCAATAGGGGAGGATTCCGCGATGAAAATGTTGAAATTACTGTTGGGCGCACTTGTCGCCACAGGCTTACTGTTTGCGGTTTCAGGCGCAAAAGCGGCGGACGATACGCGTCGGGCGCTGTCGTCGGAAAGTGCGCTGATTACGATCCAAAAACGCGGTGCACTGCGTGTTGGGCTTGCCACCTTCGTGCCCTGGGCCATGCGCGACAAGAATGGAAAACTGATTGGCTTTGAGATCGACGTCGCGACAAAACTAGCCAAGGATATGAGCGTTGAGCTCGAATTCGTCCCGACCGCATGGGATGGCATTATCCCGGCCCTGATCGCCGGCAAGTTTGACGCCATCATCAGCGGCATGTCGATCACGTCGAAACGAAATCTCACGGTCAACTTCACACGACCCTATGCCAACACAGGCTACATCCTGATGGCGAGTACCGAGCGTGCCGATAAAAAGGGATTGAAATCCTTAGCCGACTTCAACAAGTCGGGCATCACGATCGCGACGCGCAGAGCGTCGACGGGTGCGGTCGCGATGCAGAGGAATTTTCCCAAGGCTAAGTTAATTTACTTTGATGATGACACGCTGGCCTACCAGGAAGCCGCCAATGGCAACGTCGATGGGGTTTCGTCGACGCCGCCGAAAGCAGCGTTCGAAGTTGAAAAGCGGGGCGGTAAACTTCGGGTCGTGTCGCACGATCTGATGTCGCCGACGCGCGAGGCATTTGCGCTTCGCAAGGGCGATCCTGACGCCCTTAACTTCTTCAATAATTGGATACAGGAGCAGCATGCCAGCGGTTGGCTGCAAGAACGCCACGGCTATTGGTTCAACACGCGTGAGTGGGCCGGCATGGTTGGTGCTAAAAAATAACAGCGAATAACTATCGGTGATTTGGGGGGCCGCCCGGGATGGGTTGGCCCCCTTACTTTTTTCGGCGCTTGATCGGCCGGTCTAACGGTAGACCTCGCTGCGCCGTTCCAGCCAGCCGAAGGCCAAGGCACAGCTGTAACAAATTACGAAATACAGCAGGCCAACGAATATCCACACCTCGAAGACTTGAGTCGTAGAAATAGCGATCTCGTTGGCAAAAAAGGTCAGCTCCTGAATCGAGATCAGCGACACCAGCGACGAATCTTTGATCAAGATAATGAATTGACCAGCGAGCGGCGGTATCACCCGCTGCAAGGCCTGCGGCAGAACGACGTGACGCATGGTCTGAAAATACGAAAGCCCGACGCTGGCGCCAGCTTCGAACTGAGATTTTGGAATCGCTTGAATTCCCGCGCGGACGATTTCAGTGACGTAGGCGCCCGAAAATAGCGACAGGCAAATAACGCCAGACAGGAAATTCGAAAAAAGTTTGGGCGGTGACGCCGTCCACTCGAGGATGGTGACCGTAGCCGGCGACGCGCTCCTGACAAATTCGTCGACCCCAAGCACTGGCATAATCTGGCTGGAGATAAAGAAATAGAAGATGAAGATGAAAACCAGGGGTGGAATGTTGCGAATCAGCTCGACATAGGCGCGGCTCAGCAATCGCGGGAAGAGCCGGGTGCTCGTCCGCATGACCCCCATGATACCGCCGATAATCGCAGCAAAGAAAAGGCTCCAGGCCGCCAAGCGAATAGTCGTCAGAACCCCCAATACAAAGAGATTGGGTACCAGGTCGCCGGTGCTTTCGTCGCGGCGGAATAGATAGCGGGGGATAACGCTCCAATCCCATTCGTACGCCAGCACCGAATCGACCTGGTAGAAAACGAAGGCGATGAGCGCGGCCACCGTCGACAAGATGATGGCGTCGAGTAGTTTGAAGCAGCGTTTTTGAGCGAGCGGGGGCATGGCTACTCGCGCCGCCGCACGCGGCGCTCCAGATAGCCGACAAACATGGAAAGACTGATCGTTATGACCAGATACATCGCAGCAATCGTGAGCCAAACTTCGAAGCTCATGAAGGTGTCGGCGATGATATTTCGCCCCTCGGTCGTTAGTTCGAATAAGGCGATCACGCTGACAATCGCGGAATGCTTGATCAGGTTAATCAGAACGCCGGTCATTGGCGGTAACATCAGGGGCACTGCCTGTGGCAATACGACATGGCGGTAGGTATTCGCGCGCGAGAGGCCGACGCTCGCTGAGGCTTCCCACTGACCGCGCGGTACGGAGTTGATTCCGGCGCGGATAATCTCCGAGGCGAAGGATCCCTCGAAGAAACTCAAGCACAGCACGCCCGTCCAAAAACGGTCGACGCCGATGATCGGTGAGATCACGAAATAGAACACCAGCATTTGCACCAGCAGCGGCGTGTTTCGCACTGACTCGAGATAAACCTTGCCAAGGATCTGTCCGGATATCGAATCCGACATTCGCAGCAGTGCGGTAATCAGGCCGATCGCAATGGTGAGGAACATCGAATAGATCGAGAGCTCGATCGTGGTAACGAGCCCGGTCATGAGCGGACCCCAGATCAGCTCGCCATCGATGACCTGCCAAAAGAACTTGGGCATGCGGTACCATTGCCAGTTGTAGCCCATGGCGTCCGCGCCACGGGCCGTCAACCAGACCAAGCCGCCTACGAGCACAACGAATTGGACGACGTCGAATGTCTGGCTTTGCCACCACTTGGCGCGCGGCAGCGCGATGCGCTCGGGCGGCTGCTCTCGGATGACGTCGGCGGACACTTGTGTAACCTCCCTGGTTTAACCTCACTGGGCCGCAAGACACTTCGTTCGCCACAACTTACGCTGTGACGAATGGCAATGCGTCCCCATTATAGGTAATCCGATTCAGCTTCGCTGAGCCCTTCGAGCACGAGAACATCAATGACTGACTCCAACGACATCACCGACGACGACCGGCGCGCTATCGCCGGTGTGAAAAGCCGTATCGAGGTCAAGATGAAACGGCTGCGTGAGATTGTTCCAACCGTTCTGGATCTATCGTGCCGCGAATGCGTTTTGCCGTCGACGTATGGTCACACGCTCGACGATAAAAACGATCTCCTGGCGCTGTCGCATGATTTCGGGTTTGAGGATCTGGTCGTCGCCAATTTCTTCGATTTCCCCAACGTCGATGTTCAGTTCGTGCAAGACCTATCGGCCCGCCAGGTTAATCGCGACGGCCTGTTTGCGTTCGTCGTCGAGCCCTGGAATACCGGCACGGGTGTCTTTGAGCCTAGCTACGGTATGCGGCAAGTGCTCGAAGCGGGTATCCCCAACATCATACTTGATCTGGTGGTGAGCCCGAGCAATGTGGCGCGCCAGGGACGCACGTGTGAGCAGGTGTTGCTGGATATTGAGCGTGGTTTCGAGTTCATGCGCGAGCGCTTGCCCGCTGAGACAGCCCGGCGCGGTCGGATTTACGCCAACATTGCCGATTTCTTTGACGTTTTTGATGAAGATACCGATCAACTGCTCCGCGTTCTCAAACTGCTGGCCGCCAAGCCGATCGATACCTTGATGTTCGAAGATACACGCGGCACACACTTTCCGTTTCAAACCGAGGAAATCGTAGGGCTGCTACGGCGCTATTTTCCCGCACCGCGCAAGATCCTGGTTCATCCCCACGCGGCCAACGGTCTTGAAGACGCGACCGTGATCGACGCGTTGCTCGCTGGCGCCGATGGGCTGTGGGCGGCATTCACCCCGCACGCGGCACAAATTGGTCACGCTAGCTCGCTAATGCTGCTGTCCAATCTGCTGCGGGCCGGTAATCCACACGTCGAAAAGCTATTCAAGATGCCGGGGCTTACGTCGATCGCGCAACAGATGTGGAAGATCCACACCCGCGAGGGCATCGACAAAGACCAGCCGGTGGTCGGCGAACGTGCCTACCGTTACATCGATCGACTGTTCGAACAGGCCGACAAAGATTGCGACCTGCCACCCGATCGAATTGGCGCCCATGCGGGTTGGCGCCTGACGCCGGCCTGGTCACCGTCTTATACGATCGCGCGACGCCTTGAAGAGCTCGGCTATGCGCCCGCGATTGTGGAAAACGCCGGGCTATTGCAGGCGATGCGCGAGGCGATGTCCGATGCAAACGTCGATGGGCGTCATGCCCGCTTCGAAACAACCGAGGAGATCTCGGCAGCCCTCGCCGAGGCCCAGCGCCGGCTCGAAAGCCACAACAGCTAGGTCTGTGGCAACGCGTTTCTTAGTTTAGTCATGCCGGACTTGATCCGGCATCCATGGACACGGCAAAAGCGGTGTTCCTAGACCTCGCGGCAAGCGCGGGGCGATGAAAAAAATGTGTAGGTTACCGTTCAATCGCTCGACACGTTCACGCCGCGGAGTGCTTTCCCAAAATTTGAAACGCCTAACTCAAAAGGCGGCGTCGCGGCCGTCTGCTGTGACGACTTCGCGGGCGCTGGGATTTATCGATTCGCGGAACGGGATCTCAACGATCTCACCATCCACCGGTTGGCCCGCAGTTTCGGCATAAATGTCCGGCAAATGAACTTTAAGTTTGGTGCCGATCTCGCGGCTTTCCCAGGGTACGTCGCCCATGGCGATGTTGGTGTTGAGTTCGGGCGAGAACCAGGGCGAAGTGATGTGGCCGAAGGGATCGTCGCCGTTAGCCCCCGAGATCGGCCAAAAGTCCGGGGCGTATTCGTCGATCGGTTTGCCGCCCAGTTTGATGCCAATCAGGATTAGCTTGAATGGCGGGTTGCCCGCCTCGACCTGGGCGCGCACTTCTTCAAGCCGTGTCTTGCCGATGTAATCGGCGGTTTTTTTACGCGGCACCTGGTAGCCGAGGTTGCATTGGAAGGGCAGGGTTTCGGCGTCCAGGTCCTAACCCCATGAGAGAATCCCGGCCGCGATTCGCCGGTGGTGCGCGGGCGCGATAACCATCAAGCTGTGCGCGGCCAGGGGAACTGTCCGATTCGCGCGAGGCTTTCGTCGTCGATGTCGAGCAGGCGTACCGGTCGCGGTTCGTAAATACGCGGCGCGGCGCGCATGAATACGTCGAAGACTTTCAGTTGCAGTTCTGCAACGACGGGAACATAGATGCGGAACGCTACGATTCCGAGCAGCAGCAGAAAAAGGCACGATGTAGTGCAGCGAGCTTTTAAATTTTGCCATTGTGCCTAGCACAGAACCTCGGCACCGCTACGGGGTTGCCGGAAAATCGCGGACATTACCGCAAACAATCACTATTTTATCAGATTCTTGCGACTAACGGAAAAGCCCGTACGCGACTCGATGATCGTTTTCTCGTCTCTTTGGTAGTATTCGGTTAGCTTTTTGGATCACGTTTTTCACCGCCACACGCGTGACGACCTTCCGGTCGCGGTTGCCGGCGACGGTATGTATATCGTCGATCGTGAGGGCCGCCGGTATTTGGACGGTTCCGGCGGCGCGGCGGTGTCGGCGCTCGGCCATAGCGATTCCGATGTGCGCCGGGCGATCAAAGCGCAGGTCGATAGTCTGGCGTTTGCCCATACCGGCTTCTTCACGACCGAGGTTGTTGAGGAACTGGCTGACAACCTCATTGCCAGCGCTCCACGAGGCATAGATCGGGTCTACTTCCTCAGCGGTGGCTCGGAGGGGATCGAAACCGCGCTCAAGATGGCGCGGCAATATTTCATCGAAATTGGCGAGCCCCGGCGCACGCACTTCATCTCACGCCGCCAGAGCTATCACGGCAACACGTTGGGCGCGCTATCGGTGGGCGGCAACATGGCGCGCCGCGCGCCATTTGCACCGTTGCTGTTCGATACCAAGCACATCTGCCCGTGCTACGCCTATCGCGAGCAACGCGACGGCGAGAACGAGAGAGCCTACGGGCTACGAGCCGCCAATGAGCTGGAGCAGGCCCTGCTCGAAGTGGGGTCAGACACGGTCATTGGATTTGTCGCCGAGCCGGTCGTTGGCGCCACGCTGGGGGCCGTTCCCGCAGCAGAAGGTTACCTGGCCCGGATCCGCGAAATCTGTGACCGTTACGGTGTGTTGCTGATCCTCGACGAAGTGATGTGCGGGATGGGGCGCACCGGAACCCTGCACGCGTGCGAACAGGATGGGGTGGCACCGGATCTGCTGATAAGTGCCAAGGGTCTTGGTGCCGGCTATCAGCCGATCGGCGCGGTTATGGTAGCGGCCAAGCTGTTTGATGCCTTCCGCGACGGATCCGGCTATTTCCAGCATGGCCACACATACATAGGTCACGCGACCGCTTGTGCTGCTGCGTTGGCGGTTCAAAAATCGATCGTCAAACGGGATCTGTTGGGCAACGTGCGCGCGATGGGCGCTGCTCTGGAGGTGGCGCTGCACGAGCGCTTCGGCAATCACCACCATGTCGGCGACATCCGCGGTCGCGGCTTGTTTCGCGGCATTGAGTTGGTTGCCGATCGCATCACCAAGGAACCATTCGATGCCGCGGCGGGTCTTCACACGCGCATCAAACGCGAAGCGATGGCACGGGAACTGATCGTCTATCCCGGTGGCGGAACGTTTGATGGCCAGCGCGGTGATCATGTTCTAATTGCACCGCCGTTCATAGCTGAGCAACATCACATCGACGGTATCGTCGATCGGCTCGGCGACGCGGTGGATGCCGCCATCACGAACCTGGGTAATTTATGATGAATACATCAGCTCCCGTTGTTATTGCGGTCGCCCCGACCGGGGCTCGCAAAACTAAAACAGACCATCCGAGATTGCCGATTTCGCCGAGTGAAATCGTCGCCGAGGCGGAGGCGTGCCTGGCTGCGGGTGTGTCGATGATCCATCTGCATGTTCGCGACGCTGATGATCAACACACATTGGATCCAGATATCTACCGAGTTGCTATCGATACGGTGCAGGGTGCGGTGGGCGACGCGCTCGTCGTGCAAATGACCACCGAAGCGGTCGGGCGCTATTCGGCCGGCGAACAGATCAATGCGGTTCAAGCGGTGACACCGGAAGCCGTCTCGATTGCGTTGCGCGAAATCGTGCCGGACACAGCGAGCGAGGATCGTGCCAGCGCATTTTTTCACTGGCTCAACGAACGCCAAGTGCTGGCGCAATTTATTCTCTATGCCCCTGAAGAAGTCGCGACTTATATCGGGCTCTGCGAGCGCGGGGTGATCTCCGGCAGGGAGCACAGCGTGCTCTTCGTGCTGGGTCGCTACACCACCGACCAGCAGTCTTCGCCAAGCGACCTTGATCCATTTGTCGAGCGCTATACCGAGCTGCAGGTCGGGGTGCCGTGGATGGTTTGCGCGTTTGGTAAGCAGGAAGCCGAGTGCATGGCCGCGGCGATCGAAATGGGCGGTCATGCCCGCGTCGGTTTCGAAAACAACCAATTGCGCCGCGATGGCAGCGACGCCGCCGGGAACGCAGACGCGGTCGCCGACGCGGCCGGTGCGGCCCGTGCGCTGGGCCGCCCGATCGCAAATGCCGCAACCGCGCGCGACGTGCTCGGCGGACGGTCAACGATGCCGGATTAACCGCGCGTCCGCGTTCCAAGTCGCCGACCCGTCGCCCACGGCCGCTACCCGTCTTAGAGTGGAAACAGATAAATAGAATAAGGAGGACGTTACCGTGAAAAAATTAGCTCTAACTGTCATCGCTGCAGCCCTTGCCGGAGGCGCATTTGTGCTCGCGTCGCCTGCTGAAACGCAGGCCCAGCAAAAGTTCATTACCATTGGTACCGGCGGCGTGACCGGGGTGTATTACCCGACCGGCGGCTCCATCTGTCGGCTCGTCAACAAGGACCGCAAGATGCATGGCATCCGCTGTACCGTCGAAAGCACGGGCGGTTCGGTCTACAACATCAACACGATTCGGGCCGGCGAACTCGACATGGGCGTCGCTCAGTCGGACTGGCAATTCCACGCCTATAATGGATCCAGCAAGTTTAAAGCCAAGGGTGCATTCAAGGGATTGCGCGCAGTGTTCTCGGTTCATCCGGAGCCCTTCACCGTCGTCGCGCGCGCCGACTCCGGGATCAAGAATTTCAACGATCTCAAAGGCAAACGGGTCAACATCGGCAATCCGGGTTCGGGCCAGCGCGGCACCATGGAAGTTGTGATGGAGGCCCTAGGATGGTCGAAAAGCGACTTCGCTCTTGCGTCCGAGCTTAAATCCTCAGAGCAATCATCAGCCCTGTGCGACAACAAGATTGACGCCATGGTGTTCACGGTTGGCCACCCGAGCGGATCGATCAAGGAAGCGTCGTCGTCGTGCGATAGCGTTATCGTCGAAGTCTCAGGGGCGGCGATCGACAAGCTCGTGAACAACAACTCCTACTACCGCTTTGCGACGATTCCCGGCGGGATGTATCGCGGCAGCCCCAGCGATGTGAAAACATTTGGCGTTGGTGCAACGTTCGTAACGTCGACCGATGTGCCGACCGACACGGTCTACACCGTGGTTAAAGCCGTGTTTGAGAACTTTGATCAATTCAAGAAACTGCACCCTGCGTTTGGCGTGTTGCAGAAAAAACAGATGGTCAAGGACGGTCTATCGGCTCCGCTCCACGATGGCGCAGCCAAATACTACAAAGAAGCCGGCTTGATGTAATCGAAGGCTCGGGAGCGGCAGGTGCCGCTCCCGTTTCTTTCCGCAGATACCCCCGCAGGCCTACTGGTGCGTCGTGGCTTAACCGCGCCGCTGCACAACGAGTCACCGCTATTACTGCGAGATAGGGATAACGTAGCTGTACTGGCCCACCTGTAGCGACGCGTGAGGCGGGCAAGGGGGACCGACGCATGAGTGACTCAGCTGTAGACCAAGAGAGCCTCGACGCGGCCGACTCGATTGTTGCCGAGGCCAATACCGGCGGCCGCAGTCCGAGCGGCGTGTCCGCGAAAGTTCTGCTGATCGTCCCGTTCATCTGGTCTGTGTTCCAGCTTTGGTATGCATCGCCGCTGCCGTTCATGCTGCGGGTCGCCGTGCTCAACGATACCGAAGCACGTGCCATCCATCTGGCGTTCGCAATATTTCTAGCCTTCCTCTCATTTCCGGCGTTGAAACGTTCGCCACGTCATTTCATCCCGATCCAAGACTGGGTATTGGCAATTGTCGGCGCCCTCGCCGCGGCTTACCTCTTTTTATTCTACGAGGCGCTATCGGATCGTCCCGGTGACCCCACCACTTACGATGTCGTCGTCGCGGTTATCGGAATGGTGATTTTGCTCGAAGCGACTCGTCGTGCCCTGGGCCCACCGCTAATGGTCGTAGCGTGCGTGTTTCTCTTCTACACATTTGCCGGCCCGTTGATGCCAGACATCATTGCCCACAAAGGGGCCAGCTTGAACAAGGGCATGTCCCACTTCTGGCTCTACACCGAAGGGGTTTTTGGTGTCGCTCTTGGTGTTTCAACCAGCATGGTGTTTTTGTTTGTGTTGTTTGGCTCACTGCTGGAGCGCGCGGGAGGCGGCAACTACTTCATCCGCATCGCCTTTGCCTCACTCGGCCATATGCGCGGCGGTCCGGCCAAGGCAGCTGTTATCTCGTCGGCGCTGACCGGGCTGATCTCTGGATCGTCGATCGCCAATGTGGTGACCACGGGCACGTTTACGATCCCGTTGATGCGGCGCGTTGGCTTTTCGGCCGAGAAAGCTGGTGCGGTCGAAGTGGCGTCATCGACCAACGGCCAGTTAACCCCACCCATCATGGGCGCGGCGGCATTTCTGATGGTTGAGTTCGTCGGCATTTCGCTGGTGGAGGTGATGAAACATGCTTTCCTGCCGGCGATCATCTCCTACATCGCCCTGGTTTATATCGTTCACCTAGAGGCGGTGAAGGCGGATATGAAGGGTTTGCCGCGGGCAACTGAATCACCCCTGATACAGAAAATGATCAGTTTCGTCGTCACGATCATCGGTCTCATCGTCCTGTGCGGTGCCGTCTATTACGGGCTTGGCTGGCTTAAGCCGGTTGCCGGTAAGGCGACACCGTGGATCGCGACCGTATTGCTGTTCGTCGCCTATATTGGCTTGGTCTGGTACGCCACGCGCGTTCCTGAACTCAGCACCAGCACCGACATCACGGTTTGCCCGGAAACCGGTCCCACCGTGAAAGCCGGCCTCTATTATCTGCTGCCGGTTGGCGTACTGGTCTGGTGCCTAACGGTCGAGCGGCTGTCACCTGGATTGTCGGCTTTCTGGGCGACCGTGTTCATGATCATCATCGTGGCGACCCAGCGGCCGCTCCTGGCCTACTTTCGTCAAAGCGGCGACCTCACGGCGGCGGCAATGCAAAGCCTCGACGACGCTAGGGACGGTATGATCTCGGGTGCGCGCAACATGATCGGCATCGGTGTTGCCACCGCTACGGCGGGCATCATCGTTGGTACGATTACGCTTACCGGGATAGGTCAGGTGATGACGGAGTTCGTTGAATTGATCTCCGGCGGCAGCCTTATTCTCATGCTGGTATTTACCGCGGTGATCTGCCTGATCCTCGGTATGGGCCTGCCGACCACCGCCAACTACATTGTTGTGTCGTCGCTGATGGCGCCGGTGATCGTCGATCTCGGTGCCGCTAGTGGTCTGATCGTCCCGCTCATCGCGGTCCATCTTTTCGTGTTCTATTTCGGCATTCTCGCCGACGATACACCGCCTGTGGGGCTGGCCGCATTCGCGGCCGCGGCAATCTCGGGCGGAGATCCGATCAAGACCGGTATCCAAGGCTTCACCTACGATATTCGCACCGCGATTCTGCCCTTCATGTTTATCTTCAATACCCAGTTGCTGATGATTGGCATCGACAACGTTTTTGACTTTTTCCTCACGATAATCACCGCGGTCCTGGCGATGCTTGCGTTTGCGGCAGCGACGCAGGGCTACTTCCTGGTCAAGAACCGGATCTGGGAGACCGTCGTTCTAGTCCTGGTCGCCTTTACTCTATTCCGGCCAGGGTTTTGGTGGGACATGGTCTATGAACCGATCGTGTCGTCCGATTCGACGCAGATCTTTGAGGTGGCTGAGCGCTCTCCACCCGGCGCCGATATTCAGCTTAGCGTGACCGGCGTCTCCATCGAGGGAGAGGAGGTGAGCAAAGTCGTGGTGCTACCACTTGGCGATGCCGGGCCTGGTGCCGATCGGCTAAATAATGCTGGGTTTGAAATCCGTAAAGAGGACGGGAAGGTCTTTATTGATAACATCGTCTTCGGCAGTGCGGCCGAGAAAGCGGGCCTCGACTTCGATCTTGAGATCTCGGCGATTCTTCTTGCGGCTGACCGCCCGCCCAAGCAACTGATGTTCATTCCCGCGATCATCCTTTATTTGCTCGTATTCATGATGCAGCGTCCGCGGCGACCACGCGATCCGGCTCCGGCAACGGCGTAAGGGAGCAAACAATATGTACAACAACATTCTCCTGACCGTTGACCTAAACGAAGAGAGTTCCTGGACTAAGGCGCTGCCGGTCGCGGTCGAATACTGCAAGGCGTTTGGGGCGCATCTTCATGTGATGTCTGTCATCCCCGACTTTGGCATGCCGATCGTGGCAAGCTACTTCCCTGAGGGTTTTGCCAAGAAGGCGCTAGCGGAGAGTAAGAAACACCTCGACACGTTCGTAAAGGACAAGGTGTCCGAGGATGTACACGCGGAGACAATCGTTCGCCAAGGCACGGTCTACGAGGTGATCCTCGCGGTTGCTGACGGCATTAATGCCGACCTTATTGTGATGGCGTCACACCGGCCTGAACTTAAGGATTACCTGCTCGGTCCTAACGCGGCTCGCGTTGTCCGCCACGCCGATCAGTCGGTGCTCGTCGTGCGTTAGGTCGCGATCTGGCGCGCCTATAGATAGCCGAGGTCGCGCCAAACGGCGTAGTTCTGGCGGAAGTTGGACAGCGATGTGGCTGCGCGTTTGAAGTTTGGGTCCTTGGCGGATTCTTCGCCAACCACTGCCAGCCACTGTTTCCGGAACTGGGCCAGAAGACCCGGCGACCACGTATGGAACTGAACACCGGCGGCTCTAAAGTCGGCTAGAATGCGGGCCTGAGCGGCTTCACTCTCCGCCAGAGTGTGCTGCAGATTGTCGCCACATCCGGTTTCGATCAACAGTCTCTGTTGATCGCTTAGCGCGTCCCATTTTTCGCGGCTGATCAACAATTCAACCAACGTCGCCTGTTGATGCCAGCCGGGGAAGTAATAGTGTCCGGCCACGCGGTCGAAGAAATGCTGGGCATCGATGGCCGGTGTCGCGTATTCCGCAGCGTCCAACGCACCGGACTCCAGTGCTTCATAGACGTCGCCACTGGGTAAGGTCGGCACAGCGCCGAGTTTTGCGAGGACTCGGGCGCCAAGTCCATAATAGCGGACCTTCAGCCCGCGGAAGTCTCGGACAGACTTTATTTCCTTGCGGAACCATCCTGATGCGTCGGCCGAAAGCACGGCGCACGGCATACCTCTAACGCCATAGGCTGCGTAGATATCGTCGTAGATTTCTTGTCCGCCGCCGAATTCCAGCCAGGCGAGAAATTCGCCGGGCGGTGGACCGAACGGAACGCCGCTGAAGAAGGAAGCAGCCGGTATTTGATTGCTCCAATAAGTTGATAATGCCCAGCCGGCGTCAACGTCACCGTTTCGCACGGCGTCAAAAACTCCGGCGACCGGAACCGAACCGCCGGGTTCGACAAATTGAACAACAAACTGGCCGTCCGAGAGTTTTGAAACCATGTCAGCAAAACGCCGGCCACCGGTTCCAAGTTGCATGACGTCGCCTTGAAAAGCGCTCGCCATCCGCCAAGTCACAGCCATTTCTTCAGACGCCGCCGCTTTTGCAGATTGCTGCGAGGGCGCTTCGACGTTGGACGTCGGCCGCAACGAGAACGATCCCAATCCGATTAATACGCCGATCACCAACCCAAACATCACCCCATAGGCAATCTTGGTCGTGGTGCCGGTGTACCCGGAGGTTGTGAAGTTCGAGGTTTTGGACCCAGCGCCCTGATCGGTCGGTGGCGTCGTGGTTGATTTCGGGTCCGACAGCGGCTTCTTGCCGCTGCCACTCGCATCTCGCGAATCGCTCATAATAATGTCTTGATAGTTCCCAGGCTTGGTGGTCGCAGTCTATCGACGGTAGAAACGGTTGCCAATCGCCGCCGCGTCCGACAAGAGCTGTTCTTGAACGACCCACGCTGGTCATGCATGCTCATGGCGGCGGGCCAGCGTGGCACAAGGGTAGGTATAATGGTCGCTGGAACGGCGCAACTAGAAACGGTGGAGTCCAGCGACGAACTTCTCGTCGCCGCGCGCGGACGCTGGGATATCACCAGCGTTGCGCCAATCGAGCAACGTTTGCGCGAACTGCGGCCGGGTCCGACGGTAGCAATCTCGATCGATCTCACCCAGTTGGAGGGGCTAGATACTATCGGTGCATGGTTGTTGTACCGGACGCAGCGAGATTTTCGCGTGGCCGGATTTACGGCCGAGTTTCGAAACGCGAGCGCGGATCATCTCCTCCTAATTGAGGAGGTTTCAGCCAATGATCAACCATGCGAGATCGAACCATCCCGGGGCAGCCCGCTCCTCAATGTCATTCGGCACGTCGGGGCAGGGACCACAGACATCGCCGCGGAAACCGCTGAGCTCCTAGGATTTCTCGGCAACATCGTGGCGGCCACAGCGCATGTGCTTGCGCGACCGAGACGGTTGCGTTTTACCTCGCTCGTTTATCACATGGAAGAAGTGGGTCTGAATGCGATCCCGATCGTCTGTCTGATCTCGTTCCTGATCGGCGTCGTTCTCGCCTATCAAGGGGCGACCCAGCTGCGCCAGTTTGGCGCGGAAGTTTTCGTTGTTGATCTGGTCGCCATCTCCATCTTGCGCGAAATCGGTATTCTGCTAACGGCGATCATAATCGCCGGTCGATCGGGCAGTGCCTTTACTGCGCAAATCGGGTCAATGAAGGTGAATGAGGAAGTCGACGCGATGCGAACGCTGGGCCTCGATCCGATAGAGATACTCGTTCTCCCGCGGGTTCTGGCGCTGGTCATTTCGCTACCGTTGCTGACGTTTATCGCTGATCTCATGGGCCTGTTCGGCGGCGGACTGATGGCCTGGATAACGCTCGATATATCGCCGGCCGTTTACATCGAGCGCTTGAACCAATCGGTCGGTCTGTGGAGTTTTTTTATCGGACTGATCAAGGCGCCCGTCTTTGCCTTCATCATCGCCATGATCGGTTGCTTTGAAGGGCTGAAAGTCGTCGGCAGTGCGGAAAGCGTAGGTCAGCAGACAACCCGAGCAGTGGTCGAGGCAATTTTTCTAGTCATCGTGTTCGACGCTATTTTCTCGATTTTCTTTGCTTTCGTCGGGGTCTGATGTGGTGGACAACGCCGAGGTCATAATCAAAGTTCGTGGCCTAACGAATCAGTTTGGGCGACAGGTCGTTCACGACGCTCTCGACCTCGATGTTCGCAAAGGGGAGATTATCGGTGTCGTGGGAGGATCCGGGACGGGGAAGTCCGTTCTCCTGCGCACGATTGTTGGACTGAACCGCCCGATCGCGGGAACAATCGAAGTATTCGGCCAAGACGTTGAGAAACCAATCCTCGGCGAGGATCAGCGAAGACCTCAGCAACGGTGGGGCGTGCTGTTTCAAGACGGGGCTCTGTTTAGCTCGCTAACAGTGGCCCAGAATATTGAAGTGCCGATCAAAGAGCACACGGACGTCCCGCAGACGCTCATGAATGAGATTGCGGCCTACAAGATAAGCTTGGTTGGACTTGCCGCCGACGCCGGTGCCAAATACCCGTCCGAACTTTCCGGCGGCATGCGCAAACGAGCCGGTCTGGCGCGGGCGCTTGCCCTCGATCCCGACATACTGTTCCTCGACGAACCGACTGCTGGACTCGATCCGATCGGAGCTGCGGCGTTTGATGAACTCATCAAGCGCCTCAGGCGGGCCCTTGGTCTTACGGTTTTCATGGTGACTCACGATCTGGACAGCCTGCACGCGATCTGCGACCGTATCGCGGTTCTTGCCGACAAAAAGGTGCTGCTCACGGGTTCCATGGGCGAGATGCTGGCGTGTGACCACCCCTGGGTGCATGACTACTTCCACGGCCCCCGTGCTCGCGCGGCCCAGATCGCCTAGGAAATTTCATTGGAAACCAAAGCGAGCCACCTCGTCATCGGAACGTTCGTTCTTATCGTTGTCGCGGGTATTTTTGGCTTTGTCATCTGGCTTGCGAAGCTGCAAATTGATCGCGAGTTTTCCGAGTACTTTGTCTATTTTGACGGTGCGGTAAGCGGCCTGAGCGACGGCGCCGATGTGTTATTCGATGGAATACCGGTCGGCAGTGTTGAAGACATCCGAATTGACCCCGACAACAACGGGCGCGTGCGCGTCCACGTGGAGATCGACGCCAATACACCAATACGGGAGGATTCGATCGCCGTTTTACAGCTCAAGGGGATCACTGGTGTTTCGCAATTATTGATAGAAAGCGGGACGCAAGAAAGCCCAATGTCGAAACCTACGCCGGAGCGGCCTATTCCAGAAATTGCCTCCAAACCATCTCAGTTTGAGCAGATTTTCGAAGGTGCGCCGGAGGTTGTCGCAAGCCTTCTTGAGCTGATCACGCGCGCCAATAATTTTCTCAATAACGAAAATCGGCAGGCCATATCCAATATTCTCGGCGACATTAATACGCTTACGACCGCTATCGCCGGTCGAACCGCCGACCTCGATACGTTAATAACCAATCTACGCGATACGACCGGAAATATTAGCGATGCCGCGGGATCGGTAAGCGTAATCGCCGATGACCTGCAGACCCTGGTCAAAGATGCCAACCACACGCTGGCGCTGACACGCGGCGCGCTTGTCAACGCCGATAAATTGTTGGATGAGGATGTTCGTGCACTGTTTATTGAGGCACGCCGAACGAGTAAGGCAGCTACCCGGCTTACCGATGAAGCGGGTTCGTTGGTTGCTGAGAACAGGCGTCCGTTGAATGAATTTGCGACCGAGGGGCTGAACGACTTCACCGGGTTGGTACGTGAAATGCGAGAACTCGTAGCGGCATTGACACGCGTCTCCGAGAAAATCGAATCGGATCCGGCGCGCTTTTTCTTCGGCGACTCACAGCAAGGTTTCCAAGCCCAATGATCGCGTTTCGATCTCGACCGAGTTTTAGATCTCTTCGCTCTAAGTTGGCGTTAGCGACTGCGATCCTTTGCGTTGCGACGTTGGCTGGCTGCGGGCTACCCCTCCCCGGACAGGGAGAAGCACCGAAGCTCTTTACGCTGTCGCCAAAGAGTACGTTCGATCAAGCGTTACCCCGGGCGGACTGGCAACTGGTCGTGGATATTCCGGTCGCGGCCGGCGGCCTCAACACGAACCGCATCGCCCTGCAAACCAAGCCCATTGAGATGCAGTACTACGCGCTTGCGCAATGGACCGAAACCGCACCGCAAATGGTGCAGACCCTTCTCGTCGAATCCTTTGAAAACACTGGCAAGATTGTCGCTGTTGGGCGTCAAGCGATTGGCCTTCGCTCGGACTTCAATCTAAAGAGCGAGTTGCGCGAGTTCCAGGCGGAGTACTTGGCGGGGGCCAAAGTTCCTACTATCCGGGTACGCGTTAACGCCAAGGTCATCCGCCAACCCCAACGCACGATCATCGCATCTCGCAATTTTGAACACCGCGTTGTCTCGGGGGGCAGCGGTATGGATGACGTTGTAGTAGCGTTCGATGAAGCTCTCGGAAAAGTACTCAAAGAGATTGTCGAGTGGACGCTCAGCAATACATCGTAAGCCCGGAGTCGCATCTCTCTTTAGATCATTTGTCGTCCACCAATCTCGTCCTCTATAGGGAGACATGTCCTATCTCCAGATAAGAGGCCACCGCCTTGAATGTGCGTGGTTCGGCCCTCGCCAAACCTCCCGCCCGACTCTGGTACTGCTCCACGAGGGTTTGGGATCGATCGGTATGTGGGGCGATTTTCCAAACGCGCTAAGCGAGGCTACCGGCCTGACGGTCTTCGCGTATAGCCGGCATGGTTACGGCGGCTCCGATCCTTTGACCGAGGGCTTCGGCGTAAACTACATGCACCAAGAAGCGTTGACGATTTTACCGGCCGTCCTTGATGAAGTGGGGATCGATCAACCAATTCTGTTCGGCCACAGCGACGGTGCGTCGATAGCGCTGATCTATGCAGGGGGCAATTCCGATCCTCGCCCGCTCAAACTTGTGCTCGAAGCTCCGCATGTTTTTGTCGAGGATATTTCGATCTCTGGAATCGAAGCAGCGCGAAAGGGGTACCAAGACGGTCGCCTGCGTGCTGCCCTTGAACGCTACCACGGCGCCAACACTGATCGTGTTTTTTGGGCGTGGAATCGGATTTGGCTCGATCCGGCTTTCCGGTCGTGGAATATCGAACCCTGCCTTTCTTCGATAGGGGTCCCGATACAAATTATCCAAGGTCGAGATGACGAATATGGAACGCTAGCTCAGGTTGAGGCGATCGCGGGTCGATGTGTAGGACCAATCGAGACAGTGTTGTTAGAGGAATGCGGCCATTCCCCACATCGAGCCCAGCGCGACAACGTTATTGAAAACGTTGCGCGCTTCGTTTGCTGAGCGGGGCGGACGAGAGGAGTCGATCCGTTGTGCTCGCTCCGGCAAACGCCCTGGGCTAAGTTTCCGCATGGCGATCTTGCGCCCAACCACCGCACAGCGCCGGTATTTGCGGCGTGGCTTGAAACAACCCGGCGGCAAGCTGCCGTTATTCGACGAGCACGGCCAGCAGATCAGCATGGAAACCATTCGCGCGTGCATCAGGCATGGATGGGCGGAACCGTGGTTCGCGAATCCGATCAAGCCGGACTGGCTGGTGTGCAAACTCACGGTCGAGGGACGATCTGCGATTGAAGAACGTCGCATTGGAGGCAAGTAAATGCTGACCGGAACCATCGGCGATTTAGTGCTACCCGCCGCAATATTTCTAGGTATTCATATTTGCGTCTCGGGGACTCCGTTGCGTGGAGCTGTCGTTCGCACAATCGGTATGCGGGCTTACCTCGCGCTGTTCTCGCTCACCTCACTGGCTGGGTTGGTATGGATGATCCTAGCCTATCGGGACGCTCTTTTTATCCCGATTTGGCACGCGCCAGTGTTTGCGTGGGTCGGCATTCTGGTTATGCCGGTTGCATTGATATTTGCGATTGCGGGCTACACGACGAAGGGCCTAACCGCGTCCGGCCCAGGCATAGCCAGCCTCGAAGATCGTGACCTAGCCATAGGAATCGGCAAGATCACGCGGCATCCTTTGTTTATGGTCCGTCGTTTTATGGTCAGCGGCTCACTTGCTGGTCAATGGCGATATCGCATCACTCATCATGTTCGGTGCTTTTCTTGTCCTTGGACTTGTTGGTCCGCATTCCATCGATGCTAAGCGGCGCAAGAACGATCCCGATGGGTGGGCGCGGGTTGCAGCGGTAACGTCAAACTTACCCTTCGCGGCAGTACTTACCGGTCGCACGCGTATCTCTTTGAGTGAAATCGGATGGTGGCGAACCGCAGCTGCCGCGCTCGTCTACGTAGCGCTCCTTATTGGACACGGCTGGATCTTCGGTGCGCCAGTCCTGAACTAAGATTTTTTAAACTGCGAGGTTGACAAGGACTTAATGACGTCCAATATTTAACCGAATAGTTAAATATTCCAGTAAACCGTTTTCATGGCGTGGCGCGCGGCTCGCACGGTATTCACCAATTGCCTAAGATAAACCGGAGTTTCGCGAGCGTCGATTAGCGGCATTTGCGCCATTAACCATGCCCCAGCCAGTAACCGTTGCGATCGTCGGTTCCGGCCCCGCCGGATTCTACACCGCCGAATCACTTATTAAGTCGGACCTCATTTGTGAGATCGACATCATCGATCGCCTGCCCACGCCGTATGGATTGATCAGGGGCGGGGTCGCGCCCGACCATCAGACCACTAAGAACGTCTGGCGACGCTACGAGAAAACCGCGCTCCACGAACAGGTCAAATTCTATGGCAACGTCGAGGTCGGTCGCGATGTCAGTATCGATGACCTTCGCGAGCGCTATGATGCGGTGGTGCTGGCGATTGGCTCTGCGTTAGATCGACCACTCGGCATTCCTGGCGAGGATAAGGTTGGCGTCTTCGGTGCCGCCGCCTTTGTTGGCTGGTACAACGGCCATCCTGACTTCCGTGATCTCAATCCAGATCTCAACATTGGTACTGCCGCTGTCATCGGCGTGGGTAATGTCGCAATCGATGTAGCCCGGGTGCTCGCAAAGACGCCCAGCGAAATGGCCGAGACCGATCTCGTGGATTACGCGGCTAAGGCGGTCCACAGCTCGCCGCTTACAGACGTGTATATGTTTGGCCGTCGTAGTGCG
>Ga0115002_10002104_pt1 | contig 26381 bp, 25 predicted proteins | sample ArcticOcean_MG_C_8_FD_89576 | JGI IMG/M metagenome (GOLD analysis project Ga0115002, IMG submission 89576) | Marine microbial communities from western Arctic Ocean - ArcticOcean_MG_CB11_86 | ecosystem: Environmental > Aquatic > Marine > Oceanic | place: Arctic Ocean: Canada Basin | collected... | reverse complement strand
TGAGTGGATAGAAACTGAGGGGCGCGTTACGCGCAACTTCTATTCATTAACGGGTGGCGAACGGACGCATCCGGAGGTCTGGAAAAATTACCAGGATGCGCTTGTTGCTGCAGGCTTCGAGATTATCGCCGAGGGCATGTTTGCGGAACGCAATGTGAAAGCCACCAGTGCTCGCCCTGATCGGGAAAGGAACGCGCCGACGATACGATTTACGTACTCGTTTCACTGGAACAACATTCCAGCGGCGAAGTGGCCACGCTAATCGCCGTTGTTGAAACGAAAAAAGCAGAGACCGGCATGGTCGTCGCCAATGCAGAAGAGATGGGCACGGACATTGATGAGTTGGGCCGCACGGTTCTCGATGGACTGCAGTTTGAACATGATTCGGCGACGCTCATGGCAGAATCCAAGCCAGCGCTGGATGAGATCGCGAAGCTGTTGAAGTCGCTCGACGGTAAGGGTTTTTACGTTGTTGGACACACCGATTCATCCGGGACCCACGCGTACAACATGAAGCTTTCTGCAGATCGTGCAACGGCGGTGCGTGCAGCGTTGGTGAAGGACTACGGTGTTGCATCCAAATGCCTGGAGGCGGCCCGTATCGGTCCGCTGACCCCTGTTTTCACTAATAGCTCGCAGGGCGGTCGAGCGAGGAATCGTCGAGTGGAACTGGTGGAGCGCTAGTCGACTCTTTGCCAATCTCATGCGTCGACCTGCTCCGATTCACCGCCCGTACTACCTGCCGTTTCTCGCCGCGCTAACGAGGCAGCCTATGGCAACGGTGAGGACACATTTACGGTCGAGTTGGCGGGCGCGGCGTTCGTCTATCAGCTGGACTGTCATCCTGGCCCGATTGCCTGCCGTACGCACGGTCCCCGGTCAGAATGTGACTGACGTTTCGACACCTCGGCGATACGTTGGACGTCTGTGTTTTTGCCGTTGAACGGGAACGATGATGTGCGGGCGATCATCCTGATGCCTGTCTCACGGAGAAATTGGTCGATGATCGCGCGCCCACATCAGCCACGGGAGTGGATGGGTTGGTGACGGCTGGCGACGCCCGTCTAAGGCCTGCGCCAGCGGTTTGCGTTGCTTCAGACGGTTCAGGTCTCGCGCATCTCCGCGAACACGTCTTTTGCGATGATCATCGCTTCGCGTACCGACGGCACACCGATGTATCCGGCGGTATGCAGCAGTGCCTCGGCGAGTTCGTCTTCCGTCCAGCCCTGGCGCAGCGCCATCTTGAGGTGCAGGGTCAATTCCGGCCAGCGGCCGGTCGAGGTATCGGTAATGACGCAGATCAGCGCGCGCGTCTTCAGATCGAGCCCCGGTCTTGCCCACAGGAGGCCGAATACGGCCTCCCTGGCGTAATTGCCGAACTTCTTCATGATGGGATCGTCGTAGACGGTGTTCGCCATATCGGTGGCCATCTCGTCACCCATCACCTGGCGCCGGATCTCTGACCCCTTTCGGAACGCTTCGCTCTCTGCCATTGGTTTGCTCCATGAATTGTGCGGTTGGCATTATGCGGCAGGTCTGTCACAACACCCACTGCGAACCGATGTTCGATGCCACAGATGGATGTCCCGTGACCAACATGACGCTCGCGTCGGGTGCTCCGGGTTCAGCCGGACCGACGTATTGATGGCGGGATCGTTCGCGCCGTCATGGCCAAACACGTGGGCGCCGTCTAAAGAAGGTTGTGTACAGGATGGTGCCAGGGCCCCATATCCCGGCACCCACCATCGCGCGATCCGCAACTCGGCAATCAGCTCACTGCGAAACACGCCATTGTCTGTTTCTATGGTCTCTTCGATTGATTTGTACACACTGTCCAAATCACCGAGGGCCAGATAATCGAGCGGGTGCGGCGCGTGGAGCTTATTGAAAACCGACCTGGCCCTTGTGGGGTCACCGATCTTGGCGAGCAACCACACCGTCGTCGCCGAGTGCTGCGCGACTAGCTCCTCGATGAGCGGTTTCGCTTCTTCGAGTTCACCCAGCATGGCCAGCCCGCACGACCGTATCTTCAATGCCTCCTGGCGGAAAGGTCCGTCATGCGCGAGATCCATCGCCTCGCCTGAGAACCTCAGTGATTGCACATAGTCCCCAGCGACATTCAACAGCCGGGCGCGCCTGCCCAGAATGGCTGCCCGCTCGCTTCTGCCACAAGTTTCCGTGGCTGTCGCTGCGTGACTCAGTGATTCCTCGATTGTTTCCTCCGACATGGCCACCTGGGCGAGGTTAATGCTGAAGACATACCAAAAATGATTGTCTTTCAGACCTCGCCGGAAGCACTCCGCCACCTTTTCATAGTTCAGGTCGTGCCGCAGGTACCTTTGGCCTTTCCTCATCATCGTGAACACGGAGTTGGGGTCGATACGCTTCAATGCCTCGACATCACGCAGCAACCAGTGAGCAGCAATGAACGTCGGATCGGCCTTCGCGGCCTTTTGCGGCAGACGCCGAGCCAGGGCCATGTGGACCCCAGCCCAGGTAGAAGGGTAGAAATGCATGTCGTGCCCGAAGCCGAGGTGTCGGTTGGGCGGTCATTTCCTTGATCGACTCTGCGGTCCAGGCTCTCCGAGCAACGTCGAATTCCAATGTCTTGTCATCGTGCGGCTGGTGGTTAGCGCAAAAAAAGAGCCCGGCGTGAGGCCGGGCTCTTGTCAGATGACAATAATCCGCGAATGCAGTCCGATCAGATCTTGTTGCGGCGTGTAGCTAAACCCACAAGATCAAGCATCAGGAGACCCAATGCGCCAGGCGCCGGAACGCCAAACATGTGATCAAGCTCGTTCGTATGCAGCTGGATTTCATCACTTGAGAACTCGATCGTCTCACCGAGAAACCCATTCATGAGGGTACGCCCGCCATGCCCACCACGATGCCGGCCTTACCGTCTTCAAAGGTAGCAGCCGTCGTTGTGCCCGCTCCCGCCGTAAAACTGCGTGAGCAAGTGCCGTAAGTAGGGTTGGTTAGCACCTGTACCGACCCCGATAGGCCCGCATCAAAGTCCCCGAGTGTCAGTGTTCCCTTGTTCGTTGCGAACTGAGTAACTTCAAAAGCACTGTCTCCTTCGGTCAACCAGTGACTGAAAATTGCTTTCCCGCCGCCGGTCACGTGGGCACTGAGGGCGGTCGCGGCAGTTCCGTGGCTAGAGCTATCGAACTGCGTAACTACCAGATCGAAGGTCGAGCCTCCAATCGCAGTTACAAATGCTGCGTCGCTCGACACAGTCGTGACCGTATGGCTCGATGCAGCCAGTGCATCACCCCACGTGTCAGTCGCGAACACGAAGTCATCGTAAAAGAGGACGGTCCCGGCGTTCGCCTGCATTGACGTCCCTGGTCCCAGACATAGTGTCAGGGACCAGGCTCATGAGCGGCTTTTTGATTATGGGTTTCAAGTGATTGCCCTTTCGGTGATGTGTTTGTTCCAAGCAAGGAATTAACATGCCATAAAATTTAAACTGTATAAAATCAAGGGTTTATGTAAATCCCTACGACCCGACGAGCGCAATGTATAAAGCCCATCGACACTCACAGGCAGTCATACGGATCCGGCATATGGTCGTGCAGCCAGTGCCGGTCTCGCAGTTAAGGTAAAGATGCTACGGCGGGTACGTTGATGGTTGAATTCATGACCACGTCATGACGCCGATTCGTCGCAGAATCGCCCCCGCCGCGCCGTACCCCGAAGACAGCGCCACCGTCTTCGGCTCAATCTCCCCGAGATCCACGACGCGGACGAGACGCCGCTGCAAATGTGCATGAACGCATCTCGCCGATGCAGCCCGTCGATCGCGAGATTATGTGGCCCTAAAGTGCGGGTGTGTGCCGTGGCAGTCGTCGGACCGGAAGAAGCTGTTCAATCGTGTACGCAAGATTCAGCAGCTTCTGCTCTGCCCATGGTTCTGCCAGTAATTCGATGGCGACCGGCATGTCGTCGCCTCCGAAACCGGCGGGCACGGATATGGCCGGTAGTCCGGAAGCTGCCGCGAGCTTGCAATTGAAGTGGGTCTGTTCCGCATTCAACAGCACGGCTTCCTGAGTGGCGGTCGGATAGACCAGAACATCCACCTGCAGTTCGTTGAACAACGTGAGAAGTTGCTTGCGGAGTCGACGCCCGTCCTCATGCCGTTCCAGATACGTGGTTCGCGAATCGAACTCGGGATCCAGTAAGTTTGTCCAGAGGTTCGCTACAGTCGGTTCCAGGCGTTCAGTGGCGACGACCTCGGCGAACGATTGCACGGGCAGTTCTGGATATTGCTGAAGGTACGCGGTGAGATCCCTTTTCAGATCATAGTCGTCAACGTAGAAAGCGGCAGGCGACGACGTTGCCGTGCGCAGATCTTGCAATGCCTGCGAACTCAGTCGTTCCACGGCAACACCAGCTTTAGCGAGCGTCTTCAGCACAGTCTCAATTCGATCGTTGACCGGCGCGTGCACGGCCTGGTCGCCAAACCAATCGGCAAGCACGCCAACCTTAAAAGCCCTGAGGTCGACTTGCTGGAGAGCTGCCACGTAGCTCTCGGGCACCTTGCCGAAAGACTCAGTGGTTTGTGGGTCGAGGGCGTCATATCCGACTGTCGCGTCGAGCATGATCGCCAGGTCACGGGTCGAACGAGCGAGGGGGCCACCGATATCCCGCGAGCTGGATAGCGGGACGATTCCCTGCCTGCTACTGAGTCCCTGGGTTCCACGTAAGCCAACCAGATTGTTGTGCGCCGACGGAACGCGAATGGAGCCACACGTATCGCTGCCCATACCGGCGGCCGCAAAATTAGCAGCGACGGCGGCGCCGGTGCCACCACTGGAGCCGCCTGGATGCCTGTCGACGCCGTATGGATTGCGTGTCGCGCCGAAAGCGGAACCCCGAGTCGTCCATCCATACGCGAACTCATGCATGGTCGTCTTGCCGAGGATAATGGCCCCGGCTTGTTTCAATCGCGCCACCTGCGTCGCATCTTGTTTCGGCCAGTGCCCATCGATGATCGCCGAGCCTGCCGTAGTCGGCGCATCGATAGTTTCGTAATTGTCTTTGATCAACACCGGAATGCCGTGCAGAGGCGAACGTGGCCCGGTGACTTTGCGCTCGTCGTCGAGCGCTTGGGCCTGCGTCAGCGCTTTGTCGTTCGTGTGTTGTATTGCGTTCAACGTTGGCCCTTGCTGATCGTATGCCTCGATGCGTGCGTGGTACCACTCGACCAGTTGAACCGCCGAGATTTGGCCGTCAGACATCCAGGCCTGCAGGTCTTCAATGGACGCTTCTAACGGGTTCGGTGCGGCGCTTGATTGAGGTGCCAATAGAACGATGCCGCAGATTGTGAGAAGGAGAGAGGGTCGCATACGCCTCCGATGGTCGTGGGTGGGTGAGGCACGAGGCAGATTACCGTACGCAGCCGGTGTTTGGGGAGCCTGACGAGGAATACTCAACAGACAGCCACCTTGTGTGCGCTTCTCGAGTCAGTTTTCGAATCTCGTGTCGTGGCGAGTCATTCGCCAGACGGCGGCAGGCGCTGGGCCGAAACAAACATCTGCTGTTGCTGGTCGAGGTAGCGGCTGTGTCAGTTTCTGCTGAACATCGACACCCGATACAGGACGACCAGCGCACACGGTTGTTTCCGCGGAAACATCTGTAAGCCATGCAGACGATGTGCACAAAACAGTTTCCGCGGGAACATCTGACGGCCATGGACCCAGGTAGTTGAAGTAGCATGAACATCTCTACACATTGTTCCGGGTGGCAAAGAGACAAGGAGGCAGAGTGGCAAATCAAAGTGCAGTATTTTGAGAATACGCCTCGACTATCGGTATTCCTGATGTTTTGAGGATTTTTCCAGAGATGAGTGACTATCTCAATCAGGGGGGGTGATTGACTGAAACGAGCAGAGGTCAATGGCTGACGTCGAGTAGTGCGGTTATCTGCAAGAGATTGTTGATGGGACAAGAAGGTAGCGCCAGCGAACTGATCATGGGTGATTCGAACACCTGAGCAGGTCATGTCAGGCGGCGATCGGGCCGCAGCATGAGCCCGAATTCGGGCAAATGTGTGGATCAGTCACGTCGGCAATCACCCGCGGCGTGCCGCCGCAGCGAGGACACAGGCTTATATCAATCCTGAAGACACGTTTTTAGTCGCGGTGCCCAAGTTGACACACAGGGGTCAGCGGGGCGCTCGGTTCGGATGCTGGTTGCTCGTTAGGATCGCCTTCACGCGGCGGGAATCGCTATGAACTCCTGCGCAAGATGCACGGCACTCAGTGGCTTGGCTGGGAAGGCGACACCTTCTCATCGCGAGACCTGGGGGAGACCCAGGCGTGGCTGCGCAGCAATCCGGGACCACATTGGTCTGCTCGAGGCCGATAAGCGACGTAGCTGCCTCGTGTAAGGAAACCTTCTGTCGATCTGCGAGCGCGTCCGTTCATGCCCGATTTCGGCGACGTACCTGCACCATTAAGGGGATGCTTGCGTCTCATCCATCGAATCGCAACGCCATCGCCAGTTCGTCGGGGCCCATGCCCTCTCTGGTATAGACGAAGCGGAGTTGGCGAAAACGTTGTCCGGCTAGCCGGCCGGTGGCTGATCCCACCGTATTGCCCTGCCACTCAATTGCGGCCACGCCGCCGGCGCGGCCGCTTTAGCGAGGCATGCGTCCAGCGGCAGGTCGGAATCCCAGTGGTAGGCAATGGTGCGCTGCCCGTTGGTATCGCTCGACGCGTCGGACGCCAGCCAGACGATGGGTGCATCCATCACCTGAGGCTGGATCAGGTTGTCCCTATCGACTGGCGAGCTATCTGGCACGAGTTCAGTGTTGGTCAATCGCCCGGCACCAGGGCATTGGCCGTAACGCCCGCGCCTCGTGAGGCCAGCGCATGCCCCCACCCATCTCGGACCCGGCTGCACCGTGCATAATGGAGTCTCCCGCAGTCAAGCGGGCTGATGCAAGCGGCTTGCTTGTTTCGATCACCCTGCAAGGAGAAAGCCGATGGCACTCGTAGAATGTGAAGTCGAAGATGGACTCGTGACCCTCACGCTTAACCGACCCGAGACACTGAACGCACTGAACCCCGCGCTTTTCATCGAACTGCGCGAGCACATCGACCGCATAGCGGCCACGCCTGACGAGATCGGTTGCGTCATCATCCAGGGCAACGGTCGCTCGTTCTCCGCGGGCAATGACCTGAAAGCGATCCAGTCAGGCGAGCGCGCACCCAGCCCACGGTTCCAGGCGGAGACGCTGGATGCCATCGAAGCAATGCCACAACCGGTCATCTTCGCCGTGCAGGGCCACTGCTACACGGGTGCGCTCGAACTCGCGCTCGCCGGCGATCTCATGATCTGCGCTGACAACGCACGCTTCTCGGACACGCACGGCACGTGGGGGATGTCACCCACCTGGGGCATGAGCCAACGCCTCCCGCGGCGCATTGGCCTGCTGGCCGCGAAGGAGATGATGTTCTCGGCCCGCGTCATCGGCGGAGAAGAAGCTGTACAACTAGGACTCGCGAACAAGGTCGTCCCGGATGACCAACTGGCACAAGAAGCGATCGCCATGGCCCGCGGATTTCTCGACAATTCCTGGCACACGCTGCGCTCGGACAAGATGTTGGTGAACGCAGGGCGGAATCTGGGTCTGGAAGAGAGCCTGGAGTTCGAACGGCAGAACAGTCGCTCTGGCGACGATATGGCGGAGCGGTTGGCTGGGTTCTCGAAGGGAGGCTAACTCCGCACGAGCCGGGGCGGGCGCGGCGAGACCGCCGCGCCCTTCGGCGCTGATGTCTCACAGTCAACGATGTCTCCAAATGCGTCTGACGTGCTGCCCAGTCCTGATGCCAATACCTTACGGTCTGCATCAACCACTCCCCGCATATGAGTCATCACATTTTCAAGCTGACCTTCGGTCAAGCGGTCATTCGAAGCCGCACCGTCGCACAGCAATCTCGCTGGGTCTTCGTTGCAGATCAATGTGTCTCAGTTTTTGTTGCGGACCCCGTCGTGGTAGATTCTTCTTCAATCTCAACGGGAGAAGTTAGCTATGGCCTCAACGATGGACGTGTTCACGGAGCCCACTTTCGGGAGCTCTGACGAGATTGACGACCGCCTTGCGGCGGCCCAAGACGCCAGGCTGATTAAGCTGAAGCCCATCTCCGAAACTCTGGGCATGGAAGTCGAGGGGGTGGACCTCAAGAACAAGCTCAGCGCGGAACAGGTCGCCGCGGTCTACGACGCGTTGATTCGCCACAAAGTCCTCGTCTTCAAGAAGATCAACCTGAACCACGAGCAGCAGGTGCGCTTCACCTACGAGTTGAGCAATGCTTCTCCGAACATTGGAGCGCCAACGATCGGCCACACCGTCTTTGGCCACGTAGATAAGTACCCCGAGATCTTCTCGGTCTACCAAGGGGATGGGTCGAAGCCGCGGAACATGGACAGCTACGAGGCGAAGGCCGCGACGAACCCTTGGACAGGGTACCACTGCGACATAACCGCCTGCGTGAACCCCCCAAGCATCGGGATGCTCCGCGGGGAGATCATCCCGGAGGGCGTCGGGGACACGAACTTTGGCAACCTCGCGGCCGCCTATGAGACCCTGGATGAGCCCACGAAGCAGCAAGTGGGCACCCTAAAGGCCGAGCACGAATACAAGTACGGGAAGACCAAAGGTTCCGAATACGGCGATGCGATCGCAAGCCGGCGGATGGTGAGCCATCATCCGCTGGTCTCGGTACACCCGGACACGGGGGAGAAGGTTCTCTACAACTCGCCTGGCTTCCTGAAGTTCGTGGTTGGGATCGATGAGGAGGAGAGCACGGCTCTGCTCCACAAGATCTGGGAGCACTCCGTGGAATACACCATCCAGCACGTGTGGAGCAAGGGGGACCTGGTGGTCTGGGACGAGCGCTCGACGACGCACCGCGCCCCGACCGACATCTACCCAACCGGCGCAGAGCGTCAGCTCTACCGCACGACGCTGGTGGGACGACCCTTGCACGGCCTTGACGGCAGCGTGTCCGAGATAGTCCAGGGCGAGCCGATGCGCTCCTGCGAGGACGAGTTGGCCTCGCAGATGCACGTCGACCGGACCGGGTCCTCAACGACCGGAAACAGTTTCAGCAGCGCCTTCCCAGAGCCGAATTAGTCAGTACGGTCGGGTGCCAGCCCAATAGGGCATCGCTTTGGGTTCTGAAATCTGAGCCCACGGATCTTGCCATCTCGCGGCGTACAAACAGGCGCTGAAGGGCGTTCGAGGTCCCGCTTTGCCTGCAGTAACGCCCGGACCAGATGCGGGGCCGATCGGGGCCGGCACCACGGTGAAGCTGATAAACAACCTGATTCTGGCCTCCAATCAGGTCGCGGCGATGGAAGCCCTGGTGCTCGGTGTCAAAGCAGGTCTCAGCGTGGAAACCCTGCGAGAGGTGATTTCGTCTAGCAGCGGAGCGAGCCGCGCGTTCGACGCCGTCGTTGAAGATGTGATGACGCAGAGCTCGGTGCCGCCGGCTGGCAACGCGCCGCAGCGGGGGTTACATACGCGGGTCAAGGACACTACCCTGGCCTCGGAACTCGCTCGAGACCTCTCGGTGCCCCTACTCGTTGGCTCCGTGGCGACGCAAGCCTACCTTGCCTGCGATGTACGCGGCTTCGCCAACCGTGAGCACTGGGCGTTAATCGAGATCTTCGAGGAGTTGGCCGGTATCCGGGTGCGGCCCGAGGACCTATAGCCCCGTCCGGCGCTCGCCACCACACTGCTCGCGTGGGAATAGGTTCGTCAGAGCAGCGGCGCTCGGGCTTCGGCTCTTCAATTGCAGGCGTGCAGGTCTTTGCTTTTCTGGATGCCGTGGAAGCAGGTGGGGGTGCGCCAGTAGCAGTCGCGGGGTCTCACCGGCTCAACATCAAAGGCAACCATCGCAGATGCGGGCTGAGACAAGCGCTGGAACATACTGCTTTTTCTGGCGACCTGTTCTCCAGAGACCTCGCCGAACGGGACTGCATCATCGGCAAAGTAGGGCGTGCCGATAGTACCCGCCTTGAACTTGTCGAACTCGTAGGCGAGCCGGGTGATGTATATCTGATTTATCTTTGGCTGCTGCACACACGGTTTCCCGACACCGGAGAAGAGCGCGAATGATGCTGACACAACGCTTCGTTCTTCAGTCAGTGCGCGACGAGATCGGAATACTCGGCCTGGTTCGTCCGTTGAATGACGCAGTGGATCCGCGGTTTCCTTGCAGTTGCCGGCCTTGCCCCAACAGCAAGAAGTGGCGCCCAGGGCTTGATACGTCCGGTCTTTTTAGATGCGATCGGGCGTTGAGCGCATGTAGCGTGACGGCACTTAGACCTTGACGTCGCCGTCCATGATGATACTCGCGCGGCACGCAGTCTCAGCGCCAGGCGAAACGCGGCTGCTCGTAGTGGGCGACGCGGGTGTCTTTGCCGAGCAGGCAAACCTCTCTGAACTGGTAAAGGAACACGGCTGTGGGCGCCGCAATCCAGCTCGAGCCCACCGGCATACGCAAGACCGGGTTGGCGCTCGTCACCGGCAGGTTTCGCTGCTCATAGGTCAATCCATCCACCGTCTCGAGTTCCACGTTGTCGCTGAGAAAGGGCGCGTCTTCGCGCAGGAACTCGTTGACGGGGATTCGGTGGATGGAGGCGACCTCATCGGGGCTGGGGATGGCGCCATCGTTGGCGCCGACCCACACGACAATCGGTGTGATGATGAAGCCGGAGCGCGTGACGAAGTCATCCAGGCGCCCGAGGATGTTCTCGGGCGCGACTGAAAGACCGACCTCTTCCTCCATTTCACGCAGGGCTGCCTGGTACGGGGTCTCACCCACGTCGATCCGCCCGCCCGGTAGCGCCCACTGGCCGCCATGGTTCTTGAGCTTCGATGAACGTCGGGTCAGTAGCAGGGCTGCCGAGTCCTGCCAGGTACTGTAAGCAGCCATGCCGTCGAGATCTGCACCCAGACCCTCTTCGACGACCGCCAACGTGACTGCCGCGGCCGTGCCATCTTGCTCTGCCGCGTTGACCTCGAAGGTCTCGAGATTGCGTTGAATCCGCGCCCGGAGGTCATCGTCGTATTGGTAAGTCATTCCGCGTTTGGCAAGTCGGAGTGCTGCTAGGATATCCGTCAATCAGCCGATTGTCTGCCTACGACGAACAAGGTAGCCGGGTGCAATGAAGGAAATCCGCGGCCATGGGATGAGCGGCGCCGGCAGCGGCAGCGGCAGTGACGGTGTGGGCTGGGGCGTTAACGCTGACGGATCCGCAGCGCGTTCGCAGAGATCCGCCAGCGAAGCCGCTCACTGCCGAGTGTCGTGCCTTCACGCTCGACGCCGCCTGCCAGCCCCATCAACGCGAGCGGCTGGAACAGGTCTGTCGCTACATCGATTCATCACGCGACCCGCTATCTCCTCGAGCGGTTGTCAGTCAACACCACCGGCCTGGTCGTCTTTCAACTCCACGCTCCCTTTTGCGACGCGTCGGCCGGGACACAGGGGCGTCGCGTTTGGCGATGAAGGGTGCTTGGCGCGGAGACGATCTGACCCGACGCATCGACCGACAAACCGAGTCGCGTTCCGTTCAGAGCGGTTCATCACGAGCGGTTCGCTGCGATGAATCTGATCACCACTTTGGCAAGTTCTTCGCCCTGATCATCCTGCGTGTAGCGCGTGGCATTTTTGATGGTCACGTGGTTCTGGCCCCTTGCTCCCGGTATTTCCTCCTGGGAATTGAATATCCATGTTGCCGGGATCCCCATCACTGAACGCGGTGAGGAACGGTTTGTTGAAGGTTCTTAGCGCTTCCCAGGCTTTGTGATTAGCGGGCACTTCAACGTTGTCGGGGAAGAGTGAAATCAGGCTGGGAATTGCCTGGCGCCCTGCATGTATTCCTCGGCTGGAAATGGCGCAGCATAGGCTCGCTCTTCCTCAGGAGAGGAGCTGTTTAGCCACAGGCTCATGATCGCGCCTAGGTTCAGGTCCTCGGAGGCATCGCGATGATTGATCCAGTACATGAAGCGAGGACGCGGATCGACGTCAGCGACAGCATTCTTGGTCTGATCTAAATCTACCGCGTTCCATAAGGCCCTCCCGCATCGATTCGTTTACGGCCACGGTGTTGAGCACGGGCGTATCCGCAAGCAGTTGCCGGAGCTTTTCTGCCATCGCATCCGGGATGTTCCTGGCATCAGGCAGACCGGTGTTGGTGACAAGGACCCGGGCGAAATCGATTCAGGTCGGCGGCAACGATCCGCAGAGTGATGGGCCCGCCCCAGTCGGGGTCGGTGATAGCGGCGATTACGTGTAGCTGGCCGTCGCAATCCGGGCACTGCGTGATGTCGATCTCGAAACCGCGTTTCAGACGCTGTGCACATGAGGGGTGCTGTTGGGCGGGCGCTCTCCCGCGTCGCCGCGCCCGGGTGTTGGGTCTCGGATGCGGATCGCGATCAAGTCGGTTTGGTGTTTGGCCACGATACCTGTCGAAACGGTGAGTTCGGCGAAGGCGTAGACGACTGGCCTTGGACATTGACGGACAGCCGCTCGAGACAGATAGCCGGAACGGAAGCGCCAGCGGTTGAGCGGCGCTGGGATTCTGCAGCAGGGCCGCAGCGGGTGCGGGTGCGTTACTCGACGAATCGCCGATCGAGTCGAGGGGGACTGGTGGAACCGAAAAAGGCCGGGAACTGAAGCTGTTGATGCGCGCAGTTTAAGTCGCTTCATCCACATGCGTCCGCCTATAATCCTCCGCTTTGAGGCCGATCAAAGATCACCGCCTGGTGACTGAAGTCGGAGTCCTCTATCTCGTAAGGGAGCAAAGGTGTGAGTGATACGGATCGGGTTCGACGGCAGAAACCCCTCGAGGGGATCAAGGTTATTGAATGTTCCGCCGTCTACGCTGGACCAATCTGTACTCGCATGCTGGCCGACTGCGGTGCGGACGTGATCAAGATCGAGACTCCCAAAGGCGGCGACCAGACCCGCGGGCCGACCGGTGATTCACGCGTCTTCGCCCACTTCAACGCCGGCAAGCGCAGCATCGCCGTCAATCTCGCCAATGCCGATGGTCGCGATCTAGTGATGCGTTTAACCGAACAGGCAGATGTCTTCGTCGAGAACTACCGACCGGGTGTGATGCGGAAATACGGACTCGACTATGAACACCTGAAGGCAGACCGTCCAGGTCTGATCTATTGCTCCATATCCGGCTTCGGGCAGACCGGTCCGTACGCTCAGCACGGCGCGTACGCGCCAATCGCCCACGCATCGAGCGGCTACGATGTCGCGCATATGCGTGCACAGGCGGACCCGGACGCGCCCCCGCAGCGTGCCCCGGTCATGATCGCCGACATGCTCACAGGTGCCTACGCGTTCGGCGGGATACAAACGGCGCTATTGGGTCGTGCCCAATCGGGCGTAGGTGATTACATTGACGTGTCAATGCAGGAGTCGATGATGATGCTGATTCCCGGACAGATTCAGGGCGCCCACACCGAGGATCCGCCTCGGGCTGGCGGCTTTCGACCCGTCCGGGTTCGCGATGGCTATGTGATGGCATGCATCGTATCCGATCGCAACTTCGAAGGGCTATGCCGGGGCCTCGAGCGTATGGATCTTCTCGAGGACGAACGCTTCGAGCGGTCAGCCCGCTTCCTGAACATGGACGTGCTCGTGGACATCATGGAGGACTGGGCCAAAGACCTCACTGCTGACGAAGTCGAAGCGCGGCTGAATGCTACAGGCGTCCCAGTGTCCCGTTACAACGCGGCGGACGACCTCTTTACCCACGCCCAGGTTGTCGAACGCGACTCGTTTCTGCCGATGACGGACGCCCGGGGCGACTTCCTCATCCAGCGGATGCCGTTTCTTATGAGAAACAACGACAACCTTGCGGCTTCGAGCGCGCCGGCACTTGGCGAGCACACAGACCACATCATCATCGACGAGCTCGGCATGACGGAGGCTGATGTCAGCCGGATGAGATCAAACGGGTCAGTTGCCTGAGGTGTGCGCGTTTTTCTGAGGGAAGGCGCGCTACGGCGCCTGATCAGGGAGATGCCGTGTGCCGAATAGACCCGTTATTATCCCTTGCATAGACGCCCCCTATGTCAACCCGAAGGTTTGATTTCACCGTTGAGACGGGTGCGACGCGGGTCTTTTGGTTTCGGCTCTCGAGTGGGTTGAGACCCTGGACTAGCATCCTCGATTCGCGTGCTGGGTAACCCATTAAGATTCTGTCCGCATTTGGGGTTGCCACTGCCTCCAGTTGGGTTTTGTCCAGCCATACAGTCGGTATTGGTGTAGTGTGGATCGACAAACTCCGCCTATATTCCGACGGCGTCAAACCTCTATCACAACTGCAGGAGAGCCCGATGAACGAGCTGTGCCGCCATTCGGCCACGGAGCTGGCCGCGATGATTCGCAAGGGTGTGGTGTCCAGCCGCGAGGTAGTCGAAGCGCATCTAGCCCGCATCGACGAGGTCAACGAGTCCATCAACGCGGTGGCTGTCACACTCACCGACAGGGCGCTGGTAGCGGCGGATGCGGCGGATTCGGCCGACGCGGCAGCGCGCGCCCGTCCGCTTCATGGAGTGCCATTCACGATCAAGGAGAACATCGACTGCGCGGGTACGCCGACGACGCAAGGGGTCCCCGCCTTCGCCCAGGCGGTCGCGTCTGTCGATGCGCCGATCGTCGAACGCATGCAGGCGGCGGGTGCAGTGCCAATCGCACGGACCAATCTGCCGGAGCTTGGTTCACGGCTCGACACGGACAATCCGCTGCACGGGCGTACGTACAACCCGTGGAACCGGGCGGTGACGCCAGGGGGCTCGAGCGGCGGCGAGGCTGCGGCCATCGCGACGGGTATGTCGCCGATCGGACTCGGCAACGACATCGGCGGCTCGGTGCGCAATCCTGCCTACTGCTGCGGGATCGCTGCGATCAAGCCCACCGTCGGACGGGTCCCGCTCGTGACGTCGATGGATCCGCTCGACGGCGGGATCGCCTTCGAGTTCGAGTCTGATGGGCTCTTGGCTCGGACGATCGAGGATCTGAGGACCGGGCTCGCGATCATCGCGGGCCGTCATCCAGGCGACCCGAAGTCGGTTGACGTGCCGCTCGTCGGCCCGCCGCCGAAAGCCATGACGGCGGCGCTCGTGACGTCGGTGCCGGGCGTGGTGCTTCCCGACGTGATCGTGCGTGAGATCGAGCGGGCCGGGGAGATGCTCGCCGCGCAGGGTTGGCGTGTGGAGCCTGCCCAGCCCCCGGAGCTCGAGAACGTCGTGCGCATGTGGGGTCAGGTGCTGACGACCGATTTCTCGGCCGAGCCGCTCGAGGCAATCGCGAGTCGCAGCGTCGTCAGGCTGATGTCCGGGTTTGCCGAGTACTTCGATCACGACCGCCGCACGCTCGATCGGTTGTTGACAGAGCGACGTCGCTTGCGCCGGCTGTGGTCGGCCTTTTTCGCCGAGCACATCGTCTGCGTCGGTCCGACGTGGACATGCCGGCAGTGGCCGATCGACTCAGACCTGGTCCCCGGAACCGGCGTCGAGCTGATGGTCGATAGCCTCCGTTTCGTTGCCCCGGGTAACGGTCTCGGAATTCCAGGCGTCGCGGTGCCGACGGGTGTGCACGACGGCCTGCCGATCGGCGTGCAGATCTACGCGGACCTCTTCCGTGACGACCTGTGCCTCATGGCGGCCGAGTGCATTGAGCGCGCCGCCGGGATGGCCATTCCGATCGACCCGGTCGTGTAATCTGCACCAACACCAGAGCCTGGATCAGCCCCATTGGAGCCTCAATAGCATCACAGTCCCATCGCCATCACTGTCTGCAATAACGGCAATAGGTGTGCAAGGCATGATCCAATATCATTGCTCTGAGTCTGCAAGGCCAGTTTCTATCGGCCTGTGGGCGCTTCGCGCGCTAAGTGTTGCAAGTGTGCGAACCTCCAGCTAATTTTTCGAGATCGTGAGCAGCACTGATCGAAGAACTCGCCGACGAACTCGAACACTTCCCGTGTTGGAAGGAATCACTAGGCGTTGTGCTCATCAGGTGGTTTGTACCAAAGGGGTCTGAGCCCATTTGGAGACTTCAGGAACCGACGGCAGAAGAAGTGAGACTGGTTCAGTCTCAGGCCGGGAATGAATCGCGTAACAATCTCTGCTAACCTCAACGCCAGCGTTTTGCAGGAGGTTCTAGTCGCACTAAAGCATCCATTCGCTTCAGGGAGGCTTCATGGACGGTTACATTCTGCTGGCAAGCGAGTCCACGGGCCTCCACCTGTGCGATGGGACGGAGGAAAGCAGCTTCGGGCTGCGCCCGCGCTGCGACGACAGTTGCGTGTGGGAGTGGGAGAGCGCTTCATCCCTGAGGAACGCCGCGACGGGCGGCGTGGTGACGGTCGAGCCGATCGGCGCGCTGCCAGGCCCGATCCAGGCGGCGGCGATCGACGCGGCGTTCGGACCCGGCGCCAGCCTGCTCGTGCCGCAAAAGTACCGCCTTGTGAGCGACGCGCACAGGCTGGCCGGTCTGGGGGACCAACTGCTGTTCTCAGCGCGCGAGGCGCCGACCCGCCTGCCGTCGGCCTACCTGGCGGATCTCGAGACGCAGGGGTGGACAGTGGTGGAGAACATGATGAGCCCAGCGATGGTGTCGAATCTGGCTGCGAACATCGACATCGTGCGGGAGAACAACGCCGAGAAGGAGGCCCGGGTGAAGACGGCTCAGGACAGCCGCCCCTACAAGTCCAACGACAACGTCATTCGCCCGCGGGCGCTGATGGACAAGGGCGAGAGCTTTCTCGGCATGACGCCGGCGGTGGCGCAAGCACTGATGCACCCGGTCTCGCTGTGGCTGATCGAGAGCTACCTTGGCGTCGACTCTATCCATTACTGTCAATGTCCGGGATTCTCCATCCTCAGGCCGGCGGAGAAGACAGGAGAGAATGCACGCGTCATGCCGGGCGGTTGGCACGCCGACTACCCCTATCCGCTCACCAGCGAGACGGAATCTCACACGTTCATGCTCGGCCCGGAGGAGTTTGCGAAGCTCGACGCGTCAATCTCGCCGCGGTTCCCCGACTGGAAGCGACGCAAGGACAGACTGGGGATGCAGTTCAATATCGCGTTGACGGACTTCACACCGGAAACGGGGGCCACTCAGTTTGTTTTGGGTTCTCATGAGTTTGGCACCCCGCCGCCGACAGAGATGAACGCGGTGCCGACCGCCGCAGGGGCAGGACCGCACCAAAATGTGGTCCAGGTACCGTTTGCCGCTGGCTCGGGCATCCTCTACGACTCGCGCACCTATCATCGGGCGCCTCCAGAGCTGAATGTTTCCGGCGAGGAGCGCTGGGCCATGCTGACCTGCATTGTTCCCTCGTTCGTGCGCGACTTGAGGGCGAGGGACGACAAGGTCGAATCGGCGGATGCCTTCGCAAAGGCGACGAACGTCCACGCGGCGCTGACTCCCAGAGAGCTGCAAGACGTCGTCAAGATGCTCTGCGATGATGAGATGGGAAGGCCGCGTCAGGACATCGAGGTGGCCGTCTCGGCGGCGCCCGCGACTCTCACCTGAAGTAAGGTCTCCGATCGGCCGCGGTTGATGCGCGCGTCACGGGTTTACCGAAAGAAGAGCCCGCTATGACAGGGGGAGTGGCAAGGAACGCAGTCGCTCACCGGTTGCCTGGTAGGCGTGGTGGATCAGATCGATTTCTATCGCGCGGGTGATGATCGCCAGGCACTCACTCAAGATCTCCGGACGGCGAGCAAACAACAATCGCAACGGCCAGCGAAAACTCAGTACCCACTGTCGCACCGGGACTTCCGGAAAAACATGGTCAATCAGATGCGCTGACGTTTCCACCGTGCGTCACGCACCAGCAGCTTGGACAAAACCACGCAGCTTGCAGGAAAACGCCACCAGGTGTTCGAATCGGCAACCGTTCACTTCACCCGCTCGACCTCGCGCCGCAGCATCTCCGCGGACGCTTCGTCGACAAATCTGCCGAAGACCGCCGATCCTCTCGCCTCGAGATCCGCATTTTGCAGCCGAGGCAGCGACGAGGAGGCATGACATCAATACGGCGCGAGTAGGGTTTCCGCTCGTGTCGGTTACGGTTTTTCGGGGCAAGCGGTGCCCCCTGTCACTCCGGACGGGGCCTGCGGTCGATCAATGGGCCGGCCGTCACCGCGTCCGCTCGGCACTGGGAGCCATTTACACAAGCAGCGACAACAACCCCCGTCTGTTGCCGGGTTCAGATGAGGGATCGGCAGCGTGAGTCTGGGAATCTATCCGCGGTTGAACCAACGCAGCCGGAGAGGTCGTTTCCGCATGGCATGGACCAATGCCGCCAACGCCGAATCCAGAATGGTGCCGGGGCAGGCAGGGGCGGTGCGGCGAGTCCGTCGTGAACGAGGACATCGTCCACATTCCAGCCGGACACGGTGAAGACTCCAGGCGATCCGATAGCAAAGCCGAAGCGAATCCGCATGGTGGCGTTCTTATGGGCAGTGATATCGAAGGTTTTGTGCACCCAACGGCTGTCTGTGACGCTCGGGAAGTGACCCGTGGCAAAAACACTGACCGAGGTGGCGCCGTCATAGACTTCGATCTTGTTGCCCATGTATGGCAGTACGTCACTGTTCAACCACCGATAGTGCTCGAAGGTCAGCAGGCCGGCGGCCGTCGACGTGTCGATCACCGGACTGACGAGAAAGTCGAAGGTGCGCACCCCTGTCGGTGCATTGCCACCGATGTTCACGCCCGCGACGCCATTGTCAGCGGTCGCCGTATGGTCGACCCCCGGGTCGGCAAAGCCGCGCACATGGCCCACCGAGACCGCAGCGGGGGCGATCTCCCACTCACTCAAACCGGGACCATTGAATGACCATCCTGCGCTGTTGTCAGAAAAGTCCTCGCTGAAAATGACTGCAGTGCTGGCCTGAAACGGGAGGAACAGCAGCAACACAACGATGGATGTCGATTCATGTCCACGACCTTGACCTGATTCTCCGTGATCTCAGGCGACAATCGGCCCTACAGGACGGCGCCCTCTCTGCACCTTTTCACCAGTGCGTCGTCAACGCCCGGTGAATACTTGAGTTTGTACTGAACCTGGCCGTCCGATCGAAGCACCAGACGATCCAGGCAAATGGCTGGGCGGGTCACATAACGACAGAGCTCCAACCGGGGTAGTTGTCGCTCATGACAAGCAACAGCGGCCTTCAGGGGGAACCCGTCGCGGTTTGCTGTGTGTGGCTTTTCAGGTGCGATATCGTTCAGATCGCCAGTCTCAACCCGTTAGGTCATCTCAGTACGTTCTTCGGGAGATCGGCGGCATCGCACATTCTTATCGGCGAGATTGGTTCAAGCCCCGTGCCATGGTCGCGGCGAATTCACGCAGATACGAATCAGGGATGGCGTACATCCCGAATCAGGTCGTCCAATGCCCGCGTACGTTCGTCATCTTCACCCATCATGTCGACGACCCAGCGACGAATGTATGCGACGTCAAGGTCGGCACCTTGTATCGCGATCAGTTTTTCGACGTCGAGCAGGTCTTTGGGTCGAAAAAACAGCATCTTGAAGACGGCAATCGCCTCCGCTGACAGATAGTTTGCGGCGCCGCCGGGTCCGCTGATACGAACAGACTTTCGGGCGGCTTCCTACGCGAATGGAATGGATGGTGTGAACAAGTCCACGCGCATTTCCGAGTGCCATCCGACGATCACATCGCCTGCCTCCTCGGCCGCGTGCGCCGCGACCCGATCGACTACGACGCCGGCGTTCTCCCGGACGTTCAAGGTCTTGTCCAAAGCGTGGTGATCGATAAACAAGTTGATATCGACGTCGTACGTGCCGCGGGGGTCACCCCAGATGCCGAACGCAAGCGCACCCTCGATGGCATAGGGAATCCCATGCTCGTCCAGCGCGGAAGCGAGGTGCGTGGCCAGGCTGTACGGATCGAGGCCTGTCACCGGATTCTAAGGCGCCTGTACGCGAATGTGGTCGAAGTGGGGCACGGATCCCGTGATCGCAGGATCTCTTCCCTGTGAGGATTCATGGCCAGGATCTGCCAATTCGCCCGGCAGACACGTGCGAGGATGTTGAGTCGCTCTTCCTGCGTCCACGAACGGGCGTGCGCGACCTCGCTCGTGAGCGTATGCCGCGATTTGTCCAGCGAGGGCGGTAAGCGAATGGCCATCTACGGATGGTAACCACCTGTGCGCGAGCGCCCAAGCCCAATCGTGAAAACCCAAATGAACCGCGGCCCGCAGACGAGCCAGCTATACGGGCCAGCTGTAAAGGGCCAGCTGTAGGGATCAGCGCCGATTGGACCGTGACTTATTCAAAGCTCTGCCCTGGACTTCTCGAATCGCCTTTTTTATATGGCGAGCGCTCGACGACGCTGGCTGGATCTTCAACCTCGAATACCTCGACAATGCTGATCCCACTGGTCGCCTCGACGGTCTTGAGGGTCCAACCCCTTCAAGATTCAGAATGGTTCCACACACGATCGCCGTATATCCGCCTAGCTTCAGTATCCCTTGTGATGGCCGCTTCATGCTGGCTCATGTCACGCAGGCGCAGAGGCAGGAGATGTTGCCCAGGGATGCTGGGCACAGTCGCCGATCACGTCGATCAGGTCCGCTGAATAACTGCGTCCACGGCGTGCAGGGTCAGTGTGCGCCTGCCAGCATGGGGTCCGATGGCAATGCAGTAGCGGATTGCGGCGGCACTGCCAGGGCCAAATTCCGCAAGAACGTCACATAGGAATGCGCGTCTCCTACTGTCGACCAGATCCCTCTTCGACTGCTGATTGAACGTCATGTCTATGGCGCGAAAGTTAAGCAACCACGTTCACGAGCAATCCACCAATTATCGCTGAACGACCGGTCAGCTTCTGCGTGAACGGCCAACTAATCTATTCGAGCAAGCCCAGATCCCGCCAACCGAAAAATAGTTCCTCGGTTTCGAAGCGGTCGACGCGGTTCGGTCGACGGCCAATCTCCACGCCCCCCAGATGTCGATAGAAATCACAATTTGGATTCTCGCGTATGCAGCCGATCTCAACCGAATCTTTCCCGCCGGCCCTGAGGAGTCGCATCGCGTGGCCGAGCAACGTCCGGCCGACACCGCGGCCCTGCCATGTCGGAAGGACGTACAGGGCCTGCACTTCGCCGCCATAGGATGACTCAAATTCAGCCCAGGGCTTGAGCCAAAGAAAGCCCACCACGCGTTCCTCAGCCTCGAGTACGAGGAAGTGTTGTCCACGATCTGTGTTGGCGTCAAATGTATCGCGCCACCCTGTAGCACTCGCCTCTGGCGTCCAACCAAAATCGTAGAGCTCTTCTGGTATTGCGCCGACAAACGCCGAATTTGAGGCGCTGACCGTGACGAGACCCAACGCATCGGAATCTCTGGGCGCCGCATCGGGTACTTTCATCAGGTTTCTAGCTGCCACCAAAATCGCACTCCTCCTGTGCGTTTTCCAACGAATCATACGCCGAGGCTGGATTCCAGGCCAAACCCTGTTTCGGCCGCAGGCAAAGTGCGGGCGATCTATGAAAGTAAATACACTGCGCATAGCGTGTAAGGATCTAGAAGAAGCGATGAACGAGGTGGACCGGGTCGTTAGCCTGCCGGTGCACGCCTGGACGGCTACCCCACCACAGCCTTCCAGTTGAACAGCCTCGTCGCCAGCAGGAAGCTGACTACGATCCAGACGAGTATGCCCAACAGCGCAGGTGCGATTTCGGTCAACCCGAGGCCGTCGTTCGAGATGCCTCGCAGTGCATCAACGACAAAACTGAGGGGCAGGGCGCGCGCGACTGACTGAACGACTTCCGGCATCGCCACGATCGGGAAGAAGACGCCTGACAGCAATAGCTGCGGAAAGATCACGAGGCTGCCTGCAGCGCCTACCGCCTGCTGCGTCTTGGCGATGCTGCCGACGCAGAAGCCGAGGCACAGGAAGATCACGGTACCCAGGATTATCACGAAGTAGAGTGAGACGTAGCTGCCGAGAACGTTCACGTCCAGAAAGAACACGGCGACTACGAGAAGAAGAGTCAGTTGCAGCAGGCACCACGCGAGACGGGCGAGGCACAGTGCTGCAATGAAGTCGGACGCGCCAATGGGCGTCACAAAAAGACGTTTCAGGATGCCCTTGCGGCGGTACTCGACGATGTTGAAACCGCTGCCAGCGATGCTGATCTGCATCAACGAGAACGCAAGAATCCCCGGCAGCAGGAAGTCGATATAGCGTTGCGATCTAGCCTGCACGTCCTCCACCCGCAGCACGAAAAGCGGTTCGATGCCGCGTACGGTCCGCTCAACCTCCAGCAGCGCGTTCTCGAGCGCTGGCAGGATGAGGTCAGCAAGGCGCACCTGAGCCGCGTCGACGAGCACAACGAGTTCGGTCGACGCTGAGCCGGAGAAGTCCGCCGGGATGATCAGCACCATCGTCTCTTCGCCTGCGACCAGGCGCTCGCGCAGCGTCGCCTCCTCGCCGGTCGTCACCGCAAACAACGGGTTAGCGCCGAGCCTCTTCAGCAACCTGGCGGAGGCCGGGTTTGCTGCGTGGTCCGTAACCGAGAACTCGATGGGCTGTGGCCCGCGGTCGCGCAGAAAGCCCAGCACCACCATGAAGATCAGCGGGAAGGTGGCGCTGAAAATGAGGGCCTGCCGGTCTCGGCGGAACATGCGGAAGAAGACGCGACCGAGGTGTAGCGCGGGATGCATCAGTCGCGTAGTCCGTGACCGGTCAGCGCAAGGAACACGTCCTCGATGTTGCCGTGTAACGGCGCGGCCGATGGATCAGGTGCGTGGGCCAGGATCAAGGCCTCTGGCGTGTCCTCGGCGACGATCCGCCCATGGTCCATGATCGCGATTCGGCCACAGAGCATCTCGGCCTCGTCCATATTGTGGGTCGTTAGCACGATCGTCATGCCCTCATCATTGAGGCGCCGAACGAGTTGCCAGAGGTTGCGCTTCGCCTGTGGGTCGAGGCCCGTCGTCGGTTCGTCTAGGAACAATATGCGGGGACCGTTGACGAGTGCACACGCAATCGAGAAACGCTGCAACTGACCGCCCGACAGTTCCGTGGGTTTCGCCTTCGCCTTGTCCTGCAGGTCGACCAGCGCGAGCATAGCTGCCGGGACCGACATCCGAGGCCGATAGAGGCCGGCAAAGAGGTCGAGCAGTTCCGTCAGACTCAGGTAGTCGAAGTACTCGTTTGCCTGCAATTGCACGCCGATGATCTTCTTCACCGAGCGCGGGTGGCGGCGCACGTCGAGGCCGTCCACGAAGACCTCTCCTGAATCGATGTCGGTCAGTCCCTCGAGCATCTCGAGCGTGGTGGTCTTGCCGGCCCCGTTGGGCCCGAGGATGCCGTAGATCTCGCCCGCCTCGATAGCAAGCGAGACTTCGTCGACTGCCCGGAACGTGCCACGTTCCGGCGAGGGATAGGTCTTGACGAGGTGCGTCGCGTCGATGATAGGCATGGGGGCGCTGCGAATGTCGGTCGCGCATCATGGCGTATGGCGAAGGGAGAGGCCAAGCGCTACCCCGATGTATTACGTGCCCGATGAGGATCAGCTTGGACGACGCTTCACCCGTACCAGGAGAAGGAGACCGCGGCTATCTCGGGTTGCCGGAGGACGCTCTCAGATTACCCGGCAGCCCATAGCAGAATGGATACGGTGAAAATTTCAGCTCGATCTTCCGCGCGACAGCTTCGTGTTGGTGTGCGCAGTACGACAGGCACACTGCGGTCCGGCGGGGCTGCGTGGACCTGGGCGGGCACGTGGAGTGTGAGAGTGGAGCACGTCGGCTTGGTAAACTGCGGGACATCCTCCATGCTCCACCAACACGTGAAAGGAATCAACCATGGGCAATTCCGTGTCCCTTGCTGTGCAGGTCACCATGAATGACGACAAGGCTGATGAGGCCAAGGCGCTGATGACCGAGATCGTCGCTGTCGCAGGCCGAACCGGGTACGACTGACTATGACTGGTACGTCGACGATGACGGCAAGACGATCCATATCTTTGAGCGCTTCAGGGACTCCGACGCAGCGCTCGCTCACCTCGATGGCTTCGTCGCGACCTTCGCTGAACGCTTCACGGGGTGTTTCGCAACGACGTCCGTTTGCGCTTACGGCAACGCATCTGACGCTGTACGCGGGGTTTTGAAGCCGTTCGGTACGCAGAACTTCTCGTCGTACGGCGGATTTCAGCGCTAGACTCCGCCCAGGCGCGAATCATTACCTCAACGCATTCGATTCATTCACCGATGAAAATCTGTTGAGTCTGCGTGAAGAGAGATCAGGCGAAAATACCGTGAAGAAACCATCGGGAGTGCTGATGTCTGTTTGAATCTTCAGCATGCATTGGTCCAGAGACGGCAACTCTATCCCTGGAAAAGGATTCGTCGGGCGTCGAAGTTGCGATGGCTGAATCATCCACATTGTATGTGTGGAATATCCAGTAGATTGCGCCGTCTCCCCTGGCAATGTAGTAGTCCCGCTCTTCAGAAGATGGTATCGCAAAATCATCATGTTTCAATTCAGGGGTGGAGGCATGTTGAGGTGATGTTGTTGTTGCTGGGTTTGCCTTTGCCGGGCGGGTTCCTGATGTGCCTGTTTGGTTGGTGGCTTGTTTGCTGTTCGTGCGCGCCTGTGGCAAGAGTCCGGGAGGAATTTCATAGCCGTCATCCAGACTTGCTCCATCACGCTCAAGGTGCTTTCGTCTTGCCGCTTCCTTGTTGTTTGTGGCTGCGGCTCTTTTTACCGAAGAGATTTTTACCGAAGAGCTTGTTAAAGAAGTGCCTGTTAAAGAAGTGCCTGTTCCTGAAGAGATTGATATTGAAGTGGTTGTTAGAGGTGCGATCTTCGGGGATGCGGCATCTGCAGTCGATCCAGACAGTTCATCCCACCAGCCGAAGTCAATTTTCTCAGGCCCCTTCAAGATATCCAGGGCAATGAGACCATGGGGGCCTTGCACTACTGGATGTGTTCCGAGGTATCTTGGGGTGCGCAGCAGGTAAGTCGGGCGTGGATTAGGAATGGCATCTGATTGCCAATAGTCTGGATTGTGCAAATGCACAAGCTTCCAGGCTTTTTCAGGGCGATGATCATTTGCCTCAGATATTCCGTAGCAGGTTTTTGCACCAAGCCGTGCCCTGAACATATTCAACAATTGATTTGCGCGCGCCTGATGACCCTCACGATGAAGCCTGCCATCTTTTCTTCGATATCCGGCACCGTGGAACAGATCACGCGCCTCTGACTCAACGGGGAACAAACGACCGGTGCCAAGCGACAGGCTGTCGACCTCCTTTACATTGTTCACCTTCTCAAGCTGCAGGTGGGTTAAAGCAAGAAACTGCTCACGGTTGTTCTCGGGTGATGCTAGGTAGACGTCAATCGAACGTGTTTCATGGCTTCGGTGGTGAAGATTCCATTTAATATGATTGACAGCGAGTTGCCTGCCCGTGAGGAAATCGACCAGGTCGCCCAATAAACGCTTCATTGGGAACACCAGAGATTGCGTGTTGGTGATGTCTGACAGGAAGTGGCAATGCGTGTCAAAAACGGGGGAGGGATCGAGGAATGTTCTGGCGTCGGTGTCTTTGCCGGTCAGCCGATTCAGATACCGCGTGAAGTCCTTGCCGAAGCGGCGTGTGAGACCACTCGACGGAAGTGACAACAATGACCGCATATTGCTGACGCCCATTTTCTGAAGCCCTTCGACAATGGCGTTATCTACCTGCATGCAGGCAATACCGGCCTCTGCAATATGCTCTGAAACGGGATATCCCGGGTTGTCTGCAAGCCCTGATGCGGCCGCGAAACTCGCTGCGCCGGGGGTTGTGTTGACAGCCATATGTGCTCTGAAGCCACGTTTTGCCAGCCCCCTCGATATCTGTGTCTTGAGTTCAGTCAGTCCCTTGAATAGCTTGAGACAACCAGAGATGTCGAGAAGCAAACTGTCTGGCGCGTCGATGGCGACATTCGGCGTGTACTGATAGGCCCACTGTGCGAGTTGCGCGAGGGTTCTTGTTTCCTTGTCTTCATCACGATCGAAACTGACCACATGGCTGCTGATGGTGTGGGCTGTGTCCATGTTGTTACCCATCTGGAGATTGATCGCTTTCGCCGCTGCGTTCATGCGGCAGATTCTCTGACGGTCAAGAAGAACGATGGGGGTTTTTCGTTCCTCCAATGAGAGCGTGCGGGTAAACAACTCAAGCGGCATTTCTGCGAAACGCAGGCACAACCATAGTTTGAGGTCAGGCGATGAGTCTGATGTCATGTCCCTCAACCTTCATCTGTCTTATTGTCCTTCCACCTTCCATTCCACTTCACCTT
>Ga0115002_10002103_pt1 | contig 26382 bp, 22 predicted proteins | sample ArcticOcean_MG_C_8_FD_89576 | JGI IMG/M metagenome (GOLD analysis project Ga0115002, IMG submission 89576) | Marine microbial communities from western Arctic Ocean - ArcticOcean_MG_CB11_86 | ecosystem: Environmental > Aquatic > Marine > Oceanic | place: Arctic Ocean: Canada Basin | collected... | reverse complement strand
TTCAGCATCCCGAAGGATGCGGATCTTCTGTTCTGTTGTGTATCGTTTTGATTTCATTGTCTGGGTCCTTTATAAGTGCCCAGACTAACTTTTCAAGTGGCCCGGTTTCGTAATCTCGACCAGTCTGATTACTTAAAAAGGTAACGAGTTTGTTGATTAGTAGTAGTTTTCTTGGGCTTAACAAAATTGAAGGAAACACATAAAGTATGATTTTGTCGGCACTCCAAGATTGAAATCACAACAATCGCAGAATATTTCATTGAAGCTACATAATCACAATTATTCCATCATGACCCTAAAACATACCCTTATTCTTATTTGTTTCGCCTCAACTTACCTTTCGGCAGAGTGGACTAATTGGTGGGGACCTAACAATAACTTGACCACCGAGCACGAAGCTTTCCCCAGTAAGTTTTCCAATAGTGATAATGTGGTCTGGTCGATTGAGATCCCCGGTCAAGGCACCTCAACTCTAGCCATCTGGAACGATACCCTCTATATTACCAGCATGAAGAACGGAATGGATACCCTGTTTGCGTTGAATCTGGACGGAAAGAAAAAATGGGATGCTAAAATCGGTATTGGTGAAGAAGGCAGCCATCGGCAGGGAACCGGAGCAAACCCAAGCCCAGTCGTGGACGACAGCGGTGTTTATGTTTATTTCAAATCAGCTTCTTTGGCTAAATTCAGCCACTCCGGTAAGGAAATCTGGAAGGTAGACCGTGTGACAGGAGCCAATATTGAATCCAACGATGCTTACACAACCCCGCTGATTGCTGCCGTAGATGGCCAAAGACAACTCATCGTCTGGGGCGCCGACCAATTAAGTGGTCATTCCCTCAAAAACGGTAAAGCCATCTGGACCTGCGAAGATTTTAATCCAACCAACCACAAGAACTGGAGAACCATCGCATCGCACACCATCGTGGGTGACATAGCAGTCGTTCCCTACGGGCGAGGTTACGCCGTGGCAGCGATCAAAATGTCCGACAAGGGAGATATCACCAGCAAATCACGTTTGTGGGAGATTGAACGAATTGGCCCGGACGTCCCTACCCCAACCGTTCATGGCGACTCAACCATCGTCCTTACCGATCGTGGTGTGATTACCGCTATCAACTTAGAATCTGGTAACATTGCCTGGGAAAGCTCCTTGCCTCGTACCAAGGACAAGTTCTTCGCCTCCCCCATTATCTCTGGAGAGCGCATGATTTGCTGCCGCGACGATGGAACCGTATTCGTCTGCGGACTGAGTAAAGGCGGCATTGAAGTCCTCTCGGAGAACAACATGGGAGAAGCGGTCATTGCCACGCCGGTCCCACACGATGACAAACTCTATGTCCGTACGGCCAGCACGCTTTACTGTATAGGCAAGTCCAGTTAGTCTCCACAGTTTATCTTACAAAACACACCTATGACACAGTACTATAAAGCACTTTCCATTCTTTCAATATTCATGAGCGTTGCGGTAATCGGTTGCTCAGCTCCTGAGAAGGAATCAAATAGCAAACCGGAATCGATCAGCTCAAACCTAGGCGTTGGGGCGATTCCCATGGATGGTTCTGCGGTGCTTCTGGATGGCAGTCGCAAGTCCCTCACTGCCAATTGGGAATATTGGGAAGGTCCACGTTTCAATTCTGAAATGCCCATCAAATGGATCGACTCTGAAGATCCGGTGGATGGAGGTCCGGCCATCAGTGCGAATGATCCGGCCGCTGCAGGAGGGAAGTATGGAAGCGCCGACATCGTAACCAAAAATAAGTATGGAGACAAACGCGTGCATGTAGAATTTCTAATTACAACAGAAGGCGGAAATAGTGGCGTGTATCTTCAAAACAGGTATGAGATCCAGGTCCTCGATGGAGATAAGACCAAACACGGTATGGGCGCCATGATCAACGAAACGGAATCGCCGTACCACGCTTATAACGGAATAGGCCAATGGAACGCCTACGACATCCAATTCCGGGCTGCACGTTTCAAGGACGGCAAGCTAAGCGAAAAGCCAATTGTAACCGTTTACTTCAATGGAGAAAAAGTGCACACAAACGTAACGATCAATAAAGTATGGGGTGGAGAAAACTCGGGTCTGGATGGTGGCAACGACAACGGCTTCGGTATTACTGACCGACCAGGTGGGCTAAAACTGCAAGCTGAAGGTTGGGACGTCCGGTACCGCAGTGTGTGGATCAAGGAAATGGATTTCAAGGATGCCAATACCAATTTCTGAAGGTAGAACAGGCAGGATGCCTGTTCTACCTTCTATCAAAATGACTCTCAGAAATTTCATTTTAAATCTTACGATACTTTCGTCTCTCCTTCAGTTTCCACTCCAGGCGAATACCGCAGAAGTGCCGGCATCCATTACCCCCAATCCGCGAATGTTGAGCTACTCCTGGATGTCATTGTCTACCTGGTACGACATGCACGCTGAGGACGTTGCACTGGCAACCGAAGGCAGCGCTCCACTCGTGTTTATCGGAGATTCGATTACGCAAGGCTGGAACGGAGAAGGACAAAGTCTTTGGGAGAAATACTTTGAACCTTTGAGCGCAGTCAATTTCGGTATCGGTGGTGACACTACTCAAAACCTTCTCTGGCGCTTGAAATATGGAGCCACCGAAAACCTCGACCCGAAAGCAGTCATTCTGCTCATAGGAACCAACAACCTTTCATTTACAAGCGACAATCCAGAAACCATTGCAGCTGGAGTTATCGCTGTCGTCGACGCTCTCAGCCAATCATACCCCCATGCGGAAATCCTCCTTATGGGTGTGTTTCCAAGAAGCCCGAATGCCGATCATCCTCATCGATCGAGCATTGATCGAATCAACGGAATCATCTCCCAACTGGAGTCCCGCGAACGGATTACTTATTTAGATATCACCAAGAAACTCGCAGAGCCAGATGGCAGGCTGTCGAAGGAAATCATGCCTGATTTTCTCCACCTTTCCGAAGAAGGTTACCGACGCTGGACTGAAGCCATTCTCCCTTGGGTTAAGAAGCGAGTCCAACGCTAACCACCATTCCTTCGGTGTTCCGCGGTAGCCTATTGAACGCGACGCCCGAGGTATAAATGCCCACATTCAACGCCGTCAAAATCGGCCACGCCCGGTAAATTACCCCACTCGGCGAAACTGAGTTTCTTAAGCAGACCAATACTCGATTCGTTCGTTTCGAGGAGAATCCCAAATAAGGTCTTAATAGAAAGCCTGGGGCAATCTTCGATCGCATGCAAAACCAGACTGGAAGCGACCCCTTTTCTGCGATGCTTTTCTGAAACGTAATAGCTTATCTCTGCGGTGTAACGCAGTGCTTCTCTACCTGCACGATAGGGGCTTAAACTACACCAACCAGCAACTTCTCCATCCCGCTCGCAAACGTAAATCGGATAGTTCGTTTCCCCATGCGATTTCAGCCAGGCACGACGAGATTCCACGGTGGCTGGCACGGTATCAGCCGTGGCATTACCAAGCGCTACGGCCTGATTGTAAATTTCAATTATGACAGGCCAATCGACTTGGGATGAAAATCTAATGCTCATTTCGATGATTAAAAAAGAAGACTATAATTTTCAGGGCGAGCACTGCACGCCGAAAGTGTTATTTATTAAAGTCCAGTTCCTGGCTTTTTAGTTAATTGGCACTACGAATCATTTTGCCCTTCCCCATTCCATTTTCCATCCACATCCTTCGGCCTATTCCATGGGCACCATTCTTTCTTTTTTCTTTTTTACAGGACTCGTTGGTTTAATAACCTACCTCCGCACTCACAACGATAACCTCCATTCGGCCAAAGGTTATTTTTTGGCGGGAAATAGTTTAAACGGCTGGGTCATCGCGGGTTCACTCATGCTGACGAACCTGAGTGCGGCCAACTTCACCGGCATGACGGCGAACGTCTACAAAGGCAACCTCTCGCCCATCGCCTGGACGGTCACGGTCATACCAGTCCTCATATACTTCAGCGCAATCCTTCTGCCCACGTTCCTAAAAGGCGGCTTCGCCACCATCCCCGAGTTCCTGGAAAACCGCTTTGGTAAATCAACACGACGCCTGGTGGCTGTCATGTTTTTGTTTTCCTATATCATCAGTGCGATGCCGGTAGCACTGTATGGAGGATCGATCGCTCTCAACGAGTTATTCGAAGTCAGTAAGTCCTTTAATCTCGAGCAGCAGACTGTGATCTGGATTCTGGTATGGTCCCTCGGAACCATCGGTAGTGTCTATGCCTTGTTCGGAGGGCTAAAAGGGGTCGCCATTTCCGATACGCTCAACGGCGTCGGCCTCCTCATTGGGGGTGCGATGGTTTTCTTCATTGGCATTTACAAAGTGGGGCAGGATAATCTGATCGATGGCTTTCAAACCATCCTCACCAAGAACACGCAGATACTTGATGCGGTTGGGGACGTAACGGACGGCATCCCCTTCTCGGTACTCTTTACCGGCATGCTCATTCACAATCTTTTCTTTTGGAGCACCAACCAGTTTATCGTACAACGGACGCTCGGAGCCAAGAGTCTCAAGGAAGGACAGAAGGGTGTCATGCTCGCAGCTTTCTTCAAGATAATCAATGTCTGCTACATCGCATTTCCCGGAGTGATCGCTTACCATCTCTACGGACCTAACAATTTTTCAAATCCGGATTGGGTATACCCCACCCTCATCCGCGACATCATGCCGCAAGTCTTTGTCGGCTTTTTTGCGGCCGTGCTGTTCGGCGCAGTATTAAGTACCTTCAACTCGGTGCTCAACAGCTCCGTCACCATATTTGCCCTGGATATTTATAAACCCATCTTTGGCCCGAATCTCAGCGACAACGAAATCATCAAACGGAGTAAACGTTTTGGCGTTGGCATGGCGGTACTCACTATGATCATAGCACCGTTCATTATGCATTTCCCGGAAGGCATATTTACCTTCATGGTCAAGGTAGACAGCTTATTCGGCGCCCCAATCATGATGACTATGATCCTCGCTTATTTCTCCAGAACAGTCTCAGCAAAAGTCGTCAATAGCTGTGTCATACTTTTCCTTGTTGTGTATTCATCGTTGATGCTCGTTATCCAACCGGAGTTGCACTATCTGCACTACATGGCCATCCTGTTTACCTGCTTTCTCGCTCTAGCTTTGATTGTCGGGAAATTATCCGGGTACAAGAAAGAAGCGATTAAAGAAAAGGACATTGAAGGTGTGGACACCACGCCCTGGAAATACTTTAAACCGGTTTCGATTATTGCGACCATTGCCATGGTGGCAGTCTACATTCTTCTTTCCCCTGCCGGACTGGTTGAATCCACCCGGGAGAAAACGATGGAGTATGGCATTATCATTTTGGGAATCATCATAACATTTATTCTTTTTGGAATGCCCTTGATTTGGAGAAAAATGGCGTCGAAATAAGGGATGCATAATAAATCACATTAGAAGCGATTTATTATGAAGGAGTTCAAAATAGATCGTCGTCTAACAGATCTGCTCGGCAGCATCTTCATAATCGTAGCTGTCTATATGGTAGGCAAATTTGTATTCGATATAGCGCTTACGTTTAATAAACCGCCAGAGGTTACCCTGCCAGAATTAGTTCGAACAGCTTTTGTGCTCCTGGCATCGCTGCTCGCGTTTCGCTTTCTCACAAAGGGAAAAGATAGGCTGGCCGAAGTGCTAACTTCGGTGGAAATTAGCCAAACAATGTCGATAGCTGGTTTTTCATTTTTAGGGTTATCGATCCTTTCTACGCTTCTGTTTATTATTTCCCCTGGCACCTTCTCAGATATTTCGGATGAAGACAGATTAGTAGAAAATCTATCAGCGCTGTTTTGCTTTGTCGGAGGAATAGGTCTTTTTCTTTCAACCATCCGACACTTAAGGCAGAAACCAAAACCGCCTCTCCTCTTTTTTCTCGGATCCCTGTTGGTGTCCGGAATAATAATCCTTATCGGCTTGGAAGAGGTATCCTGGTTTCAACGAATTTTCCAAGTCGAAACGCCATCGCTTTTTGCGACCAACATGCAGAATGAAATCAACCTGCACAATTTCAAAACCGATGCATTCGAATCTGCCTATTACTTCCTAGCTTCAATTATTTTTTTGGCCTTGCCCATCCTATGCTGGCGTTATCGCAAATTATTTGGAGGAGGAGTAATCCGAATCTTTTATCCAAGCATGCTTCTCATTCCTTACGGATTCGTAATTGTTTCTTGTACTTACGACATGTGGAACGAACCACTGACCCAGTACTCCTTTTTTACCGGCTGTTTTATTATGATCTTTCTGGCTGTTAAATTGCCAGATTCATCCCTCTTTAAAGGTCACATACTGGCTGCTGCCATAGTTGGCGTAACCAACTTTACTACAGGATCGAAGGGCGAAAAGTGATAATCGTTCACATGGCGAGAGGTGAGCGAAAATTCAGTCTTAAACGCATTGAAGAACAAGACGCATAATTCTCATGGAAGACAGATGAGCTAACCCTGTTACGCTGCGCTCCACAGGGCAGCTCTCTTTGACGTTGGAAAAGAGAATTGACAAACAGCCTTACATGGACAGGATCCTGTACATATGGATGTAATAACCTATACTGCCGCAAGGGAAAATCTAGCATCTACTATTGATAAGGTGTGCAATGACCGTGATCCGGTAATTATCACCAGGAAAAGAAATCAGTCGGTCGTGCTCATTTCCTTGGAAGACTATGAATCACTTGAAGAGTCCGCCTACTTACTCAGGAGTCCTGCGAATGCCAAGCGTCTGATTGCGTCCATTGAAGCAGCCGAGAAAGGAACTGTTTTAAGCAAGAAGCTAGAACTTGATTCATGAACATCACGTTCACGGAACAAGCTTGGGAAGACTATCTGTATTGGCAGAAACATGACAAGAGAATGATCAAACGAATCAATCTGCTGATTAAGGACATGCTCAGATCGCCGCACGAAGGAATCGGAAAGCCAGAGGCGTTGAGGCACAACCTCAGCGGATATTGGTCTCGAAGAATCAACGAAGAGCACAGAATTGTCTATAAGCAGTTCGACTCAGGAACTATTTTTGTTCAATTGCGCTACCACTACAAGTGATAGTTTCCAACCAGTCAGATGAGCTAACCCTGCTACGCTGCGCTCCACAGGGCAGCTCTCTTGGACGTTAGAAGAGAAATGAAATCTATCGAACTAGAAAAAATAGGAATCCGACTTATAGGCTTCTACTTCTTTTTTATCACTTTTTGGCACACCAGCAGCACACTCCAGCTGTTTTGGTACGAAAAAAAAGAATCAATAGAAGTCTTCACGGATCGTGTTGAATACAATTTCTGGGGATCAATCGTTTCAACAGGATCACTGGCTCTAGTAACTTTCGCCTTTTCACTTGTCGCAATGCTCCTGCCTCAGAAAATCCAGAGATTCCTCAGGAGAAGCAAAATAGAAGAATCAAAAGAAGCTGAAAAATTTGATTATTGTCCGTTGATCCATTTTCCTAAAATTATCATTCTTCTGTGCGCTGTATTGTTCGCCACGGAAACGAATGCTAGTTCCTCTGACATAGATCGACCCAATGTACTTTTCATCGCGATCGATGACTTGAACGATTGGGTGGGGTTTATGGGTGGCTATCCAGGAAAGGTGCATACGCCACATATGGATCGTTTGGCAGCTCGTGGGACCGCATTCCTCAATGCCCATACCGCCTCACCGGTTTGTTGCCCGAGTCGCGCGGCCGTCATGAGTGGTCAACTTCCGACCACCTCAGGTATTTACAACAACAAACATTGGTGGAAACCCAACTTACCCGATCTGGTCACCATACCAGCCCACTTTAAAGCACACGGATACACGACAGTCGGCGCAGGCAAAATTTTTCATCATACCTATGGCAACAATCCACCGGAAAGCTGGCATAGCTTCCAACCCCTGGGATTTAAGGACAACGCCTTTGCCTACGATGATTTGGAACGCTACGGATTATCGGAAGCAGTGCCGGTACCCACCGAATTTCCTTTTTCTGGTGTAAGCCTTTACTCCAAGGAGGTGGATTGGGGCGCTTTCGACAAGCCCGAAGCCGAATTCGATGATGCCATCGCAACCCAATTCTGCATCGATTTTCTGAATCGAAAACAGGATAAACCCTTCTTTTTAGCATGCGGACTATTTCGCCCACACATGCCATGGTATTTTCCAGAAAAAAATCTCGATCTATATCCACTGGATGAGGTGTTTGTTCCCGAGGATCTGCCGGAGGACTTGGATGACATTCCTGAGGCAGGAAAAAAACTAGGACTTCGCAAATACGCCGACCTGAAGAAAACAAGAGACGCCGGAAAATGGACAACTGCTATTCAGAATTACCTCGCCAGTATCAGCTTTGCGGACGCTCAAATTGGAAAACTGCTCGAAGCCTTGGACGCCGGTCCGTACGCCGACAATACAGTTATCATATTATGGTCTGACCATGGCTGGCATCTCGGTGAGAAACAACATTGGCATAAACGCACCTTATGGGATGAAGGGACACGGATTCCTTTTATTGTAGTTGCACCTAATACCGGAAAACCGGGACAACAATCCACGCAACCCACCAGCACCCTGGACCTCTTCCCCACCCTGATCGAATTGTGCGGATTAGATAAAGTTTCTGGCCAGCAATTGGATGGATCGAGCCTCGTTCCCTGGTTAATAAAACCAAACGCTCCCAGAGCCCAAGCCGCCATTACGGTCGACGAGAACCAGCACATGTCAGCACGTAGCGAACGTTACCTATATATCCGGTATAACGATGGAACTGCGGAATTTTACGATCATCAAAGCGATCCCAACGAATGGACCAATCAAATAAACAATAAACAATTTGCCACGGCTATTGAACGACTGCGGAAGCAACTACCGAAAAAGGCAGCGCCCCCTGCTCGTCTTTGGAACAACTTTGAGTTCAGCCCATCTACCTATTCCTGGATTGATAAAGAGACTGGCCAATTAATTTCAGGCCAATAGTTTAAACTGATTCACAAACCCAAATCTCCATGAAAGACTCAAAAGGAAAAGCACTCATTGTGGTCGGAGACGCCTCGGAAACCGTCGACACACTCTACCCTTACTATCGCCTGATTGAGGCAGGAATCCAACCGGTTGTCATTGCCCCAGAAAAACGAAAATACCAGATGGTGCTGCACGAAGTCAAACCAGGCTGGACTATCACAAAGGAGTGGGAGGGTTATTCTATTGAGGTTGATCTGCCGTTTTCTGAAGTAGACGAAACGGAATACTTGGGAATCTTCTTTTCCGGGGGCCGAGCTCCCGAGTATATTCGCTACGACAAAGACCTCGTGCGTATCACCAAATACTTCTTCGCTCAGAATAAACCAATAGCCTCTGTTTGCCATGGAGTGGAAATTCCGGCTTACGCAGATTGCGTTCGCGGTCGCAGAATGGCAACGGTGCCCAAGTGCCAGTTTGACCTCGAAGCGTGCGGTGGCACTTTCGTGAACGAAAGGTGTGTGGTTGATGGAAACCTTGTTTCAGGGAGAACCTACCATGACCATGGTTATTACATGGGGATTTGGATTAAAATGTTGGAAGAAGCGGCTGCAGCCAAACTAGAGACAATCGTATTATGAATCGTCGATCTGCCTGCAAAGCACTGGGAGTTGCCGCGTTGGCTCCTCATATAATAAAAGCTGCTCACCACGAGTTCAAGCTGCGCTACGTCTTAAACTCAGCCATGTATGGGGAAATGGCTCTGGCAGACATCCTTCCAGAAATTAAGAAAACCGGCGCCGAATCCATAGACATTTGGCGCAAGGTGCATGGCAACCAGCGTGAACAAATCACTGAAATGGGTGACGCTGCCTGCAAAAAGCTCCTCAAAAAACACAAGGCGAAGATAAGCATGTCCACCTGCTATCCTCTCGGACCAACAGGGCTACAAGATGAAATGCTTTGGCTTAAAAACTTTGGCGGAAAAATCATAGTAACTGGTTCCGGGAAATACCCAGACTCTGAACCTTCAGGCGCCGCAGCCAAAGCGCAGGTTAAAATCATGTTGGAAGAGCTGAAACCGCACCTAGCCAAAGCCGAGGAATCCGGCATCACCATTGCCCTAGAAAACCACATCAGGCAATGTCTCCATCATCCGGATTCTATCCGCTACTTTGCCGAGTTTAACAAGAGCCCGAATCTCGGAATCGCATTTGCCCCACATCATCTGCACGAATGGGAATCAGACATACCCCAACTTATTCGTGATCTTGGAGACAAGAATATCCCTTTCATGTATTTCCAGGAACACTCTGCTGGCATATTCGAAAAACAACCCAAGGAAATCGAAATGCAACAACTCCCTGGTTATGGAGGCGGACTCGACTACCAACTGATAGCTTCTGCCTTACGAGACATCAAATATTCCGGTCTAGTTGAGATCTTCATGCACCCGGTGCCCAGAGGAATTCCAATCCTTCCAACCATTAAAGAAATTACAGCAGCCATCAACAAATCACGGGACTACATAAAGGAATGCCTCGAGGAAACGGCATAAAGCTCATCCTGGTAATCGGTGTCTTATTAGGTTACTGGACATCCACCAACGCTCAAAAGTATCCTCTCGTAATTGGTTACGAACGGTTTCACTCTGAAGAACCTTCGGTCGAAGGAGGTCGGATTTTATTTAACGAGCTAGGGTGTGTTCAATGTCACGAACCTACAACTGGCTTACCGGAACACAAAGGCCCTGACCTGGCAGGTATAACACTTCGAAGTCACCCTGAGTATATATCCGATTTTCTAAAGAACCCTGGTCAAAAAAAGCCGGGCACGACCATGCCCCAGATGCACCTAAAAGAGACGGAAGTTGATGCCGTGGTTCATTACCTGGCATCTCTCAATCCTAATAAAAAAATTCCCGAAGCCTTCCGTTTCGTGAATGCCGAACGCGGATTGGCGCTGTATCACGACCTTGGATGCGTAGCTTGTCACGAACCTTCGCCCGAATATTACCCAGCCGATGGAAAACCACAAAAGGAAGCGTTCACCTATCCTCATATCCCCCTGCCAGACTTAACAAAGAAATTCGATTTCAACTCGCTATCCGCATTCCTATATGAGCCCCATGATTATTGGCCTCAGGGAAGGATGCCTAAATTCAAACTGGAAAAGGAAGACGGAGGTGACCTAACAGCATTTCTCTTGAATTTTAATAATGGAGATTCAACGGAGTATCCATCCATTGAGGAATTTGAGCCAAAACAGTCCCTAGTGGATATTGGGAAGGTGGTTGTTCAATTAAAAAATTGCGCGGTGTGTCATAACTTCCCAGAAAGCGAAAACCTAGAATCTATTTCGACTATTTCGATTTCCTCAAATAGTATCCAAGCCACAACCCATCCCCAATATAATCTCAGCTCTAACCAAAATGCATCCATCGAATTATTTTTGGAAGACGAAGGAAAAACAAAGCCTCCAAAGGTAAGCTACCTACAGACGCTAAATTGCTTATCCTGTCACGATCACTATGGCAGTGGAGGACCAGATCCTGCACATAAGGTATACTTTTCTGGGAATAACGATCTAGGAGATTCAGGGCGCTATCCTCCCCCGCTTACTAATATTGGAAAAAAGCTTCAGGCAGATTGGCTTGAAAACGTATTGAAGGGTAAAATTAACATTCGCCCTTACCTACGAACTCAAATGCCGGAGTTTGGAGAATCTGTTTTGGGACTTTCAGAAATCCTCGTTCTTAAAGATCAGCAAACACCAGAGGAAAATCTACCACCTAAGCACCTTGAAATGGGTCGACAACTTCTCGGCACCGTGGAAGGACTTGGCTGTATCAGTTGCCACAACTGGGAGGAAAGAAAGTCACTGGGCATCCAAGCCCTCGACTTGAGCAGCATATCTAAACGGTTACAATTGGAGTGGTTTGAAAACTACTTGATAAATCCAGCGGCGTATCGACCCAATACATTGATGCCCTCATTTTGGCCTGAAGGAGTAGCATCCAATCAAGATATCCTCCATGGCGATTCGAAAGCCCAAATCGCAGCCATCTATAATTTCACAGAAGCTGGCGAAGGGTTACCTGAAGGCTTCTCGGATCAGCAATCTGGTGAGTTTGAAATCATCCCAACAGAGCATCCCATCATTCAACGAACTTTTATGAACCAAATAGGAACGCATGCAATCCTAGTTGGTTTCCCGGAGGGCATTCATATAGCGTTCAACACCTTGTCTTCACAACCTGCTCTCATGTGGAAGGGGAAATTTTTCGATGCCTACAATACATGGTATTCACGATTTCCAAAGTTTGAGAAACCGCTTGGCGAAGAAGTAGTGAGTTGGTCAAAAGGGCAGAAAAACCCAATAGCTCAATTTAAGGGATATAGATTGGATAAAGAAGGAATACCCGAGTTTATTCTCTCCATGAATGATGATGAAGTTTATGAGCGTTTCACCCCTCATGTTTCAAAGAAGAATCAGCTAGGAATTTTAAGAGTAATTACTTATTCTAGTCTCAGCCAACTTCGGGATAAGCGCCTGACTCACCCAAAGAGAACCAGGAGACAAGAGCTTATGGATAACGACCCAATGACCCGGAGCTTTTTCTATCAATGGTAAGAACATTTGTCATAGCCGGACTCATAATTGCCGGATCCCTGTACGCCATTGAGGATTACGATCGATTTGAAATATTAACCGGCAGTTCTCCCAGTGCTCCTCGCTCCAAAGAATGGGTTCCAGGAGATGGCCTGGTATTGGAGGTTGGAGGCATGACCTGGACTTCGGATGGGCGTCTGGCAGTCACCATTCGTAAGGGAGAGGTATGGTTGATTGATGGAGTCAACGGAGATTCTGTCGACGGAATCACCTACAAGCTTTTTGCCTCCGGTTTACACGAACCACTAGGCATCCTTGAAGACGGTGATGGTTTCCTGGTTGCGCAACGAACTGAAGTTACCCGTCTGCGCGATGTAGATGGCGATGATGTAGCAGATGAGTATTTAACGGCCGCTTCGGGTTGGAACGTTTCAGGTGCTTATCATGGCTACGTTTATGGCCCAGAACGGGATGGCAAAGGCAAGCTTTGGATCACAACCAATATCGACATGGGCGACCACTCCGATAATAACGCCGCTTGGCGTGGTTGGGGATTAATGATGAATAGAGATGGCTCATTCACACCTCAGGCAGGTGGCATGCGATCTCCATCCGGCTTAGGCACGAACCTGGAAGGCGATATCTTTTATTCAGATCAACAAGGTACCTGGATGCCTGCCACTCCAATCAATCATCTTCGATCAGGTGCCTTTTATGGAAACCCAAGCGGAATGGCATCCCAACACCTTCGAGGCTCTCCCATTAAAATGGACTTAGATCTTCCAGAAGATATTTTATATCCGGAAGCACTCAATCAAGTACCTGCGCTAGTTCCGCCAGCCGTTTGGTTACCCTACAACAAAGTCGGCCGAAGCGCAACCGACATTCAGGTCATCGATCAGAATGGTGCGTTTGGTCCCTTTGATGGTCAATTCTTGATTGGAGAATTTACCAACGCAGAAATAAACCGAGTATTTCTCGAAAAAGTGGGCGGCGAATACCAGGGCGCTTGTTTCCGCTTTTTAGATAAATTTCCCTCGGCGATTTTTCGCCTGGCCTTTGATCCTGAAGGCAGTCTCTACGTCGGAATGACTAATCGAGGTTGGTCTTCCTTGGGGAATCGCGCTTATGGACTCGTGCGAGTCAAATGGAATGGAGAGACTCCTTTTGAGATAAAAGAAATGCGAGCGAAGCACGATGGCTTTGAGTTGGTATTTACGGAACCCGTGGATCCCATAACGGCATCAGATCCTAGTTCGTATCGAATGAATAATTACACCTATCTTTACTCTCATGCCTACGGATCCGATGAATGGGATGGTAAGAAAAACTCAATCACGAAAGCTACGGTCAGTGATGATCGGATGTCCGTTCAACTTAAAGTGGGTGGTCTTCGTCCTCATTATGTGCACGAGCTCCATGCCAAAGGTGTATTAAACCAAGCCCAGGAGCAACTCGTACACCAAGAAGCCTATTACACTCTAAACCGCATCCAAAAAAAAGAATGATCACCGAAGAACAAAAGCAGCAGTATCTAAATGAAGGTTTCTTTATTCTCGAAAGTGTGATTTCGGATGATCATCAAAAAATTTTACGTAATGCCTGCGATTACCTTATCGATGCCATGCATGCGGAAATGGATAGACTCGGCACAGATCACATTCACATCAGTCACCGCGGGAAAAGATACCACATTGCTAAAAAGCATGACCAAGCCCCAAGGCTCTCCGAATTTGTATTCGGGGATCTCATGGCAGAAATCTGCCGAGCTACCATCGGAGATCAAGCTTTCCTCTTTTATGACCAGTACGTGGTCAAGGCCGTCGAAAAAGGGATGCCTTTTAGTTGGCATCAGGACTCCGGTTATCTAGGATTCCCTCACAAGCCTTACCTAACCTGCTGGTGCGCAGTGGATGATATGACTATTGAGAACGGAACCGTTTATGCCATGCCTTATTCAACGATAGGGATAAAGAGTTTGGTTGAACATATCAGGGATCCAAAGACTGGTGACAAAGCTGGCTATTTCGGCAAGGAACCCGGCGTTCCTGCGATTGTTCCCGCAGGCAGTGTAGTTGTGCTGAGCTCTTTATGTTTTCACCGTAGTGGACGAAATACTACAGATAACATGCGCCGAGCCTATGTCACTCAATATTCTCCAGAAATAATCTGCAAACCCAATGAAGTTGATCCGTTCCATCTGGGAATGCCTTTTCTTCAGAACGCTGAAGTAATAAGTAACAATTAATTTCTAAATTTGCAATGAGACGAATCGTAACACCCTTACTTTTGATTTCTATATTCAACTTCCTGATTACTTGTTTGGCTCATTCCCAGAATCTGTCTTGGCCAGATCCAGTTGCGAACCACGTGGTTCCCTACCAAAGCCTTGGCATCACTCACGGCCCAGTGCTGGGAGGGGTCACCGACTCATCTGTGAAGGTTTGGATACGCACACAGGCAGCCATGCCATTCGAAATTCGAGTGAGCGAAACTCTTCCGTTTGATGACGCTGCGTCAACTCAAGGAGAAACGGGCGGTGAAAAAGATTTCACCGGTTGGGCGGAGGTATCCGACTTAAAGCCCAACACTCACTATTATTACGCAGTCTTATTACGTGGCGAAATAGTGGATACGAGGCTCACAGTAGATCAACCCTGGCCAACCTTTCGCACATTGTCCGATACATCCAGCTATGCTCATGAATTTAACCCGGATGGGTTGTTTAATTTTTCATTCTCAGTGGGTGCCTGCCAACGTCAACGATCCCCAAAAGACACCTACGGGGTCTATGCAGACCCACCGGTCTTCAATACACTTTGGGATAACCATCGAGACAAAATTGCCTTTCATATTATAAACGGGGACTATACTTACGAAGAAGTACTTGATGGCGCAAAGAGCGGTTTGGAAAACAATTACAAACTCTACCTCCAGCGCAGCCCATCACTAAATCGATTTCTGAGAGACGTGCCCATGTTCACAGTTTTCAATGACCATGAAATGACAGACAATATCGACGGTGCTGGAGAAGTAGGATTGGGAGATGGAAATTACCTTGTGCGAGATCCAGCCGTGGAAGTCTGGCAATATTACGCTAACTGGGCGAACGACGAGCAAGCGCAACGTGGAGATGTGCGATTCGGCAATGCGCAGCTTGAAAAAGGAAGCCAAGTGCTAACGGACCCGGACGCAGATTTCAGCAGTTTGGACCTCGAAAAAATAAGCACCTTACACATTGGAACGTTTTATAAGGGTGCCTATAAACCAGAACGATCTGAACGAGGCGGAGAAAATACCGGGGTCTACAGTGTCGATAGGGTATTGGATAATCATAGTATTAAAATATCTCCACCACTCAAAGAAACGAACACTGCACCTTACAGTATTGGAACTCACCATTACTTTGATCGCCTGGTGGGAAACAGCCATTTCCTCTTTATCGATACACGGAGTGAACGAACAAAATTTAAAGGAGCAGAATTAGCCTTCGAAAAAGACAATTCCATCCTGGGTGCCAGTCAGAAGAAATGGTTTATCGAAACCGTGAAACAATCACCCGCCGATTTCATATTCATTGTCTCAGGGGACCCTTGGGTCATCTACCATTCAGGCTATCATGTTTGGGGTATCGATACCGAAACCAAAGGCGATGGATTCTGTGCCTATGTGAATGAACGGGAGGAGCTCCTCGAAATTCTCGACGACATCGAGAAACCGGTCCTCATCCTCACTGGAGACGTCCATCATCCATTCTCGGTCCAGATAACCGATAACGTTTGGGAATTTCTTTGCTCTCCGATGAACTCGGCTAACCACCCGATCGGCACAGCAGGACTTCCTCCCCTGGGTGGCTGGTTTGATAGCCAGGGCCGTAAGGTTAAAATCAAATGGGCGGGCGGCTACCCGGACAATGTGCACTATCTGCGACAACGGCATACGACTTATACCGTCATCGACGTGAATAACATTGTGAAAGCCGGTCGCAATGATGGTCCCGGTTACCAGTTTATCGCTTATGATGAGCCCCAAGTGGTGGTTCGCTTTCATGATGGTTATACGGGTGATCTATTGTACGCAGAAGGTATATCCACCATGGATGCCAAACCCGAAGGTGACGCGTTTCCGAAAGAGAACAGATTCGGACATTGGAACAAGTAGCATGAAGCCTTCGACGAATAGCTCTGCACCTCGGAATCGATACCAGTCAAAGTGCTATTTCGAGTGGAAGAGGGGAAATAGTATCAATTTGTGTCTGAATAGCAGTATACGAAAAATAAGAGATAGGGTACTATTTTGAATGCCCCGCACAAATCTTCAAAGAATCACTTAATGAGACAGCTACTATCCATTTTACTCTTTTTAACACCCCTGATTTTTGGAAACTCCCTGAGCGCAATAGCGCGACCCCAACCCAACATTATTCTCATCTTTACTGACGATCAGGGGTACAATGATCTGGGTTGTTTTGGGTCCCAGACGATTAAGACGCCTCATCTCGACCGTATGGCGGAGGAGGGTTTAATTCTGACCAACTTTTATGCTCAACCGGTTTGCGGAGTATCGCGTGCGGCGCTGATGACAGGGTCCTACCCGATTCGTGTCGCCGAACCCAACAACATTAAGCAGCTACATACAGTACCCCATCCCAAAGAGATCACCATCGCAGAGACGCTTAAGGATGCTGGTTACGCAACTGCATTGATCGGAAAATGGCATTTGGCAGGGGGTCCAAAAAAGCCAGATAACTCATATGATCCAAACCTAATGCCCAACGCTCAAGGATTTGACTACTTTTATGGAACCCCACGCTTCAATGGTTTCACCGTTTACGTCGACGATACTCCTGTACGGAGTAAAATTTTCCGAAACGAAACAGTGGTGGTTGAAACCGTCCAAAGTTGGGATCACATTACCCAGGACTATACACGAGAAGCTCTTCAGTGGATCGAACAGAAAAAAGACCAACCGTTCTTTCTTTATCTCGCTCATAATTTGCCCCACGTCCCCGTTGGCGCTTCAGAAGCATTTAAAGGGAAATCTAAATACGGACCGTACGGCGACACTATTGAGGAAATCGATTGGTCCAGCGGACAAATACTAGCGAAATTGAAAGAGCTGAATCTCGATGAAAATACACTCATAATATTTACGTCCGACAATGGTCCCTGGATCGAAGCCACCCGTTATGTAGGAGAAAAGCCTAGCGATAAACCATTTATACCTCTGAACCATTCTGGAAGCGCCCTCCCTTTGCGCGGTTGGAAAATGAGCACCTGGGATGGAGGCTGCCGAGTGCCGTTTATTGCGCGCTGGCCGGGTAAGATAGCACCGGGCAGAAAGTCCGATGAATTACTCACGACCCTGGATCTACTTCCCACCTTTGCCGCTATCGGAGGAGCAAGCTTACCCGATCGCAAGATAGATGGTCTCAACGCCTCGGACTTTCTTTTCGGTAACACGAAGGACAGCCCCAGGGAGGACTATTTTTATTATTCAGGGTGCTTATTGACAGGAGTACGGTCCGGATCCTGGAAACTGGTGGTTCCTCGGCCAAACAATCCATCCGGAACCGGTTGGTGGGGTCGCCTGATAGAGGAAGTTTCTGAAATACAATTGTTTGATTTGGACCATGATATGGCGGAAGCGAGTAACGTTGCGAGTTTTCATCCAGACATCGTCCAGTCGTTGATGAAACGAATTGAATGGGCGCGCGACGAACTGGGAGACATCGATAAAACCGGTTCTGGTGCCCGGTTCTTTGATGAAGGCGAACGCCGTCTGCAGGTCCCGATTGCTGTGAAATAAATGGACCCAACTGAAGCTAGACCATTTCAACCATTTGTGGTCGCAATTTCCCTTAAATTGGTAGGGCTCGATCGCCGAGCGATCCGTGTGGGAATCGGCGGTTTACGGCGAAACCTGTCTACCTGAATCAGCGACTAGTTTATAACTAAAATGCTCTAGACCAACTTCGAGCGATACTGTTTGCGAAAATGCTTCGGGGAAGTGCCCTTGCGCTCTTTGAACTGGCGATTGAAATTCGAAAGATTGTTAAAGCCGGATGCAAAACAGATTTCAGAAACACTGGCATCACTCTGCATGAGTTTGCGACAGGCAAGACCGACACGCAATTCGTTTACATATTGAATGAAGGTCTTGCCGGTATTTTTTTTGAAGAAGCGTGAAAACGATTTTGAACTCATTCGAGCGACACGAGTCACCTCTTCCAGTTTGATTTCTTGATCTAGATTTTCGAGAATCCAGTTCTTCACTCGATCGATACGTTCCACATTTTTTTCGTTCAAAGAAGGCGCATAGATCTGACTCACTAAAGGAGAGCAATCTTCATCTGGGGCCGAGGCCAGGGTTTCAAGGATAAGAATAAATTGAGCAAAACGTTGACCAGGGTTTTGCGTCCGCATCGCCTGCATCATCTCCTCGACACGGTCGCGGGTCATGCCAAAAAATTCAAAGGACTGGCTAGTAGATTCAAGAAAGTTCCGAATGTGATCCATTTTCAACTTAGACAACAACTCCTTATACCATTTTAGAATAGGATTGATAATGTGTCTACAAATTTCATAGTTCTTCCATGAAACGTTATTTGGGAACCGATGAAGACCGCAAGCATGTGAAAAAACTGCTTGTGAGTGAATGTAGTGGTTGGCGCAAGGAGCGCCTAATCGCTTTGAATATGGGATTTAGTCCTGATCATAATTTGGGAGAGATCGCGGAGATAACCGGACGGAGTATCCCGACGATCCAACGCTGGTTTGATCTATACCGCCAGAAAGGACTCAGTGGAGTTTTACAACGTCACTTCAAGGGTCGTACTCACACCTACAGTAACGAGGAAATTATGGATTACCTTGCCAAAGGCTTGAAGGCAAGCCGCTGGAACACCGTGGTGCAGGCCCAGCAGGAATTAGAGAAGCGATTCGATAGAAAACTGCAGTACCACAACGTGTGGTATTGGCTAAAAAAATGCGCCGGGGTGCTTCGGGTTCCTCGCCCCGTGCATGAAAAAAAGGACCCGAAGAAAGCTGAGGCGTTCAAGCGTTCGTTCTACGGGCACTTACAGCGTTTGCCTCTGTCTCGGAAAAGACCGGTAAAAGTCTGGTTCGCCGATGAAAGCCGCTACGGTCTGTTACCCCAGCTACGGCGGGTATGGACTCGTCGGGGGCACCGCCCTCACAAACGCTGGCAAACCCGCTACGAATGGAGTTATTGCTACGGCGCACTAGACATCGTTGAAGGCAAGACTGTGTTTTTACAGACCCCCACGGTTAATCTAGATTGGACCGAAGCGTTCCTCGAACAGATAAAATTGCAGTATCCAGATCATGAACACGTGGTGGTTTGGGATGGAGCTGGTTTTCATCCAAAAGACAGTAGCCACGAAAAAATCCCCGAAGGCATCCATATCCTCATGCTGCCACCCTATAGTCCCGAGCTTAATCCCATCGAAAAGCTCTGGGACTTGATCCAAGATCATACTTCCAATAAACTCTGGCCTTCTATCAAACGTCTCGACCAAGTAGTGGGGCTGTTGCTCAAAGATTGGTGGGAGGATCCGAGGAAAGTTATCAGCTTGGTTGGAAACAATTGGCACCGCGCTTCAGCAAACGCTTCTGCAAACTAAGACTTTATCAATCCTAATCTAAATTGGTATTAGATCGCTTAAAGGTCTGCCATTAAAACACCAAAAGGCAGGGCCTTGCACTTGCTTCCAGTCATAGCCCATTTCATGAAGAATTTCTCGAGCCGAATATGAAAGGGATGTTATTTTTCCTCTAAAGTTTACTTGAGTTATATCAACTGATCGGACCCCAAACTTCGTACCAAGTCAAATGAGATTCTTGCCGAACTGATGTTCATGTATATTGTGAGGTTAATTGTGGTATGAGTCCTTTGGTCGAGATTACGGAAACCGGGCCACTTGAAAAGTTAGTCTGGGCACCTATAAAGGACCCAGACAATGAAATCAAAACGATACACAACAGAACAGAAGAGGTAACTGAACAAGGCTTTGGCTCCACTCGGCCTACGGCCTACTTCCGATTAGTTCAGGTCCGACTTCAGCTGAAAATCTACGTTCCATAAACAGATTGATAGCCGCTACCATCCTCAAATATTCTGTCGGTCATCCGCAGTTTAACTCAGCATATCTTTCAGAAGATGCCCGTGGACATCCGTTAGTCGCCGGTCGATACCGTTGTGCCGTATGGTCAACTGTTCATGGTCGATGCCCAGTCGATTTAGAATAGTGGCATGAATGTCGTAAACCGTCGTATAATTGCTCCGATCCACAGGCTTGAAGCCCCACTCGTCACTCTCGCCATAGGTTCCCGGTTTAATTCCGCCGCCGCACATCCAATTCGTGAAGACAAAGGGGTTGTGGTCCCGACCCAAGCTGCCTTGAGAACAGGGCATACGGCCAAACTCGGTGGTCCATAGAATGATGGTGTCATCCAACATACCTCGCTGTTTAAGGTCTTTGATCAGTGCGGTTGTGCCACGAGCCATACCCATCGCAAGAGGTTCATGATCGCGTTTGACATTCTCATGACTGTCCCAATTTCTCCGTGGGTAACCATTGTCATTGCCACTCCAGATCTGGATGAAGCGCACACCGCGTTCCAGTAACCGGCGCGCCACCAGGCACTTGCGACCAAAAAACTCAGTCTCCGCTTTAATATTGATGACGCTGTCGTCAACACCCGGTCCTTCGGGAGCGAGACCATACATGTCCTTAATGTATTGGGGCTCCTTGGAAAGATTCAAAGCATCAGTAGCACTGAGTTGCATGGCTCCGGCCAATTCGTAGGCGCGGACCCGGGCAGACAACCGATGGTCCCCTTCGCGTTCAGAAGCATGGGTTGAATTTAAACGGTTCAATAAATTCAAGCCGGCCTTATCGCTTTTGGGTGTAATGAACGAGCTGTCCGGTGCATGAAGGTCTGCGATGGGTGTCTCACTGCCAGGGCGAATGAGGGTGCCTTGATGGTTGGCCGGAAGGAAAGCCGTCGACCAGTTCTTGGCCCCGTTAGAAGCCAGTCCACGGTGGTCCGGTAGCACGACAAAGGTTGGTAGATCGTCGCTTTCGCTTCCCAGAGCATAGGACACCCAGGCACCGGCACTGGGGAATCCCGGAAGGACGAACCCGGTAGTCTGTAGTAAAGTTGCCTGACTGTGCACACCGCTTTTACCCACGACATTGTGGATAAAAGTCAAGTCGTCCACCACTTCACCCAGAGGTGCGACAATATCACTGAGCATTTTGCCGCTTTGACCATAAGGATTGAATTCCCACGGACTGGCAAAACAGGAACCGGGAGTACTCTGAAACAACTCCACCTTCTCGCCCGGATCCCAGGGTTGACCGTCTTTCTTTTTTAAGAGCGGTTTGTAATCGAAAGTGTCCACGTGGCTGGTCGCACCTGCCATAAACAATTGTATGACACGTTTAGCGCGGGGCGGATGATGCAGAGGATGAATTACACCGGGTGTGGCGAACACACCTTCGCGGCTTAATAGACTACCAAGAGCCATGCCCCCGAAGGTATTAAGAAAAGTTCTGCGATTCATATTAATCAAGGTAGGTGAAATCGTTGAGGTTGAAAATTACGCGGGCGAGACTGGCGGCACCGTATTGCTGGAAGTGAGCGCCGAGCAACTCGCGCTCCATAGGACTAGGCGATCGCGCCAGGGCAAGCTGGCAAGCTAGTTTCACCGTGTCTTCAGGAGAAACGAGCACCTCCTCCAGTAGTCGTTCGCTGAATCGTCGAGCCATAGCTTCGACCAACTGATGGTTCCATTGGGTCAGTGCCTGGAGAGCGGAGGTGGACTCGTCCCTTACCGCAACGCTAATCGACGGATCCGCACAGTCTAGCGTGGTGAGCAAGGGTTGCGGTTGAGAGCGCACTACAAAACGGTAAATGGTTCGTCTGTGCGAAGCGGGATCATCCGGATTGTGCAGGTGATATTCGTAATGCGGGGAATGTTCGGGCTTTTCGATGACAAAGTCGTAAAAGCTTGGACCACCGCGCGCTTCCAAGTGAAGGGCTCCACTGACAGCTAACAACGAATCACGAAATTCTTCAGCACTAAGTCGGCGACGATTCGCACGCCACCAATACTGGTTCCCGGCGTCGATTTCGGCGTTAGTCGCATCATGCTGACTGGAGCGCCGATAGGTCTTACTGGTGATCAACATACGGACTACAGACTTGATAGACTGGTTTGGGTCGTCACGCAACTGTGCAGCAAGAAAATTGAGTAGCTCCGGATGAGTGGGTTCCATTCCCATTCGGCCGAAGTCGTTCGGCGCACCTGCCAGAGGTTTTCCAAAGGTCCACTGCCAGAGGCGGTTGGCAATAGAACGCCAGATCAGAGGATTTTCCTTACTGGTAAGATAGTGAGCCAAGGTGGAACGTGCCTCTCCCTCTTTCCAGTTGTTCGTTGAAAAAAATACTTCAGGAGCGCCTGGCCAGAAGGGCAAAGCACCCGGCGTCATAACCTCTCCTGGGGAACGCAGGTCACCCCGACGCAATAGGTGGATGGGTCGAGATTTTCCTTCCATTGAGGCAAAGCGACCCTGGCGCAGAAAATGGGTGTTGGCCGCGTATACAATGGCTTTGGATTCAGGTGGTTTGAGTTGCTTGTTCAGAGCGGCTAATTCCTCCTGAATTTGTTGCTTACGCGCTTCAATTTTGGGAGTCTGAAACTCCGCCGTAATTTGGTCACGCCGATCTTCCAACTCACGCAATTCATCAAATGGCGCTTTATCTGAAAGTTTACGAAAGTAGATGCCGTCAACGAGATTGGCAGCGCCCCAACGAAGACCTTGTTCGATACTATCCAGCGCAGTTACCTTCGCATTCAGGGCAAAGTTGATATCCCCACGCGGATTGACGGCCTCCAGTTCGCCCAGGGCGAATATACAATCGTTTTTGCGCTTGGCCAACTTTGTCGCGGTCATTCGAATGTACCGTATTGATTTTCCTCCTACATCGATCGAAATCGTCTCTAAACGTGGGTTGGTTTGATCCTCGCTAGTAGCATCTCGAAGCACGCGAATATTCTGCTTAAATTCAGGATCGTTGGATGCGTCCAAGCGATACCGGACGGGAAAACCAAATCCGGCCCCGATGTCGTTGTAGTTGTCATAAGCCGGAATAAGTCGAATTTGGTTGATCTGGATAGGCTTGCCTAAGTCCAACTGCACCCACTTCTCATCGGTGGAGTTGTCGGTTATCTTGCTGTGGTAACCGTATTGCGGCTTCAAACCGGTGCCGTAGGTTTCCTTGATTTCGGCGATCCGTCTTTCGATTCCAGAAACCTTGGCGGCGAGAGACCGCTGGACCTCGGAAACCAGTTGTTCCTCCTCTGCCTTGAGGGTATTGATCTTGCTAATCACAGACCTTTGTGCTTCCATTTGATCCGATGAGAGCCCGTCGTAAACCCGGTCGGCCCGGTCGACACCGGCAAAGACTGCGTGTAGGCGGTAATAGTCTTCCATCTTGATTGGATCGAACTTGTGGTGGTGGCATTGGGCACATTGCACAGTGGTGCTTTGAAATACGTTGAAAACAGCCGAGACCATTTCATCGCGGTCCAGATGTTTGGCGATTCGCCCGTCCAGTTTAGCCTCCCCTACTTCACTATGCCCGATAAAGTCCCAAGGACCCGCAGCCAAAAAGCCCAAGCCAATCACTCCGTCCGGCTCACCGGGAAACAACACGTCACCCGCTACCTGCTCTTGCACGAATCGGCCATAGGATTTATCATCGTTGAAGCTTCTTATGACGTAATCGCGATAAGGCCAGGCATTGTTTCGGAGTTTGTCTTTGTCGTAACCGTGGGTCTCGGCAAATCGCGCTATGTCGAGCCAATGCTGCGCCCATTTCTCCCCAAATTCCGGGGAGGCCATGAGGCGATCCACCCAGGTTTCCCACGATGCATTGCGAGCAGAAGAGGACGACGCACTGGCGTATTCGTTCACAAATGTCTTTACCTGTTCCGGCACTGGCGGCAGGCCGGTAAGGTCATAAGTCAGACGACGAATTAATGTAACTGGATCCGCCTCGCCCGCCGGTGTGAGGTTTTTTTCGGTGAGCTTGGTGTTTATAAAAGCATCGACTGGATGGGTCTCATCCTTCTCGGGGACCTGCGGTCGAACAATCGGTTGAAGCGACCACCAATCGAGATCACGTGGACGATTGTCTACCAGTTCACGTTCCGTCGGCCACCCAGCTCCAGCGTCTATCCAGGCGCGCAGTATTTCAACCTGTTCGATGGTAAGCGGATTTCCGTCTTCGGGCATTTCGGGATCCGGTCCACTGATGTTTTCTATCAAGTAACTTTCTGCCGAGTTGCCGGGTATGATAGAGTCTGGATGTTCCAGTGCAAGCGATCGCGTCTCCAGGACGAGATCACCCTCCGCATCCTCCCGGTTATGGCAGGACAAACAGTTGGCTTCCAGAATCGGAGCTATATCACGTTCAAAATCCGGTAGAGTATTCTCCGCTATCAGCGGGTCGGGTTTTGACCAAACGAAGACGAGAGCGAGGACGGGGAGAAGTTTCATAATGTCCCGTAGTGTAGCCTAAATTGCGGCCGTCTTTCAAGCCACACTAGCCCTTCCATGAGAAAGCTAAGTTTAAATTATGGGTTTTTGAGTTCACGAATGTGTTTTCTATAAGAGGAGCTTTTACTGGGAGGTCCCTATTTGTCAGGCTTCCATACGCACTATTGATCGTGTATTTAATGACACGTGTGCAAGTGGGAGTCAGAGAGTTTCATATTGATCGTTACCTATAGGTCATATCTGGAATAAATACAATTCTTAGTGCTTGGGCAAGCGAAGTGGGAGCATTTTCCTACAGTGCTTAAGGTATTGACAGCTAAGTTTGAAGAAGGGTTGGGCGAAGAAATTGCGGGATCTAAAGAAGCGAAAAAGATCCGCAGAGGATCAAGGTTAATGTTTTGCGTTCGCCCCCTTTTTGCCTCCTCGTGGGAGTCCACATGAAATCTTCGCGACAGTTTTTCGTCCTCGCACTGGGGATGGCGCAGCTGTGGATAGCCGTCACTTCCGCCGCACAAAAACCTGTGCTGACCAAAGAAAAGGATCTCACCATATATCGCGACGAACGATTCTATGCCGCATTTCCCTCTGTCGTGCGGCGTGAATCGGGCGAGTTGATCGTCGCGTTTCGTCGTGCGCCGGACAGGCGCGTATTCGGTGAAGGCGGCAACAGCCATACGGATACAAACAGCTATCTCATGCTCGTTCGTTCAACGGATAACGGGGAGACGTGGACGGAGTCACCGGAACTCATTTTGGCGCATCCATTCGGAGGATCTCAGGATCCTTGCATGATTCAGTTGAACGACCAGTCGATCCTATGCAGCAGCTACGGTTGGGCGCGCGTGGACGACAAGGTAAAAGACGAATTCCCCAATTCGCTGCAGCACGGCAACTTCAAGTTCATGGGCGGATATATTGTTCGTTCTGAAGACGGGGCTCATACATGGAGCGACATCATCAAGCCGCCGCCGGTACCCGTCAGTGTCAGCCACGACGTCTTCGGCGACCCCACTCCGGCATATAACCGGGGCGCGATGGTTCAGGGCGATAGCGGCCGGCTTTATTGGGCCGTTGCCGTGCAGACACGCCTCAAGCCTCGCCTCACAAGCACGCAACTGATGACGTCGGACGATGGCGGATTGACCTGGGAATACCGATGTCCGATTGCGGAGGACGATAGTGCCTCTTTCAACGAAACTTCCCTTTACATAACTCC
>Ga0115002_10002099_pt1 | contig 26394 bp, 20 predicted proteins | sample ArcticOcean_MG_C_8_FD_89576 | JGI IMG/M metagenome (GOLD analysis project Ga0115002, IMG submission 89576) | Marine microbial communities from western Arctic Ocean - ArcticOcean_MG_CB11_86 | ecosystem: Environmental > Aquatic > Marine > Oceanic | place: Arctic Ocean: Canada Basin | collected... | reverse complement strand
TCCCAGTCCCCACAAATCACATCAGCCAGCGTCTCAACAACCAAGCCCTCTCATGCATTCCAAACAACCAACTCATAAAATCGTTCACGGCGTTGCCCGCCACCCGAGGCGTTTCCTCCCGGTCATTCACCGTTCGAGTACACATCCTCGCCTCGCGAAGATTGAATCGTTAGATTTAGAGGGGACATCAGGCCGCAGGTTGATCCGAACCCTGGGCTGGTACGTTGTCTGAGAAAAGCGATCGGTGAGGCCGTCGATCGTCTGTGCAGAACCTGACGAGGCAATAATTGTGGGTGGTCTGGTTCGATTCCTGTTCAATAACCCGATGATCAAGCCGGTTCTCCGGCCGTTCACGCGGCTATTGATCGGTGTGATCGCGATCCCCCTGTTTCGTCTGTTCCTGCGGGGCGTCGTGCGGCTTAAGGATCTCGACGCAGAGATGGAGAAGGACCTGGAGCAGTGGTTTCGTGGTTCGCTCGTCCTGCTGGCAGCCACGGCCAACATGGAAAATGCGTTGTTCTCGTGGATGTTCGATCGGGTCGAGTTCGTCGATTTGCGCGGCGACGAGGATTGGATCATGATGGGGTTTCGGCTGATGATGGCGATTGCCGCCATTGAGTCCATGCCGGACCAAGAACTGTTCGCCATCATCCACCCCGGCCCGCCGAAAATGAAATTCGGCAAGAAAAACGGCTACTGGCGGGAATTCCGCAAGAACTTTCGCCCGCTCTGCCGTGGGTTGATTTGTCAGCACATCAACCGCGCTTCGCCGGTTTTCGCAATTCTGGCCGCCATCGCGCCCGGGCGGATCGGCTGGATCTGTTACATCGTGGCGATCATTCAGTACCTGATCATCGGCCTGGTCACCTCCCGCGACAAAGCACTCGACGTTCTCAACGAATTCGACCGACACGTGGCGATCCGACGCCGGGAACTGGTCCAGGAGTTCCAAGGCGAAGAGCCGTCAGAAGCGAACACCAAGACCCGACGAGTTGACGAACCCTCACTACCTGTCAAGGAATCCACTTCCGGTGAGATTGCCAAAGCGCCCGAGGGCGGGTATGTATCAGAGTAGGTTTTTTACTCCGATGGAAACGGTTGCTGCACCACATTCTTAGACGGATCGCCCGCACGTCGCCATGTCACGAATTCGCCAGCTCGACGCGCATGTCGTGAACCAGATCGCCGCCGGCGAAGTCATTGACCGACCGGCCAGCGTGGTCAAGGAGTTACTGGAGAACAGCGTCGACGCGCTCGCCACCCGTGTCGAAGTTGACGTGGCCGACGGGGGTAGCGAACTCATTCGCGTCGTTGACGACGGCGAAGGCGTACATCCGGATGACTTGCTGCTGTCGGTCAGCAGTCACGCGACCAGCAAGATCGACAACGCCGACGATCTGTTCCGTGTCCGTACGCTCGGTTTCCGAGGCGAAGCGCTGGCGTCGATTGCCTCGGTCAGTCGATTTCATATGCGGACGCGTCAGCCCGACTCCGACACCGGCTACGAGATGGAAGTTCGCCAAGGCGACGTCCAACAACCGCACGCCTGTGGTTGCCCGGTCGGTACCAGCATCGAAGTGCATCAACTGTTCGCCAACACGCCGGTGCGGCGGAAGTTTCTGAAGACGACGTCCACCGAGTTCGGGCACATCACGGAACAATTCACACGGATCGCCTTGGCCAATCCTCGCCTGCATGCCGTGCTGCGACACAACGGGAAAATCGTCTACGAACTGCCCGCCACCGACGCGCTGATCGATCGGTTACGGTTGTTCTACGGCCGGGAGATGGCCGAGGGGTTGATTCAGGTCGAATCGGAAAGCGAAGGCGGGCGATTGTGGGGTTACGTGGCGCATCCGAGCCACAGCAAGTCGACGCGAAAAGGCCAATACCTGTTCCTCAACGGCCGCTGGATTCAAGACCGTGCGCTGCAGCATGCCTTGACTGAAGCGTATCGCGGACTGCTGATGACGGGGCGACATCCGATTGTGTTTTTGTTTCTGGAATTGGCAGCCGACGATGTCGACGTCAACGTCCACCCCACGAAAAACGAAGTCCGCTTTCGCGATTCGCAGCAACCGTATCGGCAGCTGCTTTCCATGTTGCGTACGAAATTTCTTTCGGCCGACTTGGACGGATCGATGTCGATGCCCGAGTCGAACGCGAACGCCCAGTCGTCTCCCACTCCCGAGCGAAAACTGGAACTGCAACACGAGCTGGCCGACTGGGCCAAAGGAGAGCTTGCCAGTTGGACGTCCGACCGATCACCCGTGTTCGCCCCTCAAGCTGAACAGTCTGCAACGACTCTCGCCGGAACACCCCCCCAGTTCGCGCCGTTTCCAGGCGGCGCACAGCCTGGGGAAGCTGGACCTGCAGCCCACACAGCGGATGAAGCACACACCGATCTGGCGGGTCCGCATGGGCCGGCTGGTCGGGCGATGCAGATTCACGATTGCTATCTCGTTGTGGAAACCGGCGATGGCATGACGGTGATCGATCAGCATGCGTTGCACGAGCGGATCATGTACGAGCATTTGCGGAACCGCGTGCTGGAAGGGGCGGTCGAATCGCAAAAGTTGCTCGTGCCGGAAACGATCGACCTCTCGGCTCGCGAAACATCACTGCTGTTGGAACAGCAGGAACTGTTACAACAATTGGGGTTTGGCATCGAAGAATTCGGCGGCAACACGGTACTGTTGACGTCGTATCCGGTCCTGTTGTCGCGAGCCGACCTGGTGCAGGTTGTTCGTGACATGGCCGAACAGTTCGATCGACCGGGACAAACCCCGACTCGGCGTGATACACTGGATGAGTTGTTGCACATGATGTCGTGCAAGGCCGCCATCAAGGCGGGGCAGCGTCTTTCCAACGAAGAGATGGAGAGTTTGCTCGCCCAGCGGCATCTGATCGACGACGCACACCATTGTCCTCACGGTCGCCCCACGGCGCTCGTGCTGAGCCGGGCGGAACTGGATCGACAGTTCGGACGGCTTGGCTAGGAATGGTGTTGTGGACGAGAATCACAATCGACATTCGCAGAGCACGACGAACCACCCATGATTTGCGTTAGTATCGGCCGTACGCGGCATAAGATGATGGTTGCCGAGCACCGGGCTTTAGCCGAGCGTGGAGCCGAGTTAGTCGAGCTGCGCATCGACTGGCTATCACGACAGCCCGACCTGGCGCGCCTCTTGAAAGACCGCCCTGCCCCGTGCATCGTGACCTGTCGTCGCCCGCAGGATGGAGGGCGTTGGAAGGGTTCTGAAGAACAACGTCTGGCCTTGTTGCGAACGGCGTTGGTTTCCGGGGTGGAGTACATCGACCTGGAGGAAGACATCGCCGCGTCGATTCCGCGGTACGGTGACACGCAGCGCATTGTCAGTCATCACGACTTTGAACAGACACCGAAAGACATCGAGGACATTCACTATCGGTTGTGCCAACTCGACCCGGACATCGTCAAGATTGTGACGATGGCGCATTCGCCCGAAGACAACATGCGGATGCTCAAGTTGGTGGCCAATGCCAAGGTGCCGACGGTTGGCTTTTGTATGGGCGAACTGGGACTCATCAGCCGGGTACTGTGCGGCAAGTACGGCTCGCCTTTCACCTTCGCCACGTTTAGTCGCGACCGCGAACTGGCTCCGGGCCAGTTGTCGGTCGATGAGATGAAACATCTTTATCGCTTCGACGAGATCGATGCAAACACTGACGTCTACGGCGTGATCGGCGACCCGATCGCTCACAGCCTCAGCCCGTTGTTGCACAACACGGCCTTCCACAAGGAAGGCATCAATGCCGTCTATTTGCCGTTTCGTATTCCTAAGTTCGATCTACAAAAGTCACTCACGCACTACGAATGGCTCGGCGTGCAGGGCTACAGCGTGACGATTCCTCACAAAGAAGAAATTCTCGATCACGCGCAGCATGTCGATGAATCCGCCCAGGAAATCGGCGCGGCCAACACGCTTTACCGCAACTCCGAGTCCGAGTGGCAGGCCACGAATACCGACTACCCCGCCGCGTTGGCAACGATTCGTCTCGGCCTGCAATCCTCGCAGTTTTCCAGCGACGAACTGGCTGGTTACAAGGTGCTGATTCTCGGAGCCGGCGGAGTCGCGCGGGCTATCGCACTGGGGTTGGTTAAGGCCGGCGCGCTGGTGACCGTCTCTAACCGAACCTCCGAACGAGCAACCGAACTCGCCGCCGAATTGGGTTGTCAGCAGATCAGCTGGGAACATCGCGGAACGGGATTCGCCGACATTCTCGTCAACTGCACGTCGGTCGGTATGCACCCCAATGTTGATGAAACTCCCTTCCCAGAAAGTCAGTTTCGTGAGAACATGCTGGTCTTCGATACCGTTTACAATCCCGAGAACACCCTGCTGCTCAAGCAGGCGCGCGGACGAGGTTGCGTGACGGTGAGTGGCATTGAGATGTTCATCCGCCAAGCCGCTTTGCAATTCGAGCAATTCACAGGCCGCTCCGCACCTCTGGAAACCATGCGCGAAACGCTCCGCCAAAGCATCTCCGCCGTAAAGTCTTAAAAATGTCTTAATCTTCCAACGACCAACCACTAACCACCACCCACTAACCACTTCGTTTCCCCATGGTCATCACGCTCATCGGATATCGCGGTTGCGGAAAAAGCAGCGTGGCCGGGCCATTGGCGAAACGGCTGGGCTGGCGCTGGGTCGATGCCGATACTGAAATCGAACGGCGCGCCGGAAAAACGATTCGCGACATCTTCGCGCAAGACGGCGAACCGGCATTTCGCAGAACCGAACACGACGTCATGGCCGATCTCCTCGCCGAAAGCCAACTCGTCCTCGCCGCCGGCGGTGGAGCCATCCTCGATGACGCCACACGCCGCCGACTGGGCCAATCCGGCCCGGTTGTCTGGTTGAAAGCCTCGGTCGAGACGCTGGCAAAGCGGATCGCTGCCGACGAGAGCACGGCTGAGCGCCGACCGAATCTCACGTCAAACAGCGTCACTGAGGAAATCGCCGATGTGCTCGCGCAGCGCGAACCCATTTATGTCGCATGCGCCACACTGACGGTTGATGCCGAAACCCATTCTCCAGCCGAAGTCGTCGAGACAATTCTCGCGTCGTTGCCGAGCGATCTTGTTGCGGGAGACGGGGCGTGATCGCATTCGATGTACCGCCTTGGATTGTGCTGGCTTGGCTGTTCTGCGTGGGATCTGCGATAGGCAGCTTTCTCAACGTCTGCATCTATCGCATCCCGCAACATGACGACTTGAAAAGCCAGTTGCGGGGTTTGTTGTCGCCTCCGTCCAGTTGCCCGCGTTGTTTCCGACGAATTCCTGCCACCGACAACATTCCGATATTTGGCTGGCTGAAACTCGGCGGACGCTGCCGGTTCTGCGACTGTCGCATCTCGCCTCGCTATCCGCTGATCGAACTGTTCAACGGATTGCTATTTGTAGCGGTCTATTGGTACGAGATTCCTGCGGCCTTCGGCTCGACGCTTGCCGATGCGCCGTTCTTTGAATCGACTCGTTTGGCTTTGGCCGACCTGACTCGCACGCAGGCCGTTTCCCTGCTGCATTGGCGCTATGTGTATCACATGGTGCTCATTGAAGCGCTGGTGGTTGCGACGTTCATCGACTTCGATTTACGGATCATCCCCGATGGCTCCACGCTGCCCGCAATGGCGGTTGGCGTGTTCGGTGCCGCGGCTTCCGGCCGACTGCATCTCGTACCGTTGTGGCTTCAAGATCCCCAATTAACGGGGCTGCTGCGCAGCACGACGCCGGAATGGATGCACGTCCTCATCCCCTCGGGAGACGCACTCGCCTGGTCGCTCGCCCATCCGCATTGGCACGGACTAGCAGTCAGCCTGGCGGGACTGGTTGTGGGCGGGGGCATTGTTTGGGTGGTGCGAATCATCGGCGGATGGGTGCTGCAACGCGAAGCAATGGGCTTCGGCGACGTGGTCTTGATGGCGTTGATCGGCAGCTTTCTCGGCTGGCAAGCAACGATTGTCATCTTCTTCTTCGCACCGCTGGCAGCCATTGCCGTGGTTGCCGCGATGTGGGTCGTGCGACGCGACAGCGAAATCCCGTATGGACCTTACCTCAGCCTGGCAGCCATCGCCGTGCTGTTGGGATGGGATACCATCTGGCCTCGCTGCGAGGCGATTTTCCAACTCGGTCCGCTATTGCCCGTGGTGGGACTTGCGATGGCCGTGATGCTGGTCGTCTGCCTGGCAGGCATTCAACTGGTGAAGCGGATGCTGGGCATCCCGCTGTACGAACGCGAATGGTACGAAGCCTGGACCTCAGCCGACCAATTGAACTACCAGGCCGGTGAAAACGTCGACGACCAACAAGGCTCGTGGAAACGCGATCGTTGGGCTGGCTCTGACTCAGGCCGGGGTTCGCTACACGAATCTCGCTGGCGCGACGGGCGTTAGACCGTTTCATTAACGGCAGATGCGGCTTCCTCGGGTACGCCAGTGCATTCGGCGATGCTGTACGTGTCGCGGTCGCGGCCCGTGTTGGCGATGAGCAATTCAGCCAGCAAACCCAACGACAAAGCCTGCGCTCCCAGCAACGTTGCCGCCACCGAATACGCCAGCAGCGGACGGTTGCCGATTCGCCCGAAGTTATGCAGCCCGATCTGCGTAATGATCCACATGACTCCCAAGGATCCAAGCCCTAACATGCCCAACAGAAAAAACGTCAGCCCGAACGCGCCGAGTAGATGTTGCGGACGTTGTCCGAAACCGGTGAGGAACTTGACGGTCAGCAGGTCGAGAAACCCGCGCAGGAATCGTCGCACGCCGTACTTTGAATAGCCGAATTGTCGTTCCCGATGATGCACGGGAATTTCCGTCACGCGAAATCCGCGCGCGTGTGCGAGTACGGGAATGAAACGATGCAGCTCCCCGTAAATGCGAATCTCCTCGGCCACTTCGCTACGAAAAAGTTTGAATCCACAGTTGTGGTCGTGCAACCTCAGACCGGTCAGTTTGCCAACCAGCCAGTTGAAGACTTTGCTGGGGTACACCTTATGCCAAGGGTCCAGCCGGCGTTGCTTCCAGCCGTTGACAACATCAAACCCTTCGGCCTGTTTAGCCAGAAACGCGGGCAACTCGGCCGGGTCGTCTTGCAAATCGGCGTCGAGCATAAGAATCGACTCGCCCGTCGCGGCCCGCATGGCGGCGGTCAACGCGGCCGCCTTGCCGAAGTTGCGTCGGAAACGAATACCAATCACTCGTGGATCGCTGTCGGATAGCTCCGAAATGATTTTCCAGGAATCATCATTCGACCCGTCGTCCACGAAAATCATCTCGCACGCCAAACCATCACCCTGCTCGGCACAGGCTGTGGTGAGCTGCCGATGCAGCTCGGGCAAGCTCTCGGCTTCGTTGAATACGGGGACGATGATGGAAAGCATGAGAGCACTTCGATTCGCAGGAAGAGTGACACTTAAGAGTATAACCGAAACTCGTTCGGCCAATCGACCACGGCCTTCCCGTTGGTCACCGTTGGTCAGACCGTGCCACCCCATTTCGTTTAGTCTGCGAGCGGCAGCACCTCACCCATCACGTCGAACATTTCCCCCACACCCGGCTTGAAGACCGCGCCGATGAGGATGTCGATCAGGTTTTCACGGTACTGCGGGTACGCCATCAGAAACTTGCCGAAGCTGAAATCGGGGGCGTAGAAGGCGTAGACCAGCTTGCGGAATAGTTCGAGACCTTCGATGTATTTGGGTTGCCAGGCACCGAGAGATTGCGCCGACAAGTCGGCGGCTTGGATGGAATCGTGGATGGCGTCGGCGGCGAATTCGCCCGATTTGAGGGCCAGGAAAACGCCCGACGAATACACCGGGTCGACGAAACCGAAGGCGTCGCCGACGAGTAGCCAACCGGGGCCGGCGGCTTGTGTGGCCCGATAGGAATAATCTTTCGTCGTCAGGAAGTCGGCGGTCTGCGTGGCATTGGCCAGTCGCCGTTGCATGGCGGGGCAACGTTCGAGTTCGGCGGCGAAGATCTCAGCCGGGTCGGTGCGATCTTTGTTGAACATGAAGCGCATACTGCCGGTGCAACCGACGCTGACCATGTCGTCGGACAGTGGAATGTACCAGAACCACGAACTCTTCCCCGCCGTCTGCAGGATGATCGTGGCCCCCTCGTCTTTCCCCTCGTCGCGTAACGCTCCCTGGAAGTAACTCCAGACGGTCGCCTTCTTCAAGTAACTGTCCGATTTAATCACCCCCAGACGATTCGCCAGGAAAGCCGACGTGCCGGTCGCATCGACGATGACTTTCGCGGCGATCTCACACGTCCCGGTTTCACCGTCTCCACTGCGACCTTGTGCGAGTTTCACTTTCACGCCGGTTGCTTGGTCGCCGTCGAACAAGACGTCGAGCACATGCGCATCGGTCCGCGCGACGGCTCCGTTTTCGATCGCCTTGTCGAGCAGCATGCAATCGAACGTGGCTCGCTCGATCTGCCAGGTTTGCGAACTTTCGTGCGGGTTGTGGGTATCGAAGTAAAACGGGGCCGACTCCTTCACCCCTTCCGAGACGAATTGCACGCTGAACTTTTTCGGGTAAGCACTCTGCTTGAGTTGGTCAATCAGCCCCAAACGTTGCAACGGCCAATAGGTTTCAGGAATCAGCGACTCGCCCACATGAAACCGCGGGAACGACGCGCGTTCCAGCACCAACACCCGATGCCCATACTCGGCCACCAGCGCCGCCGTCGTCGCACCCGCCGGCCCGGCCCCGATGACGACAACATCGTACGCGGCCTCAACAGCCGGTTGAGAATCCGTGGAAGCGGGATAACTCGTATGAATCATAATCAGCAAACAATTCTGTGTATCTCAGGCGAGCGGTGGGCGTCAGTCCGCTGTTACTTCGCAGTCCAACAACCCCACATGCCCGCCATTCACTTCTTCTTCGATTTCTTCTTACCCTTCTTCTTCCCCGGCGGCCACTTCGCATTCGGATCATACTTCGGATTAACCGTCGTCGGCACCGGTGCTTTCACCGCTTCCCGCCAAGCCAACATGCGGTCGTGCAATTCCTTCGCCTTCTCGGGATGCGTTTTCAAGAGATTCTTCGATTCGCCGATGTCCTGCGACAGATCGTACAACTCGCGCCGTCCGTCTTCAAAGAACTCCAGCAACTTGTAATTTCCGATACGAATCGCTGCAGCGGGAGTCGTGCGAAACGGACCGGTAATACCCCGATAGGCTTGCAGATAACAGGGGAAATGCCAGTACAACGCATCACGTTTGAGTGATCCGGATTGCTTCAACAGCGGGACCAGACTTTCACCGTCGAGTGGTTTCTTCTTCGGAACTACCGTCCCGGTCGCCTCCAGCAGCGTGGGATACAAGTCGACGCCGATGACCGGCACATCGCACCGGCTGCCCGGCTTGATACGACCCGGCCAGCGAATCGTCAACGGCTCGCGGATCCCACCTTCGTAAAGCATGCCCTTCGAGCCACGCAACGGCTTCATCGATGTGGCCGGGCCGTAACCGCCGTTGTCTGAAAAGAACACCACCACGGTGTTCTTCGCCAGACCAAGTTCATCAAGTTTCGCCAGCACCCGGCCCACACTTTGATCCGTGCTGTCGACCATCGCGGCATATGTGGCGTTCCCCTGACCGCCGCTGGGTTTCTTGCCTTTGTATTTCTCAATGAGGTCGGGCTTGCCCTGAATTGGCGTGTGGACTGCGTAATGCGTTAAGTACAGAAAGAACCGATTCGTCCTGTTCGCTGCGATGAACTTCACCGCCTCGTCGGTGAGCCGATCGGTGAGGTACTCGCCTTTCGGTCCGTCGGACAATTGCGGATTCCGATACGGACTGAAATACCCGCCACGCGGGCTGCCGGACGTGTTCCCACCCAAGTTGACGGTAAACCCTTGCGTTTTGGGGTCGGCCCCCAGATGCCATTTGCCCATCGACGCGGTGACATACCCGGCCTTCTGCAACGCTTCGGCAACGGTGACGAATTTCGCATCGAGCACCGTCTTGTTGGATGTCGGCACCAGCTTGCGATATTTCGCATTCCCTCTGGCCGGGTTGCCTACGGTGAATACCCCATGTCGCGGCCCGTACAGTCCGGACATCAAACAGGCCCGACTCGGCGCGCAGTTCGGAGCACAGGCGTAAGCGTTCGTAAAGACCATCCCCTGCGACGCCAGCTTGTCGATCTGCGGCGTCTCATAATACTTGCTGCCCATGAACCCGACGTCTTTCCAGCCCATGTCGTCGATGAAAAAAAACACGACATTCGGCCGCGCGTCGCGTTCGGCAGCGGTTGCCATCGAGTGACTGGTGAAGAAGCAAACGGCGACAACGAGTAGCGTCAGGAAACGTTTAATGATGGGCATCGGGGAGAGTCTCTTGGAGTTCTGGTTGGAGTTGCGTGCCAATCACGGTGAACGAAGGTGGAATTTTATTGTATCTCTTTGCCATCACAAACGACACAACGCAAAGAAGCCCGGCATCTTCAGAGATGCCGGGCTTCTGCTGACATTGCCGCTTCCCGCCTTCCCGCCGACCTTCACTTCGATCGGCTTGGTCGTGGCCCGTTTGTCGGGATCGTAGTATTCGTAAACCGTCGCGGGGGGGACGGTCAGCTTGACCGGCATGGTGGCTTCGAGGCGGTACTCCAATTCCAACGTGGCACCGGGAGCCAGTCCCCGCAGATAGATCACCGCGCTACGAGCGTTGACCTGGAACTTGGCGATCTTGTTCGAGGCTTGCAACTCGTTCAACTCGGTGTGGTCGAGTCGGAAGCCGGCGGGAATCGGCAAATCGACGATGACCATCGGGGCGGTCGTCGACATGTTGTTCCGCACCTTGGCCGTGGCGGTCACCATCTCGTTGACCGACAACGTGGTGCGGTCATAAGCCAACTCGATCGCCAACGGCTCATCGTCGCCCGTCGCCGGTGCATCCGACTCGGGAACGTGGTAGCGGAAAATGACCTGGTAACCGGTATTCGTGTCGGTCGACTCGGCAATCGACAACTGGTGCATGGCCCCGGTGATGCGTCGGGACAGGTTCAGTTGCTGCATCACCTCGGCCTGATCGACGGGGATGTCAATCGCTTCGATGACGTTGCCATCCAAAGCGATATCGATCTGCCGCGGCTGCTCACCACCCACCGGACTGGACGTGCCGAGAACCAACGCTTGCATCGCGAGAATCGTTGCCTGGGTCGATTGCCAGGTGCCGTTGGCGTCTTTCTGTTCGACCAACCACGTGAGCGATTTCTTCGCGACACCCACATGCTGTCGCGTTTTCAGCATGGACTGTGTGGCCAAGGCGGTCACTTCAATGTTCCCGCTCTTGCCCGAACCGTAGAAGTTGGTGGACGCATTCTGGCCCATCTCCCACCAAGCGTGCTTGCCCTTTTCGTCGGTCTTCGCCAAGGCGACGAGTCGATCGACAAACGGCTTCGCCTTCTTGCCGGCCGGGTCGATGGCGTGAATCGCGTTGGCCACCAGCGCGAGCACATAGGGGCTTTCGATCGTCGAAGGATTATGTGAGAGCAGGTAGTCGAGCGTGACCTGGCCCTGCTGTCGCATAGCCGGGTCGCCGAAAACGGCCCAGGCGACGTAGGCGGTGGTCGAGAGGTCGAGGTTCTTGCCTCGTTGCACACTACCAGCCAGCCCATCATTGAGCATGCCGATCTCGGCTTTCCACATGCCGTCCGGCCTTCGTTTGTTGAGCAACCACTGACGGGTGCGGTTGATGAGTTGCGGGTCGACATCGTGCACCTTGGCCATGTCGGTGAATTCCATCAGGCCGTAGGCGGTTAGCGTCATGTTGGCCGGCGGGTTGCCGAACCAGTCGAACCCACCGCCATTCACCTCGAAGCCGAGCAGACGCTGGTAGCCCAGGTGAATAAACTGTCGCGCCTTGACTTCCACTTCCGGCGCACTCTTGCCGGTCTCGCGCAGGTATTGCAGCGCGAGAATGTTGGGGTAGGTCGTTGAGGATGTTTGCTCGAAGCAGCCGGAGGGTCGCTGAAAGATGCCGTCCAACCCTTCAACCAGTTGGCTGAAACTCGACGGATACAGTTTGACGATCGCCTTCACACTACCCGGAATGGCATTCGGCGGAACGACAAGTTCCATATTCAATGGCTCACCCAACGAACCGTTGACGACTTGCTCGATCATTCGCCCATCCGGTTCGACATCGATCTCTCGTCGCAATGCGTCCGCAATGTCTCCACCGCGCGCTGTCACTTGCAGCGCATGTTTTCCCACCTGCTTCGCACGGATGCGGTAACTGGTCGCACGCACTTCGCCCGGTTTCAATTCCAAGCGTTGGAACATCCCCTCGGCCGCGTCGGCGTCGACCAGTTCAAACCACTCATCAGCCGCCAGTTCGAGTTCGACGGTTTGTGGTTCGTCGAGATAGTTGTAAACCACCACCGGCACGGCCACTTCATCGTTCCGCACCAAGGCGACAGGTAGATTCAAATCAACAAAGAACGGTTGGAAGACACGAATCGGCCGCTGCATCGAGCCAAGTTGCCCGCCCGATGAAACCGCGCTGGCGGTCAGCCGCCAACTGGTGATTGAGTCGGCCAGTTCAATGTCGATCGACGCATGCCCCTTCTCATCAGTAATCACTTCCGGCCGCCACAGCAGGGTCTCGGGAAACCACTTGCGAACGCGAACGGGTGATGTCGTTCCATGCACGGTGGATGCCGGATCCGACGGTGTCGCCCCGTCCCCCGCATCGTCATCGGTTGCGGCATCAAAGGCCATGTCGGCCCCCTCCGTTGCGGGAGGGTCCAGTGCAAAGAGGGGGGCGTTTTCCCCGGCGGCATCGCCGAACGCCATCTCCTTGGCACCAGACATTCGGGCCGCTTCTCGCGCTGACTGTACCGCTGGCAACAACAAAGCCATCATGATGATTCCGAAAGCGGCCAAGCCACCGGCAATCAAGAACGGTCTCGGCAGAAAGATCACAAACGCCGCCAGCAAACCGACTGCCACGAAACCCGCCAACCACCACCAAGCCGTTTTCACGTTCGCCAACCCGGTCGTTCGCTCTTCGGCCACCCGCTGCACCTTCGCGGCGTAGCTGGATTCCGATAACGTGAAGGGAGACGCCGCGAATGCCACGGGAGTGACCATCCTAGGTTGTCCGAAATCGGTAGGCGGCACGGCACCGTCTTCCATCATCACGTCACCACGCATCATCGGTTCCATGCCCGGCTCCATACCTCTGAAATCGTTTCGGTGTTGAACATCGTCACGACGGTTCGGCAAGTTCGGGCTGGCCACGCTCTGTGTCGTCAGCGAGAACAGTGCCTGTTTAAATTCGATACGATCCGCCAACGGCAAGTCTTCGGTCGGACCAGTAAATGGATTCCAGGGGTAGATCGCGTACACCGGCTCCAACAACTGTTGTTCGAGTTGGAAGAACGTCCGCTCCATCCCCGGTCGTTGTCGCAATACGTGATAGACCGCCTCGTCGACCGCCGAGAGGCTAATTGCACCGGGCATCGGTTTCCCGTCGGCATCGGTCAGTGTGAGATTCAACTTGGCCGATTGCCCTGGTCGGTATTCTTTCTTGTCGAGCGCGGCTTCGATCTTCAAATCGCTTGCCGACTTCACGTGGATCGTTCGCAGTTTCATCACCGGCAGACCTTCGGCACCATAGCGGTAGGCACACAGGCGTAGTGTGCCGAACAACTCGGCGGGCAAGTCGAAAGCAAACTCGCCCCGCCCGGCGTTCACATCGATCACCTGCGTGAGCACCGTTTGGTCATCCTTGATGAAGTCCAGAAAGACCGGTTCCTGCCCACCACCCAACGCGACCACGCTGATCGATTCACCACCCGTGTAAACGGCCTTGTCGGTGCGGAACAGAAAATCGCGCCCCGCTCGACCACACGCCAGTTGGACGTTCCGTCGTCCGACCAAGCTCTCATCGGCCTGGTCGGTCGCGCGAATCGTCAAACCGATGGTGTCGGTCTCCGGCGTAATCTCCAGCGTGCCCACGCCGAGTTGGCTAGTGGTGATTTCCTTGTCCTGCCCGTTGACCGCGATCCGTGTTTTCGCCGGCTTGCCGTCGGCGTGTGTTGTGAACAGGTAGACTTTGTTCTTGACCCCCCCCACCAGCGTTCCCGTTTCGGGAATGACTTCGATTTTCACCGGCTGGTTCGTCACAACCCGCGACTGGGCGATCGAATACTTCTGCCCGGCCGTGTCCGTCACAGTCACCGACAAACGAATTTCCGCGTCACCACCGCGTTGCTGGCGACCGACGAGATTCTCCGGCAACACAAACTCGAACTCCGCCTGGCCGGTTGCGTCGGTTGTCAGTTCCAGTTCCTTCAACCCTTGTGGACCAACATCGGTTGTCGACAACGCAACCGTCACCGTCCCCGCAGCGACCGGTTTGCCGAAGAAGTAGTCCGCCTGCACCGTGCCCTTGAGTTTCTGGCCCGGTTGATAAAACGATCGATCCACCGTCAGCCCGATCTGGAATTTGGGCAATGTGTACTTCGTCACGTCGACCGTCATGGCCTGTTCCGTGCCGCCCATGTTGCAGCGGATGGTGTAAGGCCCTTCGATGATTTCCGTCGCCAGCGCGCAATCGGTCGATGTAATGCCGTGCGCGCTGGTCACGCTCTTTTCCCGATAGACGATATTCCCCTTCGGGTCGATCACTTCAAAAACCGCGTCCTGCCCGGCCACCGGTTTGGAATCGGGCTTCCGTAAGCCGAGCGAGCGGATGCGAATTGTCTGGCCCGGCTGATAGACGGGCTTGTCGGTCGTCAGCATCAGCTTCCAGGACCGCGACAACGTGATCGGCCGAGTGACCACTTCGTCTCCGGTCTCGGTTTCGGCGATGATCTTCAACTGATAGGTGCCAGGCTCCCAGTCGGGCAAATCAAAACGCGTTTGCGCCGTGCCCTGCCCATCGGTTTTCGATTCTCCCAGCACAACCGATCGGTCACCTGCCGTGTCGACCAGAACCAACCGCATCGGCGTTGCCGTCACAGCGGAATCATGGACGCGATCGAAAATCGCGAGCCGTAGCGAAGCGGTCGACCCGCTAAGCAGTTGATTTTGTCCGATTAGATGCACGTCGTAAGGTGACGCAGTCATCCCTTGATAATGCCACTGGTAGCCGCCGATGATGAGCACCGACGCGGCCGTCACCGCGGTCAGCGTCCGAAAAAAGTGACGTCGAAACCGTTGTCGCCCGACGACTTTGCGATCGATGCGTTCGACTGTGCGCTGAATCAATTCTTCCGGAGCCTCGATGGCGGGAACCGACTGCAACACCTCAAGCCGTGTTTTCGCAGCCGACAACGCGGCGGCGCAGTCTTCGCACGCTTCGCAATGCGTTTCGACGCGATCGGCTGCGGTCTTTTCGAGCAGGCCGTGGAGGAAGTCGTCGACGAGGTCGTTGACGTGGGTGTTGTCGTTGGGCATTTTTCTTCTCCGAATTGCATCGGGGGCGCGTATTGATTTTTGTGCGTAACAGTAGGCTGACGCCTACCGCTCGCCTGGGTTGTTATTTGACTCGGGGTTCGAGGTAGCGTCGCATGGAGGCCAGGCCTCTGTGCATGTTGGAGCGGACGGTGCTTTCGGCGGTGCCGACGATTTCGGCGATCTCTCCAAAGGACAATCCGTTCCACGTTCGTAGCACGACAATCGTGCGTTGTTGTGGTGGGAGCAGCGTGACGGCTGTGAAAACGATTGTGGCTGTTTCCGTCGCAATCGCGGTTTGGGTGGCGGACGGATCGTCGGTTGGCGTGGTCTCGATTTCGGGGGCGGTCACTTCGTGTGTACTGCGTTTGCGGAATTCGTCACGGCATCGATTGGCCGCGATGGCGTACAGCCAGGCCCTGAACGAACGGTCGAGTTTGTACTGTTTCCGCCTCGTCCAGACCCGCAGGAAGACCTCCTGGAACAGCTCTTCGCTGCGATGCCGGTCGCCCACCATCCGTTCGATGAACGTTAATAGCGGGCTGGCAAACCGGCGCACGAGTTTTTCCAACGCGTCGCGTTTCCCTCGCCTCACTTGGCCCATTAGCCATTCGTCGGATTCACGTAAATTCATAGGCCTGTTCCTTTGGACGTCCACCAGGGGATACGCGGCCGGTCGTGGATTCGTTGCAGGGGAATTAGCGAAATTATCCCATTGCAGAAACAATCAGACGGAAGGGAACCGCAGATGGACGCAGATTTGGAGCTGGGGCAGTCCGTCGCGTGATTTGCAGTCAGGGCATCAGAGTTGATGCGGCACTCGTTCGACGCTTACCGGTTCGGCTTTCTCTTTTTCTTCTTCTTGCTTCCACTCGCAGCCGAACCTTTGCTGGTGTCTTTGCGGAAGTTGAGCGGCTTGCGTTGCCGGCCGACTGGAGCGAGTGCTCGCCCCTTGAGGCGATCGACGTTCTCAGCCAAGCCGAACCACTCTTGGGCCATCTTGGCGACACGCTCGGGATGCTCGGCAGACAGGTCGTGCAGTTCCGTGCGGTCGTTTTCCAGATTGTAGAGTTCCCACTTGCCCAACTTGGCGGAGACCAGTTTCCACGGGCCTTGTCGCAGGGCGCGGTCGGTTCCGAAATGAAAGTATAGGGATTTATGCGGTGGGCGCTGCTTCCCCTGAAAAATCGGCAGCAACGATTTGCCCTGCAACGGATCGATTGTTCGATCGCCGATTTGTCTCGGGTAATCTGTATCGGCGAGGTCGATGAAGGTGGCCATGAAGTCGATCAGATGCCCCGGCTGATCGGTGACCGAACCGGGGTTTGTCTTGAGACCTTCGGGCCAATGCACAATTAACGGCGACGAGATGCCGCCCTCGTGCTGGTTCTGTTTGTAGAGACGAAACGGCGTGTTGCCCGCATGCGCCCAACTGGCATCGTAAGTCCAATACGATTTCGGATCCCAAGGTTTCAGGTACCGCCCGCGGGTACGCTCGAAGGGGCAGGCACCGTTGTCGGAGCAGAACAGGATCAGCGTGTTGTCGTAGACGCCTTTCTTTTTCAAATAGTCCACCAACCGCCCGACGTTCTGGTCGAGCACGTCCACCATCGCGGCGAAAACTTCCATACGGTCGGCTTCCCACTGCCGCTCTTCATCACTCAAACTGTCCCAGGCGGGCACGTGTGCGGGACGTGGGCTGAGTTTCCACTTCTTCGACAGTAGACCCGACTTGATTTGCCGCAGGTGCCGTTCTTCTCGCAGTTTGTCCCATCCGCCGTCGTAACGGCCGTCGTACTTGCAAACCTCGTTTTCAGGAGCTTGCAGCGGGTAATGCGGCGCGTTGAAGGCTGTGTAGAGTAAGAACGGCTTATCGTCCTGCGTGGCTTCTTCCAGAAACTGAATCCCGAAATCGACGATGGCATGCGTCGTGTAGAACGGGCGTCCGTTGAGAGTTTTCGGAACGTTCCACTTCTCTCCGTTGAGGCGGAAGGTGTTGTCACCGGTGAAGAAGTTGGTGGCACCGGAAAGATGCCCCCAATAGCGATCGAACCCAAAATCGGTCGGCTGCTGGTTCAGATGCCATTTGCCGACCATCGCCGTGGAGTAACCGGCTTTGGAAATCATTTCCGCGAAGGTGGCCCCCCGGTTCAACTTCGCACCCCCGGCCTGATCACAATACAGCCCCGTCAGAAGTGAGACCCGCGACGAGTGGCATTTGGCCGTGTTGTAAAATTGAGAGAAACGCAGCCCACCCTTTGCCAATGCATCGAGGTGGGGCGTTCTGATCTCCGAGCCGTAACACCCCAAGTCGGCAAAGCCCAGGTCGTCGGCCATGATGAGCACGATGTTAGGCCGTTCGGCTGCTTGTGTGCTGGGAAGCAGAGACTGGGCCACAACCAGCAGCAGAACGGCGGCGAGGTGTTTCAACATGGATCGACCTTTCAATGCTTTCATACCGTTGGGGATTTCCTACTTCTTCACCATCTTGAGCATCGCCTTGCCGAACGCCTGCCCTTTGAGGTAGTACGTTTTTCCCGATCCGAGGTAGTGGTAGGGCCGATCGTTGCCGACGGATCGCCAGAGAGCTTTTTGTTCCTCGGTCCCCTTCCAGAAACCCTTGGTGAAGTATTCGTGGGCCTTGGTGTCGTAGTATTCGGCGGTGGGAACGAAGGCGACGTTGTCTTTGAACTCGGGCAGGTCGGCCGCTGCGGCTTGCGCTTTCTGGAAGTCACCACGTCGGGGCAAGCCTCCCGTACTCAGCTCGCCGATGACGAACGGCATGTTCGGGGCGTTTAAGTCTTTGCGAATGTCTTTGATGAACATCACCAGCCATTTGGTGTAATCCGCATACTTGTCGGCTCGTAGGTCTCTGTTGATGACGTCGTTGAATCCTTGATGCCAAACGAGACCCGCGATTTCGTATTCACGGTCTTTGAATTGGGGAAAGGTTGTTCCCAGGTCGGCCAGAGATTTCTTGGTCTCTGAAACCAGCAGGCGATAGTAAAGACCGTACATCACCTCGACGTCTTTCATTGTCGCCATCGGTTTCTTCTTTTGGATTCTTTCCAGTCGAGCCTGCAGGGCCGCTTTGTCTGGCAAGCCGGCACTGGGGGGATGAAAATCGACGGCCAGGCTCTTGCCGCCCCAGGCGACTTTGATCAACACGATTGGCGCGTCGGTCGCTTCACCCGTGGTGTGGCCGAATCCGAATTCGGGGCCGATGGAGTCGTCCCCTTTCGTCCCGTAACCAACCGTCAGCGCGCCCGCTTTGGCACCGCCATTTTTGGTGGGGTAAGTGATCCAGGTATCATTGCGGACCACCCACGCGCCGTCTTTCTTGAACGTCGGATACGTACCCTTAATCAGGGGATCTTCTTTGTAGGTATCCAGATGCGACGCAAGCCCTTTGCCTTCCATGTTGGATTGGCCGGTGAGAATGAATACCTTGATCTTCCCCGCAGGCGGCCCGGCGGCTTCGGCGGCTGTCACCAACAAGGCAATCGCACACGTCAACACGAGATTCACAATTTGTAGCGATCGTTTTTTCATCACGGGTTGTCTCCGTAGAAATCAAATAGGTCAACATTGGCTCCCATGCTAACCCGTCCAGCACTCCGTTTGCTACCGACCGGAACAATCGTCTTTGGACTGACTGGTGTTTTTCTGCCGGCGCGCGATGATGAGGCTGAACCACAGCCACTTACGGTGTACGATCTGCCGAGCGGCGTGCCATGAACGCGTCGCTCTCGTAGCAGTCATTCTTCGTTTGCTTCCCCTGAATCGTCGTTATGAATTCCGACCGTCTTACCAATCTGATTCAAGCCGCGTGCGTTCTCGAAGCAACAGCGCGCAAGCCGGGGAACGTGCATCCCCAGGCGGCGTTCGACGACTTGCATTACCGCGACTTCGTGACTGCGGCGAAAATCGTCGCACCGATTCTCGCGGAAGCCGGCACGCTAGGTGTCGGGCGGGCGGTCTTTGATTCGGTCGAAGCGACGCATTCTCAATTAGGAAAGAACGTCAATCTCGGCATCGCCTTATTGATCGCCCCGTTGGCAGCCGTACCGCCAGGCGTGTTGTTGGATGTTGGTGTGCGCGACGTGTTACGAAATCTGACGCAGCACGACGCAGACCTGGTCTACCTCGCGATTCAACTCGTGAACCCCGGCGGCATGGGAAAGGTCGAAGCCGAAGATGTGTCCGGCCCTCCGAGTGTCACGCTGTTAAATGCAATGCAACTCGCGGCCGGCCGTGACACGATTGCCCGACAGTATGTCGACAACTTCGATCTTGTCTTGCAGACTGCCGCCTCGTTGTTGACGGAAGCCAACGAGTTTCACGATCGATGGGAAGAGGCCATCGTGCGACTGCATCTGCATCTGATGGCCGAATGCCCCGACACGTTGATTGCTCGCAAGTGTGGAAATGAGACGGCCCAGGTGTCATCGCGGAAAGCACAACAGGTACTCGACGCCGGTTGGCCCCATAGCGAGCAGGGCCGAATTCTGTTGGCAGAACTCGACACTTGGCTGCGGTCCGACGGAAACCGACGCAATCCCGGCACCACGGCCGACATCGTGGCCGCTTCACTGTTCGCCGCGTTTCGTGACGGAGACTTGTCGCCGCCGTCGTGGGAAGACATGCTCGGTGACACCTTTGACGGAGACCCTGCATGACCAACCCCACCTATCGCGTCCGTGTGACCAAAGATCATCTCGTTTTCAGCGCGGCACATTTCATCACGTTCGCGGGAAACATCTGCGAACGGCTGCACGGACACAACTGGCGAACGGCCGTTGAACTGGCGGGGCCGTTGGACGAGAACCAGTACGTGTTTGATTTTATCGCGTTACGAGACGCGCTGCAGAACATCGTGAATGAACTCGACCATCGCATGCTGTTAGCCACAAAACATCCCTCGATTCTCATCACCGAACGAGAAACGGAAATCGAAGTCACCTTCGAGGAACGTCGCTGGGTTTTTCCGCGCGAAGATTGCCTGCTGCTACCGATCGAGAATACGACCGCCGAGCTGATCGCCCGCTGGATCGGCGAACGCTTGCGGGAATCGATCGACAAGTCCGGCCGACACAGTTTGACCTCGATGCAGATCGAGGTGGAAGAAAACTTCGGCCAATGGGCGATCTGTGAAATGCCGCTTTGATGAGATTCCGGCGCGGTGTCACTGCAATCAAAAAAGAATTTCACCGCAGAGGCCGCAGAGAATCACAGAGGGAGAGAAAGTTGTGGGAAGCTCACAGCACTTTCTCCGCCTTCTCAGCAGGAGTTCCTCTGCGTTCCTCTGTGTCCTCTGTGGTGAAAACAGAAAGTCAGTTTGGGCTACTTAGGTGTTTGTCCCGATGCGTTCTACACGGCCGAAACAATCACCCAACCGAAAAGTGGTAGACCTCGCGAGTCCGAACGTTATGATAAACAACGGTGCAACGCTGCACCGGCGGGCCGCGAATGACGTTGTGGGTTGGTTTCGACAAAAGTCGGCATTCGGCGATCTCGCATTCTCCAAGGGGCAAGTCATGTTGCATCGTACGCTTCGCTTGTTGGTCGTGGCCGCGTTGGTTCTCGTCGGCTCGACCGGTTCCGGTCGTGTCGCCTACGGGCAAGGCATTTTCGGCTTGGGTGGCGGTCCTGCGGGAAGTGGCGCTGGCGGCGGCGGGGCAGCCGGGGGCATCATGATCAATGCCAAAGGGATCGTCACGCCAGTTTTCTCCAAGCCCAAGTCGGTGGCGTTGAGCAAGAAGCGGATGACCGCAGCGGCCCTCAAGTTTCTCCCCGCCGACATGAACAAGCCCAGCAAAATACGCATGGTCTCGTTGGTGCGGTTAGAAGAAGCCTGCGAGGAATACGCCCGCACGAAAAAACATGTGCCGGTTGATATTCAGTTTCTCGCCGGCTTGCAGCGAATCGATTACATCTTCGTTTACCCCGAGACAAACGACCTCGTCATCGCCGGACCGGCAGAGGGGTTCGCACCCGATGAAGTCGGACGTGTGGTCGGTGTCACAACGCGGCGGCCGCCGATTCGCATCGATGACCTCACGGTGGCGTTACGCGTGCTGCAACGATCGAACAACCTCGGCTGCTCGATCGATCCCGTGCAAAGTCGCCTGGCCGCCATGCAGCGGTACATCCGCGCTAACAGCTTCGCCACCTCGACAGCCGGAGCCAAAGCGCGCTACAAGAAAATGGCCAACATCCTTGGTTTGCAAGACGTGCGTTTGTGGGGCGTTCCGTCCGACTCGCATTTCGCGCAAACGCTGGTCGAGGCCGATTATCGAATGAAGCTGATTTCGGTCGGCCTCGAACGAAGCAATGTTCGTGGATTCCGCAGTCACTTGGCTCTGCTCTCACCGCGTGGCAACAGCATTCAGCGGTGGTGGTTCACGCCACTGTACGATGCGTTTTACCGCACTGAAGATGGCGACGCATACCAAATCACGGGCCAACGCGTGCAACTTGTTGCATCCGATGAAGTAACCGATTCCGCTGGCAAACGCAGCGACGCCGCTTTCACACGCGCGTCCACGAAGAAATACGCCCAACAGTTCACAAATCATTTCCCGAAGATGGCCGAGTCCTCGTCCGTCTTCGCCGAGTTACAGAATCTGTTCGACCTGGCCATCGTCGCGGCGCTTATCAAAAAGGAACGTCTCGATGTGAAAGTCGGTTGGCAGATGAATCTGTTTCTCGACCCAGCCCGCGCAACGCTCGTCAAAGCGGTTGTGCCACGACAAGTCCCCTCGGCTTTCAACTACAGGACGTCGCGGGGGCGATCGCTGGTGGGTTTGATTGGTGGCGGAGTGGTTGTCGACCCGCTCGAAACCGTCAGCAAGATCGCGTTTCGGCCTGGCAAACCTCAGAAACTTGACGACGTTCGCAAAGGCAGCCTGAACCGCGAACCGCCGGCGAAACATCCTTGGTGGTGGGACTGACATCTCGATGGCAGCCTCCGACACCGCGTCTCCCGATGTCGCCGAATCGGCGTCTCCACGCCCACTCTTCACCCGCGCGAAACAGTTCGCCGCCGGGTGCGTGATCGTCGCATATCTACTCACGACGGTCTTCTTCCTCGGGCGGCATGTGCTGGGCGATTCCGCCTCGCATCGCGTGGCCTACTTCTGGACCTGGGACATGTTCCCCGGCTACACCTCCACCGCCACCCGCCGCGTGGCGATCGGCGAAACAACCGGTGGCCAGTTCGTGCAGCTCTACCCTTCCGCAGCCCAGCAGTTTCACTGGGGCGTCGGCGGCGATATGACACGCCTCGACATGTTGCCCTCCGTCGAAGGAGAAAGGGCAGCCGCGTGGTTTCTGGCGGCGGTGCAGGAAACACTCGAACGAACCACAACGACGACGACCGACGACCCGATCGCGCGCATCTATCTTGTCGAGGAGTACTGGCCGCTGCGATATAATCTGTCCGACGATCTTTACGAAGACGTTTACGGCGAGACGCTGATCAAAGCGGTTGTGGATCTCGCGCAAACGAAGCAGGCTCTTGAAGAGTCGCCGCTGACGAACCGCACGCACCCCACGCATTGGCGCGTCTTGCTGGATGTGGCGGTCGAGCGGACAAAACGAAGCGACGGTCGCTGGGAGTGGACGTTCCAGCCATGAAATCTTTCTGGTCCGCCCATGAATCTCCCCGTGTTGTGGCCATCATACGAATGGCACTCGCGGGAATTCTGCTGTTCGATGCGGCTTTGCGATGGCCGTATGTTGTTGAACTCTTTTCAACGGCCGGCCTGCCGATGCCCCTGCATGTCGGCACCCCCTTCGAGCCGCCCGCCCTCTCGGCCACGCTGGCCGCCCTGCTGTTTTCACTGAAGCTGTTTGCCCTGTTCGCAGTGCTCATCGGCTGGCGAACGCGATTGAGCCTGGTCGTTCTGTTCGTACTTTTCGGTTGGTTGGGGCTGCTCGATTTCATTGGATCGTTCAAGAAGTACTCAGTCATCGCATTACACATGCTGTTCCTGCTCACCTTCACGAACTCCGGCGGTGTCTGGTCGGTCGAACGCTGGAGAAGCCGCAACCGAGATGTTTCAACGTCCCTGTCGCCACCGTTTTCTCCGCCGCTTTCCCCACTGTGGCCGCGACGTTTGATGCAGATTCTCTTGTGTACGATCTATCTGGGAGCCGTCATCACCAAAGTGAGGCGACGCGATTTCGCAACGGGCGACCTGCTGATGTTCTCCCTGCTGGACGATCGCTGGGGCGGAGGCTGGTTCGGTCAGTGGTTAAGCACACAACCGCATCTGCTCGTGCTCGCCAGCATGTCCACGATCTTTTTCGAGATCGCCTTTCCGCTTCTCATCTGGATGCCCCAGTTACGACGGTCCATGATTGTCTGCGGCATCCTGTTTCATCTGGGCCTTGCCGCCGGCATGTCGTTGGCGGTCTTTTCGCCGATCATGCTCGTGCTGCTGTTGGCGTTCGCCAACGAAAGTGACTTGCAGTGGGTAGCCAGCGGATTACGTCGCCTACCCATGATGGGGAAACACTTTCCGTCTCGCGATTCCTCGATAACTCGCGCGCCGCTCACAACGCCGAGTCCACCTCGAACCGACTCGGCTGGGCGAGTCGTGTGGGGATTACTCGTCTACACCGCAGCGGCCGCAACCGCGATGGGACTCGGCTATGCCCAGCAACGTTCCGCCGACTGGTACGGCGTGTTCGACGGCTCGATCAACGAACGACTTGTCCCTCTCAATAAGGACAATGTCGAATACGTCCTCTCGGAAGAGTCGCCCGAATTCCACGAGTACATTCACCGCATCGAAATTGGCAGTCGCGTGTCGAACTTCCACATGTTCGGCAAGCGAGAGCAATTCACGTCCAGCGACGTGGTCCACGTCTTGATCCGGCTTGTGCAAGAACATCCGCCGATGGAACTGCAAGCCATGCTGCTGGCCCCCGACGGTCAAACGTCAGACCAATTCCTGATCCCGCTGCAAACCGCGCAAACGCACGCCACGATTGGCTTCCGTCTCAGCCCCAACATGAAACCGGGGCGTTACCGCATCGTCATTCAGATCAACGGTTACGACGTGGCCGAGCAGACCTTTGAACTCGTCAAGCGGTAACCGCCAATTCGCCCGGTAACTCGGCCACCGCGCGGGTGACCAACGCTCCGTCGATTGCCTCGGCCGACTCGCCCATGCCTGCGAGAAGTGATAAGTCGCCCAACCGATCGATCGCACGCGGCACACCCTGTGTGCGTTCAAAGATCGCGGTCAACGCCTCGTCGGTGAACAGTTCCCGCCCGCAACCCGCTTGAACCACATGTTCGGTGATGTAGTCCGACGTCGATTCCCGATCGAGCGTTGCCAACGAGATTCGCAAATCACACAGATTCAACAGACGCGAATCATGCGGCAATGTGTCGACGTGCTCGACTGCAACAATCACCGTCGCCATACAGTCGATCGATTCCCAGATCGCTAACAGTCGGTCGAGAGTCTGGCAGGCCTCCGCATCGGCTCGATCAAGATGATCGCACAGCAACACCGTCGCGGCCTGCTCGGCCCGACGGCCACGCAGTTCGTCTTCGATCATGCACCAGAGTCCCGCAGGCGAAGTCGCTTCCTCGACCGCAACGCCAAACGACTCAGCCAACCGCGACGTCAATTCCACAGAGTCGCAACCGGTGGCATCGATGAGCGCCCCCTGATACCGACCCCGCTGCAACTGATCGAGCAACACCCGCAGCAGCAGTGACTTGCCGGTTCCCGTCGGCCCGGTCAACACACCCACCCGGCGGCGGCGTTCCACGAGAAACTGCAACCGGGCCAACGCCTCTTCATGGACCGGGCTTTCATGATAGGACTGCGTGTCCCCGTAGCCGTTGAACGGATTGCGATCCAGGCCCCAATACGATTCGTACATGCGTGCTTCTCGACGTGATAACCGATGGACTCCGCAAAATCTGGCACGAGGGGACGGGAGACACCATCCAGACCGGGTGCGCAGACCACTTCTTTCCTATAATCGGCAAAATCGGCCGTCTGCATCAGCCCCGGATACCACGCGGTCGCCGTGTCGTAACATTTTCCCAAATACACAGTTCCGTTCGAGACTCTCCATGCTGGACCGTTTCCACACCCCCGAGTCGCTCGCTGCCGAGACAGCCACTGGCGAAATGGTCGAACTCACCGGCCCCGAGGCGCATCACCTCGCCAACGTCCTACGAAAGCAACCCGGTGACCGCGTTGAACTATTCGACGGCCAGGGAGCTGCCGCGACGGCGGAAATCATTAGCCTTTCTCGTCGCACCATCGAATTACGAATTGTCGATCGATCCACGGCCATCGAGACATCACGCCGACAGGTGACCTTGGCGACAGCCGTCCCCAAGGGCGACCGCTTCCGCTGGCTCGTCGAGAAAGCGACCGAACTGGGCGTCGAACGACTGATCCCTTTGCAGACGACCCGTAGCGTCGTCGATCCACGTAGCGGAAAACTCGACAAAATGCGACAAGCGGTCATCGCCGCCTGTAAGCAAAGTGGGCGAAATCGACTGCTGGAAATCGCAGCCACGACAACGCTGGCTGAGCTGCTGGATGGAAGAGATGGATCACAGGAAACTGAATCGCCCACGTTGTTGATCGCTCATCCGGGAGGCGAGGCAATCGACGAGGCGCTGGCCGATGTGCCTGTGGAAATGTCGCTCCTCATGCTAATCGGCCCCGAGGGCGGATTCACCGATGAGGAGGTCGCGTTCGCGGAATCCTACGGTGCGAAAACTGTTTCGCTCGGCCCCCACATCCTGCGCATCGAAACCGCCGCCCTCGCTGCCGCCGCTGTTCTCGTTTAACGGCAAGCCGCAGGCGACTGTGTGGGCGGGAAACATCGGCCGGGCCACCCACGTGGGCGGAAAAACGCAGTCGCCTGCGGCTTGCCGTTAAACGATCC